>Ga0310345_10000796_pt1 | contig 40657 bp, 35 predicted proteins | sample HC15DNA20500_MG_FD_204667 | JGI IMG/M metagenome (GOLD analysis project Ga0310345, IMG submission 204667) | Marine microbial communities from station ALOHA, North Pacific Subtropical Gyre - HC15-DNA-20-500_MG | ecosystem: Environmental > Aquatic > Marine > Oceanic | place: Pacific Ocean: North... | reverse complement strand
CCATGCCCAGGGATTCAATGCAGTACTGGTAGGCGTGGGTGTGGATCGCCTCTTCGAAGGCCTGGCGCAGGATGTACTGGCGGCACTCGGGGTTGGTGATCAGGCGGTAGGTGGCCAGCACGAGGTTGTTGGCGACCAGGCTGTCGGCGGTGGAGAAGAAGCCGAGGTTGCGCTTGACGATACGGCGCTCGTCTTCGCTGAGGCCGTCCTTGCTCTTCCACAGGGCAATGTCGGCATTCATGTTCACTTCCTGCGGCATCCAGTGGTTGGCGCAACCATCCAGATACTTCTGCCAGGCCCAGTCGTACTTGAAGGGGACGAGCTGGTTGAGGTCGGCGCGGGCGTTGATCATGCGCTTCTCGTCGACGCGCACGCGTGCGGCTTCGCCTTCCAGTTCGTTGAGGCCTTCGCGCACGTCCAGTTCGTCCAGCGCGCGCTTGGCGCGGGCGATGGCGTCGGAGTCGTCAGCGGCAACGGCGCGGGCTTCTTCCACGGAGCCGGCGGCTTCGTTGTCCAGCTTGGCGGTGGTCTGGCTTGCCGGCTGTGCGGCAGCGGTGGCCGGCGCGGCGGTGGTGGTTTCTTCTTCGTCGAATTCGTCCCAGCTCAGCATGTGCGATTGCTCCTGATCGGGGACCGGGGCTTGGCCGGTCGGATGTATTTGGGTGGCTTTTGGTTTGCACGCAAAAGCGCGGAATTGTTGGTCATTCCTGACCGTGGGAGTGGGCGGCAGGGTGGATGCGCAAAGCGGCATCCACCCGACGAATCAGCACCACTCGGTGCGAGGGCGGAGCTGGGCGAGTGAGCGCAAGGCGCCTGTCGAGTCGGAACCCCTGAGCGTACAGTTGTACGTGATGGGGTCCGGCTCGGCAGGCAACGCGGCGATCGCCGTCCAGATGCGTCCGCCTCCCTTTGTTACTGGCAGGCTTCGCAGTCGGGATTATCGATACTGCAAGCCAGCGGCACCGGAGCCGGCTTCGGCTCTGCAGCCGGCGCGGCGCTGGCGGAGTTCGCCGCCTCGCTGCCACCACTGGACACGGCATTCAGCTTGCCGGTGTTGATGGTGGACTTCTCGGTGCTGGTCGCGGCCAGGGCACGGAGGTAGTAGGTGGTCTTCAGACCACGGTACCAGGCCATGCGGTAGGTCACGTCGAGCTTCTTGCCCGAGGCGCCGGCGATGTACAGGTTCAGCGACTGGGCCTGGTCGATCCACTTCTGACGGCGGCTGGCGGCGTCGACGATCCACTTGGTTTCCACTTCGAAGGCGGTGGCGTACAGGTCCTTCAGGTCCTGCGGGATGCGCTCGATCTGCTGTACGGAGCCGTCGTAGTACTTGAGGTCGTTGACCATGACCGGGTCCCACAGGCCGCGGGCCTTGAGGTCGTGGACCAGGTACGGGTTGATCACGGTGAACTCGCCGGACAGGTTCGATTTGACGTACAGGTTCTGGTACGTCGGCTCGATGGACTGCGACACGCCAACGATGTTGGAGATGGTCGCGGTCGGCGCGATGGCCATGATGTTGGAGTTGCGGATGCCTTTCTTCACGCGTTCGCGGATCGGCGCCCAGTCCAGCGATTCGGACAGGTCGACGTCGATGTACTTCTGGCCACGGGCCTCGATGAGGATCTGCTGCGAATCCAGCGGCAGGATGCCCTTGGACCACAGCGAGCCGTCGAAGCTGGAGTAGGCGCCGCGCTCGTCGGCCAGGTCACAGGAGGCCTGGATGGCGTAGTAGCTGATGGCTTCCATGGACCTGTCGGCGAAGTCGATGGCGGCATCGGAACCGTAGGCGATGTGCTGCAGGTACAGGGCGTCCTGGAAACCCATGATGCCCAGGCCCACCGGGCGGTGCTTGAAGTTGGCGTTCTGCGCCTGCGGCACGCTGTAGTAGTTGATGTCGATGACGTTATCGAGCATGCGCACGGCGGTGCGCACGGTGCGCTCCAGCTTGGCTGAATCCAGCTTGCCGTCGACGATGTGGTTGACCAGGTTGATCGAGCCCAGGTTGCAGACGGCGATCTCGTCCTTGTTGGTGTTCAGGGTGATCTCGGTGCACAGGTTGGAGCTGTGCACCACGCCGACGTGCTGCTGCGGGCTGCGCAGGTTGCACGGGTCCTTGAAGGTCAGCCACGGGTGGCCGGTCTCGAACAGCATCGAGAGCATCTTGCGCCACAGGTCCTTGGCCGGCAGGGTCTTGAACAGCTTGATCTTGCCGTACTTGGTCAGCTCCTCGTAGTACTCGTAACGCTCCTCGAAGGCGCGGCCGGTGAGGTCGTGCAGGTCCGGTACGTCGGAGGGGGAGAACAGGGTCCACTGGCCGTCGTCGAAGACGCGCTTCATGAACAGGTCCGGAATCCAGTTGGCGGTGTTCATGTCGTGGGTACGGCGACGGTCGTCACCGGTGTTCTTGCGCAGCTCGAGGAATTCCTCGATGTCCAGGTGCCAGGTTTCCAGGTAGGCGCAGACCGCGCCCTTGCGCTTGCCGCCCTGGTTGACCGCCACGGCGGTGTCGTTGACCACTTTCAGGAACGGCACGACGCCCTGGGATTTGCCGTTGGTGCCCTTGATGTAGGCACCCAGCGCGCGCACAGGGGTCCAGTCGTTGCCCAGGCCGCCGGCGAACTTGGAGAGCAGGGCGTTATCGCGGATGGCGTCGTAGATGCCGCCCAGGTCGTCCGGCACGGTGGTCAGGTAGCAGGAAGACAGCTGCGGACGCAGGGTGCCGGCGTTGAACAGGGTCGGCGTCGAAGCCATGTAGTCGAAGGAGGACAGCAGGTTGTAGAACTCGATGGCGCGCGCTTCTTTCTGCTCTTCCTCGATGGCCAGGCCCATGGCCACGCGCATGAAGAAGATCTGCGGCAGTTCGAAGCGAATGTCGTTCTTGTGGATGAAGTAGCGGTCGTACAGGGTCTGCAGGCCGAGGTAGGTGAACTGCTGGTCACGCTCGTGGTTGAGCGCGGCGCCCAGCTTGGCCAGGTCGTAGCTCTTGAGCTTGGAATCGAGCAGCTCGAACTCGACACCTTTCTCGATGTAGGCCGGCAGGGCCTTGGCGTAGAGGTCGGCCATCTCGTGATGGGTGGCGCTTTCGGCAACGCCGAGGAAGCCCAGGGCTTCGGCACGCAGGGTGTCCATCAGCAGGCGCGCGGTGACCTGGCTGTAGTTCGGCTCACGCTCGACCAGGGTGCGGGCAGTCATCACCAGGGCGGTGTTGACGTCCTTCTCGGCCACGCCGTCGTAGAGGTTCTTCAGGGTCTCGCGCTCGATCAGCGCGCCATCGACTTCGGCCAGGCCTTCGCAGGCCTCCGTGATGATGGTCTGCAGGCGGCCCATGTCCAGCGGCTGCTGGCTGCCATCGGCGCGGGTGACGCGGATGCTCGGGTGCGGCTGGGCGATGTCGCTGCTGTCGTTGGCGCTCTTGCGCTTGGCAGCCTGGGCTTCGCGATAGATCACGTAGTCACGGGCGACCTTCTGCTCGCCGGCGCGCATCAGGGCCAGTTCGACCTGGTCCTGGATTTCCTCGATGTGGATGGTGCCGCCCGAAGGCATGCGACGGCGGAAGGTGGCGGTGACCTGCTCGGTCAGACGCGCAACGGTGTCGTGAATACGCGAGGAAGCGGCAGCGTTACCGCCTTCCACTGCGAGAAAGGCCTTGGTGATGGCGACGGTGATCTTGTCGTCGGTGTAGGGGACGACGGTACCGTTGCGCTTGATCACGCGCAGCTGGCCCGGGGCGGTAGCCGCCAGATCCGGTGCATCGGCTGACAGCGGGTTCTCGCGAGTGGATTGGTTTTGCATGGGGGCTCCGGATTCTATTTTTTGATCGCGTTCTGAGTCTGTCTGCGCAGGCCTGGTCGGGCCCTCGCGTCGTTATTGCATGAACCTGCCCCGCATCGCGGCGCATGGTGGTATCGCAAGGAAAATAGTCCTGACTCGGCCGCTCACGAGCTAAGTCGTTGCCGGAAGGATAGTCAGGCTGGAAAAACTGTCAACACAATATGTTGTGTTTTGTTATGGGGCAGAGCACAGCTACTGGTTCTGCGCCTGAAGTCAGGGAGACGACTGTCGAAGGCTTGCATTAATGCTTGACCTGAGGCTGCCGACGGTGTTGCAGAGCAGTGAGACGCGTGGCGATAGCCTAGCGCTCGAAAAAGTCTCAATTGTGTCACTTGGCCCGTCCAGGCCCAACATCTAGGGCCTGCGGCGCGCAAGGGCGACAAGATAATGCTGGCTTGAGGCCAATGCAAGGCAGTCTGCCGGGATAACCTGTGGATAAGGTGTGTGCGGTTTGTGGGTGAAAGCTGGGCGTCCGGCCGCAACCCGCATGGCTCCGGCGCTTGGCTGAATGCCGACGAAATACGCGCCGCCGGGCATATTTTGATGATGGTCAATGACACAACATGTTGTGTTTGCCGATGCCCGCTTTTTGTGCATCGTTCGCGTCCGGGCGTTGGGTACAATGCGCGCTGTTCGGTTTGTGGCCTGACGCGTAGACAGGGGGCGGGGATGGAACAAGAGACGTGGCGGATTCTCATCGTCGAGGACGATCGACGGCTGGCCGAGTTGACGCAGGAGTATCTGCACAGCAACGGCGGCTTCGAGGTGTCGATAGAGTCGGACGGCGCCTGTGCGGTCGAGCGCATCATCGAGGAGCGTCCGGACCTGGTGGTGCTCGATCTGATGCTACCCGGCGAGGATGGCCTGTCGGTCTGCCGACGGGTGCGTGACCGCTACGATGGCCCGATCCTCATGCTCACCGCGCGGGCCGACGACCTCGACCAGGTGCTGGGGCTGGAAACCGGCGCCGACGATTACGTCTGCAAGCCGGTGCGTCCGCGTCTGTTGCTGGCGCGCATCCGCGCCTTGCTGCGCCGTCAGCCGCCGGAAACGCCGGCCAATGCCAAGCGCCTGCAGTTCGGCCCGCTGGTGATCGACAGCGCGCTGCGCGAGGCCTGGCTGCGCGAGCACCAGATCGAGCTGACCGGCGCCGAGTTCGACTTGCTCTGGCTGCTGACCTCCAACCCCGGGCGAATCCTCTCGCGCGAAGAGATCTTCGCCGAGTTGCGTGGCATCGAGTACGACGGACAGGACCGCTCCATCGATGTGCGCATCTCGCGCATTCGGCCAAAGATCGGTGATGACCCGGATCACCCGCGGCTGATCAAGACGGTGCGTGGCAAGGGCTATCTGTTCGTGTCCGAAGCTGCCGTGGCGATGGTGTAGCGCCGCTCTTCATGAATTCGATCTTTCTGCGCATCTACGGCGGCATGCTCGGCGTGCTGGTGTTGGTGGCGCTGCTCGGCGCCGGCGGGCTGCATCTGCTCAACCAGTTTCGCGCGGACGATCACCGCGAGCGCCTGGCCAGCGGCACCTTCCGTCTGATGGCGCACAACATGAGCAGCATGACGCCCATCGAGCGGCGTCAGGCGGCGAACCTGTGGGGGCGGCTGCTGGGTATCCCGCTGCGGGTGCGGACGCTGGATGATGTCAGCCTGGAAAGCAGCCTGGAGGCGCGCCTGCTGCGCGGACAGGTGCTGGTCGAGCAGATCCGCCCGCAGAGCACCACGGTGTTCAGTCTGGTCAGTGCGCGGGACCGGCTGGTGCTTACTGGCGAGGTAGAGCAGCTCAGCGAGCAGCTGGCGCGCGCCACCATCTATCTGCTGATCGACGAGCTGATTCGTTATCCCGAAGCCGAACAGCCACAGCGCCTTGCCGAGCTGAAGCGGGCGCGCGGCTTCGGCTTCAATCTGGAGCTGCTGACGCGTGACAGCGCCAACCTCGATGACGACCAGCGTCGGCGACTGGACGAGGGCGATACGGTGATGGCGCTCGCCCGCGGCGGTGATGCCGTGCGCGTGTTCGCCGCCGTCGCCGGTACACGCTGGATCATGCAGCTCGGCCCGCTGCATCAGATGAACCCCTATCCGCCGCAGCTGCTGGTGCTGATCGGCGTGCTCGGGCTGTCGTTGATCGGCCTGACGGTCTACCTGCTGGTGCGCCAGCTGGAGCAACGCCTGAGCGTGCTGGAAAGCGCGGCCACGCGCATCGCCGCGGGCAATCTGGAAACCCGCGTGCCGGATGTCGGCACCGACTCGGTCGGGCGGCTGGCGGCGGCCTTCAATGGCATGGCCAAGCACCTGCAGCGCTTGCTGGCGGTTCAGAGGGAGATGGTCAGCGCTGTTGCCCATGAGCTGCGTACGCCGGTGGCACGGCTGCGTTTCGGGCTGGAGATGACCGCCGAGGCACCGACCGACGAGGCCCGGGACAAGTACCTGAAAGGCATGGATGGCGATATCGACGATCTTGATGCGCTGGTGGACGAGATGCTGGTGTATTCGCGACTGGAACGCGGCTCGCCGAACCTGAGTTTCCAGCGCGTGGAGCTGGGGGCGCTGGTCGATCAGGTGATCGGCGAGCTGGCGCCGTTGCGCCCGGATGTTGGCGTCGCGCGTGGCGAGTGTGTGCTGGCGGAGGACGGTAGTGGTTGGGCCGACGCCGAGCCGCAGTACCTGCGCCGTGCCCTGAGCAATCTCATCACCAATGCCATGCGCCATGCCGAAAGCCAGGTGCGGGTCAGCTTCGCCATCGATGGGGAAACGGCACGGCTGGATGTGGACGACGACGGCCCTGGTGTGCCGGAAGCGGATTGGGAAAAGGTCTTCACGCCATTCCTGCGTCTGGACGACAGTCGCACCCGCGCGTCGGGCGGGCACGGGCTGGGCCTGTCCATCGTGCGGCGCATCGTCTACTGGCATGGCGGCCGTTCGCAGGTCGGGCACAGCGCATTGGGTGGGGCGCGTTTCAGCCTGGTCTGGCCAAGGCGGCACGCGGATTAAGGTGAGGGGCGGTTGCCTGTAGGGTGGGCTTCAGCCCACCTTCGGTCATGGTGTGGGGGCAGTGGCGGGCTAAAGCCCGCCCTACGACGATTTGAGACTCGCCTTGATGTAACGCTCGCATGCGTCTGGATGGCCTCGGTGGGCTTCAGCCCACCGGCAGCGGTGGCGAGGGCTGGTGGGCTAAAGCCCACCCTACGCGAATGCTACGTAGCGCCCAGGTCCCATCTCCATCAACGAATCCGGCCTTCTTCCAGCGCCAGCTCTTCCTTGGCGAAGTCATCCACGTCGATCACCTTGCGCCGCGCCAGTTCGGCCATGCGCAGCTGTTCGGCTTCGGCGGGATCGAGCGCGCCAGCCGTCAGCGCTGCATCGATGGGGTGCTCGCCAGGCATCGGCTGGAGCGTGTCGCCTTTCACCGCCTTGGCCAGCTTCTTCGCCGCGTTCTGGCTGGCGGCCAGCGCCTCGAAGGCATGCTTCAGCGCGCCCAGCGGCTGCTCGGGGTCGTGCGGGCGGTGCATGCCGTCGAGGATACGTTCCAGCGCCGGATCGCCTTCGGGGCGGCCGAGCAGGGCGGCGACTTCGGCGTCCAGCGTGTCCGACGGCCCCTTGTGCCGCGCACCGAAGGGGAACACCAGCGCATGCAGCAGGTGCCCGAGGATGCGGTTGGGGAAGTTGGCCAGCACGTCCTGCAGGGCTGATTCGGCCTTCTCCAGGCAATCCTCCAGCGCCCAGCGCAGCAGCGGCTCCTGTTCGGTTGGATGGCCGAGGTCGTGGAACTGTTTGAGCGCCGCCGAGGCGAGGTAGAGATGGCTGAGCACGTCGCCCAGGCGCGCCGACAGCCGTTCGCGGCGCTTGAGCTCGCCGCCGAGCAGCATCATCGACAGGTCGGCCAGCATCGCGAAGGCCGCGGCGATGCGGTTGAGGGCGCGGAAGTAGGGTTGCGTGACGCTGGTCCCCGGCACGCGCCCCATCAGGCCGAAGCTCAGACCCAGCAGCAGAGTGCTGGCGGTGTTGCTGACGGCGAAGCCGATGTGCTGCATCAACAGGTCATCGAATTTCACAACAGCGGCTTCGCGATCGGGCTCGTGGACCAGCTCCATTTCCTTGAGCACGAACGGATGGCAGCGGATCGCGCCCTGGCCGAAGATCATCAGGTTGCGCGAGAGGATGTTCGCGCCTTCCACGGTGATCGAGATCGGCGCCGACAGCCACATCCGGCCGAGGTAGTTGTTCGGCCCGAGGATGATGCCCTTACCGCCGTGGATATCCATGGCGTCGGTGATGCAGGCGCGGCCGCGCTCGGTGAGGTGGTACTTGAGAATGGCCGACAGCACCGAGGGCTTCTCGCCCAGGTCGACGGCGTTGGCGGTGAGGATGCGCGCCGCGTCCATCAGCCAGGCGTTGCCGCCGATGCGCGCCAGCGGTTCCTGGATGCCTTCGAAGGCGGCCAGCGGCACATTGAACTGCTCGCGGACCTGCGCGTAGCGGCCGCTCACATAGCTGCAGACCTTGGCCGCGCTGGTGCCGGTCGCCGGCAGGGAGATCGAGCGGCCGACCGAGAGGCAGTTCATCAGCATCATCCAGCCTTTGCCGATCATGTCGCGGCCGCCGATGATGGCTTCCAGCGGCACGAAGACGTCCTTGCCCCAGTTCGGCCCGTTCATGAAGGCAGCGCCCAGCGGCAGGTGGCGACGGCCGATCTCGACGCCGGGCGTGTCGGTGGGGATCAGCGCCAGACTGATGCCGAGTTCTTCCTCATCGCCCAGCAAGTGGTCCGGGTCGTAGGTCTTGAAGGCCACGCCGAGCAGGGTCGCGACCGGCCCGAGGGTGATGTAGCGCTTCTCCCAGTTCAGGCGCAGACCGAGCACTTCTTCGCCCTGCCATTGGCCGCGGCAGATCACGCCGCTGTCGTTCATCGCACCGGCGTCGGAGCCGGCGTAGGGGCCGGTCAGGGCGAAGCAGGGAATGTCGGTACCGTTGGCCAGGCGCGGCAGGTAGTGGTTGCGTTGCTCATCGGTGCCGTAGTGCATCAGCAGCTCGGCCGGGCCGAGAGAGTTGGGCACCATCACGGTGCTGGCCAGGTCACCGCTGCGGGTGGCGAGTTTCATCACGATCTGCGAGTGGGCGTAGGCGGAGAAGCCCTTGCCGCCGTACTCCTTGGGGATGATCAGGGCAAAGAAGCCTTCGGCCTTGATGTAGTCCCAGGCGGCGGGCGGCAGGTCCATGCGCTGGGCGATATCCCATTCGCTGACCAGTTCGCAGAGGGTTTCGGTAGGGCCGTCGAGGAAGGCCTGTTCTTCATCCGTCAGGCGCGCCTTCGGATAGCCGAGCAGGGTGTCCCAATCCGGGCGGCCGCTGAACAGCTCGCCATCCCACCAAACGGTGCCGGCGTCGATGGCGTCGCGCTCGGTGGCGGAAATAGGCGGCAGCACCTTCTTGAACCAGTCGAACATCGGGCCGCTGAAGTACTTGCGGCGCACGTCTGCGACCAGCAATGGCACCGCTATGGCGATCAGGGCGAGCCAGAGCAGGAATACCACCACCTCGGAGGTGTCGGCAGCGGTCATGAAGACCAGGTAGGTGGCGACGACCGCCAGCGCCAGACGGGGCGCTACGCGCAGGTGGGCGAGAACGGCAATGCCGAGCAGTAGAACCAGCAACCAGAGCAGCGTCATGAGTCTTATCCTTTTGGGTTCGAACAGCTTCCGTCTTCAGCATAGGCGCTTGCGCCGCTGCAGCGAAGGGACGAGGTGTCGCCGCCGGCCAGCCGGCGACGACGGGGGCATGGCTCAGGTCGGCCGGGCGCCGAGTATTGGCGCGTCGCCATCGTCGGCGTTCTGGTTGGCTGCAGGCTTTTCCTGCGGCACGCCGGCAACATTGATTTCCGGCAGCCGTCCGCCGATGAACTCGATGCTGCGGGTGGGGAAGGCGAACTGCACGCCCATGTCGCGAATGCCCTGCAGCAGGGCGAGGTTGATCTCCTGCTGGGTGTCCATGTACTTGTTGTAGTCCGAGACTTGCATGATATAGACGACCTCGAAGGTCAGCTGGCTGTCGTCGAAACCGAGGAAATGCGCGCGGTCGAACTTGGCCATTTCGATGCCTTCGATGATGCGCTTCACCAGTGCCGCCACTTTTTTCACCTTTTCGGTTGGCGTGTCGTAGGTGATGCCGAACTTGAAGACGATCCGGCGGGTGTTCATGCGCTTATAGTTGTGCACGATCTGCCGCAAAAGGTCGGCGTTGGAAACGACCACCTGCTCGCCGCTGAGGGCACGAATGCGCGTGGTTTTCAGACCGATGTGCTCGATGTTGCCGGCCACTTCGCCAAATACCACGAAGTCACCGATCTCGAAGGGTTTGTCCACGCCAATGGACAGCGAGGCGAAGATGTCACTGAGCAGCGTCTGTACTGCCAGAGCGATGGCGATACCACCGACGCCGAGGCTGGCGACCATAGCGGTGATGTCGACACCCAGATTGGCCAGGATCGACAGCAGCATCATGGTCCAGACCATGATGCGGATCATGATGCCGATGATGGTGGTGGTCACCGGATTACGCGCCTTGCCGTCGCGGGTCAGGCTCTCCATCCACAGGCGCACGCCGGTATCCATCCACAGGGCGATCTGGAACGCCAGGGCGATGAACCAGCCATGGGACATGGTCGATTCCCAGCGTGGCGACAATTCGACCGTCTTCAGGGCGATGAGCAGTGAGAAAGCCAGGATCAGCAGGTTGCTGGTGCGCGAAAGCAGTTCAGCTGCGATGCCGAGAAACTTGGCCTTGGACCCTGTGGCCAGCTTGTTGAGGCGCCGCGTGACGATCCCGAGGATGGCGCGTAGGACCAGATAGCTGACGATGGTGATGCCCAGCACGATCGCCAGGTTGATCCAGAGAGTCTCGTTGAGCAGGGCGTCCCAGTTCATCCATATCCTCCGATAAGGGTGCGCATGATGCAGCGAAGGCCACGTTTTTCAGTGGCCCTCGCTGCTCATAAGTTCCCTGGTCGATGGGCGGGCGGAGGCCTGCGACGCCTGCTCTGCGTCAGTCCCGCTGCAGCGCACTGGCGAGCTGGTCATAACCGCCGGCGTTGATGACCTGGCTGTAACCGAGCTTCTCGAGCACTTCCTGGGCGGCGGACGAGCGCCTGCCGCTGCGACAATAGAGCACCACCGGCGTGTCCTTCCGGGGTGCCAGGGCCTCGATATTGCGGGCCAGGTCTGGGGTTTCGATGCGGGTGGCGCCGGGCAGGGCGCCCTCGGCAAACTCCTCTGCCGTACGCACGTCGATCAACACGACGTCCGGCTGCTGCAGCGCCTGAAGCGCGGAGTCGCGGTCGATCCCGCCGGCGGTAGCGGCCATGCTCAGGGTGAGCAGGGCGAAGAGGCTGGTCGTGCGCATCTGGCTACCTCGCGGCGCGCCGTAGCGCGCTCAGCTGAATATACGGGACAGGTTCGGCAGTATCAGGATCACTGCCGTGGCGATGACGATCAGAGTCGCCTGCCGAAATTTCTTCTGCTTGAGCATGACATGGCCTTTTCTTCTTGTGTGCAGCGGATTGTCGCCCGACCAGAAGGTTGTGACGGAATGGCTCGCTCGGTTTTCCTCTTTGCGGCTGCGGAAATGAGACGTGCCGGACATTCACCCCTGGGAAATAATCGCAGCAAGTTTCACACCAGAAACTCACCCCGCTCGTTGAGCAGCGCGTGGCCTTCGGTTGTCACCTATTGAGTGAACTGCCCAGGAGACCACTCATGCACACCGTAAAACTGACCACGTTACTGTTGCTATCCGCAGCTGCGGCTGCCGCGAACGCACAAGAGCGAGACATGACCCTCGAGCAGGAGCGCGACCGAATGGGCGCCCAGATGGAGGAAAATCGCCAACAGATCGACCGCGATATCAACCGTATCCGCGAACCGGCAACCACGCGGGACCCTGCACCGACCCTCAACCGTGGTGGCGTGCAGAGCGATGCCTACAACCCGCGTCCCGCCGTACCCGGCAATGCGGGTTCGGCCGCAGGGACCGGATTGCCGAGCGCCCAGGACAACGAGCGACGGTCGACCGGCGGCACTGGCAACGCACCGGTTCAAGGAACCACCGGGGCGCCGGTGACGCCGAGTGGTGCCAATGGAAACGCCAATCCGGGAGCCGTCACACCGCCGGGTGGAATCGGAACAGGTAACGGTAACGGCACCGGCGGAGCGGCCACTGGCGGCGCGACCAGCGGGAACCCGACCGGCGGTGCTGCCGGTCAGCGCTAGCAGGACCAAGGCAGGCGATAACGTTCAGGCCTTCAGCTGCTCGAGGCTGGCCGGGTCCGGCTGGCCTCGAAAGAACACCTCCAGCGCCTTGTCGAACAGCGCCGGGTCCGGTGCGACGCAGGCGAACAATGTCATGCAGGAATGAAACTTCAGATCGTCCGGGCGGCCAAGAATCTGCAGGGCGCTGTCGCCCGCATGCGCGAGCATCGCTTCGGTACAGGCTTGCAAGCGAGGCCCCAGCAGCGGGTGCTGCAAATAGGCAAGGGCTTCGTCGCGCCCGGAAATGGCATAGCGCTGCGCCATGGCGCTACGGCCCAGGCCGCTCAGCTGCGGGAAGATGAACCACATCCAGTGCGTATGTTTGCGGCCGGCTCGCAGCTCCTGCAGAGCCTGTTCGTACACATCCTGCTGCGCATCGACAAACCGCTGCAGATCGAAGAGATCGTTCATGGGAACGTTTCGCTGCTCATGACTGGTGCAGCTACGTTGCTACAGGACAATATCGCTGACAACGGCCATCGGACGTCCGGCAGCAGGCTTCGATGCGCTGGAAGTCCACGGCATCGAGCCAGATTGGGCAGTAAAGAAGGCGCAACGAAAAAGCCCCCGGCTTCGTACGAAGTCGGGGGCTTTTCTTGAATCTAATCTGGCGGTGAGGGAGGGATTCGAACCCTCGATACGATTTCTCGTATACACACTTTCCAGGCGTGCTCCTTCAACCGCTCGGACACCTCACCGGATCGACGGAGGTTCATGTCCGTCGAGGCGCGCTAATGTAATCGAACGAATGCCCTTTGGCAAAAACTTTTTTAACTTATTCATTTGCTTAACAAATCCGCATCGCTCGGGTGATGAGCTGCACGTTCCGCTAGACTCACCTGCAGCCTCGGCGCTCGCCTGGGTTATGTTGAAGGCAAAGCGAGTGGAGCGAAGCTGTCCCATGAGACTGACAGGTGAGTCAGGCAATCATCCCGATACCTTGTTGGTACCTACCCGACGCCGGGTGGCCGTGGCCAATCTTGAGTTGGGCATGTTCGTCTGCGAGCTGGATCGTCCATGGAGCGAAACGAATTTCGCCTTCCAGGGTTTTCCGTTGCTCACGCCCGACGAAGTGCGTGCCGTGCGCGAGCGCTGCTTGTACGTCTATGTCGACGACACGCGGCGGGTGCGGCTGCAGCACGGTGCAGCGGCCGCCGCCGTGGCGCCACGGCAGCGCAAGGCGCCGCAGCGATCGCGCCATGCGCTGGCCAGTGAGGTGGAAGAGGCGCGGGCGGCCTATCTGGATGGCGCCGGGCTGATCGAGCAGGTTCTCGCCGATGTGCAGCATGGTCGCGTGATCGACACCCGCGCCTGCCACGGCGTGGTCAAGCGCAACCTGGCGAGCATGCTGCGCAACGAAAGCGCGATGCTCTGGCTGATCCGCCTGAAGAGCAGGGACCTCTATACCAGCCTGCATTGCCTGTCCGTTTCGATCATGGCGATGGGCTTCGGCAACCATCTCGGCTTGCCGGATGACAAGCTGCAGCTGCTGGGCATGGCCGGGCTGCTGCATGACGTCGGCAAGATGCGCATCGATCCGGAGATTCTCAACAAGCCGGGCAAGCTCACCGCGGAAGAATTCGAGCTGATCAAGCGGCATCCGGCGTTCGGGCTGGAGGCGCTAAGTGCGCAGCCGGGTGTGCCTGAGGTGGCGCTGCAGGCCGCCTATGGTCACCACGAACGGCTCGATGGTACGGGCTATCCGCTCGGCTCCGGGCCGGCGCAGATTTCCTACATGACGCGCATCATCACCATCGTCGATGCGTTCGACGCCATCACCAGTCATCGCGCCTACGACTACGCACGGCCGGTGCAGTCGGCGTTCGAGATCCTGCGCAGTGCCAGTGGTGTGCAGTTCGACGAGGAGCTGGTGCGTGAATTCATTCGCTGGCTCGGTGCCTTCCCGGTCGGCACGCTGGTGGAGTTGCATACCGGCGAAGTGGCCGTGGTGGTCGAAAAGCACGAGCGGCTGCAGCTGCGTCCGCGGGTCGTGGTGCTGCGCAACGCGGCGAAGGAGCGCTGCACACCCCGCTATCTGGATCTGGCGCGAATCACCGTGGACGAGGAGGGCACGCCCTATCGCATTTCCGGCGGGCTGCCGGATGGCTCCTTCGGCCTGCATATCGCCGATCCGGAGCTGCAGTCGATCCTGCATCCGCAGGCGCTGGCCGAGTTCGATCCGGATGCCTGAGCGCTCCAGTCCGAGCGCATGTCGAGACGCAAAGCGTGACCGGCCGGTCGGTCATCGTGCTTTACCTGAACCCGGGTGCTGGGTAACGTCTGCGCACTTCAAGAACAAGGAATCTCGTCATGACTGAGCTGGTCTCCTACCAATTCGAAGACGGCATCGCCACGCTGACGCTGTGCAACGGCAAGGTCAACGCGCTCTCGCCTGCGGTATTCGAGGCGCTCAATGCCGCACTGGATCGCGCCGAGCAGGACCGCGCCATCGTCATCCTCACCGGCCAGCCCGGCATTCTTTCCGGTGGCTACGACCTCAAGGTCATGACGTCCAGCCCGCAGAATGCCATGGCGCTAGTCGCCACCGGCTCGACGTTCTCCCGCCGCATGCTGGCGCACCCATTCCCGATCATCGTCGCCTGCCCGGGGCACGCTATCGCCAAGGGCGCCTTCCTGCTGTTGTCGTCGGACTACCGCATCGGCGTCGAAGGGCCTTTCCATATCGGCCTCAACGAGGTGCAGATCGGCATGACCATGCACCACGCCGGCATCGAACTGGCGCGTGATCGCCTGGGCAAGGCAGCGTTCCAGCGCTCGGTGATCAATGGCGAGATGTTCGATCCAGCCGGCGCGGTAAGCGCTGGCTTTCTCGACAAGGTGGTGCCGACGGGCGAACTGCTGGCGGTGGCCAAGGCTGCCGCCGAGCAGCTGAAGAAGATCAACATGGTGGCGCACAAGAACACCAAGCTGAAAGTGCGCAAGGCTCTGCTGGAGACCCTCGACCAGGCAATCGCACTGGACCAGCAGCACTTCGGCTGATCGTCCGGTCGGCTGCACAAGAGAATTTCTGCTCGAGTGCGCACGAGGGCCGGCCCTGCGTTTACACTGCGCGAGTGACGCCCCGCCGATGGCGGGGCGTTTTCATTTTTCATTCAGTGTCGCCTCGCAGGAGAGCCCCGATGTCCGCCCCGCACACCCCGGTAGAACGCGCCGATTTCGACCAGGTCATTGTTCCCACCTTCGCCCCCGCGGCCTTCGTGCCGGTGCGTGGTCTGGGCTCGCGAGTCTGGGATCAGAGCGGTCGAGAACTGGTGGATTTTGCCGGTGGCATCGCGGTCAATGCGCTGGGTCATGCCCATCCGGCCATGGTGGCGGCACTGACCGAGCAGGCCGGCAAGCTCTGGCACATCTCCAACATATATACCAACGAGCCGGCGCTGCGCCTGGCCAAGAAGCTGGTGGCGGCAACCTTCGCCGACCGCGCCTTCTTCTGCAATTCCGGGGCGGAGGCCAACGAGGCGGCGTTCAAGCTGGCCCGTCGTTACGCCCATGACGTCTACGGTCCGCAGAAATTCGAGATTATTTCGGCGCTCAACAGCTTCCACGGTCGCACCCTGTTCACCGTCACGGTGGGCGGGCAGTCGAAGTATTCCGATGGCTTCGGGCCAAAGATCGAAGGCATCAGCCATGTGCCCTACAACGACCTCGAGGCGTTGAAGGCGGCGATCTCCGACAAGACCTGTGCGGTGGTGCTCGAGCCGATCCAGGGCGAGAGCGGTGTCTTGCCAGGCGAACAGGCCTACCTGGAAGGCGCGCGCCAGCTGTGCAACGAGCACAACGCGCTGCTGATCTTCGACGAGGTGCAGTCCGGCATGGGTCGCACCGGCGACCTATTCGCCTACATGCATTACGGCGTCGAGCCGGACATCCTGACCAACGCCAAGAGCCTGGGCGGCGGCTTCCCGATCGGCGCGATGCTGACCACCAATGAAATCGCCGCGCATCTGAGCGTCGGCACCCACGGCACCACCTACGGCGGCAACCCGCTCGCCTGTGCCGTGGCCGAGACGGTGGTGGACATCATCAATACGCCCGAGGTGCTGGAAGGGGTCAAGGCGCGCCACGAGCAGTTCAAGACTCGTCTCATGAAGATCCGTGAACGTTACGGCGTGTTCAGCCAGGTTCGCGGCCGTGGTCTGCTGATTGGCTGCGTGCTGACCGACGCCTGGAAGGGCAAGGCCGGCGCCTTCTGCGCTGCCGCCGAGAAAGAAGCGCTGATGGTGCTGCAGGCAGGCCCGGACGTGGTTCGCCTGGCGCCGAGCCTGGTCATCGACGAAGCTGACATCAATGAGGGGCTGGATCGTTTCGAGCGCGCCATCGCGACGCTGACCCAAGCCTGATCAATCTTCGCGCGGCGCCATGGGGCGTCGCGCTTCTACCAAACGAGAGCAATTCAATGAGCGATAGCCTGCAACTGGTTCTGGAAGACGTCGATGGAACCCAATTGGAAACTTCCTGCACCCGTTTCGCCGTGGTCTGGCAGGGGCGCGAGGTGTGGATTCAGCAAGTCGGCAACGGTCAGCTGATGATCGGCGTGGATGTCGAGGATGGCGATACCGAATACGCCAATCTGGTGCTGCGCCCGCTGGCGACCAACCTGGTCAGCCTGCAGCTGGAAATGGAGCCGGTCGAGGCCGATGACGACGAGCACGTCCACGGCCCGGACTGCAACCACTGACCGCAGGCCGGCATGCTCGCCCTCGGCAAGCTGCTGGAGCTGACCCTCGCCGGGCGTGAACCCTGCGAGAAGATCCAGCTCACCCCGCATGGGGTGAAGCTGCACTGGCTGGCCGAGGGCGCGCTGCTCGTTTCTCCGCCCGCCAGCGCCGACCTCGGCCTGGATCTGCTGGTGTCCGCCGGCGTTCATGGCAACGAACTCATCCCCATCCATGTGCTGGATCGCCTGATCCGAGCGCTCGCCCGTGGCGATGTCAGGCCCCGCGCGCGGTTGTTGTTGCTGTTCGCCAACCCGGCAGCGGTGCGCTGGACGCAGCGGCTGGTCGACCATGATCTCAATCGGCTGTTCCGGGGCGCGCATGCCGACGTCTGGGGCAGCGAAGCCATCCGGGCAGCAGAGCTGGAGGCGTTGGTCAGCGGTTTCTTCGGCGACACGGGACGCGTGCGTCGACACTACGATCTGCACTCGGCGATGCGTCCGTCGCGCCTGCCCCAGTTCGCCATCTGTCCCTGGCGCGAAGACCAACAGGCGCCCGCCGAGGCGCTGGCCAGGCTGCAAGGGCTGGCCATCGACGCCGTGCTTGTGCAACGCCAGGCGACGAATACCTTCAGCGCGCTGACCGCCATGCGCCATGGCGCTGAGGCGTTCACGGTGGAGCTGGCCGAAGGCAAGGGCGGGGCGCTACCGGCTGCCGTCTCGCAGTTCGAGAACGGGCTGATCGCGATGATCGAGGGGCGGACATTGCCCGCCAGTACCGGGGCCGAGCTACAGCTGCTGCAGATTTCCCGCGAGATCATCAAGCGCAGCCCTCGGTTCCGGCTGTGCCTGCCAGCGGATATCGAGAACTTCACCCCTCTGCCGCTCGGCAGTCTGCTGGCCGAGGATGACGGCGCGCGCTGGGTGGTCGACGAACCGGGTGCTCGCATCCTGTTTCCCATGGCCGATGTCGCCGAAGGCCAGCGTGCGGCGCTGATCGTGGTGCCGCTGGAGCAAGCCGAAGCGGGGCAGTGAGACATTCACTGCGGACATGCGCGGTTGCAATTGGCTGGCGGTGCCCATATCTAGCTCCATTCCCTTCGCGTTGTGTGCACTTCTTATGAGTACTGCTCTGTCCATTCGGCAGTTGACCAAGACCTACGGCAACGGCTTCCAGGCCCTCAAGGGCATCGATCTCGATGTCGCCGAAGGCGACTTCTTCGCCTTGCTCGGGCCCAACGGCGCCGGCAAGTCCACCACCATCGGCATCCTCTCGACCCTGGTGAACAAGAGTGGCGGCACGGTCAACGTGTTCGGCCATGACCTGGATCGCGACCCGTCTGGCCTCAAGCGCTGCCTGGGCGTGGTGCCGCAGGAGTTCAACTTCAACCAGTTCGAGAAGGCCTTCGACATCCTAGTCACCCAGGCCGGTTACTACGGCATTCCGGCGAAGGTCGCCAAGGAGCGCGCCGAGCGCTACCTCAACCAGCTGGGGCTGTGGGACAAGCGCGACGTGTCCTCGCGCATGCTCTCCGGCGGCATGAAGCGCCGGCTGATGATCGCCCGCGCGCTGATCCATCAGCCGCGTCTGTTGATTCTCGACGAACCCACCGCAGGCGTGGATATCGAGCTGCGGCGGTCGATGTGGTCGTTCCTCACCGAGCTCAACCGCGAGGGGATCACCATCATCCTCACCACCCACTATCTGGAAGAGGCCGAACAGCTGTGCCGCAACATTGGCATCATCGACCACGGCCAGATCGTCAAGAACACCAGCATGCGCGAGCTGCTCAAGCAGCTGCACGTGGAAACCTTCCTGCTCGACCTCAAGGAGTCGCAGCTGGTGGCGCCGGAGCTGGGCAACTATCCGTCGCGGCTGATCGACCATCACACCCTTGAGGTGCAGGTAGAGAAGAGCCAGGGCGTCACCGAGCTGTTCCGCCTGCTCGGCGCTCAGGGCATCGAGGTGCTGAGCCTGCGCAACAAGACCAACCGGCTGGAGGAGCTGTTCGTGTCGCTGGTGGAGAACAATCTGAAGGTGAAGTCATGAGCGGCGAACTGCGTCCCAACCTGGTCGCGCTGCAGACTATTGTCCAGCGCGAGATCCGTCGCTACACGCGCATCTGGCCGCAGACCCTGCTGCCCCCGGCGATCACCATGGTGCTGTACTTCGTCATATTCGGCAGCCTGATCGGCGCGCGGATCGGTGACATGGATGGCTTCAGCTACATGGACTACATCGTGCCGGGGCTGATCATGATGTCGGTGATCACCAACTCGTACAGCAATGTGGTATCGAGCTTCTTCAGCACCAAGTTTCAGCGCTCCATCGAGGAACTGCTGGTCTCGCCGGTGTCGCCGCACGTCATTGTCATAGGCTTCGCTTTGGGCGGCATCACCCGCGGGCTGGCGGTGGCGGTGATCGTGACGCTGCTGTCGATGTTCTTCACCGATCTGCAGGTGCACCACCTGGGTGTGACGGTGCTGGTCATCACTCTGACCGCGAGCATTTTCGCCCTGGGCGGCTTCATCAACGCGGTTTTCGCGCGCAACTTCGACGATATCTCGATCATCCCGACCTTCGTGCTGACGCCGCTGACCTACCTGGGCGGGGTGTTCTATTCGATCAATCTGCTGTCGCCGTTCTGGCAGACGCTGTCGCTGGCCAACCCGGTGCTGCACATGGTCAATGCCTTCCGTTACGGCATCCTCGGCGTCTCGGATATTCGCATCGGTGTGGCGATCAGCTTCATGCTGGTGGCGGTGGCAGTGCTCTATCTGGTGTCCGTGCATTTGCTCAAGAGCGGACGGGGTATGCGCCAGTAGCCGGCGCTTCGTCCGTCTACTGCGCCGATGGCGCTGAAAAGAACGCCGCGAAGCGCTAAACTTCGCGGCGTTTTTCGTTCAGGTCCCTTCCGATGCAGCATCCCGCCGAACATTCCCCGCTGGGCAAGTCCAGTGACTACGTTGCCACCTACAGCCCGCACCTCCTGTTCCCGATTCCACGGGCACCGAAGTGGGCCGAACTCGGGCTGACCGCCGAGACGCTACCCTATCAGGGCGTGGACCTGTGGAACTGTTACGAGCTGTCCTGGCTGCTGCCGTCGGGCAAGCCGGTGGTGGCAATCGGCGAATTCGAGATTCCGGCCGACTCGCCGAATATCATCGAGTCCAAGTCGTTCAAGCTCTACCTCAATTCGCTGAACCAGTCGGTGTTCGAATCGCGGGAAGCGCTGCTGGAGCTGATGAGTGCCGATCTTTCGGCCGCTGCCGGCAAGCCGGTCAGGGTGCGCCTGCGCACGCTGGATGAAGTCGCCGCTGAAGGCGTCGCCACGCTGCCAGGGCGGTGCATCGACGAGCTGGACGTAGCCATCGAGCACTACGACCATCCGCGCCCCGAGCTGCTGGCATGCGATGCCGAGCGGGTGGTCGAGGAATCGCTGCACAGCCACCTGCTCAAATCCAACTGCCCGGTCACCGGTCAGCCGGACTGGGGCAGTGTGGTGGTGGAGTATCGTGGTGCCGCGCTGCAGCCGGAGAGCCTGCTGGCCTATCTGGTGAGCTTCCGCCAGCATGCCGACTTCCACGAGCAATGTGTGGAGCGCATCTTCCTCGACCTGCAGCGCCTGTTGCAGCCGGAGAAGCTCACCGTCTATGCGCGCTACGTGCGCCGTGGTGGCCTGGACATCAATCCGTACCGCAGCACCGAGACGCTAGAAGTGAACAATCGTCGTCTGGTACGCCAGTGACGCGGCGGGTCGCGTGCATGCCGCGACCCGTGACTTGCTTCAGATGCCCATGTTGGCCAGGGTCTGCATGATGTTGCGCAGGGTCATGGCCATGCTCGGATGGCTGACTTCGAAGCGCTCGACGGCCAGATTGACGCCGTCGACCAGCGAGTCGTTGTATTCGGTGCTGTCTTTGGTCGCCAGACGCGCTTCGATGTCTTGGGCGATGGCCTGCAGCGAGGCGCGCTCCTCGTCGGTCAGCGGCGTGTCCTGGGCCAGTTGATTACGCAGTTCTTCGAGCTGCGACTGCAGATCATGTTCCGGCATCTTGCTTCCCTCTCATGGATTTACGGGCAACGAGCGTTGCTCTCGATACCCGAAGGTTAAACCAGCCGCTTGGCCTTGTCTGTGCCTTTGCGGGGCGAGCACCGGCTGGATTGACGGCGGACAGGCGGCCTGTCCGGCTGACTGCCGCAAATCGAATGTTCGCTCTATACTGCGCGGTCTGCGTCGGTGCGCCGCGTGCACCAAAACTAGGGAGAAAACAGCAATGCCCAAGATCGCAACGGCCTGGATCGCCGTGCTCAAGGCCAGTTTCGTCACCGTCGCCATGCTTGGCGCGAGCCATGCACTGGCTGCCGAAGAGGATCCGTGGGAAGGCGTCAACCGCGCGGTGTTCCGCTTCAACGATACCGTTGACACCTACACGCTCAAGCCCTTGGCCAAGGGCTATCAGCAGGTTACGCCGCAGTTCCTCGAAGACGGCATTGGCAATGTCTTCAGCAACCTCGGCGACGTGGTCGTGCTGGCCAACGATCTGCTGCAGGGCAAGGTCCGCGACGCCGGCATCGACACCAGCCGGATCCTATTCAACACCACCTTTGGCGTGCTCGGCTTCTTCGACGTCGCAACCCCCATGGGGCTGCACAAGAACGACGAGGATTTCGGTCAGACCCTGGGCGCCTGGGGATTGGGCAGCGGCCCCTACGTGGTGCTGCCGTTGCTGGGGCCGAGCACCGTGCGTGATGCAGCAGGTCGCGTGCCGGATGCGTTTCTCGAGCCCTATCCGCACATGGATCACGTGCCGACCCGGAACATCACACGGGGCGTCGATCTGATCGACACCCGCGCCGGCCTGCTTTCCGCCGAGAAGATGATTCGTGGCGATCGTTATATCTTCGTGCGCAACGCCTATCTGCAGAACCGTGAATTCCGGGTCAAGGATGGCGAGGTCGAAGACGACTTCTGAGTTCAACCGCTGGCCGCGCCAGCGCGGCCAGCAACGGGGCAGGGCGGCGTCAGCTCATCGAAAGGATGGCCAGCCCCAGGCTCTGGCGGCCATCATCGAGCTGAATCACGCGCACCACCTCTGTCTGTGCGTCGAGGCCCTTCAGCTCGCTGTGTTCGGATGGGATCAGCACGCGCACCTTGTCGCCCATCTGCAGCTGCGTTCCGGCCAGGACTTGCATGCCGGTACTCGAGAGGTCGATACAGGTGCCGGCGAGTTTTGTATCGCCATGTTCCAGCGTGACGGCGGTTTCCACCCGCATCCTGATGAAATCGCGTTTTTCGCTGTAGTCACGGTCTTTCTGGCTCATGGTTTCAACCTTTTATATATGGCTCGCTTGGTTCTTATAGCGCCCCTCAATTCGACCTGTAAAGCCGCCAGCCGGTCGGCTTGAAACCCCGATCGTATGGGAGTACCGTCTGCGCCTTGAAACGAACCCATGCCCAGCGTTCGCGCGGGGCCAATGCTTTCGCCAATCATCCTGGCGACACCGCCTGGTAGGAACATGCATAAACCAAGCGCGACGCTGCTGATCATTGATGACGACGATGTGGTTCGGGCCAGTCTGGCCGCCTATCTGGATGACAGCGGTTTTCGTGTCCTGCAGGCTGGCAACGGCCCGCAAGGCATGGAGCTTTTCGAGTCGGAGCAGCCCGATCTGGTGATCTGCGATCTGCGCATGCCGCAGATGGATGGCCTGGAGTTGATCCGTCAGATCAGCGAGCGTCAGCTCGACCTGCCAGTGATCGTGGTATCGGGCGCCGGGGTGATGAGCGATGCGGTGGAAGCGTTGCGCCTGGGCGCCGCCGACTACCTGATCAAGCCTCTCGAAGATCTGGCGATGCTCGAACACTCGGTTCGCCGCGCGCTGGATCGTTCTCGCCTGCGGCTGGAAAACCGCCGTTATCGCGAGCAGCTGGAAACCGCCAACCGCGACCTACAGGCCAGCCTGCATCTGTTGCAGGAAGATCAGGATGCCGGACGCCAGGTGCAGATGAACATGCTGCCGGTGACCCCTTGGAGCGCCGACGATTTCGATTTTGCCCACCAGATCATTCCCTCGCTTTATCTGTCCGGCGACTTCGTCGACTACTTCCGCGTGGATGAGCGACGCATCGGCTTCTACCTGGCGGACGTGTCCGGTCATGGGGCGTCCTCGGCGTTCGTCACCGTGCTGCTCAAGTTCATGACTACCCGCCTGCTGTACGAATCGCGTCGCGGCGGGACGCTGCGTGAGTTCAAGCCTTCGGAAGTGCTCGACCACATCAACCGCGGGCTAATCAACTGCAAGCTGGGCAAGCACGTCACCATGCTCGGTGGCGTGATCGATCAGGAACGCGATGTACTGCACTACAGCATCGGCGGGCATTTGCCGATGCCGGTGCTGTTCGATGGCGAGAGCTCCCGCTATCTGGAGGGGCGTGGGCTTCCGGTAGGGTTGTTCGCCGAAGCCACCTATCAGGATTTTGAACTGGAGCTGCCGCAGACCTTCAGCCTGACCTTGCTCTCCGATGGCATTCTGGACCTTTTGCCCGGGGAAACACTCAAAGACAAAGAGTCCGCGTTGCCCGGTCTGATTACCGAGGCTGGTGGCACGCTGGATGGATTACGCCGAGTCTTCGGGTTAGCCGAACTGGCTGACATGCCCGACGATATCGCCTTGCTGGTGTTGAGCAGGAACCTTGCATGAGTACTGGAAGAATCCAGTTCGCCGAGATGGATGGCACCTTTGTTCTGAAGTTCATTGGTGAGATCCGTCTGACGCTCTGTTCGGCGCTGGATGCAACGATCGAGAAGATCTTCTCGTCGCTCAATTTCTCATCCATCGTCATCGATCTGACCGAGAGCCGTAGCATCGACAGCACCACCCTCGGCCTGCTGGCCAAGCTGTCGATTCTGTCGCGGCAGAAGGTCGGCATGTTGCCGACGCTGGTCACGACCCACCCGGATATCACTCGACTGTTGCAGTCGATGGGCTTCGATCAGGTGTTCAACATCGTCGATACTCCGCTGCCTTGTCCGGAGTGTCTGGCCGATCTGCCTTCACAGGATCAGTCGGAGGAGGTGGTGAAGGCCAAGGTGCTGGAGGCTCACCGCATCCTGATGAGCCTTAACGAATCCAACCGCGAGGCCTTTCATGACCTCGTCACCGCCCTGGAGCGCTCCTGATCGGAACTCAGGCCAGTTCTGCCAGTAGCGCTTCGAGTTTTTCCTGATCCCTGGCGAACTGACGGATGCCTTCGGCGAGTTTTTCGGTCGCCATCGCGTCTTCGTTCAGCCCCCAGCGGAAGCTGTTCTCATCCAGGCTGATGCGCGGTTCGGAGGCGCGGCCCGGCTCCAGCTTGCGCTCCAGCGTGCCGCTGGCTTCGGCGAGTTGGCCGAGCAGCTCCGGGCTGATGGTCAGGCGATCGCAGCCGGCCAGCGCCTCGATCTGACCGACGTTGCGGAAGCTCGCGCCCATCACCACCGTCTCGTAGCCGTGCGCCTTGTAGTAGTCGTAGATGCGGCTGACCGATTGCACACCGGGGTCTTCCGCGCCCTGGTAATCGCGGCCTTCGTGCTTCTTGTACCAGTCGTAAATGCGGCCAACGAACGGGGAGATCAGGAACACGCCCGCCTCGGCGCAGGCCACCGCCTGGGTGAAGGAGAACAGCAGGGTGAGGTTGGTCTGGATGCCGGCCTTTTCCAGCTGCTCGGCGGCGCGGATGCCTTCCCAGGTGGAGGCGATCTTGATCAGCACGCGCTCGCGGCTGATGCCGGCCTGCTCGTAGAGGCCGATTAGTCGCTCGCCGCGCTGGACCATCGCCTGGGTGTCGAACGAAAGGCGTGCATCCACCTCGGTGGAGATGCGTCCGGGGATCAATTCGAGGATCTGCTTGCCCACCGCCACGGCGAACAGGTCACAGGCCAGGCCGATATCGCCCTGGCACTGCTTCATCGCGTTGCCCAGGTCCTCGGCATAGCGCGGCATCGCAGCCGCCTTGAGCAGCAGTGATGGGTTGGTGGTGGCGTCCACCGGCTTCAGGCGGGCAATGGCGTCGATATCACCGGTATCGGCAACGACGGTGGTGAACTGCTTGAGTTGTTCCAGCTTGGAAGTCATGTAAGAGGGGGCTCCGTCCTGTGAATGGCACGACCTTACCCGAGCCGGTTCACCCGCTCAACGAGTGGATGGGCGCGGGTGCGCCAGCCTTTGATCCGATTGCTCTGCCTGCGTTCCTTGACCGCGGAGTCGTTAGCGGCCTTCGAGCAACGTCACCGCCTGGTCGAGCAGCGCCAGCGGCTCGCCGGTCTTGTGGATGTCCACCGAAAGCAGCTGACGGAAGCGACGTGCGCCGGGAAAGCCCTGGCCCAGGCCGAGCACATGGCGGGTGACGTGATGCATGGCGCCGCCCTCGGCAAGATGCCGCTCGATGTATGGGCGCATGTTGCGTAACGCCTGCGCACGGCTGATGACTGGCGCGTCGCTGCCGAACAGGCTGCTATCGACCTGCGCCAGCAGGTAGGGGTTGTGGTAGGCCTCGCGACCGAGCATGACACCATCGAACGTCTGCAGGTGCTCACGGCATTCTTCCAGCGTCTTGATGCCGCCGTTGAGGATGATCTCGAGGCCCGGGAAATCCCGCTTGAGCTGCGCGGCGATGTCGTAGCGTAGCGGCGGGACCTCGCGATTCTGCTTCGGTGACAGTCCTTCGAGGATGGCGATGCGCGCGTGCACGGTGAAGCTGCGGCAGCCGGCGTCGCGCACCTGGCCGACGAAATCGCACAATTCGGCATAGCTGTCGCGGCCGTTGATGCCGATACGGTGCTTGACGGTGACCTCGATGCCCACCGCATCGCGCATGGCCTTCACACAATCGGCGACCAGTTGCGGATGGCCCATTAGGCAGGCGCCGATCATGTTGTTCTGCACCCGATCGCTGGGGCAGCCAACGTTGAGATTCACCTCGTCATAACCCGCGGCTTCGGCGAGCTTTGCGCAAGCTGCCAGATCGCCCGGCACGCTGCCGCCCAGCTGCAGCGCCAGCGGATGCTCGCTCACGTCGTGGCGCAGAAACCGTGCCGCATCGCCGTGCAGCAGCGCACCGGTGGTAACCATCTCGGTGTAGAGCAGGGCGTGCCTGGAAAGCTGGCGCAGGAAGTAGCGACAATGGCGATCCGTCCAGTCCATCATCGGCGCGACCGAGAAGCGGCGGGAAAGAGCGGCGTGAGCAGTGGTTTGGGAATCTGGAAGCATCAGGTTAGTTCAGTCGCGGTGGTCCGGCACGCCGCGGCGGGCCGCCTGAAATCAAGCGGCCATCGGGCGGCGCGCTGGGCCGCGTAGTCTACAGGAAAATACACCGTACCAATGGCGCGCCTGCCGAACCGCATCAATGCTGCATGGCTGGCCAGGTCAGTTTGAAGGCGTCGTTTGCGGCCGGTTCCAGATAGCTGCCGAAGTGCTCCGAGTCACGGTTGACGACGTTCAACAGCCAGTCGCGCTCGTCGCTCGAAGGGCGGTTCAGGCGGAGCCTGGAGCGTTTGATCGGGCAGAGCTCCAATGCGGCGAGGCTGCCGTCTGGTTTCAGGCTGGCGAAATACAGCAGCCCCAGATCGCTTCGGTAGCTTTCGTAACCGTCGATGCCTTCATAGTCATTCAACAGGTCGCCGCAGCCATAGGCGATCAGCCGCCCCCGGTAGACCTCGAGCGCTTTGACGTGGTGCGAGGAGTGTCCGTGGATTAGATCAACGCCTGCTTCGTCGATCAGATCACGGGCGAAGCGAGTCTGCGCTTCGTATAGCGAGAAGTCCCAGTTGCCGCCCCAATGCAGCGACACGACCACCAGGTCGCCGGGGCGCTTGCTGGCACGGATGCGCTGCACAACGTGACGCAGGGACGTGGACGATAGGTCGGGCAGCCAGGCAACACCCGGCTTGCCGGGGCCGGCAGAGCATTCCGCATCCACACCGCTGTCGGTGGTGGCATAGGCGAACACCAGCATGCGTTTGCCACTGGGCAACGGCAGGATCGCCGGTGCTTCGGCTTCAGCGGCATCCAAGCCTGCACCGCTGCGATGGATGCCATGCTTGTCCAGGACCTCCAGCGTGTCGCGAAGCCCTGCTTCGCCCCAGTCGAGGACGTGGTTGTTGGCCAGCGAGCAGCAATCGATTTCGGCCACGTTGAGGATGCCCATGTTGGCCGGATTCATTCGATAATGCAGCCCATGCGGCCGTGGCTCGCCGCGACAGGTCAGTGAGGTTTCCAGGTTGACCAGGCGGACGTGTGGCCGTCGCTCCGCAAGCGCCGCCAGGGCAACGCCCCAGGGATAGGAGTAATCGACCGTAGTGGGGATCTTGCCGTTTTTCTGCTCGGCGAGGCGCACGTAATCGCCGGCGTGCTGCGCATAAGCCTCATGGATGGCTGGGTCGCCGCGCTGCGGTAACACCTGGTCGATGCCGCGGCCGCACATCAGGTCTCCAGCGAAAAATAGCTTCGTGAGCATGTTCGATCCCTCGCAGATGCCGGGGTGGGCAAGAGAGGCTGAGCGGCTGGTTGCGGTACAGCCTGCTAAACATAGTAGAGATACCCGGAGGCCTCATGACCGTTGATCCGTTGCGACTTGCCTCGCCTGGCGCGTTGTTCACAGACCTTTATCAACTGACCATGTTGCAGGCGTATTTCGACCAGCACATGGATGCAATGGCCGTTTTCGAGTTCTTTTGTCGCGGCCTGCCGAGCGGAAGCAGCTAATACCTCGCCGCCGGGCAGGTGTTGCCGCGATATCCTGACCCTGGAGGATGATGCGCATGAAGGGCGGGCGCTGATCCAGCCGGTCCTGCGCCGGGGGCGTCGTGTCGCGGTGGCTCCGAGTCTCCAGCAGATCCGGCGTTATGCACACGAACAGCTGCAGCGGCTACCGGCATCCCTCACGGCGCTGGAGCCGAACGGAGTCGGCTATCCGGTCGAGATCGCCGAGTCAGTGCTTGCACTGGCCGCACAGGCAGATCGGCTGCATCGCTGATCAAGATTCCTTCAGCGAATCTCTACGCCCGCAGCGCCCATTCGAGCCAGCGCCTCGCTCAGCGAACCCTGAACGTCCAGGCCGCGACACGCGTCGGTCAGCACCGTTACCGCAAAACCCTCACGGCGGGCGTCCAGCGCGCTATAGAGCACGCAGAAATCCAGTGCCAGGCCGCACAGGAACAACCGTTCGAAGCCGCGTTCGCGCAGGTAGCCTCCCAGCCCGGTGGGCGTGGCGCGGTCATTCTCGTAGAACGCCGAGTAGGAATCGATCGACGCACGATAACCCTTGCGCAGCACCAGTTCGGCCCGTTGCGCCATCAGGCGTGGGTGCAGTTCTGCGCCGACGGTGCCTTGCACGCAATGCTCCGGCCATAGCGTCTGCAGGCCGTAGGGCACGTTGATTTGCTCGAAAGGATGGCGTCCCGGATGGCTGCTGGCGAAGCTGAGATGATTAGCCGGATGCCAGTCCTGGGTTACCGCAATATGGCCAAAGTGTTCGCACAGCTGGTTGATGACCGGTACTACGGCGTCCGCGTCGGGTACTGCCAGGGCTCCGCCGCCGCAGAAGTCGTTCTGCACGTCAATGATCAGCAACAGGTCTCGTTCGCTCATGTCAGGCAGGTACATGGGCATGTCCGCTTGGGTTGGCTATCGGTAGTGCGGTGCCGTTGTCACGTCAGTCTGTCGCGGCCGCTTAGGCACCGTCTGCAGTAGACAGTGGGTACGCCAGATGTTGCGCGACGCCGCCGCTGTCGCCGTCATCAATCGAAATACAAAAACCGTTCGGTTACCGGCCGACGGAGGTGCCGCCCTTGGTCGAATCACATACAGTTCGATTAGTCGATATTCTCGCCCTGCCTCGATTTGCTGCGGCGGGCCCGAGCTTCGTGCCGGTCAGCTCCACTATAAAAACTATGAGAGTGCCTTGTGATGGACAGACTGCTGAATGAAAAAAGCAGGATCTTCGAGCATGCCGATCCTCATGCCGTGTCGGACTACGTCAATCAGCACGTAGGCGCGCACTGCATTCGTCTGCCCCGCACCGGCACACCCCAGGCCAGCCTCAGCCATTGCAAGTTCGGCAAGCTCGATCTCTGCCAGATCAGCTACGGTGGCAGCGTCCATGTCACCTCACCAGCCCTGGAAACCATCTATCACCTGCAGCTGCTGCAGCGCGGGCACTGCCTGTGGCGCGGACGGGGGCAGGAACACTACTTCACCCCCGGCGAGCTGCTGCTGATCAACCCGGACGATCCGGTGGATCTGACCTACTCGGACGATTGCGAGAAGTTGATCGTCAAGTTGCCGGCCTCCTTCCTCGAACAGGCTTGCCGCGAGAACCAGTGGCGCGCTCCGTCCGCCGGTATCCGCTTCAGCGCCAATCGCCATGCCCTTGGCGAGCTGGATGGCTTCGACAGCCTGCTCGGGCTGGTTTGCCGCGAGGCGGGCTCCGAGCAGAGCATCCCGCAAATTCAGGAGCAGTACAGCCGGATCATCGCCAGCAAATTGCTCTGCAGCCTGGCCAGCAATATCCAGCGCGACCCGTTCGGTGACAGCTGTCCCTCGTTCGGTCGGCTGACCGACTACATCGACGAGCATCTGAAGAAGGACATCTCCGTCGAGCAGCTGGCCGAACTGGCCAACATGAGCCTGCGCTCGCTATACCTGCTGTTCGAGCGCAAGGTCGGGACCACGCCGAAGTCCTACATCCGTCAGCGCAAGCTGGAGCAGATCCATGGCCGGCTGAGCGACCCTTCGGCCAGGGTGCGTAACATCACCGAGATCGCCATGGATTACGGCTTCATGCACCTGGGACGTTTCTCGGAAAGCTACAAGAGCACCTTCGGCGAGCTGCCCTCGGACACCCTGCGCCGCCATCACTGAGTCCCCTTGAGTCGCTGCCCGTCCGACGGCAGCGGCTCCTTTTCCTACCCATCCTTATCTGCACAGGTTCCGTGCTCGAACGGGCGGTCGTCGGCTGCGCGTTCGTGCGGCAAACGGTCGCCTTGCATTCTGCAGAAAACGGATAGAGGTCCTGCAGAAAACGGATATTGATGTCGCTTCCCGCGCCTTAGCCTTCATCACGTGGAAACAATAACAATGGAGGCCCCGGCCATGTCCCTGGGAATCGACTACCTTGATTCGCTGCTCGAAGAAGACAAAGAGAAGGGCATCTTTCGCTGCAAGCGCGAGATGTTCACCGACCCTCGGTTGTTCGATCTGGAGATGAAGCACATCTTCGAGGGCAACTGGATTTACCTCGCCCACGAGAGCCAGATCCCCGAGAAGAACGACTACTACACCACCCAGATGGGGCGCCAGCCGATCTTCATCGCGCGCAACAAGGATGGTGAACTCAACGCCTTCATCAATGCCTGCAGCCATCGCGGTGCCATGCTGTGCCGCTTCAAGAGCGGCAACAAGGCGACCTACACCTGTCCGTTCCATGGCTGGACCTTCAACAACTCGGGCAAGCTGCTCAAGGTCAAGGACCCCAAGGAAGCCGGCTACCCCGACAGCTTCAACTGCGACGGCTCGCATGACCTGAAGAAGGTCGCGCGCTTCGAGTCCTATCGCGGTTTCCTCTTCGGCAGCCTGCGCGAGGATGTCGCGTCGCTGGAGGAGTTTCTCGGCGAGTCGAAGAAGATCATCGACATGGTGGTCGACCAGTCTCCGGAAGGTATCGAAGTTCTGCGCGGCTCGTCCACCTACGTCTATGAAGGCAACTGGAAACTGCAGGCCGAGAATGGCGCCGATGGCTACCACGTCACCGCCGTGCACTGGAACTACGCCGCCACCCAGCAGCAGCGCAAGCTCAAGGAAGCCGGCGACGACATCCGCGCCATGAGCGCCGGCGGCTGGGGCAAGAAGGGTGGTGGCTTCTACTCCTTCGAGAATGGCCACCTGCTGCTCTGGACCCGCTGGGACAACCCGGAAGACCGTCCGTTGTACGCGCGCCGCGACGAGATGATCGCCGAGTTCGGCCAGGCCCGCACCGACTGGATGATCGAGAACTCGCGCAACCTCTGCCTCTACCCGAACCTGTACCTGATGGATCAGTTCGGCTCGCAGCTGCGCATCGCCAAACCGCTGTCGGTGGACAAGACCGAAGTCACCATCTACTGCATCGCGCCCAAGGGCGAGAGTGCCGAAGCGCGTGCGCGTCGCATCCGCCAGTACGAAGACTTCTTCAATGTCAGCGGCATGGCCACCCCGGATGACCTCGAAGAGTTCCGCGCCTGCCAGCAAGGCTTTGCCGGTCGCGCCATGGAGTGGAACGACATGTCCCGCGGCGCCAAGCACTGGATCGACGGTGCTGACGAAGGCGCACAGGAGATCGACCTGCAACCGCTGATGAGCGGCGCGCGTACCGAGGACGAAGGCCTGTTCGTGCTGCAGCACCACTACTGGCAGCAGCAGATGATCAAGGCAGTGAAGGCCGAGCAGGACCAGCTGATCCACGTGGAGGGCGCGTAAATGAGCATCGCCTATGAAACCGCGCGTGACTTTCTCTACCGCGAAGCACGCTACCTCGACGACAAGGACTGGGACAGCTGGCTGGAGTTGTATGCCGCCGACGCGACGTTCTGGATGCCGGCCTGGGACGACGAGGACAAGCTCACCGAAGACCCGCAAAAGGAAATCTCGCTGATCTGGTACGGCAACCGCAGCGGCCTGGAAGACCGGGTGTTCCGCATCCGCACCGAGCGCTCCAGCGCCACGATCCCGGACACACGCACCTCGCACAACATCAGCAACCTGGAGCTGATCGAGCAGGGCGAGGGCTTCTGCAAGCTGCGCTTCAACTGGCACACGATGAGCTTCCGCTACAAGACCGTCGACCACTTCTACGGCACCAGCTTCTACACGCTCGACACCCGCGGCGAGAGCCCGCTGATCAAGCACAAGAAGGTCGTGCTGAAGAACGACTACATCCGCCAGTTGATCGACGTTTACCACCTGTGAGGGCAAGGCCATGACTCACCAGATCGCATTGAATTTCGAAGACGGGGTGACCCGCTTCATCGAAGCCAACCTCGGCGAAACCGTCGCCGACGCGGCCTACCGCCAGGGCATCAACATCCCACTGGACTGCCGTGACGGCGCCTGCGGGGCCTGCAAGTGTTTCGCCGAAGCTGGCAGCTACGACCTCGGCGAGGAGTACATAGAGGACGCGCTGAGCGAGGACGAAGCCGCCCAAGGCTTCGTGCTGACCTGCCAGATGCGCGCCGAAAGCGACTGCGTGATTCGCGTGCCGGCCTCCTCGGATGTCTGCAAGACCGCACAGGCCAGCTACCAGGCGACCATCAGCAACGTGCGTCAGCTGTCGCAGAGCACCATTGCGCTGTCGATCAAGGGCGAGTCGCTGAGCCAGCTGGCGTTCCTGCCCGGGCAGTACGTCAATCTGCAGGTGCCGGGCACCGATCAGACTCGTGCCTACTCGTTCAGCTCACTGCAGAAGGGCGGTGAGGTCAGCTTCCTGATCCGCAACGTGCCGGGCGGGCTGATGAGCAGCTTCTTGAGCGGCATGGCCAAGGCCGGCGACAGCCTCACCCTGGCCGGCCCGCTGGGCAGCTTTTACCTGCGCGAGATCAAGCGGCCGCTGCTCTTGCTGGCCGGCGGCACGGGCCTGGCGCCGTTCACCGCGATGCTGGAGAAGATCGCCGAGCAGGGCAGTGAGCATCCGCTGCACCTGATCTACGGCGTCTCCAACGATTTCGATCTGGTGGAGATGGACCGGCTCGAAGACTTCGCCGCGCGCATTCCGAACTTCACCTACAGCGCCTGCGTGTCCAGCACCGACAGCCAGTATCCACACAAGGGCTACGTGACCCAGCACATCGAACCCAAACACCTCAACGATGGCGAGGTGGACATCTACCTGTGCGGCCCGCCGCCCATGGTCGAGTCGGTCAACCAGTTCATACGTGAGCAGGGCCTGCGACCGGCCAACTTCTATTACGAGAAGTTCGCCGCCAGCGCCTGATCCGCCGGTCGCAGGGTGGGCAACTGCGCCGCATTGCCCACCGAATCCCTCGTCATTCCAGAGGTTGGGTAGATGAACACACGATTTCACAACAAGGTCGCGGTGATCACCGGCGCGGCCCAGGGCATCGGTCGCCGTGTCGCCGAGCGATTCGTCGAGGAAGGTGGCCGGCTGGTGGCCGTGGACCGTTCCGAACTGGTCCATGAACTGGCCGATCAACTGGGGCAGGGCGCCGACGTCTTGACCCTGACCGCCGATCTCGAGCAGTTCGCCGATTGCCATCGGGTGATGGATGCCGCGAAAGAGCGTTTCGGCCGTCTCGACATCCTCGTCAACAACGTCGGCGGGACCATCTGGGCCAAGCCCTTCGAGCATTACCTCGAGCACGAGATCGAGGCCGAGGTGCGTCGCTCGCTGTTCCCCACCCTGTGGTGCTGCCACGCGGCCTTGCCGCACATGCTGGAGCAGGGTGGTGGGGCCATCGTCAATGTCTCCTCGATCGCCACGCGCAGCCTCAACCGCGTGCCCTACGGCGCGGCCAAGGGCGGCGTCAATGCGCTGACCGCGTGCCTGGCCTTCGAGAACGCCCAGCGTGGCATCCGTATCAACGCCACCGCACCTGGCGGCACCGAGGCGCCGCCGCGGCGCATTCCACGCAACGCTGCCGAGCAGAGCGAGCAGGAAAAGACCTGGTACCAGCAGATCGTTGATCAGACCGTCGATTCCTCATTGATGAAGCGCTACGGAACCATCGACGAGCAGGCCGGCGCGATTCTTTTCCTCGCGTCCGACGAGGCCTCCTACATCACCGGCGTGACCCTGCCGGTGGGTGGTGGCGATCTCGGTTGAGCAGTACCCGGGCCGGCTCGACCGGTCAGCGCCAAGGCACATCGGCGGCGCGGTGAGCCATCGCTGCAGCCGATTCGCGACTAACAAAAACAATAGAGAGTCTTGCCATGCGACAAGTAGATGTTCACGAAATCATCGATAACGCGCGCTTCAACCGCTTTCACTGGCTGGTCGTGTGCCTCTGCGCACTGCTGCTGATCTTCGACGGCTACGACCTGTTCATCTACGGCGTGGTGCTGCCGGTAATCATGAAGGAGTGGGGGCTCACCCCGCTGGAGGCCGGTGCGCTGGGTAGCTACGCGCTGTTCGGCATGATGTTCGGCGCGCTGGTGTTCGGCACCCTGGCCGACCGCATCGGCCGCAAGAAGGGCATCGCCATCTGCTTCGTGCTGTTCAGCGGCGCCACGGTGCTCAACGGCTTCGCCAGCACGCCCACCGAGTTCGGCATCTTCCGCTTTCTAGCTGGCCTCGGCTGCGGCGGGTTGATGCCCAATGTGGTGGCGCTGATGAACGAGTACGCGCCCAAGCGGCTGCGCAGCACGCTGGTAGCCATCATGTTCAGCGGCTATTCGCTGGGCGGCATGCTCTCCGCTGGCCTCGGTATCTACATGCTGCCGCGCTTCGGCTGGGAGGCGATGTTCTTCGCCGCCGCCGTGCCGCTGCTGCTGTTGCCGGTGATCCTTTGGTATTTGCCGGAATCGGTTGGCTTCCTGGTTCGCCAGGGCCGGGGCGAGCAGGCCCGGGCGCTGCTGAACAAGGTCGACCCGAGCCGCCAGCTGAGCGCGGCCGACGAGCTGGTGATGACCGACGTGAAGGGCAAGAGTGCCTCGGTGCTGGAGCTGTTCCGCGAAGGCCGTGGCGTGCGCACCTTCTCCCTGTGGCTGGCATTCTTCTGCTGTTTGCTGATGGTCTACGCGCTGGGCTCCTGGTTGCCGAAGCTGATGGCCAACGCCGGCTACAGCCTGGGTTCGAGCCTGTCTTTCCTGCTCGCGCTGAACTTCGGCGGTATGGCCGGCGCCATCCTCGGCGGCTGGCTGGGCGATCGCTTCAACCTGTCGAAAGTGGTGGTGGTGTTCTTCGCCGTGTCGGTGGCCTCCATCAGCCTGCTGGGCTTCAAGACGCCGATGCCGGTCCTCTACACACTGATCTTCATCGCCGGTGCCACCGTAATCGGCACGCAGATCCTGCTCTACGCGACCGCCGCGCAGTTCTATGGCCTGTCGATCCGCTCCACCGGTCTCGGCTGGGCCTCGGGCATCGGCCGCAACGGCGCCATCGTCGGCCCGCTGCTCGGCGGTGCGCTGCTGGGCATCAACCTGCCGCTGCAACTGAACTTCATCGCCTTCGCCGTCCCGGGCGTCATCGCCGCCCTGGCCATGACCGCCTTCGCCATCTCCAGCAAGCGCAGCGGCACTCCCGCGCCGGTGGTGATGGCAGCAGCGGCCAAGGCCTGATCACAAAACTTCAACACGGATAACGCCATGAGCCCCATCCTGATCGAACGCATCCAGACGATCATCGTCGACCTGCCGACCATCCGCCCGCACAAGCTGGCGATGCATACCATGCAGCAGCAGACGTTGGTGATCATCCGGGTGCAGTGCAGCGACGGTATCGAAGGCATCGGCGAGGCCACCACCATCGGCGGCCTGGCCTACGGCAACGAAAGCCCGGAAAGCATCAAGCAGAACATCGACAGCCACCTCGGCCCGTTGCTGGTGGGGCAGGAGGCTGCCAACATCAACGCCGCCATGCTGCGCCTGGACAAGGCGGCCAAGGGCAATACCTTCGCCAAGTCCGGCATTGAGAGCGCATTGCTCGATGCCCAGGGCAAACGCCTCGGTCTACCGGTCAGCGAGCTGCTCGGCGGCCGGGTGCGCGACAGTCTGGAGGTGGCCTGGACCCTGGCCAGCGGCAACACCGCCAAGGACATCGAAGAGGCCGAGCGCATGCTCGATATCCGCCGCCATCGCATCTTCAAGCTGAAGATCGGCGCCGGCGAGGTGAATGCCGACCTCAAGCATGTCATCGCCATCAAGCAGGCCCTCGGCGAGCGTGCCAGCGTGCGCGTCGACGTCAATCAGGCCTGGGACGAGTCGGTGGCGCTGCGCGCCTGCCGCATCCTCGGCGACAACGGTATCGACCTGATCGAGCAGCCGATCTCGCGGATCAACCGCGGTGGGCAGGTGCGCCTGAATCAGCGCAGCCCGGCACCGATCATGGCCGACGAGTCCATCGAGAGCGTCGAGGACGCCTTCAGCCTGGCGGCCGACGGTGCGGCCAGCATCTTCGCGTTGAAGATCGCCAAGAACGGCGGCCCGCGTGCCGTGCTGCGCACCGCGCAGATCGCCGAGGCGGCGGGTATCGCGCTGTACGGCGGCACCATGCTCGAAGGTTCCGTCGGCACCCTGGCCTCGGCGCATGCCTTCGTCACCCTCAACAAGCTGACCTGGGCCACCGAGCTGTTCGGCCCGCTGCTGCTCACCGAAGAAATCGTCACCGAGGCGCCGGTCTATCGCGACTTCCAGCTGGAAGTGCCGCGCACGCCCGGTCTTGGCCTGACCCTGGATGAAGAGCGCCTGGCGTTCTTCGCCCGCAAGTAAGAGGAGAACCCGAGATGCTCTTCCACGTGAAGATGATCGTGAAACTGCCGGTCGACATGGACCCGGCCAAGGCTGCGAGGCTCAAGGCAGACGAGAAGGAGCTGGCGCAGAGCCTGATGCGTGAAGGCAAGTGGCGCCACCTCTGGCGCATCGCCGGCCAGTACGCCAACTACAGCGTGTTCGACGTCGCCAGCGTGCAGGAACTGCACGACACCCTGATGCAGCTACCGCTGTTCCCCTACATGGAGATCGAGGTCAACGCGCTGTGCCGCCACCCGTCCTCGATTCATGACGACGACCGCTGATCCCGTTTCGAAGCCGGCCCCGCCCGGCTGGTTAACCCGCGTAACGACAATTACAAGACGAGGCCTGAGCCATGACTGTGAAAATCTCCCACACCAGCGACGTGCAGCAGTTCTTCAAGGAGGCCAGCGGCTTCAACAATGACGAAGGCAGCAGCCGCATGAAGACGGTGATCAACCGCATCCTGGTCGACACCGCGAAGATCATCGAAGACCTGGAAATCACCCAGGACGAGTTCTGGAAGGCGGTGGACTACCTCAATCGCCTCGGCGGTCGTCACGAAGCTGGCCTGCTGGTCGCCGGACTCGGGCTGGAGCATTATCTCGACCTGCTGCAGGACGCCAAGGACGAACAGGAAGGCCTGGTCGGCGGTACCCCGCGCACCATCGAGGGCCCGCTGTATGTCGCCGGCGCGCCGATCGCGCAGGGTGTCACGCGCATGGATGATGGCAGCGAAGACGACGTCGCGACCGTGATGTTCCTGCAAGGCCGTGTCTTCGATCCGAGCGGCAAGCCGCTGGCCGGTGCGGTGGTCGATCTGTGGCACGCCAACACCAAGGGCAATTATTCCTACTTCGACAAGAGCCAGTCCGAGTACAACCTGCGCCGTCGTATCGTCACCGACGAGAACGGCTATTACCGCGCGCGCAGCATCGTGCCGTCCGGCTATGGCTGCTCGCCCGACGGGCCGACCCAGGAGGTGCTGGACATGCTCGGTCGCCACGGCCAGCGGCCGGCGCACATTCATTTCTTCATCTCCGCGCCCGGTCATCGTCACCTGACCACGCAGATCAACCTGGCGGGCGACAAATACCTCTGGGACGACTTCGCCTACGCCACGCGCGATGGTCTGGTCGGCGACATCCGCTTCATCGACGATACCGAAGCCGCACGTGCACGGGGCGTGCAGGGTCGTTTCGCCGAAGTGGATTTCGACTTCCAGCTGCAGAAGGCGCCTGCCCCGCAAGCCGAGCAGCGCAGCAAGCGCCCGCGCGCGCTCCAGCAAGCCTGAGGGTTGCCGCGGTGCCCGGTATTAGCCGGGCACCGCGGTGCTGCACCGGTAATGCAGCCGCTTCATTCATAACAAGAGTGATCCGGGCATCGACCACGGATCGCCAGGCCTGTCTTGCGAGGCGACATGAAAGCTCTGATGAAAGACTTCTCGCTCTCCGCCGTGGTCGCCGGTTTCATCGCGACCGTGATTTCCTACGCCGGTCCGCTGGTGATCATCTTCCAGGCCGCCAAGGCTGGGGGCATGCCGCACGAGGTGCTCTCGTCGTGGGTCTGGACCATCTCCATCGGTAGCGGCGTGCTCGGCATTCTGCTCAGCGTGCGCTACCGGGTTCCCATCATCATCGCCTGGTCGGCGCCCGGTTCGGCGCTGCTGGTAACCCTGTTGCCCGACATCACGCTGAACGAGGCCGTCGGCGCCTATATCGTCAGCAGTGTGGTGGTGCTGCTGGTAGGGCTGTCCGGCGCGTTCGACCGGATCATCAATCGTCTACCGGCCGCCATCGCCGCGGGCATGCTGGCTGGCATCCTGTTCCGTTTCGGTACCGGGCTGTTCGTCTCGGTCAAGGAACAGCCCTGGCTGGTGCTGGCGATGTTCGGCACCTATCTGCTGTTCAAGCGTGCCTTGCCCCGTTACGCCGTGCTCGCCGTGCTGGTCGTCGGTATGACGATCACCATCGCCTCGGGTGAGCTGCGCAGTGACGCACTGGTCATCGGGCTGGCGACGCCGGTATGGATCACCCCGGAGTTCAGCTGGCAGGTCATCCTCAATATTGCCTTTCCGCTGGTGATGGTGGCGCTGACCGGACAGTTCGTGCCTGGCATGGCGGTGCTACGCAACGACGGCTACGAGACGCCGGCCAGTCCGCTGATCAGCAGTAGCGCACTGGGTTCGCTGCTGCTGGCACCGTTCGGCTGTCACGGGCTGAACCTGGCGGCGATCACGGCGGCGATCTGTACCGGCCGGGAATCCCATGAAGATCCGTCCAAGCGTTACGTCGCGGGTGTTTCCGGCGGTGTCTTCTATCTGCTGCTGGGCATCTTCGGGGCGACGCTGGTCTCGATCTTCACCGCGTTCCCGGCCGCCTTGATCGCCGCCCTGGCCGGGCTGGCGCTGTTAGCGGCCATAGGCGGGGCATTGAGCGCGGCAATAGCAGTGCCAGCCGATCGCGAGGCGGCCTTGATCACTTTCCTGGTCACCGCCTCGGGAATGTCCTTTCTCGGCCTATCGGCGGCGTTCTGGGGGCTGATCTTTGGCATCGCCGCTCACCTGTTGCTCAGCCTGCGCAAGCCGGCACCAGCAGTGGCGGCCGGTCGCAAGGAACAGCCGGCGCGGTGACCGGCCGACAATCGTAACGATTCACCCATAACGAGTTAGTCGCTTTCTCCGGTTGCTGCCGGGGGAACGGCTGCGTGCAACTGAAAAACAACAACAAGAGCGAGTTAGATGATGCAGAAAATATCCATTTCCCGACTGACCCTGGCCGCCGGCATGACGTCGATGATTACTCAGTCGTTCGCCGCTGACGGCGGTTTCGTCGAGGACGCGACGGCAACACTGCAGGCGCGTAATTACTATTTCAGCCGAGACTTCTCCGACATCGTCGGCCCAAGTCGGCAATCGAAGGCGGAGGAGTGGGGGCAGGGGTTCATTCTCAATTTCAGATCGGGATACACCCTTGGGACTGTCGGCTTCGGCGTCGATGCTATCGGGCAGCTGGGAATCAAGCTCGACAGCAGCCGTGATCGCATTGGTACCGGCTTGCTCCCGGTTGGGAGCGATGGCCGCGCGCCGGATGAGTACAGCCGCATGGGGTTGGCACTCAAGGCAAAGGTGTCGAAGACCGAACTGAGGGTGGGTGAGCTGCAGCCCAATCTGCCAGTACTGACCTTCAGCGATATTCGGCTGCTCCCGCCCACCTATCAGGGCGCCAGCATTGTCTCCAGCGAAGTTGATGGGTTGACGCTGCAGGCCGGCCGTTTACGCTCGACCAGCCTGCGCAACGAGGCTGGCGACGACCGGATGCGGGCCATGCTGGGCCGAACGCCTCAGGCGGCATTCAGCGATGCCTTCAACTACGCCGGTGGCGATTACACGTTCAATGACAAGCGCACGTCTTTCGGCCTCTGGTATGCGCAGCTCGAGGACATCTATAACCAGCGCTACATAGGCCTTAAGCATAGCGAGCCGCTCGGCGACTGGACCCTGGGCGCCAACCTCGGCTACTACGATTCGCAGGCCGACGGCAGCAAGCTGGCCGGCAACGTGGACAACCAGGCTTTCTACTCGCTGCTGTCGGCGAAGCGAGGCGGGCATACCTTCTATATAGGCTATCAGGCCATGTATGGCGACAGTGCTTTGCCCCGCGTCTTCGCCAACGTCACGCCGTTGGGCAACGAGGTGCCCACCTACGAGTTCGCCGAGCGGGACGAGCGTTCCTGGCAAGCTCGCTACGACTATGATTTCGCCGCGCTCGGTTGGCCCGGTCTGGTTGCGACGGTGCGCTATATCACCAGCGATAACGTAAGCACGGGAATGGGTTTCGAAGGTACGGCGCAGGAGCGCGATCTGGACATTGGCTATACCGTGCAGAGCGGTCTGCTCAAGAATGTGGGTATCCGCCTACGCAACGTAGCGGCGCGCTCGAACTACCGCAGCGATATCGACGAGAACCGTCTGATTCTGAGCTATACGTTCACCTTGTTCTGAACTGGTTGCCCGCGCCGAGCCGCTCACTCGGTGCGAAGCAATGCGGTCTGCACTACTTCCCGTAGAATCGAAATAAACGGTTGACGGCTGTTTTCAGACCCCTATAATGCGCACCACTTCCGGCGCAGTCCTCAAACAAAACCTCTTGTAAATCAAAAGGTTAGCTAAATAAAGGGGTTGCACCGGTGGCGGATTCGAGTAGAATGCGCCGCGCTGACAGGGTGGTGGTTGAGCCCGGTTGGTGGCTTCGGTCGGATCGATCGAAAGCGGTTGAAAGAGGTGGTTGACAGCGGTTCTGATCGCTGTATGATTCGCCTCCCGCTGACGAGAGATGCAGATTGATCGAGGCGGCAAGCG
>Ga0310345_10000795_pt1 | contig 40666 bp, 36 predicted proteins | sample HC15DNA20500_MG_FD_204667 | JGI IMG/M metagenome (GOLD analysis project Ga0310345, IMG submission 204667) | Marine microbial communities from station ALOHA, North Pacific Subtropical Gyre - HC15-DNA-20-500_MG | ecosystem: Environmental > Aquatic > Marine > Oceanic | place: Pacific Ocean: North... | reverse complement strand
TCGTGTTGAAACCGGCGCTCAAGGCCCTGAATCGGCACCTTCATGCCCAATCTGTGGCCATTGCAATCACTCGGAACGGAATAACGGCCTTACCGCTCCGCACATCAGATGGTTCTTCAGCAGCCTGCTAAGTGCATACCCGGGCGAAGGCTTGATTCGTGTCATTCCCAAGCGCAATCAAAACCGGCCATACTTTCGCCATGGACAAACCGAGCATTGATCTGGCGCGCATGCGCAAAAGCTACGAGCAGGCTGCATTGGACGAGACGCATGTGCAGCCTCATCCCAACGACCAGTTCCACATCTGGCTGGACGAGGCCGTGAAGTCACGCGCGCTGGAGCCCAGCGCGATGACGCTGGCCACGGTGGGCGCCGACGGTCGCCCCTCCACCCGCGTGCTGCTGCTCAAGGGGGCCGATGCCGAGGGCTTGGTCTGGTTCACGAACTACCAAAGCCGCAAGGCGCAGGAGCTGGCGGTGAACCCGCATGCCGCCATGCAGTTTTTCTGGCCCGAGCTGGAACGGGTGGTGCGCATCGAGGGGCGGGTGGAGCAGGTCTCGGCGGAGCAGTCGGACGCCTACTTCCACAGCCGCCCTCTGGGCTCCCGCATCGGTGCATGGGCGTCGCCGCAAAGCAGCGTGCTGCCCTCCCGCGAGGCGCTGGAGCGCTCTTGGGCCGAGTACCAAGCGAGCTTGGGCGACAACCCGCCCCGGCCGCCCCATTGGGGTGGTTTCCGCCTGGTGCCCGACCGCTGGGAATTCTGGCAAGGCCGCCCGTCGCGGCTGCACGACCGCATCGCCTATGAGCAACAGGCCGATGGCAGCTGGAAAGTGTGCCGCCTGGCCCCTTGAAGCCGGGGGCCTCAGCTGGCGGTTTTCAGCAGGGCGCTGAATGTTTTCTGGAATTTGGCCAGTTTGGGCCTGACGACCACAGCGCAATAGCCCTGGTAGGGGTTCTCGGCCACGTAGCCCTGGTGATAGGCCTCGGCGCGATGGTAGTTGCTCACCTGAACCACCTCGGTGACGATGGGGGCGTCGAAAGCGCCGCTTTCGCTGAGTTCGCGGATCACATCGCGCGCCGTGCTGGCCTGGGCTTCATCGTGGGTGTAGATGCCGGAGCGGTACTGCGTGCCCACGTCGTTGCCTTGCCGGTTCAAGGTGGTGGGGTCGTGCAGGTAGAAGAAGACCTCCAGCAGTTGCCGGTAAGCGATGCGGGTCGGGTCGAAGGTGATCCTGACCACCTCCGCATGGCCGGTGGTGCCGCTGCAAACCGCTTCGTAGCTGGGGGCAGGGTGGTGACCGTTGCTGTAGCCCGACTCGGCCAGCACGACCCCATCCAATTGGTTGAAGGCAGCTTCGATGCACCAGAAACAGCCGCCGCCCAGGGTGGCTTGCTGCAACTGGGGAGCGTCGGCGGTGGGGGGGGTGGCTGGCATCTGATCGTCCGGTAAGGGGGTGTAGGCGGGCTCAGCGTCGCGCTTGCGCGTGTGCTCGCCACATGTCGCGCAAGGCTGTTTCAAAGTGGCTGGCGAAGCGCGCTGCATCGAACAGCGGTGAGCGCATCACCTGCTCACGCAAGCCTGCACGCAGTGTCGCCAGGGTGGCGGGGGCGCTGGCGTGAGCTGCGGCCTTGGCCACGTAATCTTCGGGGTCATGGGCGACCCAGTCGGGCAGCCCGGCATTCATCAGCAGGCTCACGCCTTGGCGCGCCACCATGCTGTCGCCCGCCAGGGTCAGGACGGGCACGCCCATCCAGAGGCCCTCCGCGCTGGTGGTGCCTCCGGTGAAAGGGAAGGGGTCGAGCGCGATGTCGATCTGTTCGTAGGCCTGGAGGTAGCTGTCCCGCGTCGACGGGCCTTGCAGGACCAGCCGGTCGCCGGCCACGCCCTGGGCCTTGAAGCGCGCCTGCGTCTTCTGCCGGACCATGGGGCTGTCCAGTTGGCTGGCCTTGAGCAGCAGCTTGCTGCCCGGGACCGCCCGCAACACCTGGGCCCACAGTGCGATGACATCGTTGTTGAGTTTGGTCAGGTTGTTGAAGCAGCCGAAGGTGATGTGCCTGTTGCGCAGGGCGGGCAGGGCGCTGACCGGCACGGGCGCCGCGGGCGGTGTGAAACACAGGCGTGTTTCGGGCAGGCGCCATACGTGCTCGGTGAAGCCAGAGGTCAACTCGTCAGGCACCGTCCATGGGTCGGCAAGCAGGTGGTCGATTTGCGCCACGCCGGTGGTGGCGAAGTAGCCCAGCCAGGTCACTTGCACAGGCGCGGGCCTCCAGGCGAACACGGGCAGGCGGTTGTGGGCCGTGTGGCCGGCGAGGTCGATGAGGATGTCGATGCCGTCAGCGTGGATCCGTTGGGCAAGGGCTTCATCCGACATGCCAAACACCACGTGCCAGTGTGCCGTGCAGGCCGCCAAGCGATCTGTCAGGGCATCCCGGAAGGGCTGGGTGGCGTAGGCCGTCATCTCAAGGCGGTCGCCGGCTTGCGCGTGGAGGGCCTTCAGCACGCTCTCCAGAAAATAGCCGACAGGGTGGGCGTACAGGTCGCCGGAGACCAGGCCGACGCGCAAGGGCCGCTCGGGGTCGAGGTCGTTGCGCCAGGTGGTGAAGGGGCGCGCCCGTTCGTCCACGAAGGCGCCATAGGCCCGTGCTTCGTCTCTCAGGCGCAGGGCGTCGATGCCCGGCATGTAGTTGCGGACCATTTGCAGGCAGCTGTGGGCGTGTTCGTGACCCGGGTCGATGGCCAGGGCCTGCCGGTAGCAGTCGGCCGCCTCCTGCAGCTCACCCAGGTCTTTGTGCACGTTGCCCAGGTCGATCCAGGCGTCGGCGTGGCTCGGCGCCAAGGCGATGACCCGTTTGAGCATCAGGATCGCTTCATCGTAGCGGCGCAGGGTGCGCAGCAGATCGCCCAGGGCATGGCGCGGATCGACATAGTCCGCTTTCAGCTTGGCGGCTGTCCTCAGGCTTTCACAGGCGGCATCGTGCTGGTGGGCCTGCTTGAGCGCGACGCCCAGGTTGTGGTGCGCCTGGGCGAACCGAGGGTTCAGCGCGATGGCTTTGCGCAGTGCCGCCTGGGCGTCGGCAAGGTGGCCCTGCTGGCCGAGCGCAGCGCCGAGGTTGCACCAGGCCTCTGCATGGTCCGGGCGCAGTCGCACCGCCTCGGCGTAAGCGTCGGCCGCTTCGCGGTGGCGCGCCAGGCGCTCCAGCACCTGGCCCAGGTTGTGGTGGGCATCCGCTATGCCCGGCTGGAGCTGCAGCGTTTGCCGATAGGCGGCTTCGGCCTCGTCCAGGCGGTTTTGCTCCGCCAGCAGGATGGCGAGGTTGTAGTGGCCTGCCGCGTGGCCGGGGCGCCATTGCAGGGCTTGGCGGTAGCTGGCTTCGGCCTGCTGAAACTGCCCCAGGGCCTTGTGCGCATTGCCCAGGTTGCAGAGGGTTTCGGCGTCTTGGGGCTGCAGGTCGACGGCCCGACCAAGGGCCTCCACGCAGTTCTTGTTCTGCAGCAGCTGCGCGGTGCCCAAGGCTTTCCAGGCGAAAGCGGCTTGGGGGTGCTGTCGGACGAGCGTTTGGGCCAGCGCCTCGACCTCAGCGTGGCGCCCGGCATTGAACAGGGCGATCAGCCGGGCTTCATCGTGCGGCGGCAGCGGGGTGGACGTGTGGCTCATGCCGGCAGATTCTGCCGCATCCACAAACGAAACCCCCGGCCGAAGCCGGGGGCCTGCCCGGTTCGCGACCGGACCGGGAAGCAGGGAGGGAAAGGTCCCTTGCTCCCCAGAGCGCAGTGACTGCGCCCCATTGGGTTGTCTGCTTGCAGACGAGTTCAGATTAGGACAAGACGGCTGCCTTGGCAAGCCCCCTCAAGCCCAAACGAGAGGGTGGTTTCAGCGACTGTGCGCCCCGCCGTGCATGATGCGCGAAAACAGGTTCTCCACGCGCTGCGTCACGTCGTGCGGCATGGTGATGGTGCGGCCCCACTCGCGGTTCGTTTCGCCGGGCCACTTGTGGGTGGCATCCAGGCCCATCTTGCCGCCCAGGCCACTGACGGGGGAGGCGAAATCGAGGTAATCGATGGGGGTGTGGTCGACCAGGGTGGTGTCGCGCACCGGGTCCATGCGGGTGGTGATGGCCCAGACCACTTCTTGCCAGTTGCGGATGTCCACGTCGTCGTCGACGATGACGATGAACTTCGTGTACATGAACTGGCGCAGGAAGCTCCAGATGCCAAACATCAGCCGCTTGCTGTGCCCGGCGTAGGCCTTCTTCATGCTGACGATGGCCATCCGGTAGCTGCAACCCTCGGGCGGCAGATAGAAATCGACGATCTCCGGAAACTGCTTTTGCAGGATGGGCACGAAGACTTCATTGAGCGCCACGCCCAGCACGGCGGGCTCATCGGGCGGTTTGCCGGTGTAGGTGGAGTGGTAGACCGGGTCCTTGCGGTTCGTCATGCGCGTGACTTCGAACACCGGGAACCAGTCCTGCTCGTTGTAGTAACCGGTGTGGTCGCCGAACGGGCCTTCCAGCGCGTGCAGGTAGCCGTTTTTCTCCTTCAGCGGCACGCCGTGCTCGCTGACGCCCTCGAAGCCCGCTGGCGCGGTGGGGATGTGTCCTTCCAGCACGAACTCGGCCGAGGCAGGCACCTGCAGCTTGTGTTCGCCCTCGCCCACCCCGGTGTCCGTGACCTCGGTGCGGCTGCCGCGCAGCAGGCCGGCGAACTGGTACTCGCCCAAAGTGTCAGGCACTGGTGTGACCGCGCCCAGGATGGTGGCCGGGTCGGCGCCCAGGGCCACGGCGATGGGAAAGGGCTGCCCGGGGTGAGCCAGCGCGAATTCGCGGAAATCGAGCGCGCCGCCGCGGTGGGCCAGCCAGCGCATGATGAGTTGTCGCTTGCCAATGAGCTGCTGCCGGTAGATCCCGAGGTTTTGGCGACGGCGCGCGTTGGGCACGCTTTGCGGCCCGCGCGTCACGACCAGGCCCCAGGTGAGCAGCGGCGCGGCGTCTTCGGGCCAGCAGTGCTGGATGGGCAGCTCGGTCAGGTCGACTTCGCTGCCTTGTCTCACCTCGGATTGGCAGGGGGCGCTGCGCACGCTGGCGGGCTTCATGTCCCACAGCGCCTTGGCCATGTGCAGCAGCTTGCCTGCGTCTTTCAACCCTTTCGGCGGCTCGGGTTCTTTGAGGCTGGCCAGCAGCTTGCCGATGTCGCGCAGCTCGCTGACGTCGGATGCCCCCATGCCCAGGGCCACCCGTTTCGGGGTGCCGAAGAGGTTGGCCAAAACAGGATGCCGGTGTGTCCGCGCCGGCTGGCCGTTCACCTGGAGGGCACCCACCGGGCGCTCGAACCACAACGCGGGGCCCGCGGCGCGCAGCACGCGGTCGCTCAGGGCGGTCATGTCCAGGTGAACGGACACCGGATCGGCGATGCGCTGAAGTTCGCCCTGGCGCTCCAGCCCTGTGACGAAGTCCCGCAAGTCTCGGTATTTCATGGTGTAAAAGCAATAAAGAATGCAGTCTTTATACTTGACTGGTTATTTCAGGCCTGCCTAGAATCCGCCCCGTTGAACCCGCTGAGGCTTTGCCTGCGGGTTTACCCTTGCGTCCCATGAGGGCGCAACGCTGTCAGCCCCGGCGTCTTCCCAGGCCCGCCCTCAGAGCGGCGGTGCCATCTCGTGGCGGTGCGCGAGCCCTTGCACAGGCCGCACCGCTGTTTTGCCGGGGCCATTATCACCGTCCGTGTGCAGAAGCCCGGCGTCAGTCTGCGGACGCGCCAGTCCTGTGCCCCGGTGAGGAAAGGAGCGACATGTCAGCGTGTGAACGTGCTGCAGACGGCCTGTTGGCGTCTGATGATTTGGTGATGCCGGTGGCACCTGAGGCCCGTCAAGGGGTGTCTCTGCAAGGCTCGGTGGCGGTGTTGCGCCTGGTGTTGTCCGATGTCCTGGAGGGCCTGCGCTGGCTCAGTCGCCACGCCCTTGCCGCTGTGGGCCTGGTGGCCGTGCTGGTGGCGGTGTTCGTGGCCACGCAGCCCGAGGTGCGCCGCTCGCTCGAAGGCCAGGCGCTGAGCTGGTTGACGGAGCGCGCCACCCTGCGTGCCGACGCGGTGGATGGCGACGACGGTCCCGATGAGGTGTTGCTGGCCATGGCCGAGCCCGACGCGATCCAGCGCGCCACGGCGGCGAACCCGGCCGAACTCAACCGTCAACAGTCGGCGGTGGTGTTCTGGATCGCGCGCCGCTACAACGTGGCGCCCGAGCCCATCAGCCGCCTGGTGCAGGAAGCCTGGGCCGTGGGCAAGCGCGTGGGCATGGAGCCCACGCTGGTGCTGGCCGTGATGGCGGTGGAGTCCGGCTTCAACCCCTTCGCCCAGAGCCACGTCGGCGCGCAGGGGCTGATGCAGGTCATGACCCGCGTCCACCACGACAAGTACGCCATCTTCGGTGGCCAGAACGCGGCATTCGACCCGGTGACCAACCTCCGGGTGGGCGTGCAGGTGCTGGTCGATTGCATCCGGCGCGCTGGCAGCCTCAGCGGGGGCCTGAAGTACTACGTGGGCGCAGCCAACATGGCCGATGACGGCGGGTATGCCGCCAAGGTGCTGGCCGAAGCGGCCTACCTCAAGCAGGTGGCGGCAGGCCAAAAGGTGGCGGTGAACGCGCCCTTGCCACAGGTCGGGAACGCGCCCGCCTCGCCCGTCGCCGGCCCTGTGGCGACGCCCGGTGCCGCTGCGGCCGTTTCGCCCGAGGCCACCGCGCCCGCCGGCACCGCCTCGCCTGCGGTCAGCGAGTCTGCCCCGACACCGGCAGCCCCGCACCGCACGGTGGAGCACGTCGCGCTGCTGTCCGACGAGGGCGGTGCGCGTCGCTGACACCCTGGCATCCCCCCACGATGCGGTGGGACTGTGGCGCGCTTGACGCGCACAGCGCCGGGCGCCTCCGCTACAATTTCCAGCGCTGCGCAACTGGCGATACATGGCTGGCTCACAGGGGCCGCCTGAGGTGGTGAACCACCGGGAAGCGCAGCCGACCCTGACCCGTTTCGTTCGGGGTTGCGTCAGCCGTTCGCCTGGGCAGCCCTCCCATCCGCAAGATTTGCGGGTGGCGGTTTTCAACCATCTTCCCTGCGAAGAGGACTGCCTCCATGTTTGACCGCGCCAAGCACACCATCGCCAACGTCGACCCCGAGTTGTTCGCCGCCATCCAGGCCGAGAACACCCGTCAGGAAGACCACATCGAGCTGATCGCCTCTGAGAACTACACCTCGCCGGCCGTCATGGAAGCTCAGGGCTCCCAGCTGACCAACAAGTACGCCGAGGGCTACCCCGGCAAGCGCTACTACGGCGGCTGCGAGCACGTGGACGTCGTCGAGCAACTGGCCATCGACCGCCTGAAGGCCTTGTTCGGCGCGGAGTTCGCCAACGTGCAGCCGAATTCCGGCTCGCAAGCCAACCAGGCCGTGTTTTTCGCTCTGCTGCAACCCGGTGACACCATCATGGGTCTGAGCCTGGCCGAAGGCGGTCACCTGACCCACGGCATGCCGCTGAACATGTCGGGCAAGTGGTTCAAGGTCGTGTCCTACGGCCTGAACGCCCAAGAAGACATCGACTACGAGCAGATGGAAGCCCTGGCCCGCGAGCACAAGCCCAGGATCATCATCGCGGGTGCGTCTGCTTTCGCCCTGCGCATCGATTTCGAGCGCTTCGCCAAGATCGCCAAGGAGATCGGCGCCTACTTCATGGTGGACATGGCCCATTACGCCGGCCTGATCGCCGCGGGTGTCTACCCCAACCCCGTGCCACACGCCGACGTGGTCACCTCGACCACGCACAAGAGCCTGCGCGGCCCGCGTGGCGGCATCATCCTGATGCGCGGCGAAGAGATCGCCAAGAAAGTCAACAGCGCGATCTTCCCCGGCATCCAGGGCGGCCCGCTGATGCACGTCATCGCTGGCAAGGCCGTGGCCTTCAAGGAAGCCGCATCGGCCGAGTTCAAGGCCTACCAGCAGCAAGTGGTGAAGAACGCCGCTGCGCTGGCCGAGACGCTCACCAAGCGCGGCCTGCGCATCGTGTCGGGCCGCACCGAGAGCCACGTCATGCTGGTGGACCTGCGCCCCAAGAACCTGACGGGCAAGGAAGCCGAAGCCATCCTGGGTCAGGCCCACATCACCTGCAACAAGAACGGCATCCCCAACGACCCGCAAAAGCCTTTCGTCACCAGCGGCATCCGCCTGGGCTCGCCGGCCATGACCACGCGTGGCTTCAAGGAAGAGCAGGCTGTGCAGGTGGCCAACCTGATCGCCGACGTGCTGGACAACCCGCACGACGAGGCCACCATCGCGCGTGTGCGCGAGCAGGTGACGGCGCTGACCCGCCAGTTCCCGGTGTACACCGGCAAGGCGGGCTGAAGCCGGCATGCGCTGTCCCTTTTGTGGTCACCTGGAGACCCAGGTCGTCGAGACCCGGGACTCCGACGAGGGCGACAGCATCCGCCGCCGTCGCAAGTGCCACCACTGCGACAAGCGCTTCACCACCTACGAGCGCGCTGAAATCGAGCTGCCGGCCATCGTCAAGCGCGACGGCCGGCGCACCGACTACGAGCGCGCCAAGCTCAAGGGTTCGATGATGATCGCGCTGCGCAAGCGGCCGGTCAGCGCCGAAGCCCTGGAGGGCGCCATCGAGGCCATCGAGGCGCGTCTGCGGCAGTCGGGCGACAAGGAGGTCGACTCCACCCAGCTCGGCGAGTGGGTGATGCGCGAGTTGCGCAAGCTCGACAAGGTGGCCTACGTGCGGTTCGCCTCGGTGTACCGGAGTTTCGATGACGTGAGCGAGTTCGTCGCGGCCATCAAGGAAACAGGCAAGGCAGCCAGCAAGAAGGCCGAAGGCTGAGCGCTGTCGGCGGCACGACGTGGTGCCGACGCACCCCTCGCTTGCGGGGGCCAGCGGGATGAACCTCGGGGGAACCCGCCTCCCTGGCGATGAGCGGTCAACCAGCGGTGGCCAGCGGCCTTGCGCCCCTCGCGCAAACCGTTACATTCGGCCTCCATGCGCAAGCGAGCAAAACTTCACATTCTGAGCGGCTTCACCCTGGTGGAGCTGATGGTCACCGTGGCCGTGGTCGCCATCCTGGCGGCGGTGGCTGTGCCCGGCATGCAGTCGTTCCTCGCCAAAAGCGGCATGAACACCATCCGGGACGATTTCGCCATCGCCCTGCAGCGCGCGCGCCTGGACGCCATCAACCGCAACACCTGTGTGTCGGTCTGCCAGCTGGCGAAGGACACGTCCAACACGTGCGAGACCCAATCCACCGAGCTGGGTCAGTGGCACAAAGGCTGGATCGTCTACGTCAACGACACGTGTGCGGCACCCACCGCCACCACGGCGTCTGTGGACGCCGCGAGCCTGATCGCGGTGCGCCAGCCGGGCAACCTGCGCTACCAGGTGGTCGACCAGGCCGCGAACGCCCCCGAGTCGGTCATGACTTACAACGCTCGTGGCCTGTTGCGCACCGGCGGCGCCCGCTTCCGCGTGGTGGACAGCCAGAACAGCAGCACCAACCCCAACGGCCGCGACATCGTCCTCAACATGCAGGGGCGGGTCTCGGTCGAAGCGATGTCCTCGTCGTCCGGCAGCACCAGCGTGGCCGGCACGACAGGACAGTGAGGGCGTCCGCCATGCTGATCGGGCACGCGCAACCCAAGGGGTTCAGCCGGCCGCCCGCGCGCCCTGCGCGCGTCGCGAGGGGCGTCACCCTGGTGGAGGTGCTGGTGTCGATGCTGATCATGGCCCTGGGCATGGTGAGCTTGGCGGCGCTGCAGGGCTACACCTTGCGCTACCAGTTGGGCTCGGCGCAACGCGCGCAGCTGTCTGGGCTGCTGTCGGATTTCGCGGAGCGGCTGCGCGCCAATGTGCTGGTGGCGCCAGGCGTGCCCGGAGCCCCGGCGAACTCGCCTTACTTGTTGGCCGACACGTGGTCTGCACAAGCCGCGGAGTCGCCGCCCGCCATCACCAAAGACTGCGGGGCCTCGGGCACCAACGCCTGCACGGCCACGGAGCTCGCGGCCTACGACATGGCCCAGTGGCGCGCCGCCGTGCGCCGCGAGTTGCCCCGTGGTGCCGTGCGTGTGGCTGGCAGTGCGTTGACGGGCCTGACCGTGACATTCATGTGGTCCGACAAGGATTTTGGCGACGGCGGCTCGTCCAGCTTCACGGCACGCACCAGCCCCACCTGCAACGCCGCAACGATGACCGGCGTGGCCTTGCAAACGTGCTGTCCCAGCGGCGCGCTCGGGGCCGGCACGACCTCTGGTGTGCGCTGTGCCAACTTCACGGTGATCCCATGAGAACAGCCTTCCACTCCCAACGCACAGAGCGCGGCGTGACGCTGGTCGAGTTGATGGTCGCCATGGCGATCAACCTCGTGCTGGTGCTGGCGGCAACGCTGCTCTACCTCAACGGGCGCACGGCACAAAAAGCCGTGGACGAACGTGGTGCCGTGTTCGAGTCAGGCAATCTGGCGCTGGACTTGTTGGGGCGCGACATCGGTAACGCCGCCTTCTACCCCGCGGTGAGCGTGGAGCCGGCCAACACCGCGCGGGCGCCTGGCAGCAACGTGCTGTGGTCCCACGACCTGGCCACCACACAGAGCATGACGGCCGTGCCAACGGCTTACCAGCACGGCGTGTTCGGCTGCGACGGGCAGCGCTTTGACCCTTCCACCGATGGCTGTGCCGCGCACAACACCAATTCCGGCCCGGCGGGCTCCGACGCGCTGGTGGTGTCCTACTTCACCAACGACGCCTTCTCTCTGGACCGTGGTCAGCGCGCAGACTGCACTTTTGCCGATGTGGGCAAGAGCGGCTACAACAGCGGCCGCGAGCGGGTCGCGGGCAGCGCGGTCACCACGTCGGGGGCGCTCGGCGTGGCGCCCGATGCACCGCTGCTGGTGATCAACCGCTACCAGCTGGTGAAGGCGCGCATCCAGGTGGACGGCGCTGTGATCAACACGTTCTCACTGGCTTGCAGTGGCAACGGCGCCACCAGCAACAACACCGGTTACCAGGAGCTGATCCGCGGCGTCGAGCAGTTCGAGGTGCGCTACGGCGTGATGGACGACACCACGCTGCGCCCCCGTCGCTACCTCACGGCGAGTGAAGTTGCTGCGCTGGGTGATGCCAACATCGACGGCGTGGTGTACCAGCCATGGCGCCGTGTGGTGTCGGTGCGCGTGTGTTTGATGGTGCGCTCGATCAGCGGCTCGGCCTTGCGCACGGGCACGAACGGTCAAGCCAGCGCGACCACTGACTGCAACGGCAGCAGCTACACGCCTCCGGGGGGCGCCCAGGTGCGGCGTTTCGAGCAGGTGTTCAGCGTCAAGAACCGCCAGACGCAGTCGGTGTGAGCACCCCGCACCCCGCACCCCGGTATCCCGGCACAACGCAAGTGAATAAGCGCATGAAGATGGTTCGACCCGTTCCACCCGCCTGCCGGCCTGACCGCCAGCCCGCACGCCGTGCCCGGCTGCAAGCGGGTGTGGCCATGCTCGTGGTGCTGATTTTCACACTCGCCCTGACGGGCATCGCCATCGTCAGCGCCCGCCTGGCCCTCCAGGGCGAAGCCATGGCGCGCAATCAACTTGACAACCAGGTGGCGCGGCAAGCGGCCGAGGCGGCACTGCGCGATGCCGAGCGCGATTTGCTGCTCCCCAGCGGCAAAGTCGCTCGCCCCAATGCACCGTGCGCCCGCGGGGTGGAGCGTCCGGTGGTGGGGAGTTTGCCGCCCGACACGGCTTGCACCCGTGGGCAATGCGTTTACAGCGAGGCCAGCCGCCTGAGCGCCAATTTTTCAACGGCCAAAACGGCTGCCGCGGCCGAGCCATGGTGGCCGGTGGCCTCTGGTGGGCGCTGGAACAACGACCTGAGCAGCAAGCCCAGTCGTCTGGACGGGCGTGGTGGGAACCTGTGCGATGCCTTCACCGGCGGCGTGCCGCTGGGCGTGTACACCGGTGCTGCGCCCATCGTCGGTGTCGTGCAACAGCCGGAGTACCTCATCGAGCACATTCGGCGCGCCGAGCAAGTCATCTTCCGCATCACGGCCAGAGGCTATGGCTACCGCCAGGGCACAGAGGTCGTGTTGCAGTCCTATTTCCGCGTGCCTGATCTCTGAGCACCATGCGCAAGGCCCACCCCATGAACCTCTTCGTCGTGCGACGGCTGCTGCTGGCCCTCACCACCCTGGTTGCTTTGCTGGGCGCCTTGGGCCTGGCGTGGGCGCAGTCCACCGACGGCCTGTACCGCTCGACCCCGCTGAGCGCCTACCCTCCGAACCTCGGCTTCGGCTCGACCGGTCCGATGATGATGCTTGCGGCGTCCAAGGACCACACCCTCTTCGCCCCCATCTACACCGATTACGAAGACATCGACGGGGACGGCACCGACGACTTCACCTTCAAGCCGACCTTCCGCTACTACGGCTACTTCGACGCCGGCAAGTGCTACACCTACAACGCCGCGTGGCGCAGCAACAGCGGGCGCTTCGAGCCCGCCATCATGGCCACGCGTGACAGCGCCACCGGCCGGCTCAGTTGCCCGCGTGGCCAGTCGTACTGGAGCGGCAACTTCCTGAACTGGGCCTCCATGACCCGACTGGATGTGGTGCGCAAGACCCTGTACGGCGGCTTCCGGATCGAGGACACGGCCACCGACACCACGCTTCAGATGGCGCTGCTGTCGCATGACGCTCACTCTTTCGTCAAGTACTACAGCGGCGCGGACGTTGCCGACTACACGCCCTTCGACGCCACCACCGACCTGCGCGGCGCCGGCATCACGATCTGCAACCGCAGCTCCAACCGCTACGACCCGTCGACGTCCGACTACCCGATGATGCGGGTCGTGCGCGGCAACTTCAGCCTGTGGGCGACCACCCCGGGCTTCGTATGCAACTGGGGCGATGGCAGCACCAACGGTTTCGTGTTCGGCGAGAAGGTCCGCGCCTTCTACGGCAAGTACGGCCCTGCGCAGGGCGCAGCCACCCCGGATCCGACCGCTCACCAACCCCTGTTGCCCGTGGAAAGCGTGAACGGGCTGCGGGCGTCTTCGGCCGGACCGGATTTCGCCGTGCGCGTCCAGGCTTGCAAGGCCGGCATGACCGATGGCGAGCGTTGCCAGGTCTACAGCAGCACGTCCAGCGATGGCACCACCGCGCTCAGCTACAAGCCCATCGGCTTGCTGCAGGAGTTCGGGACCACCGCACAGGCGCTGAAGGCCAGTCGGGCGGAGTTTGGCCTGATCACCGGCAGCTATGACTCGAACTTGCGCGGTGGGGCGCTGCGCAAGAACGTGGGCAGCGTCAACGATGAAGTCGAACGCGCCACGGGGCGCTTCTGCCACAACATCGCCAATGGCCTGCCTGCCGAGTGCTTGGCGCCTGGAGGTGGCGCCCGGGTCGAGGGCATCATCAAGACCTTCGACCGCATCGCCCTCTACGACCCGGGCAACTTCAACGCATCGGCTGCAGGCACCGACGGCTTCGTCATTCCGAAGGAAATCGTCAACGGACAGTTTCCTTCCTGGGGCAACCCCATGTCCGAGATGGTCGTTCAGGCGCTGGCTTACTTTGCCGGGCGTCCATCGTTCGACCAGCCCACCGACATGGGGCGAGACCGTGTCCTGAACCTGCCGGTGAACGTGGCACCGCGCGACCCGCTGAGCAATGCCTCCATCGACGCCGCCTCGGGGCTGAGCCGCGGCAGCCTGTATGGCAAGGGCATCTGCCGTCCCATGCACCTGCTGGCCATCTCCAGTGGCAGCGTCAGTTTCGACGCACCCGGTGGCACTGACGGCGACACCTATGGTTCGGCCTCCTACTTCCTGGGCGCCAATGGGCAGTCCCGGAGCTTGGCCGCCTGGACCGACCTGGTGGGGGATGCCAGCGCGGAGGGCATCAACGGTACGCGCCGCTCGGTCGGCTCGGCATCGGGCGATTTCGGCGGCGACTGCACTGCCAAACTCATCGGTACGGGGCAGGGTGTGGGCACCACCTACTCGCCCGGCCTGTCGGCAGTGGCGGGCGTGTGCCCTGACGCGCCCGGCGTCAAGGGATCGTACATGGCGGCGGGCGCAGCGTTCATGGCCAACACCCGCGCGATCCGGACCCTGGGCGTCGCCACCACCAGCAGCCTGGCCACCTCGGCCGGGCTGACAGCGGACACCGGGGCACAGGTGCTGCCGGAGAACCTGCCGGGCTCGGCCCTGCGGGTGAAGTCGTACGCCGCGTCGCTGGCGGGTGGCGTGGTGCGCATCGAGATCCCCATCGGCAACACCGGCCGCAAAGTCTTCATCACGCCCGAAAGCACCTGGGACCACGGCCGCGCAGTGCCCGACCTGATGCCCGGGGCCATGCTGACCTTCCGCACCTTGTATGCCGGGGCTGCCGCAGGCAGCGGCAACCCGTCGGGTGCTTACATCGTCACCTGGAACGATGCCCAGTTCGGCGGCGACTACGACATGGACCTCGTCGGCTTCATCCGATGGGAGCTTGCGCCCGTGGCAGGCCGGGCTGGCGAGTACGACCTGACGGTGCTGACCGATGTGGTGGGTCACGATGCCGGCGCCCGGGGCTCTCACGGCTTCAGCATCATCGGCACAGACGCTGCGCCAGACAACACCTTCAAATCCGATGGTCGCTACCTGACACACGGCTCCAACGGCTACTTCAAAACGGGGCGTTGCGCCGAGCTGGACGGCAGCTCGGTGGCCTACAACCTGACTTGCCGTTTCACAGACGCGGGGCTGGACTACGACCGCTTCGCATGGCCCACTGCCTTCCAGGGCGTGGCCGGCAGCGTCGGCTTCATCGACCAGGTGGGTTCGGGCGCCATCCGCAACACCACGACGGTGGCCACCAAGTTCCGCGTGACCGCGGGCGCGGCGGCCGTGACCCTGCGCGATCCGCTGTGGTACATGGCCAAGTACGGCAGCTTCGACACGGGCGACGCCAAAACCTTCTCTGTGAGCTCGAACGCATCGCCCCAGGGCAGCAACTGGGACCGGGAGAACAACAATGGTCAACCCTGCTCGGCGGCCGAGTGCCCCGATGGCGAGCCTGACGGGTACTTCCTGGCGCGCCGGCCGGAGTTGCTGGAGTCCCGCTTGCGGCAATTGCTGGAGCGCATCACCCAGAAGAACGGCACGACGCCGGCGCTGTCGTCCTCGCAACTCATCAGCGGCAGCATCAAGTACGTGACCCGTTTCAACCCGGACGGCTTCTCGGGTGACGTCGAAGCCTACGCGCTGGGCGCCGATGGCAACTTCCCGGCCTCGCCCAGTTACCGGGCAGGGCCGCAGCTGGTTGCGGCTGGACGGCAAATCATCACCAACGACGGGCTCACCGGCAAGCCCTTCCTCTGGGGCAGCGCCGGCCTGGGCATCGACACCACGCCTCAGTTCGTGCGTGCGCTCACAGGCGCTGCGTCGACGGCGACGACGCTGACGACAGCGCAGGCGCAACTGGGCGCCGACCTCGTGGCCTACATGCGCGGTGCCTCCGATGGTGAAGGCGTGAAGTTCCGCACCCGGGAGACGGGCAACCCCATGGGCCCGGTGGTCAATTCGACACCCTGGGTGCAAGACAGCCAGACCTCCGCGCGGTACACCGATGCCGACTTCCCCTCGAACGCACCCTCGTACAGAAGCTTTGCGCTCGTCAAGGCCACCCGGGCGAGCGTCGTGTGGGTGGGCGCGAACGACGGCATGTTGCACGGCTTCCGCGCCTCCAACCTCAGCCCGGTGCTGTCCTACGTTCCCAGCCCGCTGGCAGGGCGGCTGGCCAGCGCTTTGAGCGCGGGCAGCACCTCGGCCGTGCCCCTGGCCGATGGCAGCCCCCTCACGGCGGACGTGCTGGTGCCCTCGGGCGACACCTCGGTGTGGCGCACCTACCTGTTCTCGTCGCTGGGTCGGGGGGGGCGCGCCGTGTTCGCGCTGGACGTGACGGGCGCGGGCGGTTTGCTCGCAGGTGGCAGCGACAGCGAAGCGCTCGGAGAAAGCCGTGCGGGCAGCATCTTCCGCTGGGTGTTCACAGCCGAGGACGATGCCGACCTGGGCTATGGCCTGCTGGCCCCGGTGCGCCACAACGTCTCGGGTCAGGCCAGCCAGGTCGTGTACCTGAACAACGGCAAGTTCGCCGTGCTCGTGCCGAACGGACATGGTTCGGGCGCCGGCCGCGCCGTGTTGTTCATCGTCAACGTGGAAGGGCCAGGGGGGAGCGCCACCTCCTGGAGGAACAGTGCGGGCGAGCCTGTGGGTTACACCAAGCTGCTGACCGCCGGCACCGACAGTGCCAACGGCCTGATGGGCGTGACCTGGGTGGATCTCGACAACAACGGCACCGCCGACGTCGTGTACGGCACGGACCTCAAGGGCCAGGTCTGGAAATTCGACCTCCGCTCCAGCAACCCGGCCAATTGGCGCAGCGCCTTGCTCAACGGCAGCACGCCCGTGCCCTTGTTCACCGCCCGCGTGGACGCCAGCACCGCCTTGCCCATCACCACCGCCCCTGTGGTGTCCTTCCCGAGCTTTGGCGGCACCATGGTCAGCTTCGGCACGGGTCGTGCCATCAACGCATCAGACTTCCCTGACACCACGGTGGTGCAGCGCTTCTTCTCCGTGTGGGACAAAGGCCGCTACGCCGAGGACCAGATCTTCCCGCCGGCCGCCGACGCCACGCCAAACCCCCTGCCCAGCGTGACCCGCACCGTGACGCGCACGACCGGCACGGGCGCCGACGCAACGTCCACCACCGTGCCCTCGTTCCTGAAGCGCGTGCTGCGGCGCTCCAGCGACGGCTTCGTCTACCAGGTGCTGACCAACGCGCAAGGCGAGCCCGTCACCGCCTCGGGCAGCGTGGCCACCAGCCTCGATCAAGAGGTGCCCCTGCGCGACAATGCTGGCGCGCTGGGCTTCGACCCGGCGGTCCACGACGGTTGGTTCCTGCAGTTCCCCGAGAGCGGCGAGGCGGTGTTGTCCTCGCCCCTGAGCCGGCAGAACTTCGTGTTGTTCACCTCGGTGCGGCCGCAAAACAGCACTTTGGCCTCGCAGTCTTGCTCGGTGGCGCCGCTGGGCACGGTGTACGGCTTCAACCCGATCAATGGCCTGCCGGTGGCGGGTTTGCTCAAGCCTTACGTCATCCGCGATGCCAGTGGCGCCGTCGTCAACACGATCAACGCCATGGGCAACGATTTGCGCAACGACCAGGGTGGCATCGTCGCCAGGGACGCCTCCCCCCTCACCGAGCGGACCTGCGACGCCAGCGGACAGAACTGCGTCAACAAGGAGGTGCCGCGCTGTGGTGCGGGCAAGATCGCCTCGCGCTTCATGTCCGCCAACGCCGACATCAACGGCTGCGTGCCTGCCAACGACCTGCGCATCCAGTGGCGCGAAATTCCGGGGATGAAAACCAGGTGAGCCCGACCATGCCCTCCCGCCACCTCGCCGCTGTGCGCGGCTTCACGCTCATCGAGTTGATGATCACGGTCGTGATCGTCGGCATCTTGGCGTCGATTGCGTACCCGAGTTACGTCGAGTACGTCGCGCGCGGCCACCGCACGCAACTCAAGGGCCAGATGGCCGCGGCGCAGCAATGGATGGAGCGGTTTTACTCTGAACGCTATGTCTACGGCGACAGTGCTTCCGCGACCGCCAACTCAGCATTTGCCAACCAGGGCTTTGCGCAGAGCCCGCCAGCGGGCGAGGGCGCAGCGCGCTACACGCTGGGCGTGGTTGTCGCCGACAGCGGGCAAACCTACACGATCACGGCCACACGCACCGGCACGATGGCGAACGACCGGTGCGAAAACCCGACCGTCACCAACACAGGCGTGAAGGGCATCAGCGGCAAGAGCGGCGCCTCGGCCAACGCGTTGGTAGCCGATTGCTGGCGATGATCAACATGCTGACAGCCATGGCGGCAGCATCCTGAGGCGGGCCCACCATGCCAACCAGACCGTTCGCACCGAAGCCAGCCCGGGGTGGGGCCGCCTGCCTGGCAGCGGCGGCTGCCTTGCTGCTGCACGCGGCCATGTGGGGCGGCTGGCGGGCGGCACAGTCGAGCGGCTGGCGGGTGCATGAAGGCCCGGTGGCGGGGGCCACGGTGCACGGCCCGTCCATGGCGGTGCGCTGGCTGCCCGAAGCGGACAGGCAGCCTCTGACCGGTCCCCTGTCCGAGGCACTCGCGTCTGAGCCGTCGGCGAGCGCGTCCTGGCGCGGGCCTGCCAACGAGTTCGCCGCCGGGCCTGCAGGGGTCGCCCCAGCGGTGGCCCCGGGGGGGCGACGGGGCGCTGTGGTCGACTACGTGCCTGCAGAAGCCCTCTCCGACAGGCCCCGACCCGAGCCCGGCTGGGTGCTGGACGAGGACGCCCTGGCCAGTGTGCGTCAGGCGCGTTTGACGATGCGCGTGTGGGTGTCTGCGCAAGGGCGCATCGACCGCGTCGCGCTGTTGTCTGCCGAGCCGCCCGGCGAGTGGGCCGAACGCACCTTGCAGCGCCTGCCTGACACGGCCATGTCGCCGGGATTCAAGGATGGGCACGCGGTGCCGTCCACCCTCGTGGTAGAAATCGCCTCCGAAAACGAAAGCTTCCGCTGAGGCCCCGTGCTGCGCCGTGGGCCGAAGTGCTGGCTGGAAGGACCCCTGCGTGAACGATGACCCCTGGATGTCGCTGGCTCTGGCGCAAGCTGAGCTGGCCCTGCCCATTTCCTCCCCCAATCCTGCGGTGGGTTGCGTCATCGTGCGCGATGGCGAGGTGCTGGGCCAAGGGCACACCCAGCAGGTGGGCGGTCCCCACGCCGAAGTCATGGCCCTGCGCGATGCCAAAGCCCGTGGCCACAGCGTGCGCGGCGCCGCGGCCTTCGTCACCCTGGAGCCCTGCGCCCACCATGGCCGCACCCCGCCGTGTGCCGATGCTTTGGTGCGCGAGGGTTTGACGCGCGTCGTCATCGCCTGTGCCGACCCGAACCCGCTGGTGGCCGGCCAGGGTGCAGCGCGCCTGCGCGATGCCGGCATCGAGGTGCTGCAACTCGCGCCGGAGCACCCGGCAGCGCTGCAGGCCCGCGACATCCTGATCGGCTTCCTGTCCCGGATGGTGCGTGGGCGTCCCTGGGTGCGCTTGAAAGTGGCGGCTTCGCTGGACGGCCGCACGGCCCTGGACAACGGCGCCAGCCAGTGGATCACCGGGCAGGCCGCCCGCGAAGACGGCCAGCATTGGCGAGCACGCGCCTCGGCGGTGCTCACCGGCATCGGCACCGTGCTGGACGACAACCCCCGCCTGGACGTGCGCAGCGTGCCCACGCCGCGCCAGCCCCTGCGCGTGGTCCTCGACAGCCGTTGGCGGACTCCGCCTGACGCGGCGCTGTTCTCGGCCGAGGGCGGCGTGCTGGTGGCTGGCCTGGCGCCGCAGGACGCGCCGGGCGAGGCACGCCAGACGGCGTTGGCCGCAGCCGGTGCGCAGATCCTCACGGCCCCTGACGCGGCACCCGGACACGCCTCGGGGCGGGTCGACATCGCCTGGCTGCTGCCCGAGTTGGCGCACCGCGGCGTCAACGAACTCCATGTCGAAGCCGGGGCCACGCTGAATGGTCATTTGATCGAGGGCGACTGGGTCGATGAGATCCTGGTGTATCTTGCGCCCAAGTTGTTGGGGCCGGGCAGGGCGCTGGCAGCGCTGTCACCGCTGAGCGCGCTGGGCGAGGCCTGGCAGGGCGAGGTCCGCGAGGTGCGCCAGATCGGCGCCGATGTGCGCATGGTCGTGCGCCCCTCGGGCCGCGAGCGTTTCTGAGGCACTGTCCACGGATACCGTCCTGCTGCCGCCCCACACCCGGCACCCCTCAGTCCACGCCCATCACACCCTTCACCCAAGGCAGTTCCCCATGTTCACCGGCATCATCACTGGCGTTGGCCAGATCATCGATTCGCAGCCCCTGGGCGACCAGCCATCGCACGGCCGCCGCCTCACCGTGCAGGCGCCGGCGGGCTACCTGGAAGGCGTGGGTCTGGGCGACAGCATCGCCATCAACGGCGCCTGCATGACGGTCACCACCTTCGATGTGGCCGCCAGCCGCTTCACCATCGATGTGTCGGCAGAGAGCCTGGCCCGCACCGTGGGCCTGGTTGGTACCGGTCACCGCGTCAACCTGGAGCAGGCCCTGCGCTCGCACGACCGCCTGGGTGGCCACATCGTCACCGGTCACGTCGATGGTGTGGGCACCGTCGAGGTGTTCGAGCCGGTGGGCGAGTCCTGGCTGCTGCGCATCCGCGCGCCCAAGGCCCTGGCCCGCTTCCTGGCCTACAAAGGCTCGATCACGGTCAATGGCGTCAGCCTGACGGTCAACCAGGTCGCCGATGCCAAGGACGGCAGCACCGCCTTCGACATCAACCTCATCCCCCATACCATCGAGCACACCGCCCTGGGCGAGCTCCAGGCTGGCAGCAGCGTCAACCTGGAAGTCGACCTGATCGCCCGTTATGTGGAACGCATGTTGGGCGCCGAGGGCAAATTGCCGGTCTCTGCCTGACCCCTGCCGCCAGCGCCGGCCCACCCGCCTACAATTGCAAGATGCCGATTTCACCCATTCCTGAGCTGGTCGCCGAACTCGCCGCTGGCCGCATGGTCATCCTGGTGGATGAAGAGGACCGCGAAAACGAGGGCGACCTCGTTCTCGCGTCCGACCACGTCACGCCCGAGGCGATCAACTTCATGGCCAAGTACGGCCGTGGCCTGATCTGCCTGACGCTCACGCGCGACCGCTGCGAGCGACTGCAGCTGCCACCCATGGCCGTGCGCAATGGCACCAAGCACGGCACGGCCTTCACCGTGTCCATCGAAGCCGTTGAGGGCGTGACGACCGGCATCTCGGCCGCCGACCGTGCCCGCACCGTGCAGGCTGCCGTCGCCCGCGACGCCAAGCCCACCGATCTGGTGCAGCCCGGCCACATCTTCCCGCTGCAGGCGCAGGACGGCGGCGTGCTCATGCGCGCAGGCCACACCGAAGCTGGCTGCGATCTCTCCGGCATGGCCGGCCTGACACCTTCGGCCGTGATCTGCGAGATCATGAACGACGATGGCACCATGGCCCGCCTGCCCGACCTGGAGGTGTTCGCCAAGGAGCACGGCCTGAAGATCGGCACCATCGCCGACCTGATCCAGTACCGCAGCCGCAACGAATCCCTGATCGAAAAGGTCGGCGTGCGCACCATGCAGACGCCCGAGGGCACTTTCGATGCCCACGTCTTCAAGGACAAGACGGGTGCCGTGCATCTGGCACTGAGCCTCGGCATGCCTGGTGCTGGCGCCGAGGAGGTGTTGGTGCGTGTGCACGAGCCGCTGTCGGTGATGGACTGGCTGGACGCCGGCAGCCGCAGCCATTCCTGGCCGCTGCCCAAGGCCCTGGCCGCCATCCGCGAGGCTGGCCGTGGGGTGTCCGTGTTGCTCAACGTGGGCGATGACAACGAGCGCCTGCTGGAGCGCATGCTGCCTGCCGAGCCGGCGGTGGCCCCGAAAACCCCGGTGGACCTGCGCACCTACGGCGTGGGCGCCCAGATCCTCAAGACCCTGGGCGTGCAGCGCATGCGCCTGATGGGCAACCAGCAGCGCCTGCCCAGCATGGTCGGCTACGGCCTGGAGGTGGTGGGTTTCCTGACCGCCGATGGTCAGCAGTTGACCCGACCCAACTGACCTGCGTGAGCGCTGTGTTGTCACAGCGCCCTCTGCGCTTTCACTTCGCTCTTTTTCTCTCAACTTCGCTCTTTGGATTGGAATTTCATGCAAGGCGCTGACAAAGGACACAGCAACCGCCTCGATGGCCACGACCTGCGGGTCGGCATCGTCCAGGCCCGCTTCAACGACGCGCTCACCTCGCGCCTGGCCGAGGTGTGCATCGACGAGCTGCTCAAGCTGGGCGTCAACCGCAAGCACATCGAACATGTCACGGTGCCTGGGGCGCTGGAGGTGTCCGTGGCCCTGCAGGCCATGGCCGACAGCGAGCGCTTTGACGCGCTGGTGGCGCTGGGTTGCATCATCCGCGGCGAGACCTACCATTTCGAGTTGGTGGCCAACGAGAGCGGTGCCGCCGTGACGCGCGTCAGCCTGGACCACCATGTGCCCATCGCCAATGCCATCCTGACTGTGGAAAACCAGGCCCAGGCCGAGGCCCGCGTGGAAGAAAAGGGTCGCGATGCCGCCCGTGTCGCCGTGGAAATGGCCAACCTGCTGGACGACCTGCTGTGAGCGACACCCCGGACACCCCCAAGCCCCTGGCCGAGGCGGCCGCACCCACGCCGGGTCAAGCCCGCCCTGCGCGCAAGCCGGCCGCAGGTGGCGCCCCGCGCGACCGTGCCAAGTCTTCTCGCCGCCGTGCCCGTGAATTCGCGCTGCAGGGCCTGTACGAGTGGCAGCTCAACCGACGTGACGCCTCGTCGGTGGATGCCAACATCCGCGAGCTCGAAGAGTTTTCCAAATGTGACCGAGCCCACTACGATGCATTGCTGCACGGCTGCATCGACCAACAGGCACAACTCGACGAGGCCTTGCTCAAGTTTCTGGACCGCCCGGTCGATGAACTCTCGCCTGTCGAGCACGCCGTGCTCTGGATCGGCGCGTACGAACTGACACATTGTTTGGACGTGCCTTACAAGGTGGCCATCAACGAAGCGGTAGAACTGGCCAAGGGGTTCGGCGGAACCGATGGGCACAAATACGTCAACGGCGTGCTGGACCATCTGGCCCCCAGCTTGCGCCCCGACGAAGTCAAAGCAGCGCGCCCACGCTGAGCCACGCAGATGGATTGCGGCAGGGGTGCCACAACAGGGGTCCCTCCGTGTCCATGATCCACACGCAGCCGGCGGTGACAGAGCCTCACGAGGTGGAGGCCGATGCCGAGCGTCTGGCGCAGGACGACATCGACACCATCGCCGAGACGCGGCCACTGCCCGAGCCCGACGCGGCCGAGTTGCGCCGTGCGCGTCCCGAATCCTTGCCCACCATCGGACACATCGGCCGGTATGCGCTCAAGCACGTGCTCGGTGAGGGTGGCCTGGGCACGGTGTACGCCGCGCATGACCCGCTGCTGTCCCGCCTGATCGCCATCAAGACCTTGCACGTGGACCTGCCCCAGGCAGACCGCGCGCAGTTCAACGCGCTGTTCCTGAACGAGGCGCGCGCAGCGGGCAGCCTCAACCACCCGCACATCGTCACGCTGCACGATGCGGGCACGAGCGAGCACGGCACCTACATCGCCATGGAGCTGCTCAAGGGCAAGGACCTGCGCCAGCTGCTGGCCATGGGTTGGAAGCCGACGCCGCAGCAGGCTGCGCTGATCGTGCGGCGCGTGGCCGATGCGCTGTCTTACGCGCATCACAAGGGCGTCATCCACCGCGACATCAAGCCGGCCAACATCTTCATGGTGGGGCGTACTCAGCCGCGTGTGCTGGATTTCGGCATCGCGCGCATCCGCCAGGCCGAAAGCCTGCCGCGGCGCGATGACGCGCACAGCCGCTTCCAGGAGATCGTGGGCGGCTCGCCTTTCTACATGGCGCCCGAGCAGGCGCGCCGCGAGCCGGGCGACCGGCGGGTGGACGTTTACGCACTGGGCGTGGTGCTTTACGAGCTGCTGGTGTTCCGGCGCGCGTTTGCGGGTGACACGCTGGAGGACATTGCCGACGCGGTGCTGCGCAAGCCTGTGCCGGCGCCGCACGAGGTGAACCCGGAGGTGCCCAAGGCGCTGTCGGACATCGTGATGCGGGCCATCCGGCGCGACCCCGAGCAGCGCACGCGCTCGGCCCGGCGGCTGTCGCAGGAGTTGCGCGACTGGCTGGACCAGGCGGAGGCCGAGGGTGTGGCCGTGGCGCCTGCCGCGCGGCGCCCGCGTGGCGCCCGAACAGTGTGGCGCAAGCCGGGGGTGTGGTTGTTGGCCGGGGCGGGCGTGGCGGCGGCCATGGCCACCTTGGCCGGGCTGGGCTGGCAGCGCCATGGTTCGCCGACGGTGTTGCCGACAGTGGCATCGGTTGCGCTTCCCGCGCCAACGCCCAAGCCCGCGTCTGTCAAGGCACCGACACCCCCAGCGGCCACAGCCCCTGCACCCGTGGCGCCGACGCCATCCGCGACAGCGGCCTCTGCCACCGCGGCAGCCGAGGGCCTGGTGCGCCTGGCCGTCAGCCCATGGGGCGAGGTCTGGGTGGACGGCGTCTCGGTGGGGGTGACGCCGCCGCTCAACCAGCTAAAGCTGCCCGCGGGGCGCCACACCATCGTCGTGCGCAACGGCGATGCGCCCGCCTTCGAGCAAACGGTGGCCGTGCAAGACGGCCAAGCGGTGCATGTGCGCCACCAGTTCTGAGGGGTCGTCCGTGCGCGCCAACCGGCCTGGGCGTGTGGGCGCCTCCAAGGTGCTGCCGCGATGGCCCGGGGTGTGGGGAGCCTTGCTCGCCAGCGCCGCCCTGTGGGGCTGTGCCGCAGGCCCCCGCCAGACGGCGCCTCCAGAGCCCCCACCGGTGCTTGCCGTCACGGCCCCTGAAGCACCGTCCATGGTCACTCCGGACAGCGGGGCTGCGCCCGCACCGCAGGCACCGGCGTCACGCACGCGCAGTGCCGCCACGGGCGAACAGGCGCTGGCCCGGGGCCTGAAGGCTTATCAGGCGGCCCAGTACGCCCAGGCCGAGTCCCTTCTCAGGCAAGCGCTCAAAGCGGGGTTGCCAGCGCCCGCAGACGCGGCCCAGGCCCACAAGCATCTGGCCTTCATCTACTGCACCAGCCGGCGGGAGGCGCAGTGTGCCGCGGCGTTCAAAGCGGCGCGGGCGGCCGACGCTCGGTTCGCTTTGAGCAAAGCCGAGGCGGGCCACCCGATGTGGTCACAGGTCTACCGCCGGGCCCTCGGTCTGAATTGACATGGTCGCCCCCTGGCGGGCGGCGCTCAGTCCAGCGTGATTTCCAGCAGCCGGTCGCCGTGCGCGGCCCAGCGGCGCACTTCCTCATCGAGCAGGTGCAGCGTGCGCGGGTGCAGCTGCGCCCAGTTGCGCGAGAGCACCAGGCGCGCCCTACCGGTGCGAGCGCGCTGCAGCGTCGCCACGCCTGGCGGCAACTCCATGCGGGCGTGGTGCAGGATGATGGCCAGACGCAGGCACAGCACCTGGGACATCAGCGGCCGCTCGTGCTTGTGGTCGGCCAGCTTGATGAGGTCGCCGCGCTGGCCCAGCACCAGGGTGGCCAGTCGGCGCAGCTGCGACTGGGAGTAGCCGGACGCATCGACATGGCCCAGCAGGTAGGCGCTGTGGCGGTGGTGGTCGTGGTGCGAGACCATCATGCCGATCTCATGCAAGCCGCTGGCCCAGCCCAGTTCACGGGCGTGCTCGCCATCGGGGCTGGCGGTCGGGTCATTCAGGCTTTGCCACAGGGCCAGGGCGCGGCTGCGCACGCGCTCCGCATGGGCGACGTCCACCTGGAAGCGCCGCTGCAGTTCGCGCACCGAGGTGTCGCGCGGGTCGGGCAGGCGGTGGTTGCTGGCCGCCTCGATGCGGTCCTCCAGGTCGAAGATCACGCCTTGGCGCAGGGCGCCACGGGCCGGGCGCATGACCTCGATGTCGAAGTGCTGCGACAGCGTGTAGAGGATGGACAGCCCGCCGCCCAGCACGGCCTTGCGCTCGGGCTTGAGGCCGGGTAAGACGAGCGCCTCGGTGGTGCCTGCGGCCATGCATTGTTCGATGCACCAGCGCAGGCCGTCCGGCGTGATGCTGCCGTCGGTGATGCCGTTGGCCGCGAGGATTTGCGACACCGCCCCCACCGTGCCCGACGAGCCCAGGGCCTCCTGCCATTGCTCGCGGGGGAAAATCGTCAGGGCTTCTTCGAGCTCGGCGCCCGCCGCGATCTGGGCGGCACGGAAATGCTCTGCCGTGTAGCGCCCTTGCGGGAAATGCTGCAGGGACAAGCTCACGCTGCCCACGGCGAACGATTCGGCCCGGTGTGGCACACGGCCGACGCCGAGGATCATCTCGGTCGAGCGCCCGCCGATGTCGATGACCAGCCGGGGCAGTTCGCTGGGCTGCAGGCGCGAGACGCCCTGGTAGATGAGGCGGGCTTCCTCGCGGCCGGAGATGACCTCGATCGGCATGCCCAGCACGCGGTCGCCGCGTTGCAGGAAGGCATCGCGGTTGCGGGCTTCGCGCAAGGTCTGGGTGGCCACGGCGCGCACTTGCCAGGGCGCGAAGCCCTTGAGGCGCTGCGCAAAACCTGCGAGGCAGGCCAGGCCACGCTGGGTCGCCTCTTCGGTCAGCAAGCCGCGGCTGTCGAGGCCCGCGCCCAGCCGCACGGTCTCTTTGAGGTAGTCGATGCGCTTGTAGCGGCCCCGCGTGACCTGGGCGATCTCCAGCCGAAAGCTGTTCGAGCCCATGTCGATGGCGGCCAGCAGGTCAGGGAACCGGCTCTTGTCCATGCCACGCTCCGAGGTGGCAGAAGGGTTCTTGATCGGGGGGGCGCTCGTCGGTGTGTCCATGCCGCCATTGTCCCTGCTTTGACCTGCGGATCCGTGACAGCCGTCATCCGGTCGCGACGCAGGCTTGACCCGGTTGCTAAGATGACCACATGATTTTGACGTCCATCGTGGCCGCGACCTTCATTGGCGGCCTGGTTTCGGTGCTGCTGGCTGCAGCCCTGTCGGCGCCTTTGCTGGGCCTGATCGTGCGCCACCTGGTGAGCCTGTCCACCGGCGTGCTGTTGGGCACGGCGCTGTTGCACGTGCTGCCCGAGGCCTTCGAGTCTGGCGAGGCGCCGCATGGCCTGTTCCTCACGCTGCTGGGCGGCCTGATGTTCTTCTTCCTGCTTGAGAAGGCCGAGCTCTACCGCCACGGCCACCACCACGAGCACGACGACCACCACCACCACCACGGCTTCGATGCGGAGCAGGCAGGGCGCGGTGGCTGGAGCGTGCTGGTGGGCGACAGCATCCACAACTTTTGCGATGGTGTCTTGATCGCGGCGGCGTTCCTGTCGGACCCCCACCTGGGCATCGTCACGGCGCTGGCCATCATCGCCCACGAGATCCCGCAGGAGGTGGGCGATTACATCGTGCTGATCAACGCTGGCTTCTCGCGCATGCGGGCGCTGGTCTACAACATGATCTCGGGCATGTCGGCGGTGGTGGGCGGCGTGCTGGGCTACTACCTCATTGGGCCGTTCAAGGACTACCTGCCCTACATGATGGTGGTGGCGGCCAGCAGCTTCGTCTACGTGGCCGTGGCCGACCTCATCCCGCAGTTGCAAAAGCGCCTGAGCTGGCGCGACACCCTGCTGCAGATCGTCTGGCTGACGTTGGGCTTGCTGATGATCGCGTCCATCGTGCACACGATCCACGAGTGAGTGGCACCTGCCGCGAGCCTGGGCGCCTCAGGCGGGTTTGAGGCGCGTGGCCGCCATGCCCGCGCCCACGATCAGGGCCATGCCCAGCAGGCTGTCGAGCCCGAGATGCTCGTGGAACAGCCACACCCCGAACAGGCTGGCATGCACGATGCCCAGGTACTGCAGGCTGGCATTGACCAGCATGTTGCCGCGTGCGTAGGCCCGCGTCATCAGCAATTGGGCGATGGTGGCGAAGGCCCCCACGCCGATGAGCTGCGCCCAGGCGATGGGCGGGATGCGGGCCAACGCGGCGATGTGGCTGTGGAGGTCTGCGGCAGTGACGCTCACCTCGGTGGGCGGTGCTTGCCACAGCGCGATGGCACCCATGCCGGCGCCCAGCACCGTGCCCATCAACGAGAAATAGAACACCACGCGGACCTCTGGCTCACCCGCGCGGCCCAGCGCGGTGACCTGCACATAGGCCATGGCCGCCAACATGCCCGACACCAGGCCGACGAGGCCTGCACTGAGTTGGTCGCGCGCCAGCGTGGGGTGGAGCACCAGTGCCACACCGGCGAAGCCCACGGCGATGGCCGCGATGAGGCGTGGGTCGACGCGGCGCAGACCGTGACCGCCTTCGGTGTCAGCGTTGCCACGCCTGCGGCGGTGCGACCAGAGCAATTGGCCGATGAGGAACACCGCCATCCACACCGATGACATGTAGTTCAGCGTGACGGCCGTGGCCAGCGGCAGGTAGCCGATGCAGTAGAACCACAGCGACAGCGCGAGCACGCCTGACAGGCCGCGCTGCACGTGCAGGCGCGGCACCGAGGTGCGCAGCGAGGTGCCCGTGCCCCAGGCGATGGCGGCCATGATCACAGCGCCGACCAGGCCGCGCATGCCCACCACCGCCGCCGTACCGAAGTGCGCCGAGGCCAGCTTGACGCACACGCCCATGCAGGCGAACAGCACGGTGGCCAGCACCATCTGCCAGTAGGGCGAGGTCCTGGCCCGGGAGGGCGTCAGCGCTTGTCGGTGCACCAGCTCACCGCGATCCAGCGACCACCGTAGATCCGGCTTTGCCGGTCTACCGGTGGTGCCCCGTTGAGGGGGCGTGCGCAGCTTGCAGGGGGTGGGCCATCTGTTTGCGGTACCACTCGTGGAAGTGCTGCATGCCGTCTTCCATGGGGCTCTGGTAAGGGCCGACCTCGTTGTCACCGCGCAGCATCAGGGCCTTGCGGCCTGCGTCCATGCGCTCGGCGATCTCGTCGTCCTCGATGCAGGTCTCCATGTAGGCGGCACGTTGGGCTTCGACGAACTCGCGCTCGAAGGCGGCGATTTCCTCGGGGTAGTAGAACTCCACCACGTTGAGGGTTTCCTGCGGGCCCTTGGGGTACATGTTGGAGACCACCAGCACGTGCGGGTACCACTCCACCATCATCGTGGGGTAGTAGGTCAGCCAGACGGCGCCTTGCGTCGGCTTTTCACCGCCGCGGTAGTTCATCAGCACCTCGCGCCACTTCTTGTAGACGTCGGAGCCGGGCTTGTCGAAGCCCTTGGCCACGCCCACCGTTTGCACGGAGTAGGCCTCGGCCATGTCCCAGCTGAGGTCGTCGCACGTGACGAAGTTGCCCAAGCCCGGGTGGAAGGGGCCGACGTGGTAGTCCTCGAGGTACACCTCGATGAAGGTCTTCCAGTTGTAGTGGCAGGTGTGCAGTTCGACGTGGTCGAGCACGTAGCCGGAGAAGTCGAGGTCGCCACCGGGCTTGAAGCGGGCGTCGATGCCGGCGAGGTCCCGTGCGATGTCGCGGCCGTTGTCTTCGAAGAGCAGCCCGTTCCAATTTCGAACCTTGTAGTTGTTCAGGTTCAGGCAGGGGTCGTGGTCGAAGTGCGGTGCGCCGATCAGCTCGCCGTGGTGCGAGTAGGTCCAGCGGTGCAGGGGGCAGACGATGTTGTTGCGGCTGTTGCCGCGGCCCTTGAGCATGATGGCCTGGCGGTGGCGGCAGACGTTGGAGAGCAGCTCGATGCCGCTGGGCGTGCGCACCAGCACGCGGCCTTCGTTCTCCTGGGGCAGGGCATGGAAGTCGCCAACCTCGGGCACGCTCAGGGCGTGGCCCAGGTAGCGGGGACCGGACTGAAAGATGCGTTCTTGCTCCTCCTTGTACAGTGATTCGTCGAAATAGACGGACACGGGCAACTGTGTGTTGCTGCGGCGGAGGGTGTTGAGCGCAGGACTCAGGTCGGACATGATCCCCAGGATCTCCAAAAACCGATGTCAACCCACCTTGTGCGTGCCGCAGGCTCACCGCCAGCGCCCATGCACAAGGACTTGTGGAACCCAGGGGCCAGCCAGCCACCTGGGGGCGGACCCGACGTGCGGCCATCTCATGAGCGCGTCACAGGCGCATCATGAAGGCAGGCGCAATGCGGGTAACCGCGGATTCTAGCCCGGGGGTGGGGGTGGGGCAAGCGCGCCACCTGGTGGCACACGGCGGCAGGGGGCCTTGAGGGGTGGCTGGCCACCCCGAACGCGGGTGGTGGGGTCCCGTGGCCTTCCGCGGGCGCTGCGCCCGGGCGGGTGTCTCGAAATAGAATACGCGTTTGCCCGCACGGTCGGGTGATCCAGGCAAACCCATGGCCAAGAAAGCACCCACCGACGCCACGACCGACACTGCAGCGCCAGCGCTGCCCGAGAGCTACGAAGCCGCCCTGGCCGAGTTGGAGCAGCTGGTCGCGCGCATGGAGTCTGGCGCCTTGCCGTTGGACCAGCTCCTCGTGGGCTACCAGCGTGGTGCGCAGTTGCTGGCCCATTGCCGCGAGCGCCTGGAGGCCGTCGAGGCCCAGGTCAAGCTGCTCGAAGACGGCCAGCTCAAGCCCTGGGACGCCGCATGAGCCCGCATCAACTGGCGCTGTGGTCCGAAGCCGTGCTGGCCCGCGTGGAGGCCGCCCTCGACGCATGGGTGCCGGCCCGCGGGCCTGCCGATCTTGGCGAAGCCATGCGCTACGGCGTGCTGGATGGCGGCAAGCGCCTGAGGGCCCTGCTGGTGCAGGCAGCCGCGCAGGCGGCAGGCGCCATGGCCACCGAGGCAGGCAGCGAGGCGGCGCTTCGCGCTGCTTGTGCGGTCGAGCTCATCCATGCCTACTCGCTGGTCCACGACGACATGCCCTGCATGGACAACGACGTGCTTCGCCGCGGCAAGCCGACCGTGCACGTCGCCTTCGGCGAGGCGCAGGCCATGCTGGCCGGTGATGCCATGCAGGCACTGGCCTTCGAGGTGCTCACGCCCGAGGCGGACGAGGGTGCGGGCGTGCCCGCGGACCTGCAGGCGCGCCTGGTGCGCATCCTGGCGCGCGCCTCGGGCCAGGCTGGCATGGCCGGTGGCCAGGCGATCGATCTGGCCAGTGTGGGCCAGGCCCTCGACGAAGCCACCCTGCGCGACATGCACCGCCTCAAGACGGGCGCCCTGTTGCGCGCCAGCGTGCAGATGGGGGCCGCATGCGGCGGCCTGCAACCCGATGCAGTCGCTTGGCAGGCCCTCACCGCGTATGGCCATGCCATGGGCCTGGCCTTCCAGATCGTGGACGATGTGCTGGATGCCACCCAGCCGTCCGACACCCTGGGCAAGACCGCCGGCAAGGACGCCGACGCCAACAAGCCCACCTACGTCAGCCTGCTCGGCCTGGACGGCGCCCGTGAGGAAGCGGACGCCCTGCTGGCGCAGGCCCTGGCGGCGCTGTCGCGCAGCGGCCTGGCCGACGCCGCCTTGCAGCCCCTGTCTGACCTGGCGCACCGCATCGTCCACCGTGACCATTGAATTGGCCGTCGAGCGCGCCCCCGACATCACAGAAATCCATCCAGGATGAGCACCATGACCTACCCCCTGCTGTCGCGCATCGAACAGCCTGCCGACATCCGGCACCTGTCGCGCTCGGAACTCAAGCAGCTCGCCGGCGAGTTGCGCGACCACCTGCTGCAGAGCGTGTCCCGCACGGGCGGTCACCTGTCGTCGAACCTCGGCACGGTCGAACTCACCATCGCGCTGCATCACGTTTTCAACACGCCGCACGACCGGCTGGTCTGGGACGTGGGCCACCAGACGTATCCGCACAAGATCCTGACCGGTCGGCGCGACCGCATGTCCACGCTGCGCCAGTTCGGCGGCATGAGCGGCTTCCCGCGCCGCGACGAGAGCGAGTACGACACCTTCGGCACGGCGCACTCGTCCACTTCGATTTCGGCGGCGCTGGGCATGGCCCAGGGTGCGCAGATCCGCGGTGAGTCGCGCCGCGCCGTGGCCATCATCGGCGATGGCGCCATGACGGCGGGCATGGCCTTCGAAGCCTTGAACAACGCGGGCGTGCCGCACGCGGGCAAGATGCCCAATGTGCTGGTGGTGCTCAACGACAACGACATGTCGATTTCGCCGCCGGTGGGGGCGCTCAACCGTTACCTCGCGCGCCTGATGTCGGGCCGCTTTTACACCGCTGCCCGCGAAAGCGCCAAGCAGGTGCTGCGCAACGCGCCGCCCTTGTTCGAGTTGGCCAAGAAGCTGGAAGAGCACGCCAAGGGCATGGTGGTGCCTGCCACCATCTTCGAGGAGTTCGGCTTCAACTACGTCGGCCCCATCGATGGCCACGACCTCGACAGCCTCATCCCCACGCTGGAGAACCTGCGTGACCTCGAAGGCCCGCAGTTCCTGCACGTGGTGACCAAGAAAGGCTACGGCTACAAGCTGGCCGAGGCCGACCCCATCGCGTACCACGGGCCGGGCAAGTTCGACCCGGCGGTGGGCCTGAAGAAGCCCGCGCCCACGGACACTCCGGCCAAGCCGACCTTCACGCAGGTGTTCGGCCAGTGGCTGTGCGACATGGCAGCAAGCGACCCGCGCCTGGTGGGCATCACACCGGCCATGCGCGAGGGCTCGGGCATGGTCGAGTTCCACCAACGATTCCCTGGCCGTTATTTCGACGTGGGCATCGCGGAGCAGCACGCCGTGACCTTCGCCGCCGGTCTGGCCTGCGAGGGTCTCAAGCCCGTGGTGGCGATCTACTCGACCTTCCTGCAGCGTGGCTACGACCAACTCGTGCACGACGTGGCCATCCAGAACCTGCCCGTGGTATTCGCACTCGACCGCGCGGGCATCGTCGGTGCCGATGGCGCGACGCACATGGGCGCCTTCGACATCGCTTTCGTGCGCTGCATCCCCAACATGAGCCTGCTGGCCCCTGCCGATGAAGCCGAGTGCCGTCAGGCCCTGAGCGCGGCCTACGCGCAGAACCACCCGGTGGCCGTGCGTTACCCGCGTGGCTCGGGCGCAGGCGTGCCGGTGCCCACCGACCTGAACCCCATGCCTTGGGGCAAGGGCGAGGTGCGTCGCCGTGCTTTGAACTTGGCGCCTGCTGGCAAGCGCGTGGCCATCCTGGCGTTCGGCACCTTGCTGTACCCCGCACTGCAAGCCGCCGAGGCGCTGGACGCGACCGTGGCGAACATGCGCTTCGTCAAGCCGCTGGACGTGGATTTGGTCAAGCAACTGGCCGCCGAGCACGACCTGATCGTGACGGTGGAAGAGGGGTGTATGGCTGGTGGCGCAGGTTCGGCCGTGGCCGAGGCGCTGGCCGCGGCTGGCATCGCCAAGCCCCTGCTGGTGCTGGGCCTGCCCGACCAGTTCATCGAGCATGGCGATCCGGCCAAGTTGCTGGCCCTGTGCGGTCTGGACGCGGCAGGCATCGAACAAGCCATCCGCACCCGGCTGGCGGCGACCGCCGTGGCCTGAGTGCGGCTGCTTGCCCGGCTGCTGTGCCGGCCACTGCCGTTCAGGCTGTTTCTGGCAGGGCTTCGGGTTCGCTGATGTGGCCGGTGGCCGGGTCGTAGCCCACGCTCTTGAGCTGCAGGGCCAGGCCGGCGTCCATGGTTTGGGCGTGGTGCGGGAACCAGATCGTCAACTCGTGCGCCATCTGGCGGATGGGGGCCAGATGGCCTTGCTGGCCAGCCTGCAGGCCTTCGCGCAGCACCTTGAGCACGACGGCGTGCTGGGTCATGTGGCAGCTGCCCGGTGCGAAGCCAGTGTCGGCCATCCAGCGGTCTTCCTGGCCGAAGTGCGCGTCGGTGTGCTCGATCAGGGCTTGCCAACGCGCCACCAGGTCGGCGTCTTCGGCCGTTTGCACCTGGGCCAGCAGGTCCACGAACTCGATGTGCGTCTGGTCCATGAAGGGCATGGACAGGCTGAGCGCGTCCGACCATTTCAGGCCGGGGGGCACGGGCGAGGTGAAGGAGGGCGTGTCTGGGGAGGCGTCAGCGTTCATGGCCGCGAGCGTATCGGCTCGGCGGCCATGGGGTTTTGCGCTGGCGCAAGTCGAGCGCTCAGGCCCGTGTGGGCGAGGTCCGCCCGAACCGTTGCAAGTCAGGCCAGGCGCGCGCGGTGGCGTGCCACTTGGGCGCGCACCTGTGCCGGGGCTGTGCCGCCCAGGATGTTGCGGGCATTCAGCGAGCCGCGCAGGCTCAGCACCTCATAGACATCCTGCCCGATGGCGGGGTTGTAGGTCTGCAGCGTGGCCAGGGGCAGCTCGGACAGGTCCACGCCGGCGGCGATGGCGTCCTTCACGGCATGGGCCACGACCTCGTGGGCATCGCGGAAGGGCAGGCCCTTCTTGACCAGGTAGTCGGCCAGGTCGGTGGCGGTGGCGTAGCCCTTCTTGGCGGCGCGCTCCATGGCTTCGGGCTTGACGGTGATGCCGGCGGCCATCTCGGCGAAGATGCGCAGCGTGTCCTTGAGGGTGTCCACCGTGTCGAACAAGGGTTCCTTGTCTTCCTGGTTGTCCTTGTTGTAGGCCAGGGGCTGGCCCTTCATCAGGGTGATCAGGCCCATCAGGTGACCGACCACGCGGCCGGTCTTGCCACGCGCCAGCTCTGGCACGTCGGGGTTTTTCTTCTGCGGCATGATCGACGAGCCCGTGCAGAAGCGGTCGGCCAGGTCGATGAAGCCGAAGCTCTGGCTCATCCACAGGATGAGTTCTTCGCTCAGGCGCGAGACATGCACCATCAGCAGCGAGGCGACCGAGGTGAATTCGATGGCGAAGTCACGGTCGGAGACGCCGTCCAGGCTGTTCTGGCAGACGGCGGGCAGGCCAGCGTCATCCACCATGCCCAGGGTGCGTGCCACGCGCTCTCGGTCCAGCGGGTAGCTGGTGCCGGCCAGTGCAGCGGAGCCCAGCGGCAGGCGATTCACGCGCTTGCGCACATCGAGCATGCGCTCGGCATCGCGCGAGAACATCTCCACATAGGCCAGCAGGTGGTGACCGAAGCTCACGGGCTGGGCCACTTGCAGGTGGGTGAAGCCGGGCAGGATGACGTCGGCGTTGGCCTCGGCCACATCGACCAGGGCGGTTTGCAAGGCAGTCAGCAACGCGCCGATTTCGTCGATCTCACCACGCAGCCACAGGCGCACGTCGGTGGCGACCTGGTCGTTGCGCGAGCGGCCAGTGTGCAGGCGCTTGCCGGCATCGCCCACCAGTTGCGTCAGGCGGGCTTCGATGTTGAGGTGCACGTCTTCCAAATCGAGCTTCCACTCGAAGCTGCCTGCTTCGATTTCCGCGCGGATCTGCGCCATGCCTTTCTGGATGGATGAGAGGTCGTCGGCCGAGATCAGGCCTTGTGCGGCCAGCATGTCGGCGTGGGCCAGGGAGCCCTGGATGTCGGCGGCCCACAGGCGCTTGTCGAAGAAGACGCTGGCGGTGTAGCGCTTGACCAGCTCGCTCATGGGCTCCGAGAACAGGGCCGACCAGGCCTGGGACTTCTTGTCGAGTTGGTTGGTGCTCATGAGGGGGGCGCTTGAAGCAGAATGTGCAAACCATGGATTTTAAGGACCCTGCCGCCCATTCGCCAGCCGTGGCGCGATCTTCGTCGCCATCGTCGCCTCCGGGCTGGGCGGTGTCGACCCAGTTCGCGCTGCCCCAGGCCGGTTCGGGTGCGTTGGCCGATGGGCAAGCGTCATCGGCATCGGCATCGCCGCTGAACGTCTGCCACGTCGGTGTGGTGCTGCGCGTGGTGCTGGGGGTGCAGGCGGTGGTGGGCTTGGCCCTGTCGTTCCAGGCTCAGGGGCTGGCGGAGGCGCTGACACGCTGGGCGCAGTCCGCCGTGACGTCCTTGCCGGCCAGCTTGCTGTGGCTCGTGGTGGCATGTGCTGCCAGCCGCTGGGTGTCGCGCCAGCGGGATGCCGTGCAGTGGGGCTTGGCCATGGGCCTGGGCGCTGTGGTGGGCGGCCTGGCGCAGTGGCAGTCGGTCTGGCTGGACCCATGGAGCGGCGCACCGCGCCTGGCCTTCGGCTGGCCGCTGGTGCCACCCATGCTGACCGGTGCTGCGCTGGCCGGCGTGGGCCTGGCCTGGCTCAAGCACCGGGCGCACAGCCAGTTGCCAGCGCACGCGGCGGCGCGGCTGGCGGAATTGCAGGCGCGCATCCGGCCGCACTTCCTCTTCAACACGCTCAACACGGCGATCGCGCTGGTGCAGATCGACCCCCAGCGCGCGGAAGCCGTCCTGGAGGACCTGGCCGAGTTGTTCCGCCAGGCCTTGACCTCACCTTCCGTGCGCACCACGCTGGCCGAGGAAATCGACCTGGCGCGGCGCTACCTGAGCATCGAGCAATTGCGGTTTGGCGAGCGCGTCACCGTCCGGTGGGAGTTGGACGATGCTGCGTCCCGGGCGGAGGTACCGGCGCTGATCCTGCAGCCACTGGTGGAAAATGCCGTGCGCCATGGCATCGAGGCCAACCCCCTGGGAGGCTGGATCGTTGTGCGCACCAAGGTGCAGGGTGGTCAGGCCGTCCTCACCGTCAGCAACTCCGTGCCGACCCAAGGGCCGACCGCCGCCACGGCCGGCCATGGCATCGCCTTGCGCAATGTGCGCCAGCGCCTGAAACTCATGCACGACGTCGAATCTGACTTTGACGCCGGCCTGCAGCGCGCCGCGCCCGGGGGCGACGCAGGTCGCCAGCCGCCGGTGTACGTGGTGCGCGTTGCCGTGCCGCTGCCCAAGCAACCTGCGCCATGAACGTGCCACCCACCCCCTTTGCCTCGGTTCTTCACCCGCCCTTGTCGGTGGTCGTCATCGACGACGAGCCTTTGGCCCGGCTGCGCATCCGTTCCCTGCTCGGCCAGGCGGCGGTGCCCAACGTGGTGCTGGATGAGTTTGGCGAGTCGGTGACGGCGTTGCTGCACCTGCAGGAACTCGACCGCGCTGGCCGCAGTCCCGACCTCGTCGTGCTGGACATCCAGATGCCCGGACTCGATGGCATGGTGCTGGCCGCTCGCCTGCGCGATTTGCAACGGCCGCCCGCAGTGGTGTTCGTCACGGCACACGCCGAGCACGCCTTGCGGGCCTTCGACCTGGCCGCGGCCGATTACCTCACCAAGCCGGTGCGGCTGGAGCGCCTGAACGCATCGCTGGAGCGCGTTCAGCGTCTGCGGGCGGCGCTGGCACCGGAGCGCGGTGCCCCACTCGACGACGGCGAGGTGCTGGTGGTGCAGGAGCGCGGTCGCATTGAGCGCATCCCGCTGGCCGGCATCCTCTACTTCAGGGCCGAGCAGAAAGCAGTGTTGCTGCGCACGGCCGACGACAGCCGCACCATCGACGATTCCCTGACCGAGCTGGAGGGCCGGGTGGGCGCGCGCTTCATCCGCGTGCACCGCAACGCGCTGGTGTCGCGCCAGGCCATGAAGGCCCTGGAGCGCCGCGCCGATGACCCCGATGGCGGCGAAGCCTGGGCCGTGCAGGTGCTGCCCACGATGGAATGGCTGGCCGTGTCGCGCCGGCAGGTCAGCGCGGTGCGCGAGGCCATGGCCCAGCCTCTGTGAGGCAGCTCAGAAGCCCAGGCTCGCCAGCAGGTCGTCGACCTCGCTCTGGTTGGCGACCACGTCGGTGCGGCCTTCGGCGTCCACCACCGGCCCTTCGAGGTGCGGTTGTCCAGGCTCGGCGTGGTGGTGGCTGGTCAGCGCCGCCTCCACCTTTTGGGCCTGCTCGGGCGGTGCGGCCTGCACCAGCAGCTTCACCAACTGGCTCTCCAGGTCGCTGGCCAGCTTCACCACCTTGGCCACCACCTGGCCGGTCAGGTCGTGGAAGTCCTGGGCCATCATGATGTCGGTCAGGTGGCTGTCCACCCGGTGCGTGACGGTCTCCACGTCCTGCACGAAGTTGAACACGGCACCGCTGGCCACCGCCTTCACCGGATCGGCCGTGATCAGGGCCGCCAGCTTGCGCGTCTCCGTCGCGATGTGCTCTTGGTCCGCCTTGGCCGTGTCCACCAGGTTGAGCACCTTCTCGGCCGCGTCGGCGGTTTTGGTGGCGATGTAGTTCAGGCGGCTGCGCGCGTCGGGCAGGTCGTCCACCGTGTGCTTCAAGCCGGGCAGCACGCCCAGCATGTTCATGGTGTCGTGCAGCTGTCGGGTGAGGGCGCCCAGTTGCTGGAAGATTTCCGGCGACGCCGCAGGCATCGACATGTTCTCTGGCAGATCGACCTTCATGCTGCTGCTCCCCGATCAGGCCGTGGCGGCCAGTTTTTGCATGATTTTCTGCACCTTCTCTTCCAAGGTCGCCTTGGTAAAGGGCTTGACGATGTAGCCGGCCGCGCCAGACTGGGCCGCCAGCACGATGTCTTCTTTCTTGGCCTCGGCCGTCACCATCAGCACGGGCAGGTGCTTGAGGGCGTCGTCCGTCTTGATGGCCTTGAGCAGCTCGAAGCCGTTCATGTTGGGCATGTTGATGTCGCTGACGACGAAATCGAACTTGCCGTTCTTGAGCATGTTCAGTGCGACCGCGCCGTCCTCGGCCTCTTCGGCGTTCGTGTAACCACTCTCTTTGAGCAGACCGCGCACGATGCGGCGCATGGTGGAAAAGTCGTCCACGATGAGAAATTTCATGTCCACGGGATTGCTCATGACGCGTCCTTTGTCGATCGGAAGGGGGACTTGCCGCCCTGCTGCTGTGGGTCTTATCGGCCGGTGATGCCGGGTCTTGAGGGCTTGATGTCGGGCACCTCGGGCGATTCGGTCTCGGCGTCCTCGCCGGACTCCACCCGGGCGGCGCTGAAGAAGCGGTCTTCCGCCTCGCGGTTCATCACGATGATGCTGATGCGCCGGTTCAGCGGACTCTCCGGCTTGTCTTTCTCGTACAGCATGCTGGCCGCCAAGCCCTGTACACGCAGCACCTTGGCGCCGCTGAGGCCGCCGGAAATCAGCTCGCGGCGTGAGGCGTTCGCGCGGTCGGAGGACAGCTCCCAGTTGCTGTAGCCGCGTTCGCCGGCGCTGAACGGCTTGGCATCGGTGTGGCCCTCGATGGTCAGGCGGTTGGGCACCTCGTCGAGCACATGGCCGATGGCGCGCAGGATGTCGCGCATGTAGCCTTTCACCTCAGCGTCACCGCTTTCGAACATGGGCCGGCTCTGGTCATCGACGATCTGGATGCGCAGCCCCTCCGCCGTGAGGTCCAACTGGATTTGCGAGCGGTACTTGGCCAGGCGTTCGTCGTTGGCGATCACTTCTTCAACGCGCTGCTTCAGGGCATTGAGGCGTTCGGCCTCGGCACGCAACTGTTCTGCGCGCAGCGCCTTCTTCCTGGCCTTTTCGTCGGCCGTCTCCGACTTGCCCTTCTTGTTCTGCCCCACGGACTCGGCCAGATTGTTGCCGCCGCCCTTGAGGATGGAGGTCGCGTCGCCGGCGCCGCTGCCGCCAAACATGGCCACTTTCAAGGGGCTGTTGAAGTAATCGGCGATGCCTTTCTTGTCGCCCTCGGTGGTCGAGCCCAGCAGCCACATCAGCAGAAAGAAGGCCATCATGGCCGTGACGAAGTCGGCGTAGGCGATCTTCCAGGCGCCACCATGGGCAGCGTGGCCGCCCTTCTTGATGCGCTTGATGATGATCGGCTGGACCTTCTTGGAATCGCCTGCCATGGTGGTGTCCTGCTGCCGAGGCCCCGAGGGTTGTTACTTCTTCTTGACGTGGGCTTCGAGCTCGGCGAAGGTCGGGCGTTCGGTCGAGTACAGCACCTTGCGGCCGAACTCGATGGCCACTTGCGGGGCATAGCCCTGCATCGAGGCCAGCAGCACGGTCTTGACCACCTGGAATTCCTTGGTGCCTTCGTCGAGCTTTTGCTCCATCAGGCCGCCCAGGGGCTCGACCACGCCATAGGCCAGCAAGATGCCCAGGAAGGTGCCCACCAGCGCCGAGCCAATCATGCCGCCCAGCACGGCGGGCGGCTGGCCCACCGAGCCCATGGTGTTCACCACACCGAGCACGGCGGCCACGATGCCGAAGGCGGGCAGGGCACCCGCAAGGCGGGCCACCGCCGCCACGGCGCCATGGCCCTCGTGGTGATGGGTGTCGATCTCGTTGTCCATGAGGGTTTCGATTTCGTGGGCGTTGAGGTTGCCCGAAACCATCATGCGCAGGTAGTCGGTGATGAACTCGACGACGTGGTGGTCGTGGCCCATCGTCGGGTACTTCTTGAACAGCGCGGAGTTGTGCGGGTCCTCGACGTCCTTTTCAATGGACATCAGGCCTTCCTTGCGCACCTTCTGCAGGATTTCGAAAAGCATCGCCATCAGCTCCATGTACCGCTCTTTCGTGTACTTGGAGCCCTTGAACAGCGGACCGAACTGCGCCAGCACGGCCTTGACGGTCTTGGGCTGGTTGTTCACCAGAAAGGCGCCGATGGCACCGCCGCCAATGGCCATCATCTCGGTGGGCATGGCATGGATGATCACGCCCATGTTGCCCCCGTGGATGATGTAGGCGCCAAAGATGCAGCCCAGGCAGACGACGTAGCCGATTGCGACGAACATGGTGGATCAGGTGCAAGTTCGGTTCATGACGTGATCTTCGGCCAGGCTGGCGGGGCGAAAGCCGTGAACAAGGCCACAGGGGTGGCGCTATTCCGGCTCAGCTTCCAGCAAGTGGAAAATCTTTGGGGTGCCTTCGGGGTGTGCTCAGCAAAAAAGACGGACCCGATGGGGGTCCGTGGAAAGCACTTGGTGTGTGCCAGGAGGAGACAAGCAAGAACGCCTTCCTTCCAAAAGACGCTCATCCGGGACATCGGCATGGGCGGCTGGAACTTGAGCTCAGGCCTTTCGGTGGCATGCGGTGGTGCTGCAATCCGTGCGCACTTCACGCTGGCAGCGCTCAATGCATCTGCAGCGAGCCGGCGGCCTTGCCCTTGCCGGCACGTGCGGGCGGGTTGCACAGGCCGCAGGTGAAGTGGCGGGCGATTTCATGCGGGTGGGTGACGAAGTGGCCGCCGCACTTGTTGCACTTGGTCATCGTCAGCATGCCGT
>Ga0310345_10000794_pt1 | contig 40704 bp, 35 predicted proteins | sample HC15DNA20500_MG_FD_204667 | JGI IMG/M metagenome (GOLD analysis project Ga0310345, IMG submission 204667) | Marine microbial communities from station ALOHA, North Pacific Subtropical Gyre - HC15-DNA-20-500_MG | ecosystem: Environmental > Aquatic > Marine > Oceanic | place: Pacific Ocean: North... | reverse complement strand
GAGCACATCTGCACGGCCGCCGCAAAATACGCCTCTGACACTAGCTTCGCCTCCGATCAACCGGGTAGCACTCTCATTTCCCCTCCCAGGTAGCCGTGCCCTGGGTGCGCCTCTCTCGTGGATCGTACTCGCAGGTAACCAGAAAAAAGTCATCCTTCTTCGTCCTTTCCGGAGAAACGTTCACCTGTACGTTGAAAAAACCTCGAGCGATCCAACTCACGTATCCGTCAGATTCCGAACGATCTACCGGATGGCCATTGAGCCGTAGATCCAGCAACTCAGCCTTGTGGTAGGGAATACGGAGTCGGATACAGAGTCCGTGTTCGATGGGGGAGACCTCTCCAGCATCAAGACTGTCAGGACCCTGGTCCATCCCGTAGTATTTGGCCCCTCCCCCTTCGGTCAGAAAGGCCGCTGGCCTCTTACCGTCCTCCCCGGGGTGGAGTTTCGCCAGCCGGAGGATCTCCTTACTCCGAAACCCAGGGTGACTTTTGATCCTCTGGGCCATGTCGCTGAGAGTGGCATCACCCAGCCATTTCTGGACCGCCGTCAGCGAAGTCGCACAGAAGCACAGGATCATTCCTTCAGTTTCCGGCCAATCGAAACCAAAGGTGATCTGGCGAGTCTTGTTCCAAAGCTCGACCCGACTCTTTCGGCGTTGGGCCGCTGTGACTCCGTAGGCGGTCAGCCGATGTAGATCGTTCCCCATGATCACGCGGGTTGGATACCCGGGAAAATACTCCCCGGGCCAGACTTCGTTGCCAATTTGTAGGAGTCGGCGATACCGCAATAGCGCACTACGCTCCCACGCGTTTTCGTTGGCAGTTACGATCGAGTGATAGCGGTTGTAGCAGTAGATCGCCGCATAGACACGCGGCCGGCCCTTCCATACCTTGTCCCGGATCGGATCCAACTCAGGTCCCCAAAAGATGCGCTCCGAGTCTTCCTCCAGCCAGTCGGCGGGATAACCCTCTTCCAAGGCCGCCTCATTCATGAGACGCATGATCTCGTGGTGGTAGGGGCGAAGAGACACGTTGGAGTAGGCAGCACTGGTATCGGCATGAATCGAACCGTGAAAGTCGAGGATGCTGCCGTGCATATCGCCGTGGACCTCCGGCTGGAGCTCGTCCATGATCCGCTTGACGGCCATGGCCTCGGGATTCTTTTCCGGCTCCATCGGTCCCTCCAGCGTCCAGCTGCTATAAGGGTCCAGGTCGTTCTTGTTGTGAAAGCTTCCACTCACATAGCCATCCGGATTGACGATCGGGAGACAGACGATCCTCTGCTTTCTCAGCATCTCACGGGCCATGGGGTGGCCGGAAAGAAGCCATTGCATGAGGTACAGCAAGGAGCTGGGGCCAATCCGCTCTATCCCCGAGTGTAGTGTCGTCAGCAGCACGTGCTCCTTGGTCTCGTCCCCAACCGAGGGGTCCGTGAGGGTCGCGACCCAGAGAGACCTGCCCTCGACGCTCTTTCCCAGGGTCCGCAGGTTCATCAGATCGGGGTACCGCCGACCGAATTCCTGAAGGCGCCGCTCGAGTTCTTCCAGAGGAATCCAGGCAGGGGGTCCATAGTCGCGAGCCTGCGAGAACAAGGGAGAGGAGAGCGCGGAAAAGGCAGTCAAATAGCTTCCAAGCCCACCAGCCACTGCGAGGAAATTCCTTCGGTTGCTCCGTAGCCGATTACGATCGTATAGGTCCTTCATAGCCCGTATCACCTTTCTCTGAGGGTTTGTGGACGTTATACCACAGATGCGATGGGCCTCCGAACCTCCCCGTCGCTGTGTTACACTACGGCGTTCTTGGCTCATCTTGAGCTCAACGACCTCATTTCATCAGGAGAAGCGAAATGGCACCCTTTCGACTGGTAATGTTGGGCATGTGGCACAGCCACGCCAGTGGGATCGTCACCAGAGTAGCCAACCATCCAAAGGAGTTCGAACTCGTCGGATTCTACGATCCAGATCCTAAGGTAGTCGAGAAGCGTCGGAGTGAGTGGGCTCCAAAGCTTTCGCATTTTAGGGTATTTCAAAATCTCCAGGAGCTCCTGCAGCAGGACATCGATGGAGTAGTGGTCGAGGGCCATATCCACGAAAATATCCCCTATGCCCGACAGGCCTTGGAGGCCGGAAAGCATGTGATGCTGGAGAAGCCCGGCGGCAGCGACCTCGGGGAGTATCAAGGGCTGATCGATCTAGCTCAGCGAAAACATCTCCTCGTCCAGATGATCTATCTATTTCGCTACAAGCCCAATGTAGCTGATATGATCGAGCGCAGGCGCCAGGGCGAACTGGGTGATCCCTATATGTTCCGGGCTCGTATGCCCAAACCACTTGGCTCCTATGACCGCTACAAGGAGCTTTTCACCCGCTTCCCCGGCGGTATCTTCTTCGAGATGGCCTGCCACGTGATCGACATGATGGTCTCAGTGATGGGCAAGCCCAAAAAGATCACGCCGTTCATGGGCAGCCACCACCCCGAAGCCGAAGATTTCGTAGACAACGGCCTCGCCGTCTTCGAGTTTGATCACGGCTGGGGAGTGATCGAGGTTCCTACACTGGAGGTCTCCCCCAACACCCGCAGGATCGAGGTCTATGGGACCGGAGGCAGTCTCTATATCGAGCATCTGGGACACAATGATCTCTTCGTCCACCGGGCGGGAGGGGAGTGGCGGAAGATCGTCCACGATCCGGTTCCCTTGCAGCTTCCCGACCTAAGAGAGTTCGCCGCTTGTGTCAGAAGAGAAAAGGAACCCAACTACAGTTTCCAGCACGACCTGGCAGTCCAGGAAGCCCACCTGCGGGCCTGCGGAGCGATCAAGAGCTAAGCTGAAACTTGAACAGTTCGTCGGAACGTCTGAACGTGGCAAAGGAACCTGAACCCGGTATCAACAATCTGAAGACAAGTCCGTCAGAGCCGCGAACGACTTGACCCGTTAGCAACATGAGGCCAAGCTCCGAGGAGAGAGCTGGACAACAGCACAATCGCCCCCGTCCTCAACCTAAACTTTCTTCCTGAATGATCCGGCGCATCCGGGGGCGGGACTAAGCTGAAACTTCATTTGGCTCCGGCGGGTCAACGTGGGTTCAGTCTCCAGGCCGAAGTATTCTTCTTTTCGAGCCTTTGGCTCGATACACGACGGCCTGGAGACTGCCGCCACGGCCGGGACTCCAAGTTTCTTTCTCGAATGGAGCCAGTGTTTCCTGGGAGCGCGACTGATTTGAAAGTCCTTCTCCATTAGGATTCGTTGGCACTCGCCGGCTTCAGAGAGTCATCCAACAGATCCCCTTCTCAGCGATTCCAAGGTAGGCAGGACTATCCGATCCGTTAGGCTCACTATCCCAAGAGATAGAATACCGGTCTCTGTGTCATCTTGGTGTCGTTTCAGGCACGCAGAGATTTCTTCCTTTACATCAACAAGTTAAGACCCAATCTGCGCCTAATGGATCAGACTCGCGGACTCTGGCACAACTGTTGCTATCCTGTCTGGAAGAAACGTTCTATCGAATACACGTCGACCAGACAAAGTGGATGAAGGTTGTTCAGCCGTTTAGTATAAGACGCAAGATTCCGCGGAGGTAATAGCCCCACACAGAGCTACTCGCACCCCGAGCCGATCGGGCGTTCGCAGACACAGGATAGGAGTGGAAAGTTGATGAGCGAAGACCGTAGTCAGTCGATTGACAGTCGCAAACCGTTCCGCTGGCTTACTTCAAGGAACGCTTCCAGATACGCCGGAAAAACATTCCCCCGGGTGCAAAGCCCTTTGCTGTCGATGCCGACTTGCTTTGCTTGGGTATTCGTCTTCTTCTTGATGACTCCTCCTCTGGCCCAAGGCCAGGCCAGCACTTACGCTCGCCTGGTGGGCACAGTCCGGGACCAGACCGGAGCCGTGATCCCGGGCGTCGAGTTCACCGCCACTGCCCGAGCCACCAATGCCTCTCGGTCAACCATCACCGATGACCGTGGGGACTACATTCTCGACAAGCTGATACCAGGCCAGTACGACGGCCTAGCCGAACTCTCCGGCTTCAAAACCCAGGGGCTCCTGGACTTCCGCCTGGAGGTCACCCAGGTGGCCCGGCAGGACTTCGAGATGGCACCCGGTGAGATCGCCGAGCAGGTAACTGTCAGGGGACAGTCGACGATCATAGACACGGATAATGCAGAGGTCGGGGCTGTGATCGAGGAGAAGAAAATCCAGGATCGGGACCGTGGCGCCCAACCAGGCGGGTCTGACGTCCAACAACTAAGCCTATGCCCAAGAGGAGAACAACCGGATCGACAAGTGGTCAGCGCGGGTGGATCACCACTTCAGCAGCGACGATACGCTGTTCGTCCGCTTCAGCTTGGCAGCGAACGCCCTCGACCGTGCACACAAGCAACCTGGGTGTTCCGGGAGCGGAGAAGGAAGGGATTTACCGTCAGTTTCAGGACCGGTCGTCCCGGGGATGGCAGTCTGCAATCGGCTGGGTAAACCCTATCGGGTCGAACCTGGTAACGGAGTTCACGGCCTCGATCTGGAAGTTCGGGTGGCTGCTCTCTCGTCCTCTGGACCAGATAAACTGGCCCCTGGAGTTGGGCTACGACGATGGGGACCGTTGGGATGTGTTCCTCGCCGACGGGAGCCGGGGTGGAGCCAACATGGTGGGCATCCGGCCGACCGGTTACACGCCCTGGAACGGAGCCACTGAGTCACCCCCTCTCGGACTGGGGTCTGGGCGTGAAGTACACGGCCTCCTGGAGACGGGGCGATTCACTACCTGAAGTTCGGTATCGAGCACACTCGCAACCTGGACGTGAACTATCACTTCATTCCGGCCTATAGGTTTGGCCGGGATAACTACGACGGGTTCGCCACGGGTCAGATCCAGCGCAATGCCGATGGGTCCCTCGCCGGGGTCACGTTTGGCGAAAGCTAAGCAACTTCTATCTGGGTCTGCCCGCTTCGATCACAGGCAACGTCCTGGGGCTGGGAGTGAACACGGGTCACTTCAACCAGAGCCACTACAACTGATTCATCAACGATGACTGGAAGCTGGGTCCAAACCTGACACTCAACCTGGGACTGAGGTGGGAGCAGCCCCGGTCACCCTTCTACGAGGGAGACACGACGGGTCGGTACGGAACGGACTACTACTCTTGTGCGTACGACTTCAGCCCGGCCAACGGCCGCATCGATCCGTCTCAGATGATGCCCAGGGGCTTCGACATCGCCCAGTGGCAGGGACCGGACGGGATCGCTGTACCGTTCGCGAATCTGGGCCGGAGGGGGTGCTACGAGAACAAGTGGCGCTACTTTGCACCTCGCTTGGGCCTGGCGCGGAGAATGTTCGGGACGAACCAGACAGTTCTGCGCGCTGGCGTGGATCTGACTTACGACCAGGAGTTCGGCATTCTGCGAGCCCCGGTCATGCGTCGTGCGATTGGTCAGTTTTCGGCGATTTTGAATCGTGGATTCGAGACACCGACAATCTTCACGGGCAGCGGGTCAACCTGCCGACGCAGTGGCAGTTGGGTGAATACCTGACCTGCTACTTCTCCGAGTTGGACTGGGAGGAGGGACAGGTCTACTCCTACAATCTCTCGATCCAGCACGACTGTTTCCGGGCACCAAGCTAGAACTGGCCTATGTGGGCAACCAGGGACGTCACATTCGTGAGGTTAGCCCGTTCAACGTGGCCCTGCCTGAGGGCTACGTCCGCCCCCTGGTCGGCGGAGACTCGGTGCAGGCGACGGATGATCCCATCACGGCTGTACCGCGGGCGTGGATTCCTGGGGCGGTACGGACACTCGAGAGTGGAGCGGACAGCGCGCCCGCCAGGGCTACCCACAGGTGTTCCGTTCCCGATGCTGCGTCCTCATGGAAATACGAACTACAACTCGCTGCAGATGAAGTTGGAGCGCCGCTTCCAGGATGCTCTGCCCATGTCTTCGGGATTACACCTGGTCCAAGGCGATGGCCTTGAACTACAACGGAACCTGGGGCGACTGGTCGGGATCGCGGGATTACGAGCGTCACGCGCTTTGTGCCCCTATACGTTCGGATCGGTCTCTGACCTTCTACAACTCGACAATCTGGCAGCTGCCCTTCTTCTCCGCGGTGCAGAGGGCCTCTCGTGGACGATCCTGGGTGGCTGGGAGGCGACGAGTATCATCACACTGACGGGTGGTGCCCCCTACCGGATCTGGTACGGAACGGATCTGTGGAACCAGGGATTCTTTTCCAGCATCTACGTCGACCGGGTTGACGACGGAGACCTGGGCAGTGCAGCAACCGAGGAGCGATGGTTCTACACCAGTGCCTTCGTGGCGCCTAGTGTTCCAAATCCGGATGCTTCCGGTCAGCGCATCCAGGACCTGTCTCTGTGTGCAGCGGGCGAGACGTATTGCCATGCAGCGGCCCAGAGGGCCGATTTCGAGCCACCCCGACAAGGCTCCGTCACTTCGCCGGTGGCTTGCCCATCAATGTCGCGAATCCCGGAGGTGGCGGTCCTCCCGCTGGCTATCCAGCGGACGCTCCGAATCACCCTGAGGTTCAGCCAGTCGACGCCGATATGGTACGAGAGCAGCACCCCCAGGACCAGACAAATACCGGCGACGACTGAGATGGAAAATCCGACTCCGCCTTCAAGACGAGAGGCGGCGGCGCTGACTACGCCAAGGAACCCTAACAACAAGACGAAAGCCGGCACCAAAGAGACCAGGAAACGGGTATTGCGATCGATGCTCGCGGTCAGACCCTTCACCATTGTTACCTCCCGCCAAAGCTGAAGACCATCTTCCTTCGCAGGGCTAGCATTCTGTCTCCAGCGACTACGTCAGAAATGGCCGACTCGACCAATGTTGGCGATACTCGCGCGTCAGCAGCCGGCTGGCTTCCGGGTCGTCAAGGATGGTCTCGGTCTGCGGGTCGAAGAGAAGGTTTCGTCCGGTGCGGGCCACAATATTTCCGAGATGGCAGAGGGCGGTGGAAACATGGCCGAGTCCAATATCCGCATTGGGTTTTTCACGACTCCGAATGCAGTCAATGAAGTTGCGACAGTGTCTCGAAAGCTTCGGCGGTTCTTCCTCGAAATGGACCTGTTTTCCCTCCTGATCGAACACCCGAAACCCGAACTGACGACCGTGCCAGCGACCATGCTGTGCCATGCCAGCCGTTCCGTAAACCGTTACGCCGTTTTCGGAGCCGTCCATCTTGTAGCGGTTCCACAACCGCTGTTCGTACATAAGCACCTTGTCCTTGTAGTTGTAAGTGACGTTCTGTGTATCGGGGGTCTGCTGATCATCGTCAAAATAGAGCTTCCGTCCCATGCCGCTGACTTTATTGGGGTACCCCAAGTTCAGGGCCCAGCGGGCCACGTCCAGCCAATGAACGCTATCGTTACCGAGATCCCCGGCGCCGTAGTGCCAGTGCCAATTATAGGTCGAGTGAAAATGGTTACGGTTGAAGGGCAGCACGGTTCCGGGTCCGCTCCAGATATCGTAGTTGATGCCAGAGGGCACTGGCTCGTCGTGCTTGCGACCGATGTTGCGTCGCATCTGGGCATTCCAGACCTTGGCCATGAGCAAATCGCCGATCTTGCCTGATTGGACGAACTCGACGAATCGCTTCGTCACTGGCCGGCTGCGGCTTTGGGTTCCGTGCTGGACGACCCTATCGTATTTGCGCGCGGCTTCGACCATCAATCTTCCTTCGCGGAGGTTATGCGAAGCAGGTTTTTCGACATAGACGTCTTTGCCCGCTTCGCAGGCCAGAATGGTACCGGGAGCGTGCCAGTGAACGGGGGTGGCAATGATGACCGCATCCACGGACTTATCGTCCAAAACTCGGCGGATGTCGTCGACCAGCGGCGGCCGTTTTCCTTTGGCTTGCTCGATCATCTTCATGGCTGGCTCAACGACGTTTTGATCCACATCGCAGACATACGATATGTTCACATCGGACATCGAGGCAAAGCACTCAATCAACCGAGGTCCGCGTCCACGGACCCCCATCATGGCCACATTCACCTGATCGTTGACCGATCGTGCGGCCTTTGAACGAGTCTCCACAGCTGCGATCGTGCTCGCAGTCACCGCTCCCACCAGAAAATCTCGCCGCTTCATGATCCAAGTCCTTTCTTTGTGTGGATTGAAAAGCTCATCCGGCTCGCCAGCTTCGAAGTGTTTGCAATCTCATTCTTCTGGAAGACATTAATCCTAGATCGTGGGATCTGGAAAGGAAATCTCAGAAGATGTGGAGCCAGCCGCCGATCTAGGAGAAGTCCACTTTGAGTATCCCGATGACCTGGAGGCGCTCTCTCGAGACGTTTATCATCCCATCGCCGCACCGCCATCGACGTGGATGGTCTGACCGGTGATGTTGCGCGCTTCCTCGGAGGCCAGAAAGACGACGAGGTTGCCGATGTCTTCGGGCGTCTGCTCACGCTGGAGAGGGGTATTGGCCTTCACCCAGGCATCGAATAACTCCCGGGGTTCCTTGCCCGCATGGGATGGATCCTCTTTGACAACCAGGGGAGCGAGACGGTTCCAGAACGAGGTCCAGAGAAAACCTGGACAGATCGCGTTGACGTTGATGTTGTGGGGGCCCAGATCCTTGGCTACGGTGCGGGTCAGGGTTAGCAGTGCGTTCTTGGCTGCCGCATAATCCGGTAATATCTGGGCGTCGCGCTTGGCTGCAATCGATGAAATATTGACGATCTTGCCATAGCGTCGCTCCATCATGGGCCCTGCCACTGCCTTGCAGAGGAAAAAGGGTCCCTTCACGTTGACAGCGTAGTTGTCGTCCCAGTCTGACCCCTCCTGATTGGTGAAGGGCATACCCAGCCGTTCGCCAAAGTGTCCGGCGTTATTGACCAGGATATCAATCTGACCGAAGGCATTGAGAGCCTCCTCAACCAGGGCCTTGCACTGCTCTTCCCGAGTGATATCGGACTCGCATGCCCGAGCACGGCGTCCCGTCTTTTCGATTTCCTCAGCCCGTTCTTGCGCGGAAGCGAGGTTGATATCTGCAACCACGATATCGGCCCCTTCACGGGCTAGACACATGCTGATCCCGCCCCCGATTCCACCTCCACCGCCGGTGACGACGGCCACCCGATCTTTCAACCGCATGGTTACGAATTCCCCATTTCGCGCAGGACCTCGTCCACCTCCACAAGCGTGAGTTGGACATCTTCCTCGGTTAGGGCGGCCGAGATGAACCAGAGTCCCCTACCAATGACACGGATACCGCGCTGGAGCAGGCGATAGGTGAAATCCCCCACCTTGTTCTGGTCGTAATTGGCACAGTCGCGGAAATTCCTGACAGCGTCGGCACTAGTAAAACCAGTGTGAAACATCGGGCCAGGACCCTGAATCAGAAGGGGCTGCCCATGAGTTTGGGCACTCTTGCGCAGTCCCTGGATCAGCGTTTGTCCGAGTCCGGTAATCCGTGGGTAGAGCGCTTCCCGGTCTCTTATCATAACGTCAAGTGTGGCCAGAGAAGCGGTTATGCTGGCGATGTTTGAGTTGAGGGTACCGGCGTGGATTACCTGGCCCAAGGCTATATGATTCAGATGCTCTCGCTTGCCGGAGAGAACACTGATGGGGAAGCCTCCTGCCACGGCTTTGGCGTAGACCGTCAGGTCGCTGCTAACTCCCAGATATTCCTTGGCTCCGCCCAATGCTAAGCGAAAGCCCGTGATGACCTCATCCAGAATCAGGAGTGCTCCGAATCTCTGACACAGGTCCTGGAGACCTTCCAGATACCCTGGGGCAGGCAGGATACAGCTGTTGTTGCACATGATAGGTTCGGACATCACCGCGGCGATGTCCGGATCATCTTCCAAGGTCTTCTGGACCACTGACAGATCATTCCAGGGGAGTATCACCACCTCTTCGAGCACGGACGAAGACTGGCCGCCGCTCAAGAGAGCCGGCTCCCAGGTCGATTCCCCGTCGGCTCCGGCCGTGGGCTTCACGTCGACAAAGATGTTGTCGAGCCAGCCGTGATAATGCCCTTCGAACTTGACGATCCTACGCTTTCCGGTAATGCCCCGGGCTAGCCGCATGGCGGTATGGATGGCGTCCGATCCACTGTTGGAAAAACGGACCAGATCTGCGCCGGGTAGGACTTCAGTCAGTTTCCGCGCCAGCTCGATCTCGATCTCAGACTGACCTGCATACAATTGCCCCTTGGCCAATTCCTGCTGGATTCGGTCGAGGATCTCGGGGGGGGAGTGTCCCAGTAAGAGAGGACCCTGGCTTAGCGTGTAGTCAAGGTACTCGTTTCCGTCCACGTCTCGCATCCTGGCCCCCTGGCCATCGGTGAAGAACATCGGGTGTGGCTTTCCCACGGTACGGAAGTGGCTGCTGACTCCGCCAGCCAGATAACGCTGGGCTTCCTCGTAGAGTTGTTTGGAACGATCGAATTTATACTTTTTCATGGGTTAGGGATTCCTTTGGGAGTGGAGATTGTGCGTCACTGCGTGGGGAAGAGTTGTCCAGCTCTCTCCTCGGAACTTGGGCTCATATTGCTAACGGCTCAAGTCGTTTCCAGCTCTGACGGACTTGGCTTCGTAATACTGGGAATTCACTCGTTCGTGGCAACCTCACTGCTCCACTGCTCACGCTTCAGCATAGCGAATTCTACAGACTCTCGTCCGCGCCCTGGCCGACGACCCTTAGGGAAATCGGGCCCGAGGAGTGCCGTACTGGGATGGAGGACGTGGTTTCGACCCGGCCTACTGCGAAAATGGTTTGCTCCAGGGGCTGTACCCAGGGTTCCGCGTAGAGCGTGAAGGTACGGCTGCTCTCCTCTTCCGTTACCAGGATTCCATTGAGTCCGACGTCCAAGACGCGGACGCCATGGGGAAGGTTCCTGATGTCGACCGGGACTCGCGACTTGAAGCCCTGCTTCCGGCTGACATGAACCGTTACTTTCACTTCTGATCCGGGAGTGATGTTGACACTGGGCGCGTCCACAGATACCGCCAAATCCGCAGGTCCCGACAAGGCGACCAGAATGGGATCGTATCCTTCGTTCAATTGGCTGACGATCGTCCTCCCTTCGATTGTGGCCTTGCCCCTGAAGTGAATCCGGGTGGGTTCGAAGGCGGCGTCCTTGCTGGCCTGTAGCAAAACCACGGTGGAGCTGGTGCCCGCGGGAATCAAACCCTTGGAAGCAGTCAAGCCACTGGGCAACCCTTCAACCGTTACTTCGATTTCACCATCGAAGCCGTCCAGCCTCACGACGCTGACGTCCGCTGTAAGCTGTCCCCCAGGCGAGAGGTTAAAGTGCTTCTGATTGCTTGCCCCCAGGTCAATCCGTCCCCGGATTCTCATCGGACTCGAAACCAACTGAAAGCCAGGCGTCTTTTCGCGGATGGTGAGCCGGTAGGGAAAGCGCTTGCCCCCGAATCCCCTGACATCTCTAATTCGCACCAGGTACGTTCCATCCTCAGGCACCTTGAAATCCAGGCGCGAATCGGCTCCGTACATCGGTCCGCCATCGTCGTTTCGGTAGTTGAGATGAAAAACGGGCATGCCATTGGGCGGAAAAGTCGAGCCCGGAGGATAGATCCTGGCTTTATAGACAGGATCGCCCAGGGCATGTGCTTCGGGTGTGGTTCCCAGAAAAGTCAGACGCGTCCCCAGAAACGTCTTGAACCGGACATTGTCATCGGGACCCCGCGGAAGCGCTGCAATCTGGACGATTTCGCTCCCGATCATCAGGTAATCGTCGATGGCCAGATCTTCCCAAGACTGAAGCCGCATGGCTCCCCCCTTCGTCTCGGTGTCCCTCAACACAATTTCGGTCTTGGCAAAGCATCTCACAGTAGCCTGCGGCAGAGGCTGGCCCTCGGCGTCCCAGATCTCGAGCACCGAATCTAGAGATGATCCCAGCCGATCAGCGTCTACCTCGATCACCAGATCCTGGCCTCTTCTGGCCGAGAAGCGAAAAAGATCAACATCCGGCCCCGACGGACCACCTCCCTGTCGATCTGGGCTCTGTATCTGTCCATTGACGGTCAGCGGCCAGTCGACCGTCTGACCCGCGGCCAGAGAGTCGTTGGGCTCCAGCTCAGACTCCTCTCTGTAGCTACCTACGGCAACGCGAATCTCATTCCAGGCGGGATCGATAGAGATCGCGTGCGTCTCACTCCAACTGGCCTTCTGGGGTGCGACCTTGACCGAGTGGTTACCCGAGAGATTGGCTCCCGATACCTTGAGAGAAGTTTCTCGACCGGCCTGAACGCCCAGAACGGATACCTCCGTGAGAAAGGAATACTCTCCCATCCTCAGACGGTAGTGATGGCGCTGCATCGCACCACCCATATTCTTGTCCTTGACCCCGATGGTGTAGGCTCCATCTTCTTCAACGCGATAGATCAGAACCGCATCAGACCCTCCGTCGGGACGGCTTCGTGCACGAATCTTTCCTTCACGGTCCATCAAAACCAGGGTTGAGTTCAGAATCGATCCAAGAGGAGAAGCAAACACCTCGAAGACAAGTTCCTGTCCTGTTTGAGCTTCGAAGCGAAAGTGATCGACATCTCCAGGATCTGAGATATCTCCTCTGACCGTCGTCGGCAACTGGACTTCCTGGGCCTGATCCAAGCGGTTATTGACCTGAGTCTCGCTCACTTCTGGGAAGGGCCCTACAGCAAAGGGCAAGGCATTGGTGACTCCCAGGGCTGTCTCGCATCGGAAGGAATACACGCCGGGCCTGAGATCTGGATCAATGCGCACCTCAACCGTCAAGCGGTCCTTGGTAGACTTATCCAGAATCAGGGGACGGGTCCCCCCTTCCCTCAACTCCTGAACATTGGGCAGAGTATCCCTTTCGACGATCGACGCTTCAAAGCCGGATCGCTCGAACAAGAGCCCCTTGGTTCCTCCGAGATTGGTCCCATCCAGCAGCAGCGATACGGTGCTGCCACGCTGGCCTCCGTGAGGAACTACGGATTTGAGGGTAGGCGGAGCCTGCTGCGCTAGGATCGAGAACGTCGAGGCGATCAAAGCTATAAAGAAACCCAGGGAGAGCCTGTTGGGAATCCTGTGCTCAATAGAGGAGCGTTCAATCATGAGACTGCACCTCGTAAAAGACGACTGGGCCGTCGTAGCGACCCAGCGCTACCCGCTTGCTATCGGCGCTTACCGCCAAGGCCAGGACCCAGTCAGGCTGCGGTTCAAGCGTCCGCTTTTCCTGCGACGTCTCGACATCCCAGAACTTGACCAGCCGATCCGCGCCGGCCGAGATCAGCGTCTGGCCGTCGGGCGTGAACGCCAATCGTAACACCGAACTATCGTGTGCAAAGAAGGAATTCAACAGTTCTCCCCCTTGGCCTTCGTGAAGCTTCCAGATCCGAATCATCTTGTCCTCGCCTGCAGCCGCCACCAGCTCACCCGATGGGTGCAGGGCAAGGCTGTAGAGTGCCGCCGAGGACTCGCCCAAAGGCCTGCCAATCTGGCTTCCCGTCTTCACGTCCCAGATCTTCACGGTCCGATCGGCCGAGGCCGAAAGAAGCCGTTTGCCCGCAAGATCGAAAATAACCGCATAGACTGCGTCCGCATGGCCCTTGAGCGTGCGCAGCTCGCGACCGGTTCCAACTTCCCACAACTTGATCAGACGATCATAGCTAGAGGTAGCCAGATGGTCGCCTGCGGGGTCAAGAGCAAGGGAGTAGATGCAGTCGGTGTGCCCCTCCCAGCTCCTCAAAAGCGTTCGTCCCTTGGTCTCCCAGATCTGGACCTTTCCATAGCGAGCCGGCATCCCTCCGGCGGCAACCAGAATCGACCCATCAGGACTGAAGACGACGGCGCGCACCGTCTCCGGATGGCCCGGAAAACGGGCCACAATCTCATGACTTCGAGAGTCGAACAACCGCACTTCTCCGTAAGCCCCACCGGCCACAAAATCACCGCTGGGGTGGAAGGCCAGGCTTGCGATCTCCGACCGGGCAGGCGTTCGGAGCTCGATCTCAGGCAGGTTCTCAAGCTGTATTCGGCCCAGGTCACTGGCCCAAGGAGAGGCACCTTTCGAAACCCAGCTTCTAAGTAGGTCGATGTCTTCCTTGGAGAGGAAATCGTCCTCCGGCATGGTGGGCTCCAGGAGTCCCTCCACCATCAACAGCATGCGGCTTTCATCGCTGTTTCCGGGAACCAGCGCCGGTCCGTTATCGCCGCCCTCCATGAGAGCCGTATGTGTGTGCATGCTCAGGCCGCTCTCCTTCTTGACCTCGTTGTGACAAGAGTAGCAGTTCTTCGCAAGAATCCGCGCTGCACGCTCTTCCAATGAACGGCTAGAGGCTTGCCCAACCGTGCTCAAGAGCAGAACGACGAAAAAACGAAGGGAAGACGAGTTGCTCCACTGCATACTCAATGAGTAAAGAGAAACTCCTTACTGGTCAGGATCGCCCAGAATAGATCTTCGACACCCTGCCGGTCCAGGACCTCCCCCAGTGACGCCTGCAGACTGCCGATTTCTGCTGAGGTCGGCTCACGGGTCAACGCTATCCGATAGGCGCTCCGCACCAGGTCACGGGTGGAGGACTGCTTTTCCAGGAGCTTCCCGATCTCATTCCCGCGCCGCCGTAGCTTTCGATTGAGGGTCTCCCCGTTGATCAGGTGAAGAGCTTGCGCCACGTTGGATGACCTCTTGCGCTCGTTTGCGGCGCCCGTTAACCGCTCCGGTCGGCCGAAGGAATCAAGAAAGTAGGATTCGATCTGCGTATCAGGCAGCTGAAACGCCCTCGTCCCCAGCGAGTATCCCTCGAACTCTTCAGGCACCCCCGTCACCTGAGAGATGACATCCAGGACCACCTCTGCTGGCAAACGTCGGCTCAGGTGGTGCGAATAATACTTATCGTCATCGGCATTGGAGTCATTGGTCTCAGCAGAGAGCTGGTAAGCCGCCGAGTTGACGATTTCTCGAATGAGTGCCTTGACATCGAATCCCCGCGCGACAAAATCCTCAGTCAACGCGGTGAAGAGCTCTTCATTGGAGGCTGGGTTGGTAGCTCGAAGGTCATCGACTGGATGAACCAATCCACGGCCAAGGAAGTTGTCCCAGACCCGATTGACCACCGTTCGTGCAAAGTGGCGGTTCTGGGTGAGCCACTCCGCCAGGTGCTGGCGTCGATCCTTCGAAGTCCCCAACGACAAGGCCTCTCCGTCCAGGGGTTGGGGGAGCATTGGCGTTCCCAGCCTGGGATGATTCACGTCACCCATGTGCCGGGAAATAACGGTGAATTCACCGGGAAGATTCCCGGTCTTCACACCGACTCGAGAGACCAGATTGGCCATGCCGTAATACTGGTTCTGGGTCCACTTCTCAAGCGGATGGTTGTGACAGCGGGCACAGGTGAGAGAGATTCCCAGGAAAGCCTGAGAAATATTTTCACTGATTTCGATTGGTTGCTTATGAAGGACCCAGTAGTTGGCCGCTCCGTTGGTCAGGGTATTGCCGCTCGCCGTCACCAACTCGCTGATGAACACATCCCACGGTTTGTTCTCCCGGACGCTCTGTCGGATCCACTCATAGTAGGACCACATCGCGCTGCGCTGTAGCTTACGACTCGAGACCAACAGGAGATCCGACCACTTGTAGCTCCAATAGTCCACATACTCGGGACGCTTGAGCACTTCTTCGACCAGTCTGGCTCGCTTGTCCTTCCGGGAATCGGAGAGGAAGAGGACCAGCTCCTCGACAGTTGGCAAGACGCCCAACGTATCCAGATAGAGGCGCCGGATGTAGGTGCTGTCATCGCAAAGCGACGAGGGACTGATCTTCAGCTGGCGCAGTTTCCCCTGGATCCCCCGATCGATCAGGCCATCTGAGGAAAGAACCTCAAAGGCGTCTGAATCAAGCGTCCGAGGATAGGGAACGGTGACCATAGAAAAGGCAACTTTGCTGGCATACCAGATCGAAATCGCGCCCTCGCCGTGCCCCCTGGTGGTGACACTGCCAGCCTCATCTACTGTCGCGACTCCATCATTGGTAGAGGTGAATTTGGTCCACCGGGTCACGTCCCTTTCTTCTCCGTCGGAGTAACGGGCCTTGACCAACAGCTGCAGCTCTTCGCCCGGCTTCTCTACCAGAACGCGATCAGGAATGACACGAAGCGTCTCGATCACCGGATCATCCGACCGCGGAGCGGGGGCGCCAGAGGCGATCCAGTCGGCGATGATCTGGTATTGAGGAGAGCCGACGCGAAAGCGCCGACCGCCTCCGTGGGGGATGGTCGAGGTCGGTTTCAGCAAGATGAGGCTATGGGCCGGAGCCGTCTTCACGACCCGACGGCCTAGTGCTATTCGAGTCAAGGCGCGGTAGTCGGCGTCCGGATCATAGCCTCGAAGCGAAAGCTTGAAGCCGTTCTTCCCTGCCAGGGCTCCATGGCAGGGGCCCGAGTTGCAGCCCGACTTGGTGAGGACTGGCAAGACATCGTTGCGAAAACTGGGAGCGCCGGGAAGCGGCGCAGCCGAAAGAGTGGAGCAGACAAACCAGAATGCAAGGGCTACGACAGCGGCGCCCGCGTCCGAACTACGGACTGAGACTCGTTGCTTCACCTTCTAGTACCCTGTCAACCTCGAAATTGCAGGTTCTGAACGGCCCTGCTGGCCGATCTCTGCGTTGCGCGTCCTAGACGTAGACCAAGCTATGCCTGCGGCCGCGCGCCTTAACCTCAACCACCATGGCTCGTCCATAACCCACAATCTCCAGGTTGACAGAGTACTAGTCTCCTGCTGTCAGATGAGCTCCTGGATCGGATGGACGTTGTAGTCGACCACCGGTATCGGACGTCCCTGGGGTCCCTCCAGCTCTGTCTCCAGGTCTACTCCCAATAGGTGATAGACGGTGGCAGCCACCTCGCCCGGTGTCACTGGCCGATCCTTGGGAAGGGCGCCGATCTCGTCAGACTCTCCAACAACTCTACCGCCTTGAATACCACCTCCGGCAAAGACATTGGTCCAGCACCCCGGCCAATGATCTCGCCCGCCGGCCGGATTGATCTTGGGGGTGCGGCCAAACTCGCCCATCGCCACCACGATGGTATCGTCGAGCAGGCCTCGATCCTGAAGATCTTCCAGCAACGAGCTGAAGGCGTTGTCGAACATGGGACCTACCAGATCGGTGTAGCAGCTGATCGGACTGAAGGGCGCGGAGCCATGAATATCCCAGGTAATCTCGTTGAAGACGGTCTCGAACATGTTGACGGTCACGAAGCGCACACCCCGCTCGACCATACGACGGGCCAATAGGCAGCTCTGCCCGAACTTGTTTTCGCCATAGCGCTTGCGAAGGTCTTCCGGTTCCTTGCTGATATCAAAGGCCTCGCGTGCCTCACGTGAGGAAAGCAGGGTGTAGGCCTGATGAAAATTCGAATCCAACAGACGGGCATCATCGCTCTTCTCGAACTTGCCCACCACGCCATCGACGATCTGGCGAAGATTCCGCCTCCGGTCGAGCCGCATGGCTGAGATGTAATCGGGCGGCAGCATGTCGCGGACCTGGAAATCGTCCTGCGACGGATCGGCATTCAAGACGAACGGATCATGGGCTCGTCCCAGATAACCGGCGTCCTGACCGTGGGGCATATTGCCTCCGGTCTTGCCAATTGGGCGCGGCAGCAAAACGTGGGGAGGAAGAGCGCCGCGAGCACCCCGCAGCTTACCCATCACACAACCGATATTTGGATGCTCCAGGCCACCCTGAAAAAGCCGACCGGTCTGCATCATCTGGTGTCCGGTGTCGTGGACTGCGGTTGCGTTGTGGTGGAGGCTCCGGACCAGAGAGTACTTATCGGCATGCTTGGCCATGCGGGGAAAGATCTCACTGATCTGGATTCCGTCGACGTTGGTGGGAATCGGCCGATAGGGCCCTCGAATCTCGGACGGGGCGTCGGGCTTCATGTCCCAGGTGTCCAACTGGCTGGGGCCCCCGACCAGGAACAGAAAAATGCAGTTCTTCTTGTCGGAGTTAGCCGCACCGGCGGCCTTGAGGAGCGACCAGTCGGCCAGGCTCAGCCCCAGATAAGAAAGCGAGCCGACATGAAAAAAGTCACGACGGTTGAGGCCATCGCAGAATGACACAGGCTTATCGGCATCGAGGCGGAACATGGCAGGTCCTCCGGGCTAGACTGTCAGTCGTGACGTCCTGACTGAAAGCAGAACATTCTCTTGTCAATGGGCAACTTATACCCCAACGACCCGACGGAATCAACAGCCTCGATGAGGAAACCCGCTTGGTCATGGTCCTAGACATCGCTCAACGCGGAGACGCGTATCGCTAAGCTGAAACTTCATTTGGTAGGAGATCATCCAAGAGTCGCCAATGACAGAGCCGTGACTGCGCAGGAGCGGTCCCGGCATACGGATGCCGGAAACAACCGACCAAACAGACGGTGGCCGATTGCAATCCCTTGGGGCATGTCCCGATCGGTGATCGGGACCGCTCCTTTGCAGTCACGACTCTGTCATTGGCGGTAGCGATAATCACGGCAGACGTAACCGAAGTTTCGTTCTCGAATGGGGCAGCACTGCTGGGAGGCCACTGACCTGGAGTTTCTTCCTTTTCGACCTCGCCTCTGTCGTGGACTCTCTTACCGCTGCTCATTGATGATCCGACAGCCTGGCAATGACTCGGCGAGTTCCCTGATCCCATCCGAAGTCAGTCCCGTTCCATAGACGTAGAGCTCTGTCAGCGACTCCAGCTTCGCCAGCAGCGGCACCGCCTGATCCGTCAGGTCGGTGCGATCGAGCCAAAGCTTCTGCAGTTTGGTCAAGCCAAGCAGATGGGTCACTCCAGCGTCGCTGATGCCCGTTTCACCCAGATGAAGCCCGGTCAGCTTCGTCAGCCCACGCAGGTTCTCCAAACCGGCGTCCGTCACCTTGTTCCCGCGCAAGCCCAGGTAGACTAGCTGACTCATCTTCCGCAGATGGGCCAGCCCTTTATCAGTGACCAAAGTCCCTCCGATGGGCAAATGCTGCAGACTCTTCAGCTCTCTGAAATGGAGCAATCCACTATCGCCAACCCGGGTGCGGTAGAGGTTCAGCCACTGCAACTTGCGCAGCCCCGCCAGATGGGCCAGACCCGCGTCGCCCACCTGGGTCTGTTCCAACGAGAGATCCCTCAGGTCCGTGAACCCAGCCAGCAGTGCAAGATCGTCGTCGACCAGCGGCGTGCGGTTCGCGTTGACCTCTACGACCATGTCCCCACGCTGAAAGACAGTGGCTCCCAACCGCCGCAACCTTTGAACCGGATCTTCCTGCAGCCGACCAGACCGGCCCGAGGGTGTGGTGCTGGCCTCTACTAACACCGAGATCCAGAGAACACAAACTCCCGGTCGGCAAATGCGAAGAAACCAGGTAAGGCAAAAAGACCTTCTTGACTCTCGCTCCGCAAAACTCAAGAAATCCTTCTCCCAGGCTTCGAACTCTCAATCAGAAGCTGTCGGCGTCCTAGCCATACCCAGGTAGGCATCGGCGAACCGGCGTCCCAGAACCAGCTGTCCCGGGGAGGTGAAATGGTGGATGCGCACCTTCTCCTGATCATCGACATCGATCCAGGCGGCGTAGGGGCCCTCTTCTGCGACCGCAACCTGCGCCGCCCGAACCAGGGCCATTGGAGAAGCGGGGCCGTCTCCAGTCCTCTTGACGGCAATCTGGGAGTACACGCTGCGGGCCAGGATAAAGGGAGCTCTGGGGCTTCCATATCGGTGACGCAAGGCGGCAATCAACTTTCTCAGGTTCTCTCCGTAGGACCGCGCACGCGGTGGGTTGAGGCCATCGTCGATCCCCTGATGCCAGACGAAGCCGGCGACGGTGTAGCGATGGCCCGGGCGCCGGATCTCGGCCAGACGGTCGTCCACAAACCGGGTCCAGTCCTGGAAGAAGCTCTTACCCGGACTCCAGAGCCACCCGGGCTCCTTCAGCGGGATGTTGCCAGCCACCTTGATAATGGCAATATCGCTGACACCCGCCTCGTGAAGCCGGCGAGCAAACCCCACCTCCGGTCCGTGAATGATGCGTGGTGCGGCGTCGCCCCTGGACCAAGGATGTCCGCGGATGTCCCCCCAGGGATGATAACCGGGTGTCTCCTCCTTACCCGGCCCCGGCCCGTAGGTGAACAGTGAGACCCGATCCGCTTCCTGCTGAACGAAGCCGGGAGGGTCGGGCACAATTGCATCGGCCCCAGCCATATTGGATTGGCCGGCGAAGAGGAACACCTGGAAACTGCGGACCGCACTCTTCCCCGCCCCACTCTCCGAGTTAGTTGCAAAGGCACCCACACTTGCGCCCACCCACAAGAGGATTCCCAGGCACGTCCCAGCCAGAAGGATCGAAGTGGTGCGGAAGCTCCTGCGATCGACCCTAGCCAGGGTCAGCCGTCCACCCCACTGTGAGCCCCGAAGAGTTTGTCCTCCAGGGCAGGCTTGCCGTCGCTCGATCTTCATTCTGCGATTCTACTCTACCTCGGTTATCGGGTTGGTTCTTGAAACCAGGTACCGGTTCGCATCCACTCAGAAAGGTCCTGATGTTCTGATCGGGAACCACAAGGCCCAGGGCTCAGGGCAGCTGTTCGATGGACAGCCAGAGTTCGAATCGCCGATCGAAAATGAGAATTCGATCAACGCCGTGGTGCTCCATGCCCGTCAAGGCTGGCAGCCCGTTCGGCGTGGCCAAACGCAATAGGTAACTGTTCTAAATTGCTGTCGTCCACCCCTACTTCGAAACTCGCCGGGCACGTCAGCTTCCCCCCAAGGCGGCCTTGATCGACGTTTCCCACTCGGAGGCGGGGCTGACAAAAACGATTTCGGAAGATGCGATAACAATATGCACCTATCCAGGTATCTTCGAGTGCTCGCTTCGCCACCACAGGAAGACATGCGTATCGAGCAGCAACAGGTTCTCTATCAGCCCAACTCTTAGAAAGTTGAGAGGATCTCCGGCGGAAGGGGCTCGTCGAAATCGTCCGCGATATAGACCTATCCTTCCCATCCCCTGGGTTTTCGCTTGGCAACCCGTAGTTGATTCAAATAAGAATGCGCTTGAACTGGGGACACGATTTGATACTGCAGAGGGCAGGCGAAAGACCCCGAAGTCTATCCCTTCGGTTAGTGTGACTATCTAATCGGATAGGCTTTGAGGACTCTTGGTCATCAAATTTCCACCGGATAGAGGGAGCGGACCCAACACAATCTCACAGATCTCCAACCCCTCGCTTGCGCTTCAGGCTCCCATGGACCGGAAAGTTCGACCTGGAGGGAGCGACGCGGCTACCGGCGAGACCGACTTCAGGCCGGTGTCGTTGCGCTCAGGATCCGCCATACCCCATGCTCGTCGTTGGCCTCGTAGAACATGCGATAGCATCCATCTGGCAATCTCATGATGCAGGGTTCCGAGCACTTCACCTGGTCCCAACGGCCCCCAAAGACGACCGAGGGCTTCGCGTCCTTGGTCCAGTTCAGGCCATCAGAGGAGGTCGCGCTGAGGATCCGTCCATGCAAGGGTTCGCTGCTCCATCCGGCGTAGTACATCCGATACGTTCCGTCTCCCAGATAGAGGACCTCTAGAGGACCTCGGGAGCGTAGACCGTGGCGGTCTCAAAAGGTGTTTCCTGCACTATCCTGGCCCCAGGTTCTTTCTGGAAATGAAGCCCGTCCTCGGATAGGGCGCTGACGATGGTCTTGTCTCCGATGGTCGCAGAAGACTGATGGAAATAGAGTCGATAGAGCGTTTTTTTGTTTGATTCGACATAGATACACCTGGGAGAACCAAAGTCTGCATTGTCGTCCCCCCAGCGGATGCCAGGGTCCGCCTTCCAGACGATACCGTCATCCGAGTAGGCGCTCATGACGGTGCTCGGGCCGTTATGGGCCTGACCTTCGAAGTACATGCGATAGCCCCCCTCTAGCAACGGTACGACGTCCGGGCACACCACCCGAAGGCCTGGACCTGGCTCATACGGAGCTATTCGAACGCCCAGCTCTGCTTCCCACATAGTCCCGTCGTGAGAGATTGCGCTCAGAATGCGGGCCGGTGATGCTCCGTAGTCAAGACCGGGGCCGGACTCGGTGTAGTACATCCGGAATCCCGCGCCGACCTCGATCACGTTCGGCGTGATGCTTCGCCAGTTTCCGCCCACATCCGACACATCGATGACAATCCCGGGGTCTTTCTCCCATCGAATTCCGGGATCGGTGGGCTGGTAGTGGACCCTTTGCTGCATGGAAACCTTTGGCCTTTCCTAGTTTCCCTTTTCGTCAGCACGACAGCCTCATCCTACTCCACAGCTGTCGCGAGTCAGAAGCGGCGGTGACCATCGCCAGGAGGCGGCTGATCCTGATTGGCCTCCCCCTGAGGAGTCCAGCCTGGGTGAGGGGTGTGGGCGGTGTCCATCAATAATTGCAGTGCTTCCACCACTCGTGGATGTTCCGCGGAGATGTCGTTGGCTTCGCCCAGGTCCCTACTCAGATCGTACAACTGCGTTCGGCCACTGAAGATGGGCATCCGGATCGCCTTCCATTTACCCTGCCTCAGCGCCTGTTTTCCACGCTGTTCGTAGAACTCCCAGTAGAAATAGTCGTGCTGCTGCCGTGCGGGTTGTCCGATGATCGCGGGTACGAGGCTGATGGAGTCCAGATTCTTTGGTGGCTCGACCTCGACTATATCGGCGACTGTCGCCATCAGATCTCCAAAATAGCCGATGTGATCGCTGATGCTTCAGGCGGGCGTTTTTCCAGGCCAGCGGACGATCATCGGAACCCGGATGCCGCCCTCATAGAGGTCCCGCTTCATGCCTCTCAAGGAACCGTTGGGTTCTAAGGTCTCCGTGTTGTGTCCTCCTTCGTCGTGATGGCCGTTGTCGCTGCTGAACATCACCACGGTGTCCTCGTCGAGTCCCAGTCCCGCGAGTTTGTCCAGCAGCCTGCCCACGTCACGGTCCATTCGACTGATCATGGCGGCCTGCCCTTTGTCCTGATCGCTCCAGGGCTGGTCGCGGTAGATGCCGTAGTCCGGAACCTCCTGGCCGTGACCAGTGGCCCGAGTGCCCTCGTTGTTGGCGTGGGGAATCGTCAGGGCGAGGTAGAGGGAAAAGGGCTTATCTCGGTTTCACTCCACGAAGTCCAGAGCTTCCTGTGCGATCAGATCGTGGCTGTAGTCGACTCGCTTGGTGGCATAGCCACCGGCGTAACCACCGGATCCAGATCGCACCTTGAAGACGGTATTCTTCAGCCTCACCTTGCGCTGGTTGCGCCACAGAAACTCGGGATAGTAATTGTGCGCGTGGCCTTGGTTCAAATAGCCGTAGAAATAGTCGAAACCTTGATTCAGGGGAAGGCCGGACCTTGCTCCAGGCAGATCCTCCCCCAGACCCCACTTTCCGCAGAGAGCGGTCCGTAGTCAGCCTTCTTGAGGACCTCTGCCAAGGTGACATCCGAATCGGGAAGCGCCTGCAGACGCCGGTCGGGGGCGTTGCCCCTGACGTGCGTATGGCCCAGGTGCCGCCCAGTCATCAGGACGCTGCGAGAAGGAGCGCAGACGGTCGAGCCGGCGTAGAATTGACGAAACCGCATCCCTTCCCGGGCCATCTGGTCCAATCGCGGAGTCTGGATCAGCTTCTGGCCATAGCAACCGAGGTCTCCGTATCCGAGATCGTCGGCCAGGATGAAGATGAGATTGGGAGATCGCCTCGCGGCCGTTGCTGTGCTAGGAACGAGAAGGAAGCAGACCCCGACCAACAGAACCCCGATGGCTCTCGTTCTCGTCTTCATTCTCCACACCTCCGATCCTTCATAACCAGCTGGGATCTGTTGTATCGCAACGGAGTCCTGGCGACCCAGGCAAGGCTTGCGACCAAGATTCTCGAGCAGAGGCTTCTGCCAGGCGCTGAGGGCACTATGGCTAAAGCCGCCGCGAGAAGGACCTTGAAAGGCCCTCCGGGAGGTTGGAGCGCGGGCTGACCCCGGCCTGAAGGCCGGGCCTATTACGCTTCGCTCCAGGTCACTGAAGTGGTCCTCCTGGGAAGCTACTCCTCAGTACAATTGACCCGCCTCGACACCGGATCTGTCCTCATAAAACTCCAAGCTCTCGGCAGGACTCACAGCCTTGGAACCATCAAGGAAAAGAGAGACTCCCGTCTCTGGACAGCCATTGTTGAGGAGATAGGACTCACTGCTTGATGACGGTGCCGTCGCGGCGTCGGATTACCCCCCAGCCTCCGTTGTATTCCTCCCTCTGACCCGACTCGAAGCTGCCGAACGGATACTTCTGGGCAGCCTTCTCATTCACCTCTATCCCCCAGCCTGGGTTCTCGCTGGCCCAGAGATAGCCGTCTTTGAATACTGGGCAGCCTTGGAAGACCTCCAGGAGACGATCTGAGAATCCCGGGAACTCCTGGATTCCGAAGTTATAACAGGCTAGATCCAAGGCTAGATTGGCAGCGTGTCCGATGGGAGAGACGTCTCCAGGTCCATGCCAGGCGGTACGGACTCCATGAAGCTCACCCAGGGCCGCGATCTTTCGGCAGGGAGTCAGCCCTCCGGCCTGGGAGACGTGGATACGGATGTAGTCGATCAGCCGTTCGGCCATCAGGGGGATCCACTCGTGCGGACTGTTGAAAAGCTCACCCATCGCGATGGGTGTGGTCGAGTAATTCCGAATGAGTCGGAAATACGGGATATCTTCCGGCGAGACCGGATCCTCCAGGAAAAAGAGTCGGAAGGCCTCTACGTCCTTGCAGAATTGAAGCGCCTGGCTCGGCGTGATGCGCTCATGAACGTCGTGCAGCAGCTCGACTTCGTCTCCCAGCTGACGCCGGCACTCCTCGAACAGAGATAAGGTCCGCTTGATGTACGCCGCCGGTTCGAACATGGAGTCATCGTGGAGCTTGCGAGGAGGAGTCCCGCTACCTCTACCCCCGTAGGCTGCCATTCCGGGAATCCCTACCTGGACCCGTATGTGGCGAACCCCCTGCTCCATGAAGTAGCGCGCTCGGTCGATGACCTCGCTGAACTCCGACCCACTGGCATGACGATAGCAGTCGGCCGCTTCTCTACATTTCCCTCCCAGGAGCTGGTAGACGGGAAGACCTGCCTGGCGTCCTTTGATGTCCCAGAGCGCCAGATCCACACCACTGATCGCGTTGTTGAGCACGGGTCCGTTGCGCCAGTATGAGCTGTTGTAGCAGGCCTGCCAGGTATCATCTATGCGGTCGGCCGGCTTCCCCACGAGAAAGGGCTTCAGGTATTTCTCCACCGCCAGGACAACAAGATCTGCCCGCTGGGTGAAGGTGGCGCAACCGTACCCGTATAGCCCGTCCTGATCAGTCAGAATCTTCACAACCACCAAGCGCAGACCCTCGGGAGCCGTGGCGATCACCTGGATGTTCTTGATCTTGGGGGAGGGCATCCCCCGGCTACCCTTCTGAAGGGCTTCCTCTCCCCTTAGCTCGTGGCCGGCGGCGATTCCGGAAAGGGACCCCATAGCACCGGTTCGAAGTAGCGTGCGTCGGTTCATCGTTCTTCCTCCTGGGTCGACAGTTCTCACCTTCCTGTATATTTCACTTCAACTGGGGCTCCGTGGCAAGTCGAGGGTGACGTACCAACGTATGTAGCAGGACCCGGCTAGTATCGCTCCGGTACAGCGGGACTGTGGAGCCAAATTGATCGCGAGCTTGTTTTCGCTCCCGATTTCTGATTAGGTGCTTCTGTCGCTGAAACCAGAACTTGGCTATAGACTCAGGTCCTCGACCGTTCACTTCAGTCGGAGGTCACCCCAAAGGAGGTTCGATATGAATATTTCCAGAGCGACACGATCTCTGTTCATTCTAGGGTTCACCCTGGCGCTGATCTCAGCGCCGGCTGGAGCGGCGTCCTCAGCGGACACCTTCAAGAAACCCATGACTCCAAAGGAGTTCATGAATCAGCTGGAGGGCCCCATCTACTCACTGGTGACACCCTTCACCGCCGAGGGCAAGGTCGACCACGACTCAATTCGAAAAATGATCTCCGGGGCACTCAAGTACGACATCAAGGTCTTCAATATGACCGGTGGAAACAGCAAGTACGAGTGGCTGTCCTACGATGAGATCAAAGCCGCGACCCGCACCTTCGTCGAAGCAGTGGGTGATCGCGGGCTGACCATCACCTGCGCTCACAAGTTCTGGAACGCCCGCGCTATCGACTACGCCAAGTACGCCGAGGGGTTGGGTGCGGATGCCGTCGAGGTGCTGACACCCGACATCCCCGAAGAGGACATGCCGGCCTATTTTCAGGCGATCGCGGACAATAGCAGGCTGGCGATTGCCCTGAAGAATGTGGGTCTGAAGGAGAAGACGATTCGCCGACTCCTGGAGATCGACGCCGTGGTGGCCATGAAGGAACACCGGATCCAGGAGTACATCTTCCTGGAAGCCAAGTTCGCCGACCGACTACGCGTCTACGGGGGCGGCACCACCTATCGGTTTCTGGCGGCTGAGCCTTACGGGGCCAAAGCCTACTTCGACATCTATGCGATCATCGCTCCCTGGATCGCAAAGGAGTTCTGGGAAGCCTATCAAGCAGGGAACTTGAAGAAGTGCTACGAGATGGTGAAGAAGTACGATATTCCCCTCGTGGATAACTTCAGTCTCCCGTTCTTCCATGGCACGCTCGAATACTTCGGCCTGGGGACACGCCATCTACGAGCCCCGTTGAAAACGGCCACGGATGAGGAGATGGAGAAGATCAAGACCTTCTTCGAGAGTCGTGGCCTCTATCCTCGAAAATAGACGGGGACCGAATCTCGTCCGGAACGCTGGCTGCTTCTATCCGGACTCCGGGAAATTGAGCCTCAACTGGGATGCTGGGTGGTTGGCGTAGGGCCAGTCGCTTGGCTGGTAGCCGAAAGCAAGCTCAGGAGTCAGAAACCGTTTCCCGCTATTGAACAGACTATGCATCGCACGGTCGAGGATACCGGTGGTCAGGAGCGTTCGCTCTACCGGATAAGGTGGTTCTCCGGTGTGAATCAGGTGCTCGATCGCCTTGAGCAGATAAGCGAAGTGTAGATAGGGCTTCCCTTCCTGGAGCTGGAACCAGGTCACCACCGGGTCGCGTCGGCCTTTGACCCGGAGCGCCACTGCGAAATGCCGTGACACCCCGTTGGCCATGACAACACTACTTCTCAGGCCATCATGGTGATCGATCAGATACCAGGCCGCATCCTGCGCGAGTGCGGCTTCCCACTTCCCTTTCGGGACATCGGGAATGGCGGCAAATGCCGCTTCCGCCAGCTCGCGCGACCAACGGCCGGCCGTTTCCGCCTGCCAGACGGCATCACCTCGTAAGGCTTGGATCCCCTTGACGCCGCTCTCGCCCCCTCGCCGCCGCTCGATCAGGGACTGGTGGGTTTCCAGGGCATGGAAGCCGTAGGATTCGTAGCCGCCGTATCCAATCGTCAATGCATCCTCGATCTGGGTGCCGATCGGCAGCATGTCAGCCGGCCTTCGCCAGGTGACGGGCAGCGAGGACCCTGCCATAAGAGGGAACTTCATTTCCCGAGCCGTCTCCACCATATGGGAGGCATCGCGCCAACGATAGGACAGGTGCTTGTCGTTGAAGACCGGGACCACCGAGCCCGTACGCCTGAAGCTGGCAGAGATCTCGTCGAAGAATCTACGTCGTGGGTACATGTGCTGTTGGGTATCGGGCGTGTAGGGATAGCTGCCGTGCTCGCCAATACTCAACACGCCCGCGACCTTGACCTGATCCGATCCCAGGGTAATCGCTTCGTCTATCGTGTCCACGATGGGAAAGCCGTACTTGGCAGCCAGTCCACGACTCATATCTCCTTCGGGAACCTGATCGGTAAACAGCGACGCCAGGTATAGATCCGCTCCGGCGTCACCATCCTGCTGAAAACCCTCCAGGATCTTGCCGACGATCACATCCGCATGGGATCGGTCGCGATACTCAGTGACGATTGCCGCAACCGGTAGCTTCCGGCGCGGGATCCGTGCCCCTTCAATGAAGGCTCCCTCGAGGAATCGTCCCAGCAACGGTGTCGCACCCGTGGTCGACGCCACGGACTTGAGAAAGGTACGTCGATCAAGGAGAGACATCGGTGTCCTCTAAAAGTCGAAAAACCTAGGGTTCGAGCCGAATCCAGGCCAGGTAGATGCTTATATTCCTCTCTCGTGGAAGAATGATAATATCATCCGCGGTCAGGCAAACAAAAGCATCCGTACCGGGCGCTCGCTTCTTGTTGTTATCACTCGAGCTAGTGTAGATGGATCACAAGGGGGACGCCTGTGAGCCCAAGATGTCGGTCAGTTGACCAGCAGACCTTGATCTGCTGAGCCTTCATCAGAGCCAGCCCAGCGGCGTCCGCCAGAGTCAGGTCCTGATCGGCAAAGCCTCGGAGCACATGGATAGCGGCCCGCTGCTGAGGTCCGCCGAAGGGAACCAGCTCCAGCGGCGTCATGCTCTCGATCATGGCCAGAAACTCCAGAGCCCGGGTACGGTCGTAACGCCTCAGAAACCAGCCATGCCCTTCTGCTACCACCAGCGGCGTGGTCAGGAGGGCTGGGGGGGTCGAGAAAAGTCTTCTGAATAATCGATGGTAGGTATCCGATTTATCGGCGAACGAAATCAGTGCGGAAGTATCCACATAGGCCCTAGTCCTTACTGCCATAAACGAGCTCATCAATTCGCTGACTGGAGGAGGCATCACCCGACTCCACCATGCCTGCAAAGCGCATCCAAGGCGGCTGACCCTCTTCTGGCAACAATGTCCTTAACGACCGACGTAGCAGTTCTGCGAGAGAAATACCGAGCCGCTTTGCTTCCTCTTTGGCAGCCTCATACTCTTGCTCGCTCAGACTCACCTGGGTTCGAATCATATGATAACAATCTATCATATCGTGTTATCATCCGGATAGAATTCGTCATCTTCCTAGCGATGGGTCCAGGCTGCCATCTTTCGAGCCACAGGCTCGAAAGACGTGCTTCGGCCTGGAGGCCAAAGCTACCTAGGAACGGAAGTACTGTTATGTCGCCTTTCAAGGTCAGCCGCCGTCGTGCCCTGGCTTCCCTTTCCGGAGTCGGTCTCTATGCTGCCTCCTGTCAGGAGGGTGGCGAAATCGACGTGGAGACGAAGATCACAGAGGAGATGCTGCACTATGCCCACCGCTTGATTGGACTAGAGTTCACCCGAGAAGAGCGGGAGTTGATGCAGAAGAGGGTTCAAGACAACCTGGGGTTCTATCAGAAACTACGGGAGGTTTCGCTCGCGAATTCGGTCGCTCCCGCTCATCGCTTCGATCCTATCCCTCCGGGGAATACGATCTCCTCAGCGCTGCCTCAAATGGTTAAATTAGGTAAGGCCGATCTATCTCGAGCGGCTTCGAAAGAGCCCCTGCCTTCACGCTCACCACTCCGTGCTGAGGAGCTGGCTTTCTGGCCTGTCACACGCCTTGCTGCTGCGGTCCGGGATCGCCAGGTAAGCTCAGTAGACCTGACCCAGATGTACCTGGCGCGCCTGGAAAAGCACCACTCCCAACTCGAGTGTGTCATCTCCTTCACCCGAGAGATGGCTTTGGAGCAGGCCGAGCGTGCGGACACCGAAATCAGGCAGGGTAGGTACCGAGGCCCGCTTCACGGGATCCCCTGGGGCGCCAAGGATCTGCTGGCGGTGCAGGGATACCGGACCACCTGGGGTGCCGCCTCACACCGGGAACAGGTCCTGGAAATGGATGCCACGGTAGTCCAGCGCCTGGAGAAATCAGGAGCCGTGCTACTGGCAAAACTCAGCCTCGGCGCCCTCGCCGGAGCGGACGTCTGGTTTGGGGGTAAAACTCGCAATCCCTGGAAACTCGACGAAGGATCCCTAGGCTCCTCGGCGGGATCGGCGGCAACAACCGCTACCGGTCTGGTCGGCTTCTCTATCGGATCGGAGACGCTGGGCTCCATCGTCTTTCCCTCCACCACCTGCGGCGTCACCGGCCTCAGACCCACCTTTGGAAGGGTCAGCCGCCATGGAGCCATGGTGCTGAGTTGGAGTATGGACAAGATCGGTCCCATCTGCCGTAGCGCCGAGGACTGCGCCCTGGTGTTTCAGACTATTCAGGGTCTTGACCCCCACGATCGATCCACGGTTGATGTTCCTTTCCACTGGGATTTCAATCCGAATCCGGACCGTCTGCGGGTAGGATACGCGAGCCGTCTCTTCGAGGATCAGGAGGAAGGGGCGATCAAGAGCAACGCCGAAAGGACCCTGGAGGCCCTGGGTAGGATGGGCGTGGAGCTGATTCCCATCGAACTACCGAAACGTCCCGTCACTCCTGAGATCGTTCTGTATGCCGAAGCAGCGGCCGCCTTCGACGAGTTCACTCGCAGCAATCAGGACGATCTGCTGGTGGAGCAAATGGAGAACAACTGGCCCAACATGCTGCGTCAAGCTCGTACGATCCCGGCAGTGGAGTACATCCAGAACGACCGGCTCCGAACCCTTCTGATGCAGGACATGGCGAAGCTGATGTCAGGCATTGACCTATACCTGGCGCCCAGTTTCGGTGAGAACCTGAACCTCACCAACCTGACTGGTCACCCCTGCGTGAGCGTGCCCAACGGCTTCGATCCGGAGGGGAGACCCACCAGCATCTCCATCACCGGCCGGCTCTATGGTGAAAACGAAATCCTGACGCTTGCTAAGGCCTATCAGGACACTACGGATTTCCATCTGAAGCCGCCGCCACTGTTCCAGATCGAGGGATGAATTCTTCGGGTGAGCTGGGAGTGCGGCGGAAATCCCAACGGTTGGGTAAGAATCCTACTTCGACGTTCGCATGTTCGGTGTTCTGCGGTTTGTGATTTAGCCTTTTCCCTGGTGTTGGAGAAAGTAACCGGTGGAAATGACGAACCGTAGAATATCGAACAAGCCAATTCCGAAGGAAAACCCCTTGAACTCAGAGGCGAAGGACTACGGCAACGGCATTTCTGCGTCACGCCAATCGTCGCTGCGGAAGGGAGAAGCGGGAAGCCCCTCGGCATTGTATAGATTGCAGATGGGACTATCTTCCCAGCCAAAGCGGACCGCAACCGGATTGGCCACCTGGGGACTCGAAACCACGACAGTGCTTCCCTCAACACGGGCGGACGACGCCACGAACTGCCTATCGTCTTCCGAGACGACGAAACCTTTAAGTTCGCCCCCATCCTTTGAACTCAAGCCTCCTCCTACATGGTCGAACCAGACACGCAGCCGATCACCCTCCCTCGTGAGCTGCCGATACAGGGGGCCCGAGTAAACCACGCTCTCGCCGTAGACCACCCGACGCGCGCCCAGGGCCAGGCGCTCACCCACGTCCTGCTTGTTTATCGGATGGATGTCCACTGGGTTGCCGATGTCAACGGTGACGGCCATGGCAGTGTTTTGGAGATTCAGCGTCATGAGCTGAGCTTCTCGCAGCTCGGGCCACTGGCTCTGGGGCGGCGTCTCGCGGAAGTTGGCCAGCTGCACAAACAAGAAGGGAAACGAGCCGAGACCCCACTGCTCTCTCCAGTCGTGAATCAAGGCAGGAAACAGAGAACGGTAGAGGTACCCCTGCGCCCGGTGAGCGTTGTTCTCTCCCTGGTACCAGATGGCGCCTCGGATAGCATAGGGTGTTATGGGAGCAATCATCGCGTTGTACAGCCCCCCTGGCGTCAAGGGATGCCCCGGCCCCTGAGGCAGTCGGGGTTTTCTGGGCTCTGTCCGGTCTTTCTGGCGGGCAATCCGGGCCTCGTGCTCCCACTGCTGGAGTGCTTTCTGGTGCTCTCGTCCCTTCGCCGGGTATTCTGCTAACACTCTTTCCCAGTTCTCGAGCACCGGCGACAGATTCGACTCGGAGGCAAGGCGAAGCCGGCTGGTCCAGGACTCGGAGGGAGTGCCGCCCCAGGCCGTCTGGATCACACCCACCGGATGTCCCCTCTTCTGATGTAAATGGCGTGCAAAGAAGTAGCCCACTGCGGAAAAGTCAGCAACCGACTGCTCAGAACACTTCTGCCAGCTGCCCTCGACGTCCTCCAGGGGCTGGTCCGCTACCTTCAAGGCCACCTTGAAGAGACGAATACGAGGAAATGCAGCCTGCGCAACCTCGGCCTCAGCATCCCGAGACCGCCTCACGGACCAGACCATATTGGACTGACCCGAGGCTATCCACACTTCTCCCACCAAGACATCCGTCAAGGTAATGGTGTTCTCTCCCGAGACCACCATCTCAAAAGGTCCGCCGACCTCGAGCGGTGCCCAAAAAGCCTCCCAGCCTCCCAGCGAATCGGCAACCGCCGAGACATTCTGTCCCTCGAACTGGACTCGTACCTGTTCCTCTGGATTCGCCCAACCCCAGATCCTCACCGGAACTTCCTGCTGCAGGAGCATGTAATCGGAAATGAGAGCTGGCAGCCTGACCTCAGACAAGACCCGGCCAGTCAGGGCCAGGACAGTCAGGACGGTGGTAAAAAATATCCACGACGTTCGTCGATTGCCCATAGTGGATTCCTCCGGGATGCCAAAGCACTCAACGCCAGATCAAGGTTCCTATCTGCAGGACCGTCTCTGTGTTCAAGTTGAAGCCGTGAGCCGGTTCCCCTCCGAATCCGTACACCTTTGAGCCCAGCAGCACCCAAGGTGTCGTTGCCACGCCATAGGGCATGACTCCGAGACTGGAATACTCATCACGGTCGACGTCATAGCAGAGAACGCGATCTCCGTAGCCTCTCCAGTGCGAGGACGACTCCCCGCCTTTGATCTGGATCCCTACGTTGCTCTTGGATTGCCCCACTCGAAAGGTGGGATAGTCGGCACTGCCCATCAGGAGGATGTACCGCTCCCGGGTCACCACCGAGTGGCCTCCCAACACTGGAAAAGGAAGATTTCGTATGCTCCTCCAGGTATCTGTCTGGGGATCGTAGGAGTAGGAATCGCGCCGGTTAGGTACGCCGTTGTAGGGAGTTCTGAGGCCATATTGTTTTGACAGCTCAACGTGAGCGGAGCGCATTTCTGGGACTGTATGCGAACCGCCAAAAACGTACAGGCGGCCTCCAACCATGGCCGACTGCAGCACTCCCCTGGGCCCACCGGGATACGGACTCGTCCGCTCCCATCTTGCGTCTGAACGATCCAGGCGCAGGCGATAGTCGACAAGCTGTGGCCGGATTCGATTCTCGTAGGAAGTCCCGGTAGGAGCCCCCCCTACCAGGACCAACCACTTTCCGGGATCGATGCCCGCGGCTCCGACCCACCTTCCCTCACCCTCCTCGGGAGGCAGTGAGGGTAGATCGGTCCATTTCCAAGATCCACTGGAATCCTGGGACAGCTTCAGGACCCGGCTTCCAGAGCCACGGCCGCCCACTACATACAGAGCCTGATCATCACAGGTTCCCTGCGTGTACTGAGGTCGAATGGGAGGGGGAGGGAGTTCTCGGTAGGTGCCCTTGTCCAGATGATAGGCCAGGGTTCGATTGAGCCTGCCGGGCATCCACAGTCCGCCCGTCAGGATGATCTCCTCGCCGATCGGACAAGCTACTCCTCCCTTCCAGGCCAGTGGGAGATCTCGCCCCACCGTCCACTCAAATTCCAGGGGAGACTCGTCCACGCCCCCTTCGAACTCCCAACTGAAGGGCATCAGACGATGAGACCGGTTGAGCTTGCGAACCACCTCCAGATTGGTCGCATCGTCCCTCCAGGCGGCCTTGCCCTCAGGCTCCTGCTGGCCTCCGAATCCCACCAGGAGTGGCACCGCCAGGATCGCTGCTACTACTCTCCAATCAAGCCGCTGCCGCAACATATCGCTCCTATTCCGAGTCTCCAAGCACCTTGCCCTCGTACGCAAATTCGAAAACCCTATCTGATCATGGCGTGCTGGGACTTCTCCAACAATTCGACGGCCTTTTGAACGATAGCGTCCCCGGCGGGCCGGGCAAAGGGCGGTCTGCGGGTATAGCGGTAGAAAGCCGACATGTACTCGCGGTCTCCTACGTCCTCACTGGCCCCGATGTAGCCGAGGTAGCCGTTACTGTAGGCGGCAGGTATCGTCACCCGAAATGGACTTTGCTCGCGGATCCGAATGCCAATGGAAGAGAAGGCCTCGCAGGGTATTGTCACAATTGCCACCTCACCCAGCGCCACGACCTGCAGCGGCAGTGGAAGGGAATCAGGTAGGACAGTTCCCTTCTCGTGAACCTCGAGGGCCCAATCGGTCCATCTCAGAAGTGGCCGCGCCAGGTTCCTGCGGTACTTCATCTCCATGTAAGCTGAAAAGTTGTAACCCAGGACCCGCAAGGTATCCTCGTCTCCCGCCTCAGCCCTTTTCTGGAAATCCAGCAACTCTGCCCGCTGACGCTTGAGCTCCCGCACCGAGGGCAGCGGTCCGAAAGGAATCTGGGCCGTCCCTCGAGCCAGTCCCAGGGCATCGGTCCTTACTGTCGTCGTCTTCTCCGAAGCCCGGATGAAGCTCTCCCCCAGACGGGCTCCGGCTGCCCTCGCTCGTATAGGACCATCAAACATGCCCTTGGCACTGATGTCCCCGGCGCAGCCTTGCAGAAATACTCCGACTGGCCGACGCGGATAGAAGGACTCCACCAGGTCCATGATCGACCACCCCGAGTAATCGGGATTGATGACAGGCTCCTCCAGGTTGTAGGAAACGACGGGATGACCCGTAAAGTGTCCCATTAGAAGCAGAGGATCCCCATTGATCCGGTCGAAGCGCAGTAGCGTAGCAAGAGGGTCGATAGCTCCCGCGAAGTCTCCCAGGTTGATGCGGTCTTCCTCCCTCATGAAGTAGGTGGAGCCATCCTGTCGTCGGCCCTTGCGGTTATAGGTAATGGTCCGCTGCTCTTCCAGGGCCCAGGACAGGGTGGCAGGCTCAAAACGTCTCTGAAGGGAACGGGCGGCTTCTCTGAAGTCTCGGAAAAATCCCGAGCCGAATCCCCTGGCATTGCTGAAGAGGCCGCCGGCCGTGACAACCGAATGATTGTGGGTCTCGGAAACGACCGTTTGCTCTAAAGGCAGGTTCAAGGCCTCCGACAGTATGCGTCTGCCAGGGCCCACTATACTGTAGTCGCTGTTAGCCCAGCCTATTGTGAGGCTGCCTTGTCTGAGCGCGAAAAGGCGGGTCTCCATGGGGCCCTGGATCTGCCGGACAACCGGATTCAGACCTAGCGTAGGTGACGGAACACCCAGCGGAGGCGTACAATCGAAACGGGCGGCGGCAACCTCCAAACGACCGCGACCCACCACTACTCGATCCTCCTTCCCGCCTCCGAGCGCAGTTGCCCAGAGGGGCCAGGCCATTGACGATCCCAGCGTGCGGAGAAAACCCCGGCGCGAGGCGTCATGCTCTAGTTTGTTAAACATCTGACTATGGGGGCCTCCCGTTGACTATCCCTAAACAGCCGTTGCTATACTCCCACAGAGTGCCTTGAAAGAAGGCGGACTTGCAGCCTCTTTAGTATAGGCGTTAATGGCAGAATTCGCTATTTCAATAATGAGAAACCGTGATTCAAGAAGGAGGTAAGAACAGAGGTAAGAACAGATGAGAATGCTATTGAGCGTGAAGTTTCCTCACGAGCCCTTTAACCAATTGGTGCGAGAGGGCAAGACAGGTGAGATCCTCGGCCGGATTCTAGAAAACATCAAGCCCGAAGCGACCTATTTCACCAAAATGGATGGCACCCGCGGAGCCATTCTGGTCGTCGAACTGGAAAGCCCTTCCAGCCTACCCTCCCTGGCGAAGCCCTTCTTTCTCAGTTTCAATGCAGACTGCCAGTTCCGACTCGTCATGGGACCGGAGGATCTAGCGCAGGCAGGGCTGGATGAGTTGGGCGAGAAGTGGGGATAGGCTGGAGCTTGGATCGTGAGGAGTGAGCAGTGAGCAGTACCGGAAAACTGCGCGAGCAACTTGACTCTTCTGCAGTACCCGCCCAGGGGCCGAGGAGCGACCGGTTAGTAGTACATTCTCCCCCAATACTGAGCCGAAGCTTTCTTTCTCGAAAGAGAGCCAGCGCTCCTATGGGAGGAACTGAATTGCCAATGATGTTCGTAAGAGAGTAGAACCATGTCGTCCTATCGCCGATCGTTCTTCAAGAAGCTGGGAATGCTGATGGGAGGATACTGGGGCGGAAGCTCCAGGGCCGCTGCCGCGACCGAACCTCACCTGACAACTAGCGCTTCGGGCCCGCAGACCAGCTCCGAAGAGCCCATACGAGGCCAGTACGACTTGATCGTGGTCGGCGGAGGAATCTCGGGAACCGCAGCCGCCATCAGCGCGGCTCGCAACGGCGTGAAGGTGGCTCTGATTCACGAACGCTCCATGCTGGGAGGCAATTCCTCCAGCGAGGTCAAGTTGTTTCCCGAGAACAACCCGGCCATCCACCCCTGGATACGGGAGTCCGGGATCCATGATGAGTTCCACACCGAGGAGCGGAGCCGCAACCACTTCCACTTCCTGGCAGGAACCATGAACGCCCACTGGGACCTGGTTCTCTATGAGTGGGTCATACGCGAACCAAACATTACCCTCTTCCTGGACACCCACATGCATCGAGTGCAGATGAAGGACCGCGCTCACATCGACCGCTGGCAGGATAGTTGCGTCGGTTGCCCGATTCCCTTCACAGATTAGGTGGATTCCAGTAATGTTTAGGCATGGAAACGTCGCCAGAAAACCGCCGTCGGATGCGCGGCCTTGGAGCGCTTTTCTCCCTATTTTTCTTCACCGCCACGAGCCTCTACGCAGAACCCGAGGGACGCCTCTCAGGAACGGTCTCACTCAAAGAAACTGGGAGTCCCCTGCACGGAGCAAGCATCTTGATCGTGGAGCTGGGTCGTAGCGCGCTGACCCAGGATGATGGCTCGTACAGCTTCGATGGGGTGCCTGCAGGCAGCTACCAACTCATTGCCCATCTGGACAGCTTTTTCACCGAGGCGACACATCTCGTACACCTGTCAGCCGGCCAAACGAGTACCGTTGACTTCACACTCAGACTGAGCGATTCCCGATATGAGATCACGGTTACGGCGTCCGAGAATGAGAAGGCGACTTTCGAGTCCTTCCAGAGTGTAGATTCCTATGGATCCCACGAACTGGCCGAGTCCACTGATGTTTCCCTCGGAGAGGCATTGGACCACCAGGTAGGCACGGGAATCGCCAAGCGAAGCTTCGGGCCGGGCTCTTCTCGCCCCATCATACGAGGCTTCGATGGCGACCGCGTTCTTGTCATGGAGGACGGCATCCAAACCGGCACCCTCTCCTCCCAATCTGGCGATCACGGAGAGCTTATCAATCCTGCACAGCTGGAGCGCCTGGAAATCGTCAAGGGTCCGGCAATGCTGCTCTATAGCGGCAGTGCCATGGGTGGAACCGTCAACGCCGTGAGCCGCCACCACGCTCTACATCAACATGCTCATCAGGGGCTCCGCGGCTTCGCTTCCGGATCAGGGGGTACCACCAATGCGCTTGGAGGCGGTAGCGCTGGGTTCGAATACGGTCACGATCGCTGGATGTTCTGGGCACAGGGGGGCGGCATACGCAGCGGCGACTACGACTCTCCAGACGGCACGATTTTCAACTCGCGTTCCCGTATCGGTAACGGCGGGGGAGGGTTCGGCTGGTTCGGGGACAAGCTCTTTCTCAGCTTCGACGGCAAATATGACGATGGTCTTTACGGAGTCCCGTTCGCCCAGGATCTGGGCGGGCATGCGGAGGGAGAGGAGCCCCCTGAACGAGTCACGCTCGATTCACGGCGTTACAGCTACCGCTTCAACTGGGGTCTAAACGATCTCGGATCGATCCTCGAAAGCTTCACGCTGAAGCTTGGCTTCACCGACTGGGAACACGGCGAGATCGAGTTCTTCGGTAGCTCGGTACCCGAGGTTGGAACCACGTTCTCCAACAATCAGTTGCTCTACCGAGGCACCTTCGAACAGGGCGCGAAGGGCCCACTCAGCGGACGTTTCGGCTTCTGGGGTATCGAGCGTGACTACGATGTCGTCGGTGCAGAAGCTCTTTCACCACCGGTCGATCAGAGTGGGCTAGCAGCCTTCGTACTTCAGGAAGCGGACTTCGAGCGGATAAAGTTCCAGTTCGGCGGTCGGCTCGAGCGACAACGCTATGATCCAGCAGTCTCAAATCAGAACCAGGTAAGGGAGGGGAGGGTCGCAGCGGCGGCAACTCGCACGTTCCTAGGTGCTTCCGCAGCGGCTGCCGTGCACGCGGACCTCTGGCCTGGAGGAGCCCTGGTCGCAAACTACGCTCACAGCTACCGAGCTCCCGCGCTGGAAGAGCTCTATAATTTTGGCCCACACCTGGGCAACCTGGCGTTTGAAATCAGCGACCCGACCCTGAATGCCGAAACCGGGGACGGACTCGATATCTCCCTACGGAATCAACAGGGCCGAGTGCGTGGTGAAGTCAACCTGTTCTACTACAATTTCAACAATTTCATCTTCCCCTTCGTCACTGGAGAAAAGGAAGATGGACTGCGCGTCATTGAGCTCACACAGCGTAAAGCACGCTTCCTGGGAGCCGAAGCATCCGCTTCCCTCGGCATCCTGCAGAACCTCTGGCTGAAGCTAGGAGTCGACTTTGTCGACGCCCAGGAGACAAATGCAAACACGCCATTACCGCGTATTCCGCCGCTGCGCGGTCGCCTCGGATTCGACTACGACCAGGGCAACTTCCGGTTGTCTCCGGAGTTGATCCTGGCGATCCAACAACACCAGACATTCACCGGCGAGACTCGCACCCCTGGCTACAGTGTTGTGAACTTGAAAGGTTCCTACACGTATGCCCAACAACACCTGGCACACCAGTTCTCGGTGAACGTCTTCAACCTGGGTGACCGGCTATACCGCAATCACTCCTCATTCATCAAAGACCTCGCCCCAGAAATCGGCCGCGGCATCCGCTTCACCTACATGGTGCGCTTCTTCTAAGCTGAAACTTCAAGAATCCGTCGCACGTCTCCTGTCCTTCGAATGTGCCGCCAACGGGTGAACTACCAGCGTCACGAAGCCAAGTCCGACAGAGCCGCAAACGACTTGAGCCGTTAGCAAAATGAGCCCAGGTTCCGAGGAGAGAGCTGGACAACAGCAGAATCTCCCATCCCGACCAAAGTTTTTTCTCGTATGGGCCCAGTACTTCCTAAGGGGCGGGACGAACCTGAAACTTCAATTGGCTCCGGCGGGTCGACGTGGGTTCGGTCTCCAGGCCGAAGTATTCTTCTTTTCGAGACTTTGGCTCGATATACGGCGGCCTGGAGACCGCCGCCACGGCCGGGACTCCAAGTTTCCTTCTTGAGTGGGGCCGGGGCTTCCTGAAGGCGGCACTGACCTGAAACTTCATTCGGAACTCGCACCTCCAGGTCGCCGAATAATTCGAAACGTGAGGAAGGCTGAAGCGCGAGCGAGGGGTTGGACGGCAGCGCAATGGGGGGACGAAGAGGCCTGAGGCACGGCAAGCAGCCAAGCCGGGGGGATTCGGGGTGTTCCCCAACCCCTCGCTGGCGCTCCAGGCTTCCATGGCTCGGGAATTTTCGCTCTCGAATGGGGCAGCGCGGCGGGGGCGGGACTAAGCTGAAACTTCATCGGCTAGAAGATCATGCAAGAGCCGCCATCTGACATAGCCGTGATCTTAGTAGAATGGGCACTCTTGCCCGTCACTTTCATCGACGGGCAGGAGTGCCCATCCTACAACGGACAGGGTGCTATCGATGTTCGTGGTTCGAGACAACCCAAAGTTTCTTTCTCGAATGAGGCCAGTGTTTCCTGGGGGCGGGGCTGACCTGAAACTTCATTTGCTGCTTTGGATGGGAACGGGGCGTAACTCATGATCTAGATATAGTTGAGGAGTGCTTCAGGCAATTGTCGATAAACCTGACTTCGAGTGCCCAATATCGAGCCGGCTCAGCCGGAGGCGGGAAGAAGGTAGCCCCACGGTGAAGACTCAGCCGACCGTGGCCATTGGGTCCCTGGCAGTCTGAACCGGCCTGGTGGGAACAGAGAATCCTACTTTGGTACCCAGCTCAGAAGAGTGAACCTGCAGATCGGTCCCGTCACCGTAGCAAAGTCGCAGCCGGCGCCTTACGTTGTCCAGTCCATGCCCTGACGGACGTCTGTTAGAGGGCGCTAAACCGAGACCATCATCGGAAACCGCAACATCCAAGACCCCCTCGGTAACGCTGATCTCGAGCCGGACCTTGCCGCTTCCGGCACGTCTCCCCACACCATGCTTCACCGCGTTTTCAACCAGCGGCTGGATCGACAGGACCGGGACACTGGCGAGGGGAGCATCGTCGCTCACGGCAATCTTGGTCGTGAGACGGGGTCCCAGCCGGAGGCGCTCAATCTGGAGATACGCCTCGATAACCCGCATTTCTTCTTCGAGGGGAGCAAATTGGCGCCTGCCCTGGAGAGAGCATCTGAATATCTCGGCGAGACTCATCAGGGTCCGGCGCGCTTCGGTAGCAGCTCTTGGAATGATCCCATAGAGAGCATTCAAAGAGTTTAACAGGAAGTGCGGATTGATCTGGGCACGCAGGGCCTGTAGCTCGGCTTCGCTCACCAGACGCTGCACACCGATGCGCCTTAGCCTGTCCACCTGGTCGGTTACTTCCGTCGTCAACCGGCTCAAGTCCTCCAGATCGTCGCCCAGATATCGCCTGCCCGCCTCCCGTCCCCCCAACAGGAGCACTCGCAC
>Ga0310345_10000793_pt1 | contig 40725 bp, 37 predicted proteins | sample HC15DNA20500_MG_FD_204667 | JGI IMG/M metagenome (GOLD analysis project Ga0310345, IMG submission 204667) | Marine microbial communities from station ALOHA, North Pacific Subtropical Gyre - HC15-DNA-20-500_MG | ecosystem: Environmental > Aquatic > Marine > Oceanic | place: Pacific Ocean: North... | reverse complement strand
GCGCGCGGCGCCGCCGCTGCGTCGCCGCCTCGCCGCCCGGCGCGCGGCCCGGCTCGCGTCCGAGGGGCATGCCTGGGGGGAGCTGCAGGCCGTCCTGCGCCGCCGGGACGCGGCCGCGCTGCGCCCGGCGCTGGACCGCTGGGCGGCGCGGGCGCCGGGGGATCCGCGGGCCGGGCCGCAGGTGCAGGCGGCCCTGCTGGCGCTGGGCGCCGCGCGCTACGGCCCGCGCCCGCCGGGCGAGGCCGCGGCGGACTGGCGCGCCCTCTCCGCCGCCCTCGCCGCCGCCCGCCGGCAGCGCGCGCCCGGCGCGGCGGCGCCCGCCGGCCGCCTGCCGCCGCTGAACCCGGTCGGCTGAGCCCCGGGGCTTGCCCCGCCCGGCGCCGCCCTCCAGACTTGCCGGCAGACAAGGGCCGGCAGACAAGGGCCGGCAGACAAGGGCCGGCAGACAAGGGGAGGAGGACCCGATGACCCGCAGGACGCAGATCCTGGCCGACGACCTCTGCTTCGGCGAGGGGCCGCGCTGGCGCGACGGGCGGCTGTGGCTGTCGGACATGCACGACCACAAGGTGCTGGCGATCGCGCCCGACGGGACCTGCGAGGTGATGCTGGAGCTGGAGGACCGGCCCAGCGGCCTCGGCTGGCTGCCGGACGGCGACCTGCTGGTGGTGGCGATGGTCTCGCGCCGGCTGCTGCGGGTGCGGGGGGCGGAGGTCTCGGTCCATGCGGACCTGCGGGACCTCGCCGACTTCCACTGCAACGACCTGGTGGTGGCGGAGGACGGAACCGCCTTCGTGGGCAACTTCGGCTTCGACCTCGACGCCATGCTGCGGGGCGAGGCGACGCCCGCCGCCACGCCCCTGATCCGCGTCTCCCCCGACGGCGCGGCCGAGCGGGTGGGCGAGCCGCTGCAGTTCCCCAACGGCATGGCGATCACGCCGGACGGGAGGACCCTGATCGTGGGCGAGACCCAGGGCGGGCGGCTCTCGGCCTTCGACCTGGGGCCGGGCGGGGCGCTGAGCGGCTTCCGCACCTGGGCGGCGCCCGCGGGCCTGCGCCCCGACGGCATCAGCCTGGACGCCGAGGGGGCGGTCTGGGTCGCCTCGCCCCGCCGCGGCGCCTGCGTGCGGGTGGCGGAGGGGGGCGCGGTACTCGACGAGATCCCGGTCGAGACCGAGGCCTACGCCTGCATGCTGGGCGGCGAGGACGGCCGCACCCTGCACATCCTGACGGCGGTCTCGCACGATCGCGACGACTGCCGCCGCCGCCGCGCCGGCCGGGTCGAGACGGTGCGCGTCGACGCCCCCCGCGCCGGCCGGCCCTGAGCCGCCGGGCCGCCCGGCGAGGCCCGGACGGCGGCCCCGGGCTGCCGCGACGGGGTCGGCGGGCGGGCGTCCCGGCCGCGCAGCGGACGGCAGAGCCGTCCCGCCGACCGGCCCCCGCAGAACCGCCCTGCGCCGCCGAGGCTCCCGCGGGTCCGGAGGGGGCGCGCCAGGGCGAGCGCGCGGCCTGCGGGGCGGGCGACGCGCGGCCGGCGCGGGCGGCCCTCGCGTCCGCTGCGCGTCCGCATCGCCCCGCCCGGCCGTCCCCTTCGCGGCGGCGCCCGGCGGGAACGCCACCCGGAAACGCCATGGGGGGGACGCGCGCTACACTCCGTGTTCGGCCAGGAACAGCCCCACCGTCTCCAGCGCCCCGCGCCAGGCGGGCTCGCGGTCGACGAGGATGTGGTTGCGGCTCTCCACCGGCACGAAGCGGGCGCCGGGGATGCCGCGGGCCACGGCGCGCGCCATTTCCAGCGGGATCCGCTGGTCGTCGCGCGCATGCAGCACGATGGTCGGCGCGCGCACCTGGCCCAGCCGCTCGCGCACGTCGATCCAGCCGAAGGCGTCCTGGAAGCGCGCCGCGTTGAAGGGCGAGGCGGTCAGACGCTGGAACTCGTCGAACCAGGCCAGCTCCTCATGCGTCGCATCGGGCATGAAGGTCTGCGAGAAGATGTGCCGGTAGGCGGGGTTGTCCGTCCCCCAGCCGACCTCGGTCAGCTGGCGCACCGCCTCGCGCCGGGCCTTCTCCTCCTCGGTCGCGTCCAGCCGCCAGCCGGCCGCGTAGCTGCCGAACAGCACCAGCGCCGAGACCCGCTCGGGGTGGCGCACCGCGTACTCGATCGACACCGCCGCCCCCTGGGAGATGCCCAGCAGCGGAAACCGCTCCAGCCCCAGGTGGTCGGCCACCGCCTCCAGGTCCGTCACGAAGGCCTCGAAGCTCAGGTCCTCCACGTCCCAGTCCGACAGGCCGCAGCCCCGCTCGTCGTAGCGGATGAAGGTGCGCAGCCGGGCGATCTCGGCGAAGGTCCGCCCCCAGATCGGGCTGCCCCAGTCGTATTCCAGGTGGTTGAGCCAGTTCGCCGCCTTCAGCATCGGCGGGCCGGCGCCGACGCTCGCCCAGGCGATCTTCACCCGGTCCGAGGTCTCGCAGAACCCGATCCGCTGCGCGCGCAGCGCCCGCGAGCGCGCCCGCGCGCCGGGCCGCCGGCCGGGCCCCGTGGTCACCAGCGGCGCGGCCGCAGCGACCGCGGCCTGCCGGGCGGCGAGCGCCGCCCGCGCCGCGCGTCGCGCCGCCGCCGGATCCCGCCCCGCAAGCCCCGCCGAGGACGCGCCCGCAGCCGGCCGCGCCATCGCCGCCGCCGCCGCCTCGACGCGCGGCGGGGCCCCGACCGCCGCCGCCTGGACGCCCGGCGCCTCCGCCGCCTGGCCGGCCGCGGCCCGCTCGTGGCGCTCGACCCCCACCGGGTCGGCCTCGCGCCACAGCCGCCGCCACTTCTCCGAGGCGAGCCCCGCGGCCTCCGGATGCAGGGCCAGGCGTCGCAGCAGCTCCACCCGGGCGGCGCGCGCATCCTCCCGCTCGGCCGCGAGCCAGGCGTCGAACCCCTCGACCCCCGCCCCGTCCAGCCCGTCGAAGGGCACCGCGTCCAGGCGGCGCGCCATCTCCTCGAGCGCGGGCAGCGGCGCGCCCTCGTCGGGGGCGCGCAGATGGGCGTGGATCTCCAGCAGGTCGACCGGCACGCCCTCGCCGTCGAAGCGCACCCGCTCGCGGTCGGCGACGATGCGCGGGCGGCCGGGGGCGTCGACCACCGGGCGCAGCTTGCTCAGCGACCAGCGCAGGGCGGCGCGGGGATCGTCGGGCAGGTTCCAGAACAGCTCGCACAGCCGCTCGCGCCGATGCGGCCGCCCGGTCGCCACCAGCAGCGCCAGCAACGCCCGCGCCTTGCGCGAGGCGGGCAGCGGAACCTCTTCGCCCGCCGCCTCCACGCGGAGCTCGCCGAGCAGGGAAATCTTCAGATCGCTCACGGTCCGGTCGCTCCCACCCAGGTCGAGCGCGCAGCTGCCCCTTCGGCCATAGCACCCGCTTCGCAGGCGCCGCAACGTTTCCGCGCGCGTCATGCAGCGCCTGTTCATCGCGCGATTAAAGCCGCCCGCGCGCCCTCCGCTCCGGCGACGGGGTCGGCGGGCGGGCGTCCCGGCCGCGCAGCGGACGGCAGAGCCGTCCCGCCGGCCCGCCCCCATCGCCGCCCTTGTTTTTAAGAGACGCCCGGTCTAATCCTGCCGCCGACGCCGCGCGGGCCCTCGACGGCCCCCCGCAGGGAAGGAGACCCCGATGTTCGACGCCATCCTGATCGACAAGGCCGACGACGCCCAGAGCGTGAGCCTCACGCAGCTCGACGACGCCGCCCTCCCCGAGGGGGACGTGACGGTCCGCATCGCCGCCTCGACCCTCAACTACAAGGACGCGCTGGCGATCACCGGCAAGAGCCCGGTGGTGCGCAAGTTCCCCATGGTCCCCGGCATCGACTTCTCCGGCGTGGTCGAGGCCTCCGACTCCCCCGACTGGAAGCCCGGCGACCGCGTGGTCCTCAACGGCTGGGGCGTGGGCGAGACCCACTGGGGCGGCCTCGCCGGCAAGGCCCGGGTGAAGGCCGAGTGGCTGGTCCCCCTCCCCGAGGCCTTCTCGATGCGCCAGGCCATGGCCATCGGCACCGCCGGCTACACCGCCATGCTCTGCGTCATGGCGCTGGAGCGCCAGGGCGTGAGCTCCGACAAGGGCCCGGTCCTGGTCACCGGCGCCGCCGGCGGCGTCGGCTCGGTCGCCGTCGCGCTGCTGGCGAAACTGGGCCACGAGGTCCACGCCGTCACCGGCCGCCCGGAGGAGGCCGACTACCTCAAGGCGCTGGGCGCCTCCGAGATCCTCGAGCGCTCCGAGTTCTCCGAGAAGGGCCGCCCGCTGGGCAAGGAGCGCTTCGCCGGCGCCGTCGACGTGGCCGGCGGACAGGTGCTGGCCAACGTGCTCTCGATGATCCGCTACCGCGGCGCGGTCGCGGCCTGCGGGCTCGCCGCCGGCATGTCCCTGCCCGCCACCGTCGCCCCCTTCATCCTGCGCAACGTGACGCTCGCCGGCGTCGACAGCGTCATGTGCCCCAAGGCCGACCGGATCGAGGCCTGGACCCGGCTCGCCGCCGACCTCGACCCGAAGCTGCTGGAGTCGATGACCCACGAGGTGCCGCTCGGGGACGCCATCGCCACCTGCGACAGGCTCCTCGCCGGCCAGGTCCGCGGCCGCGCCGTGGTGCCGATCGACCCCTCGATCGCCTGATCCGCGCCCTCCCGCCCCGGCCCCGCGCCGGGGCGGCCTCCACGCCCCGCCCGCCCGCGGCGACCCGCCCAAGGACCGATCCCATGACCGCCGACCTGCCCGTCTCCCGCTTCCCCGTCCCGACCCTCGCCGAGATGCCCGACGACATCCGCGAGCGGATCGAGGCCGTGCAGGAGAAATCCGGCTTCATCCCCAACGTGTTCCTCGTCCTCGCCCACCGGCCCGACGAGTTCCGCGCCTTCTTCGCCTATCACGACGCGCTGATGGACAAGCCCGGCAACCTCACCAAGGCCGAGCGCGAGATGATCGTGGTCGCCACCTCCAACCTCAACCAGTGCCAGTACTGCGTCATCGCCCATGGCGCGATCCTGCGGATCCGGGCCAAGAACCCGCTGATCGCCGACCAGGTGGCGATCAACTACCGCAAGGCCGACATCACGCCCCGCCAGAAGGCGATGCTGGACTTCGCCGTGAAGGTCTCCCAGTCCGCCGAGGCGGTGGGCGAGGCCGAGATCGAGGCCCTGAAGGCCCACGGTTTCGACGAAGACGACGTCTGGGACATCGCCGGCATCGCCGCCTTCTTCGCGCTGTCGAACCGCATGGCCAACGTCACCGGGATGCGCCCGAACCCCGAGTTCTACGCCATGGGCCGCGGCTGAGGAGAGACGCCATGCTGCTCGACTGGATCGCCTACCTGCGCGAGGGCCGGCGCGCCGGCGCGAAGCTCGCCCAGGCCAACCCGAAGATGGTCGAGGGCTACCAGGCCCTCTCGGCCGGGCAGAACGGCAACGGCGCGCTCGACGCCCGCACGCGGGAGCTGATCGCGCTGGCGGTGGCGGTGACCACCCGCTGCGACACCTGCATCGCGGTCCATGCCGAGCGCGCCCGCAAGGCCGGCGTGACCGAGGCCGAGCTCGCCGACGCCATGGGCACCGCCGTCGCCCTCAACGCCGGCGCCGCCTACAGCTACGCCATGCGCACCATGGAGGCCTTCGACCAGTTCGGCGCGAAGGACGCGGCCGGGACCCCCGCCTCGTGAGCCTCCCCGCGGCCTCCCCCTTGCGGGCGCCGCGCCCCGACCCCGCGCGGCGGCGAGCCCTCGCCGCCGCGCCATCCTCCCCGCCGTTTCAGCCGCGGCGCGTCCCCGTCCTGGCCGCGCCCTGCCCGGCAGGCGCGAGCGCCGGGCGTCCGCGGCCGAGCCCAGGCCGCGGGGGCCGCGCATGATCGGCATGATGGTCGTGGCGCTGGCGCCCACCGCGCTGCTGATCGGGCTGGGCCACGTGCTGCGCTGGCGCACGGCGCTGCTGCCGGAGGCGTTCTGGCCGCCGGCCGAGAAGCTCGCCTATTTCGTGCTGCTGCCGGCGCTGATCGTGCACGGGCTCGCCACCGCCGACCTCTCCGAGGTGCCGGTGGGGGCGATGGTCGCGGCCATCGGCCTGCCGCTGGTGATCACCGGGGCGGGGCTCGCGCTGGTGCGCCGTCCGCTGGGGATCGAGCCGGCGGCCTTCACCTCGGTCTTCCAGGGGGGCGTGCGGTTCAACAACTACGTCGGCGTCACCGCGGCGCTGGCGCTGTTCGGGCCGCAGGCCGCCGCGCTCTCGGCCATCGCCATCGCCACCATCGTGCCGATCGCCAACATCCTGTGCGTGACCGTCTTCGCCCGCTACGTGCCCGGGGGCGCGGCCGAGGACGGCGCCGCGGCGGGGCGGGCGAGCCTCCTGCACACGCTGAAGCTGCTGGCGCGCAACCCGCTGATCCTGGCCTGCGCGCTGGGCATCGCGCTGCACGCCTTCCACCTGGGCCTGCCGCCGGGGATCGAGGGGTTCTTCAAGGCGCTGGGCCAGTCCGCCCTGCCGCTGGGCCTCCTGTGCGTGGGCGCGGCCCTCGACCGCGAGTCGCTCGGCCGCTCGCCGCGGCTGGCCGCGATCTCCTCCCTCGCCAAGTTCGGGGCGATGCCGGCGCTGACCGCGCTGGGCTGCCTCGCCTTCGGGCTGAGCGGCGCGCCGGCGATGCTGGCGGTGCTGTTCAACGCCCTGCCCACGGCGTCCTCGTCCTATGTCCTCGCCCGCCAGCTCGGCGGCGACGCGCCCCTGATGGCGAGCCTGGTGGCCACCCAGACGGTGATCGCGGTGATCACCGTGCCGCTGGCGATGATCGCGGCCCAGGCGCTGTTCTGGTGAGCGAGCGCCCCGATCCCCCCCGCCGCCGCGGCCGCCCGCCCCGCGACCGGGCCCGCCAGGCCGAGGCGCGCGAGAAGCTCCTGCGCGCGGGCGTGGCGCTGCTGACCGAGCGGGGCTTCGGGGCCGTAGGCCTCGACGAGATCCTCTCGGCCGTGGGCGTGCCCAAGGGCAGTTTTTACCATTACTTCGGCTCCAAGGCCGAGTTCGGCCTGGCGCTGATCGAGGCCTATGCGGCCTATTTCGCCCGCAAGCTCGACCGCTGGTTCCTGGACGAGAGCCTCGCCCCCCTCGACCGCCTGCGGGCCTTCGTGGCCGACGCCCGCGCCGGCATGGCCCGCCACGACTGGCGCCGGGGCTGCCTGGTCGGCAACCTGGGCCAGGAGATCGGCGTGCTGCCCGAGCCCTTCCGCGACGCCCTGCGCGGCGTGCTCGCCGACTGGGAGGCGCGCACCGCCCGCCTGCTGGAGGACGCCCGCGCCGCCGGCGAGATCGCGCCCGGGGCCGATCCCGCCGCCCTCGCCTCGCATTTCTGGATCGGCTGGGAGGGGGCGGTGCTGCGCGCCAAGCTCGACCGCGGGCCGGAGCCGCTGGAGCGCTTCGCCGACGGGTTCCTGACGATGATCGAGCGGCGCTGAGCCTCAGCCCCGCCGGGTGCTCTCCCGCTCGATCAGCTCGAAGCCGAGGTCGACGTTGGTCTGCGCGGGGCGGCGGCCGGCGATGCGCTCGACCAGCATCTCGATGGCGAGGCGGCCCATGCGGTAGCGCCTGGTCTGCACCGAGGTGATCGAGGGCACGGCGGCGGCCATCATCTCGAGGTCGTTGAAGCCGACGATGCCGAACTGCGTCGGCACCGCGATGCCGCGCGCCTGGCATTCGAAGAGCGCGCCCAGCGCCAGGTCGTCGTTGGCGCAGAAGAGCGCGTCGAGATCGGGCTCGGCGTCCATCAGTTCCGCCGCCAGCTTGCGGCCCATCGTGGCCGAGGACGGCTCGGGCGAGATCGCCTCGCGCCAGGGCAGGCCGGCCTCGGCGAGGGCGGCGCGCCAGCCCTCCTGCCGGCGCATCAGGCGCGGGTCCATGCGGGCGCCCAGCACCCCGATGCGACGATAGCCGCGCGAGAGCAGGTGGCGCACCGCGGCCTGGGCGGCGTCGAAATGGGAGAAGCCGATGATCATGTCGATCGGGTCGTCCCCCTTTTCCATGATCTGCACCACCGGGAAGCCCGCGGCCTCGAGCACGGCGCGCGTCGGCTCGGTCTGGTCGATGCCGGTCAGCAGCATCGCCGCCGGGCGCTGGGAGGCGAACAGCGGCACGAGGCGCGCCTCCTCCTCCGGGTCGTAGCGGGTGTTGCCGATCTGGATCTGGAAGCCGGCGCCCGCCACCCCGTCGTAGATGCCCTGCAGGACGTCGGCGTAGACGTTGTTGGTCAGGCTGGGCAGGATGACCCCGATCACGTCCGAGCGGCCCGAGGCCAGGATCCGCGCCTGCGGGTCGGGGATGTAGTTGAGCTCGGCCACCGCCCGCTCGATCCGCTCGCGCGTGGCGGGCGAGACCTGGTCGGGCCGGCGCAGCGCGCGGGAGACGGTGATCGGCCCGACGCCCGCCAGCGCGGCGACGTCGGCGAGCGTGGGCCGGCCCGAGCGTCGCTGGCTCATGCCGCTCTCCTTCGCGCCCGCGCGTCCATCGCCCTGCCTCCCTTGCGTCTCCCGCCGCCGGCGGCGCGCGCCGCTCGCCCCCCGCGGGTTCGACCATCCTGCGCATCGCCCTAGCTTTGTCGACAGACCCCGGCGCCGCGGCGGCGGAGCGGGGTCATTGACATCATGACAGCGCTATCATAGCGTCATGACAGCGCTGTCACAAGGTTGTTGACGCGTGATTCCCGCGGCCGGGAAGGGCCCGGGGAACGCCGGTCCACCGGCCCGGCGCCGAAGGATCCCAAGGGAGGACATCGACATGATGTGGATGAAGGCCGCGCTGGCGGCGAGCTCCATCGCGCTGATCGCCGGCTCTGCGGCGGCTCAGGAGCACACGTTCCGGTTCCAGTCGAGCGACCCCGCCGGCAACCCGAACTTCGTCATGCAGCAGGAGTGGACGAAGATCGTCGCCGAGAAGACCGACGGCGCGATCCAGATCGAGCTGCTGCCGGTCGAATCCCTCGTCGCCCACAACGAGACCCAGGACGCGATCGCGGCCGGCATCCTCGACGGGCACATCACCGACGTCAGCTATTTCGCGGGCAAGGACCCGGCCTTCGGCCTGATCGCCAACCCCGTCGGCGCCTATTCCGACCCGCAGGAGATGTTCGACTTCATCTACGAGGGCGGCGGCATGGAGCTGATGCGCGAGCTGGAGGCCCCCTACGGCCTGCAGTTCATCGGCCCGACCTCGCCCGGCCTCGAGGCCTTCGTCTCCAAGGTCCCGCTGGAGGGCGTCGCCGACCTGCAGGGCCTGAAGCTGCGCGCCCCCGAGGGGCTGGTGCAGAACGTCTTCGCCGCCGCCGGGGCCGCCCCGGTGAACCTGCCGGGCTCGGAGGTGTTCACCTCGCTCGACAAGGGGGTGATCGAGGCCGCAGACTACAACGTCTTCTCGACCAACCAGGCCCAGGGCCTGCATGACGTCGCCCCGCACCCGGTCTACCCCGGCTTCCACTCCCTGCCGCTGATCGAGATCTCGATGAGCAAGGCCAAGTGGGACCAGCTCTCGCCCGAGCTGCAGACCGCGCTCGAGGAGTCGGTGAAGGAGTTCGGCCAGCTGCAGACCTCCACGGTCAAGCAGAAGGACCAGGAGGCGGTCGAGGCCGCCAAGGCCGGCGGCAAGATCACCGTCCACGACTGGTCCGCCGAGGAGCGCGCCAAGTTCCGCGAGATCGCGATGGGCGAGTGGGAGAAGGTCGCCGAGCGCTCCGACAACGCCCGGAAGGTCTACGACACGCTCGTGGCCTATCTGAAGGACAAGGGCCTCATGAACTGAGGCCGGATCGCGGGGGCTTCGGCCCCCGCCTTCCGTTTCGCCCCCCGATTTCCTGTGCGGGCCGCGCCTGCGCCGGTCCCCTGCGGCCCCCCCGCCCCCTCCCCCCCGAGGCCCTGGCCGCGACGCGGAGCCTGAACCGATGACCGAGACCCATCCGCCCGAGTCCTCCCCCGAGCTGCCGGTGGACCACGAAGGCGGGTCGATCCCCGAGGCCGGACGGCTCGGGCGCTGGATCGACCGCGGCGGGCTGCTGTTCGCCGCCGGCATCGTCGTCTCGATGCTGGTGCTGATCCAGGAAGTGTTCCTGCGATACGTGTTCAACTCGCCCACCATCTGGGCGCATGAGACGACGGTGTTCCTGTGCGGGGCCGCCTTCGTCTACGGCGGGCTCTACTGCGCCGCCCACGACCGGCATATCCGCGTGGTGCTGATCTACGACGCCCTGCCCGAGCGGGTGCGCCGCGGGCTGAACGTGGTGATCTCGATCGTCTGCGCGCTGGCCTCGGGCATGTTCTGCTGGGCGGCCTGGGTGATGGTCTCCCGCGCGGCCTTCGCGCCGGACGGCTCGGTCAGGCTGGAGCGGTCGGGCTCGGCCTGGGACCCGGTCTACCCGGCGCTGATCAAGATCTTCCTGATGGTCGTCATGGGCGTCATGGCGATCCAGTTCCTGATCCTGGCGTGGGGCTACCTGCGCGGGACCCGCTCGGTCGGCACCAAGGGGCGCGTGTGATGGACTTCTTCGGCTCCTTCCAGGCGCTCGGCGTCGAGGGCGGCACGATCCTGATGTTCGGGATGATGATGGTGCTGCTGCTCACCGGCATCCCGCTCGCCTTCGTCACCCTGCTGGTCGCGCTGATCTTCGCGCTGGGCTGGTTCGGCCCGATGGCGGTGCCGCTGATCACCAGCCGCGTCTATTCCTTCGTCGGCAGCTTCGTCTTCGTCTCGGTGCCGATGTTCGTGCTGATGGCGGCGATCCTCGACCGCTCCGGCATCGCGCGGGACCTGTTCGACGCGATGAAGCTGGTGGGCGGGCGCCTGCGCGGCGGCGTCGCCATCCAGACCCTGATCGTGGCGGTGATCCTGGCCGCCATGTCCGGCATCATCGGCGGCGAGATCGTGCTGCTGGGCCTGCTGGCCCTGCCCCAGATGCTGCGCCTGGGCTACGACAAGCACCTCGCCATCGGCGTCGTGTGCGCGGGCGGGGCGCTGGGCACGATGGTGCCGCCCTCGATCGTGCTCATCCTCTACGGGCTGACCGCCAACGTCTCGATCGGCGATCTCTTCACCTCCTCCTTCCTGCCGGGGCTGATGCTGGCCGGGTTCTACGTGGTCTACGTGCTGGTGCGCGCCTACCTGAACCCCGCCGTCGCCCCGATCCTGGAGCAGAACGAGATCCCGCGCGCCGAGAAGCTGCGCCTGCTCAAGGGCCTGATCCTGCCGATCCTGGTGGTGGCCTGCGTGCTGGGCTCGATCTACGGCGGCGTCGCCTCGGTGACCGAGGCCTCGGCCGTGGGCGTGATGGGGGTGCTGCTCTCGACCGTGATCCGGGGCGAGTTCACCTTCGGCCTGCTGAAGGGGGCGGCCATGCAGACCCTGCGCACGGTCGGCATGATCGTCTGGATCGGCATTGGCGCCTCGGCGCTGGTCGGCGTCTTCAACCTGATGGGCGGGATCAAGTTCGTGACCGAGCTGATCACCGGCATCTCCGACAACCGGCTCTACATCCTGCTGTTCATGATGCTGATCCTGTTCGTGCTGGGCATGTTCCTGGACTGGACCGGCATCGCGCTGCTGACCATGCCGATCTTCGTGCCGATCATCACCTCGCTCGGCTACGACCCGGTCTGGTTCGGCGTGCTGTTCTGCATGAACATGCAGGTCAGCTTCCTCAGCCCGCCCTTCGGACCGGCCGCCTTCTACCTGAAATCGGTGGCCCCGCCCGAGATCTCCCTGGGGATGATCTTCAAGGCCCTGCTGCCCTTCATCGCGATGCAGATCCTGGCCGTGGCCGTGCTGATCGCCTTCCCCGGCATCACCGGGCGCTGAGGAACCGATGTTCTCGAAACTGAAGATCGCCAAGGTCGAGACCCTTCGCCTGAAGGAGTTCGCGAACCTCTGTTGGGTGAAGCTCACCGCCGACGACGGCACGGTGGGCCTGGGCGAGAGCTTCTTCGGCGCCTCCGCCGTCGAGGCCTATGTCCACGACTGGTGCGCGCCCCTGCTTCTGGGGCGCGACCCGCTCGCCATCCCCGCCCGGATGACCGAGCTGCGCGACTACATCGGCTGGCGCGGGGCGGGGGTGGAGACGCGCGCCCTCTCGGCCATCGACATCGCGCTGTGGGACCTCAAGTCCAAGGTCCACGGCGTGCCGCTGGTGGAGATGCTGGGCGGCCGGGCGCGGGCTTCGATCCGCACCTACAACACCTGCGCCGGCTACCGCTACGTCCGCTCCGCCGAGGGGCAGAAGGTCGCCAACTGGAACACGCAAGGCGCCGAGGGCCCCTACGAGGACCTCGACGCCTTCCTCACCCGCGCCGACGAGCTGGCTCTTTCGCTGAAGGAGCAGGGCATCGAGGCGATGAAGATCTGGCCCTTCGACCCGGCCGCCGAGCGCTCGGGCGGCTGGGACATCACGCCTTCCGAGCTGAAGACCGCGCTGGCGCCCTTCGAGAAGATCCGCTCGGCGGTGGGCGACGACATGGACATCATGGTCGAGTTCCACTCGCTCTGGTCCCCGCCCATGGCGCGCCGCCTGTCCCGCGCGCTAAAACCCTACGACACCTACTGGCACGAGGACCCCTTCCGGCTCGAAAACCTCTCCGACCTGAAGGAATACGGCCGCCACACCGACGCGCTGATCTGCGCGTCCGAGACTCTGCCCTCGATCCACGCCTTCCGCGAGTATCTCGAGACCGGCGTCGCCGGCGTCGCGATGCTGGATCTGGGCTGGTGCGGCGGCGTCAGCTCGGCGCGCAAGGTCGCCGGCATGGCCGAGGCCTACGGCGTGCCGATCGCGCCGCACGACTGCACCGGCCCGGTGGTCTACGCCGCCTCCTGCCACCTGTCCCTGCACGCGCCCAACGCCCTGATCCAGGAGTCGGTGCGCGCCTTCTACACCGGCTGGCACCTGGAGATCGCCGAGGCGGTCCCCACCCCCGTCAACGGCCGGATCGACGTCGCCGACGCCCCCGGCCATGGCATCGTGCTGCGCGAGGGCCTCGAGTCCCGCGACGACGCCGTCCTGCGCGTCTCGAAGTGAGGAACGGAACCATGACCGACGGTCCGAAGAAACTCCGCTCCCGCGCCTGGTTCGACAATCCCGACGACCCGGGCATGACCGCGCTCTACCTCGAGCGCTACCTCAACTACGGCCTGACGCGCGAGGAGCTGCAGTCGGGCAAGCCGATCATCGGCATCGCCCAGTCCGGCTCCGACCTCAGCCCCTGCAACCGGCCGCTGATGGACCACGCCAAACGCGTGCGCGAGGGCATCCGCGAGGCGGGGGGCATCTGCCTCGAATTCCCCGTCCACCCGATCCAGGAGACGGGGAAGCGGCCCACCGCCTCCCTCGACCGCAACCTGGCCTATCTCGGCCTGGTCGAGGTCCTCTACGGCTATCCGCTCGACGGAGTGGTGCTGACCATCGGCTGCGACAAGACCACGCCCGCCATGCTGATGGCCGCCGCCACCGTGGATATCCCGGCCATCGCCCTCTCCGGCGGGCCGATGCTGAACGGCTGGCACAAGGGCAAGCGGGCGGGCTCCGGCTCGATCATCTGGCTGGCGCGCGAGATGCTGGCGCGTGGCGAGATCGACTACGAAGGCTTCATGGAGATGGCCGCCGCCTCCGCCCCCTCCCCGGGCTGGTGCAACACCATGGGCACCGCGACCACGATGAACTCGCTCGCCGAGGCGCTGGGCATGTCGCTCCCCGGCTGCGCCGCGATCCCCGCCGTGCACCGCGAGCGCGCCCAGATCGCCTACGAGACCGGCCGGCGCATCGTCGACATGGTGCGCGAGGACCTAAAGCCCTCCGACATCCTCACCCGCGAGGCCTTCGAGAACGCCATCGCGGTGAGCTCCGCCATCGGCGGCTCCACCAACGCCCCCATCCACATCGCCGCGATCTCGCGTCACGCGGGCGTGGAGCTGGACCTGCAGGAGTGGGAGCGCATCGGCCGCGACATCCCCCTGCTGGTGAACCTGCAGCCCGCCGGCGAATACCTGGCCGAGGATTTCCACCGCGCCGGCGGCGTCCCCGCCGTCATCGGCGCGATGATCGAGAAGGGGCTGATCCGCGAGGGCGCCCTGACCGTCACCGGCCGCAGCATCGGCGAGAACTGCCGCGGCCGCCTGCCGGAGGACGCCGACGTGATCCGCGGCTTCGACAACCCCATCCAGAAGGCCGCCGGCTTCCGGGTGATGCGGGGCAACCTCTTCGACAGCGCGATCATGAAGACCTCGACGATCTCGCCGGACTTCCGGGCGCGGTACCTGTCGAACCCCGACGACCCGGAGGCCTTCGTCGGCCGCGCCGTGGTCTTCGACGGGCCCGAGGACTACCACGCGCGCATCGACGACCCTGCGCTCGCGATCGACGCCAACTGCATCCTGTTCATGCGCGGCGCCGGCCCCATCGGCTACCCCGGCGCGGCCGAGGTGGTGAACATGCGCGCCCCCGACTACCTGCTCAAGCAGGGCGTGCGGGAGCTGCCCTGCATCGGCGACGGGCGGCAGTCGGGCACCTCCGGCTCGCCCTCGATCCTCAACGCCTCGCCGGAGGCCGCCGCGAACGGGCCTCTGGCGCTGCTGCGCACGGGGGACCAGGTGCGGGTGGACCTCAAGACCGGCTCGGTCGACGCGCTGGTCTCCGAGCCCGACTGGGCGATGCGCCGGGCGGAGCTGGAGGCCGCGGGCGGCTACGCCTACCCCGACCACCAGACCCCCTGGCAGGAGATCCAGCGCGGCTGCGTCGACCAGCTCGGCGCCGGCATGGTCCTGAAACCGGCGGTCAAGTACCAGCGCATCGCCGCCAAGGGCCTGCCGCGCGACAACCACTGAGGCCGCGCGGCCCGCGCGCCTCCCCCCGACGGGCGGTCCCGCCTCGCATCCGGGACCGTCCCCGCCTGGCCCCCGTCCCACACCGGGGGCCAGGCCGCCTGTTTCCCCGACCCGAGCGCGAAGCGACCCCGATGCAAGACGCCCCCGCGACCTTCATCGCCCTCGACTGGGGCACTTCCTCGCTCCGCGCCTATCTGCTGGACGCAGCCGGCCGGGTGCGCGACCACCGCGAGAGCGCCCACGGCATCCGCGCGCTGCCCGAGGGCGGATTTCCGGCCGCCTTCGCCGAGGCCGTCGGCGGCTGGCCGGAGGCGCTCCCCGTGCTGATGTCCGGCATGATCGGCTCCCGCTCCGGCTGGCGCGAGGCGCCCTATGCCGAAGCCGGCCCGCAGGGCGTGGGCCTCGCGGAGCTAGCCGCCGAGCTGACCGACGTCTCCGACCTGACCGGCCGTCCCGCCTGGATCGTCCCCGGCGTCGCCGTCCGCGGCCCCGCGGGCCCCGACGTGATGCGCGGGGAGGAGACCCAGGTCGTCGGCGCGGGCCTCAGCGAGGGCACGATCGCCCTGCCCGGCACCCATTCCAAGTGGGTGGAGCTGCGCGGGGGCCGCATCGCGGGCTTCCGCACCTCGATGACCGGGGAGCTCTATGCGGCGCTCTCGCGCCACACGATCCTCGCCGACACGCTGTCCCCGCCCGCCGACGCCGCCGAGGACGCCGCCGGCTTCGCCGAGGGCCTCGCCGCCGCCCGGGCGCTGGAAAAGCCCGGCGACCTGCTGGGCGCCTTCTTCTCGATCCGCGCCCGGGCGCTCTTCGGCGAACTGGCGCCGGGCCGCACCGGGCAGTTCCTCTCGGGCCTGCTGATCGGGGCCGAGATCGCGGCCAACGCGCCCCGGGACGCGGAGGTCCGCCTGATCGCCAACGCGGCGCTGGCCGCGCGCTATGCCACGGCGCTCTCGGCCTTCGGCCTCGCCTCCCGGACCCTGCCGCCCGACATCGCCGCCGCCGGGCTGCACGCCCTCGCCCGCGCCGCCCGCCTGACCGGAGAGACCGCATGACGACCCTCGACGCCGCCCTCGACCGCCTGCCGCTGCTCGCCATCCTGCGCGGCATCACCCCGCCCGAGGCCCTGCCCGTGGGCAAGGCGCTGGTGGAGGCCGGCTTCTCGATCCTCGAGGCGCCGCTGAACTCGCCCGAGCCCTACGACACCATCCGCCAGCTCGCCGACGCCCATGGCGAGAGCTGCCTGATCGGCGCCGGCACCGTGCTGACGCCCGAGCAGGTGCAGCGCACGGCGGATGCCGGCGGGCGGATCGTCGTCTCCCCGAACTTCAACGCCGAGGTGGTGCGGGCGACCAAGCGGCTCGGCATGATCTCCTGCCCCGGCGTGTTCACCCCGTCCGAGGCCTTCGCGGCGCTGGATGCGGGGGCCGACTGCCTGAAGATCTTCCCCGGCGACGCCATCGCGCCGAAGTTCATCAAGGCGATCCGCGCGGTGCTGCCCGCCTCGGCCCGCATCGTGGTGACGGGGGGCGTGGGCGCCGCCAACCTCGCCGAGTTCATGGCGGCCGGCGCCGACGGGGCGGGCATCGGCTCGGCCCTCTACAAGCCCGGGCGCCCGGCCTCCGAGGTCGGGATCGTGGCCGCCCAGCTGGTCGCCGCCGTCCATGCCGCGCGCGAGGCCGCGTGATGGGCCTCGATCTGCTCTGCCTAGGCGAGCCCCTCGTCGAGTTCAACGAGACCGAGCCCGGCCGCTGGCTGGAGGGGTTCGGAGGGGACGTCTCCAACGTCGCCATCGCCGCCGCCCGGCTGGGGGCTGCGTCGGGCATCGCCACCCGGCTCGGCGCGGACAGCTTCGGCGACGCCCTGACGGCCCTCTGGGCGCGCGAGGGCGTCGACGCCTCCGCCGTCGCGCGGGATCAGGAGGCCCAGACCGGCCTCTATTTCGTGCGCCACGGGCCCGAGGGGCACGCCTTCGAATACCGCCGCGCCGGCTCCGCCGCCGCCCGCATGACGCCGGCCGACCTGCCGCTGGAGACGATCCGGGGGGCGCGCTGCCTGCACCTCTCCGGCATCACCCAGGCGATTTCCGAGACCGCGGCCGAGGCCGGTTTCGCGGCCATCGAGGCGGCCCGCGCCGCCGGCGTCCCTGTCTCCTACGACCCCAACCTGCGCCTGCGCCTGTGGCCGCTGGAGCGCGCGCGGGAGGTGATCCACGCCGCCATGGCCAAGGTCGACGTGGCGCTGCCCGGGCTCGACGACGCGCGCCAGCTCACCGGGCGGGAGCGGCCGGAGGCGGTCTGCGACTTCTACCTCGACCTCGGCGCGAAGGTCGTGGCGCTGACGCTGGGGGCCGAGGGGGTGATGGTGGCGACGCCCGAGGCCCGCGCCTCGATCCCCGCGCGCAAGGCCGAGGCGGTCGACGCCACCGGCGCCGGCGACTGTTTCGACGGCGCCTTCCTGACCCGCTGGCTGGAGACGGGGGACGCCGAGACGGCGGCCCGCTTCGCCTCCGCCGCCGCCTCGATCTCGGTCGAGGGCTGGGGCGCCGTCGCCCCCCTGCCGCGCCGCGCGGCGGTGGAGGCGCTGCTGGAGGGCTGAGCCCCGCGACGCCGCGGCCGTCTTCCCTCGCCCCCCGGTTCCGGGTCATATGTCCAGACCAACGGGCACGAGGAGAGGCGGGACGATGAGCTACCAGGGCCGACGCGAGGATCCGCGGCTGACCACCGGCCGGGGGCGCTACACCGACGACGTCTCGCTTCCCGGCCAGCTCCGGGCGGCGTTCCTGCGCTCGGACCACGCGCACGGGCGGATCGTCTCGCTGAACCTCGACGCGGTGCGCGAGGCGGACGGCGTGGCGCTGGTGCTGACCCAGGCCGAGATCGCCGCCGCCGGCTGGCGACGCACCGCCCCCGCGATGCCCTTCCCCGGCCATGATGGCCCGCTGCTGGCCCCCGAATCCGCCGTCTTCGCCTACGACCGCGTCCGCCATGTCGGCGAGCCGCTGGCGGTGGTGATCGCTGAGACCGAGGCCCAGGCCCGCGACGCGCTGGAGCTGGCCGAAGTGGAGATCGAGCCGCTGGAGGCGGTGCTCGACCCCGCCGGCGCGCTCGCCGAGGGGGCCCCGCAGCTGCATGACGCGATCCCCGGCAACCGGCCCTTCGAATACCGCTTCGGCGACGCGGACGCGGTGGCCGAGGCCTTCGCCTCCGCCGCCCACCGCGTCCGCATCGCCCTGACCTCGGAGCGGCTGGTCGCCAACCCGATGGAGCCCAAGGCCGCCGTGGTCCGCTGGGACGGCGAGGTGCTGGAGCTGCACGCCCCCTCCCAGGGCATGCAGGGTCTGCGCGACGCGCTGGTCTTCGCCACCGGCCTCGCGCCCGAGCGCGTCCGCGTCTTCGCTGAGGACGTGGGCGGCGCCTTCGGCGTGCGCGCCGACGCCTATCCCGAATACCTCGCCATCGCGCTCGCCTCGCGCGAGCTGGGGCGGCCGGTGAAGTGGCTGTCCACGCGCGCGGAGACCATGGTCTCCGACTACCAGGGCCGCGGCATCGTGATGGAGGCGGAGCTGGCGCTGGACGAAGACGGGCGGTTCCTCGGCCTGCATCACGACTGGATCGCGGATCTGGGCTCGCATCCCGGGACCTCGGGGCCCTTCACCTCGGTGATGAACGCGGCGGTGATGGCGACGGGCGCCTACCGGATCCCGGCGATCGACGGGCGGGTGCGGCTGTGCGTCACCAACAAGACCCCGCTCGCCGCCTATCGCGGCGCGGCCCGCCCCGAGATGGCCTATGTGGTGGAGCGGCTGGTGGACGAGGCGGCGCGGCGCACCGGCCTCGACCGGGTGGCGCTCAGGCGGCAGAACGCGATCCCGCCCGACGCCTATCCCTACCCGATCCCCACCGCGCCCATGCCCAGCGCCTACGACAGCGGCGACCTGCCCCGGCTGCTGGGCGACGGGCTGAAGATGGCCGACTGGGAGGGGTTTTCGACGCGCCGCGCCGAGGCGGAGGCGAAGGGCCTGCTGCGCGGCATCGGCTGCGCGCTGTTCGTCGAGCCCTCGGGCGGGGTGTTGCCCTCGGACGAGGCCGCGATCACCTTCGAGGCGGACGGCACGGTCCTGCTGCACGAGCTCGCCGTCGCCTCCGGCCAGGGCCACGAGACGGTGTTTCCGGAACTGGTCGGCGCGCGGCTGGAGATCGACCCGGCGCTGGTCAACCTGAGCCTGCAGCGCAACGGCGGGCCGGTGAAGAAGGGGGCGGGGGCCTTCGGCTCGCGCACGCTGATGTCCCAGGGCTCGGTGCTGGTGGAATGCGCCCGGCAGGCGGTGGCGAAAGCCCGCGATCTGGCGGCGGCGGAGATGGACGTGGCCGCCGACGATCTCGACTACGCAGGCGGCGAGTTCCGCTCCCGCGCCTCCAACCGCACGCTGGGGCTCCTGGAGATCGCGGCCGCCCATCCCGGGGCGCTCGACACGCTGGTGGAGCTGCCGAGCCCGCGCAACTTCCCCTCCGGCCTGCATGTGGCGGAGGTGGAGGTGGACCCGGAGACGGGCGTGACCCGGATCGAGCGCTATGCGGCGCTCGACGACTGCGGGGTGGTGGTGAACGGCACGCTGGTCGCCGGGCAGGTCTGGGGCGGGCTGATGCAGGGCCTCGGCCAGGTCTTCGGCGAGCGCTGCGTCTACGACGCCGACGGCCAGTTCCTGACCGCGACCTTCATGGACTACTACATGCCCCGCGCGGACCTGCTGCCGGCGGCGACGGCGCTCGACAATCTCGAGATCCCCTCGCCGACCAACGAGCTGGGGGCGAAGGGCGTGGGCGAGGCGGGGACCATCGGCGCCCTGCCGGCGGTGATGAACGCGATCCTCGACGCGCTCGGCCCCCGCGGGGTGGAGGCCTTCGACATGCCCGCCACGCCGCACCGGGTCTGGCAGGCCCTGAAGGACGCCGCCGCCTGAGGCCGGGCGCAGGCGGCGCGCGGGAGACGCCGGCGCCACGCCCGGGGCCGGCCCGGCGCCCGCCCCGGCGAAGCTCCCGCCCGCCCACCCCGCTCCGCCGGGGCGGGCGCCGGGCCTCGCGCAGCGTCCTACCCACGCCGTCGGAGCCGGACGTGAGGGGGGCCTCGCCGGCCCGTCCTGACCCCGGCGGCCGCGCCGCGCCGCCGCGACGGGGTCGGCGGGCGGGCGTCCCGGCCGCGCAGCGGACGGCAGAGCCGCCCCGCCGGCCCCTGTCCCTCGCGCCGCCCGCAGCCTACAACGGGACCCAACCCGGCCGGCAGGTCGGGAGCAACCGGCGCCTCGCCGGACCCGACACGGAGGACCCCCATGGATCTCGCAACCCTCTTCTCGCTCGAGGGCCGCACCGCCCTCGTCACCGGCGGCTCGCGCGGCCTCGGCCGGATCATCGCCGCGACCTTCGTCGCCGCCGGCGCCAGGGTCTACGTGACCTCCCGCAAGGCCCCCGCCTGCCTGGAGACGGCCGAGGCGCTGGGCCCGAACTGCATCGCGCTGCCCGGCGACGTCTCCACGATCGAGGGCATCGACCGCCTGGTCGCCGAGCTCTCCGAGCGCGAGCCCGCCCTCGACATCCTCGTGAACAACGCCGGCGTCGCCTGGGGCGAGCCCTTCGAGTCCTACTCCGAGAAGGGCTGGGACAAGTCGATGGACGTGAACCTCAAGGCGCCCTTCTTCCTGATGCAGAAGCTGCACGGCATGCTGAAGGCGAACGCGCGCCCCGAGCGCCCCTCGAAGGTGATCAACGTCGCCTCCATCGACGGGCAGCGGCTGAACCCCTGGGACACCTACGCCTATCACGCCTCCAAGGCGGGGCTGATCTACCTCACCCGCCGGGTGGCGGCGAAGCTGGTCGAGGACCACGTCTACGTCACCGCCATCGCGCCGGGCGCCTTCGCCTCCGACATGAACACCGCCGCGCGGGACCATGCCGACGTGGTCTCCCGCCGGATCCCCGCGCGCCGGATCGGGAACGAGGAGGACATCGGCGCCGCCGCCCTCTACCTCGCCGCGCGCTCGGGCGACTACATCGTGGGCAACACCCTGACGGTAGACGGCGGCATCGTGAACGCGCAGGTCGGGCCCTCGGTCGACGAGTAGAGATCCGCTCGGAGCGCCGCCCCCCCGGCCCGGCGCCCGCCCCGGCGAAGCTCCCGCCCGCCCTCCCCGCTCCGCCGGGGCGGGCGCCGGGCCTGCCGTCGCGCCCTCGGACCCTGGCGCCGGGGCCGCAAGGCCCCGGGCGGCCGAGGGGGCTCGATGCCCCCGAGGACGCCCACCTGACCGCGAAAGCAGGGGCCGGCCCGCGGGGCGCCGCGGGCCGGCCGGGTCTCAGACCGTCTCGGGGGCGCCGAGGACGGCGGTCACCTGGCTCGACAGGAACCCGCCGTTGGCGTGGGAAAGGGCCAGCTTCGCGCCCTCCACCTGCCGCTCGCCGGCGGTCCCCATCACCTGCTCCACCGCCTCGACCACGGTGAAGAGGCCGTACATCCCCGGATGCACGCAGCTCAGCCCCCCGCCGTTGGTGTTGACCGGCAGCTCCCCCCCCGGCGCGATGCGCCCGCCGGACACGAAGGCCCCGCCCTCGCCCTTCCCGCAGAAGCCCAGGTCCTCGAGGAACAGCAGGGTGTTGATCGAGAAGGCGTCGTAGAGCTCCACCACGTCGAAATCCGCGGGCTTCACCCCGGCCTGGGCCATCGCCCGCGGCCCGGACTCGGCCGCCGCCGAGACCGTCAGGTCGGCCATCGAGCTCACCTGCATGTGCGTCGTCGCGGCCGCGATCCCCAGCACGTGCACGGGCGTCGTCGCCAGGTCCCTGGCCCGGTCGGCGCGCGTCATCACGATCGCCGCCGCCCCGTCGGTCACCAGGCAGCAGTCGCGCACCCCCAGCGGATCCGCCACCCGGCGGGCCGAGAGCACGTCGTCGACGCTCAGGTCGCCGCGCATGAAGGCGTCGGGGTTCAGCTTCGCCCAGGCCCGCGCCGCCACGGCGACCTCGGCCAGCTGCTCAGGCGTGGTGCCGTAGTCGTGCATGTGGCGCGCCGCGGCGAAGGCGTAGGCCGCCACCGGCAGCACCGGCTTGTAGGGCCCGTCCCAGGGATCCGGCCGGGCCGTGCTGACAAGCTTGCCGGTGGAGCTGCGCTGGTTCGAGCCGTAGGCGATCAGCGCCACGTCGATCAGCCCGGCATCCAGCGCCAGCGCCGCCTCGTGCATGTGGGTCAGGAACGAGGAGCCGCCGACCCGGTTGTTGCCGGTGATCTTCGGGTGGATCCCGAGGTATTGTGCGAAGCTCAGCCCCGCCAGCATGTCGGTCGGCTGGGCGATCCACAGCCCGTCGACGTCGGCGGGGGTCAGCCCGACCTTCTTCAGCGCCTTCACCGCCGCGGCGGCGGCGAGGTCGGTCTCGTGGAAGCCGGGGGTCTCGCCCATGCCGTGGGTGACGGCGGAGACGATGGCGGTGCGGCCGCGGGGAAATCCGTGCATGTCCGCCTCCCTCACGCCGGGTCGAAGACGACCAGCGGGCCGTCCTCGCCATCCGCGATGCGCGCGCGCACCTTCATGCCGATGGCGACGTCCTCGGGGGCCGGCCCCTCGACCCGCGACATCATGCGGGCGCCCTCGGCCAGGTCGATCAGCGCCACGTTGTAGGGGGCGGCCGGCGGGCGGGGGCGCATGACGGTGGTCGAATAGACCACGCCCTCGCCGCTCGCCTCGACCCACTCCAGCTCGGTGTCGCCGGTGCGCGGCTCGGCCACCCGGGGCGGCCAGAAGCAGCGGCCGGAGCCCTTCGCGCGCAGGATCATGAAGCGGCCCTCCGCCAGATGCGCCTGGAAGTCGGCCTCGGGCCGGATCTCCTGAGACATGCGTTCCTCCTTGGTGTTTCTTTGGTTGGACGCGAGGGGCCGCAGCCCCCCGCGCAAGGGCCTCAGCCCACCACGGCGTAGCCGTTGTCGAGCGCCACCTTCTCCCGCGCCGGGATGCGCACGCGGAAGAACACTTCCGCGCCCTCGATCCACAGGTCCGTCTCCAGCGTCTCGCCGGGGAAGACGGGCGAGGTGAAGCGGGCGTCGAGCCGCTTGAGCTTCGCCGGATCCAGCCCGCAGGCGCCCTTCATGACCGCGAAGCCGCCGATCCCGAAGGTGCAGAGCCCGTGCAGGATCGGCCGCGGGAAGCCCGCCTTCTCCGCCACCCGCGGATCGGCGTGGAGCGGGTTGTAGTCGCCCGAGAGCCGGTAGATCAGCGCCTGCTCCGGCCGGGTCGTGCGGGCGATCGTCAGGTCCGGCGCCCGCTCGGGCATCTTCGCGGGGCGGCGGGAGGCCTCGGTCGGGCCGCCGAAGCCGCCGTCGTCGCGCGCGAAGATGGTCTGGCGCACGGTCGCGAGCAGCGTGCCGGTCGCCTTGTCGGTGATCTCCCGCTCGCCCACCAGCAGGGCGCCGCGGCCCTCGCCCTTGTCGACGATCTCGGCCACGCGGGTCTTGCCGACGACGGTGGCGGCGACCGGCAGCGGCGCATGGAGCGTCAGCGCCTGCTCGCCATGCACCACCTTGAGGTAATTGACCCCCGTATCCATGTCCCGCACCCAGGAGCCCCTGGCCCCCAGCACGTTGGCCATCATCGGCAGGGCGGCGAGCCCCTCCTCGTAGACGAAGCCCAGCTCGTCGAGGTCCATCGGGTCCGCGCCCAGCCCCAGCCCGAGGGCGTAGAGCATGGCGTCGCGCGCATCATAGGTCTGCTCGACGGCGGGAATGTCGAGCTGCATCAGCTTGTCGTAGTCGATGGCCACCGGGGTCCTCCTGGTCGGGCCGCGTCATGACGGTCGCGCGGCTTGCGCGACCGGTCGCGGCCGCGGCGCGCATGATAAGGGAGACTTGGCAGGTCGTCTTCCCCCCGTGGACGGGCGCGGGATCGACATCGCCCCGCGATTGCCCGAGAAACGCCCCAGGCGGGCCCGCGCCCGCAGGACGACGCCGGGGGGACGATGCCCAGATCCACCACCGATCCGCTCGCGGGGGAGGCGCGGGCCGGATGGCTCGACGCCGCGCGGGGCGTGGGCATCGTGCTGGTGGTGCTGGGCCACGCGCTGCGCGGGATCGAGAGCTCTCCGGCGGAGCTGGACCCGGGGCTGTTCGCGGCCGCCGACTCGATGATCTACCTGTTCCACATGCCGCTGTTCTTCTTGCTGGCGGGAATGCCCTTTCCGAGGTCCGCGGCGAAGACCTCGCCCCGCGGGTTCCTGCGCAGCCGCGGGGTGCGGCTGCTGGCGCCGATGCTGATCTGGACCTACCTGTTCCTGGCGCTGCGGGCGCTGGCGGGGCCGGCCGCGAACAGCCCCGTCGGCTTCGAGGACCTGCTGCGCTGGCCCCTGCCGCCCTACGAGCACCTGTGGTTCCTGTGGGCGCTGTTCCTGATCCAGGCGGCGAGCTTCGCGGGCTTCGCCCTGTCGCGGGCGCTCGGCTGGGCGACGCTGGCGGTCCTCGCGGCGGCGGCGCCGGCGGCGCTGATCCTGGGCCTCGTCCCGCTCGAGGCGCTGCCGATCGTCGAGAACGCCCTGCTCCACATGCCCTTCTTCGCCCTCGGCGCTTTCGTCGGGGTTCCGCTGCTGGCCGGGCTCTGGCGGCCCTGGATCGGCTGGGTCGGCCTCGCGGTCTTCGCGCTCTGCCTCGCCGACGCGGGGCTCGAGCCGCGGGCGGAGGGGCTGCGGGCGCATTTCCTGATGGCGCTCGCCGCGGCCCTGGGCCTGATCCTCGCGATCCGAGGGAGCGCGCTGGGCCGGTCGCGCTGGGCGGCGGCGCTGGGGCGGGCGTCGCTGTTCATCTACCTCGCGCACACCGTCTTCTCGGGCGCGGTGCGCATCGCCCTGCTGCAGGCGGGAATCGAGGACCCGGCGCTGCATCTGGCGCTGGGGGTGGCGGCGGGGCTCGCCGGGCCGATGCTGCTGGCGCCGCTGCTGCGCCGCACCCCGCTCGGCCCGGCGCTGGGGGCCTAGGCGGCCTCGGGCGCGACGCCGCGCAGCACCCCGCGGGCGGTCAGATCGGCGATCTCCCCGGCGGAGACGCCGGCCTCGCGCAGGATCTCCTCGCCGTGCTCGCCCAGCTCCGGCGGGTGGCGGTCGGGGGCGGTCTCGACGTCACGGCTCTCGACCGGGGTCCGGGTCTCGCGGCAGAGACCCTGGGAGGGGTGCTCGTAGTCGCGGAACAGGCCGACCTGGGCGAGGTGCGGGTCGCTCTCCAGCGCCGCCAGCTCGGTGCAGGGGGCGGCGGGGATGTCGAGCTCGGCGAACAGCGCCAGCCATTCGGCGGTGGAGCGGGCGGGCAGGATCTCCTCGGCGAGCAGGCGGTAGAGCTCGCCGACATGGGCGGCCGCGGCATAGCGGTCGGTCATCATCGGGCCGGTCAGCACGTCCTCGCGCCCCACGGCGTTGAGGAACTTCGTCCAGTGCGTGAAATTGTAGACGGCGTGGATGATCCAGCCGTCCCGCGTCGCCACCGGCCGGCGGTGGGGCGAGCCGGTGCGGGCGTAGATCAGGTCCCCCACCGGCGGCTGGAAGGCGTGGCCGTTGAGGTGCTGGTTCATCCCCACGCTCGCCATCGCCTCGAACATCGCGGTCTCGAGAAAGCAGCCGCGGCCGGTCTGCGCGGCCTTCAGCATCCCCGCCAGCACCGTCTGGCCCAGGATCAGCGCGGTGATCACGTCGCAGACGGCGACCGGCGCCATCTCCGGGCCCTCGCCATGCAGGCCCATCAGGTCGGCGAAGCCCGACCAGCCCTGGATCACGTCGTCGACCGCCGGCCGGCCGGCATAGGGACCGGACGAGCCGAAGCCCACCGCCTGCGCATAGACCAGCCGCGGGTTCGCGGCCGACAGCGCGTCGTAGCCGAAGCCCAGCCGCTCCACCGCCGCGGGGCGCATGTTGTGCACGAAGGCGTCGGCGCCGCCGACCAGCTTCATCAGCGCCGCCCGGGCCGCCGGATCCTTGAGGTTCAGCGCGATCGAGCGCTTGTTGCGGTTGTTGGCCATCCACTGCGCGGTCATCCCCCCGGGGACGCGCGGCTGGCCCAGCCCGCGATAGGTGTCGCCGTCGAGCGATTCCACCTTGATCACGTCGGCGCCGAAGTCGCCCAGCATCTGGGTCGCGTAGGGGGCCAGCAGGATGTGGCCCATCTCGACCACGCGCTTTCCGTCCAGAAGCCTCAGCATGAGCGGCGATCCTCCCTGTCCCGGCCGGCTTCGGGCGTCCGGCGGCGGGGCATTGCGCCCCGGTCGGGGCGCGAAGGCAAGGGGCGCGGGGCGCGCCCCGGTCGGTTCCGCGACGCAAGCATGTTGCCGGCGCGGCCCGCCCATACTAACAAGCGCGCGGTCGCCGCGACCAGGGAGGCGGACGGCCGTGCCGCCATTGTCGCCCCCCAAGCGGAGACGCAGATGATCGACGAAATCTTCAAGCGCAACAAAGCCTGGTCGGACCGGATCCGCACCGCCTCCCCGGACTTCTTCCCGCGCCTGGCCGCGCAGCAGACGCCGGAGTATTTCTGGATCGGCTGCTCCGACAGCCGGGTGCCGGCCAACCAGGTCGCGGGGCTCGATCCGGGGGAGGTCTTCGTTCACCGCAACGTGGCCAACGTGATCCACTCGGCGGACATGAACATGCTCTCGGTGCTGGAGTTCGCGATCTTCGGGCTCGGCGTGAAGGAGATCATGATCACCGGCCACTACGGCTGCGGCGGCGTGCGCGCCTCGCTCGAGGATCCCACCGGCGCGCTGGTCGACCACTGGCTGGAGCCGGTGCGCCGCCTGAGCCAGGTCCACGCCGAGGAGCTCGCCCGCGCCGAGAGCCACGAGGCCAAGGTCGACCGCCTGTGCGAGCTCAACGTGCTGGAGGGGGTGCGCAAGCTCGCCGACTCGCCGATCATGCGCGAGGCCTGGAAGCGCGGCCTGAACATCAACCTCCACGGCCTGTGCTACGGGCTGAAGGACGGTCTGCTGCGCGACATGCACTGCACCATCACCCCGGAGGACGCGAAGAAGCGCTGAGCGCCTTCGCCCGCCGACCGACGCACGCCCCGGGCCCCCCGCCCGGGGCGTTTGCGCATCCGGGACCCGCAGGATTCGGGGGCAGGATCCGGGCGCAGGATCCGGGCGCAGGAACCGGGTCGAGCGCGTCTCCCTCCGCGGCCAGGGTCGGGGCTCCAGACGTTGAAGGAGCTCCCGATGCCCGTCCGATCCCTCGACGGCCGCGTGGTCGTCGTCACCGGCGCCTCCGCCGGCATCGGCGCCGCCGCCGCCCGCCTGTTCGCGGCCGAAGGCGCCGCCGTGGTCCTCTCCGCCCGCGGGGCCGAGCGGCTGCACGCCGTCGCCGAGGCGATCCGCGCCGAGGGCGGCCGGGCCGAGGCCCTGCCCGGCGACGTCGCCGACCCCGCCCATGCCGCCGCCCTGACCGCGCTCGCGGTGGAGCGGTTCGGCGGCCTCGACGCCGCCTTCGACAACGCCGGGACGCTGGGCGCCCTCGGCCTGGTCGAGGGCATGGCCCTGGCCGACTGGCGGGCGGTCATCGAGACCAACCTGACCTCCGCCTTCCTGCTGGCGCAGGCGCAGATCCCGGCGCTGCGGGCGCGCGGCGGCGGGTCGATCGTGTTCACCTCGTCCTTCGTGGGCCCCTGCTCCGGCCTCGCCGGCATGGGCGCCTATGCGGCGGCGAAGGCGGGGCTGGTGGGGCTGGCGCGCGCGCTGGCGGTGGAGCTCGGCCCCGAGCGGATCCGGGTCAACGCCCTGATGCCCGGCGGCACGCGGACCGCGATGGCCGGCGACGACCCCGGCTGGCACGCGCAGGTCGCGGCGATGCACGCCCTCAAGCGCCTCGCCGAGCCCGACGAGATCGCCCCCGCCGCCCTGTTCCTGCTGTCCGACGCGGGATCCTTCGTCACCGGCTCGGCCCTCGCCGCGGACGGCGGCGTCTCCGTCGCCCGTCCCTGAAGAGGCCCCGCCCGCCGCACGGGCGCCCCGGGCCTGACCCGGGGCCTCCGCCCGACGCCTGCGTGCGGCGCCCCGGCCCAGGTCCGGCGGGGCGCGACGGGGCCGGGCTCAGAAGGGGACGTCGTCCGCGGCGGTGACGAATTTCGCCACCACGCGCTTGAAGCCGGCCTTCTCGAATTCGATGCCCAGCTTGTCGCCCTCGATCTCCTGCACGGCGCCGTAGCCGAACTTCTGGTGGAAGACCCGGGTCCCGAGCTCGAAGGCCGGGACCGCCTCGGCGTCGATCACCAGGTTGGCGCTTTCGCGAGGCTGGCTCATCGGGCGCGAGGCGTTGCGCGCCTGCATCCGCCGCCAGCCGGGCGAGTTGTAGCCGTCCGCCCGCGCCGCCCGATCCTCGAGCTGCGAGCCCTTCATCACGCCGGGAATGTCCGTCGGCGCGCCCGCCCGAGCGCCGCCGTGGCCGTAGAGGCCCGGCGGCGTCAGCACCTCGACATGCGCCTCGGGCAGCTCGTCGATGAAGCGGGACGGCAGCGCGTTCTGCCAGCGGCCGTACATCTGCCGGTTGGCGGCGAAGGAGACGGTCAGATGCTCCCGCGCCCGGGTGAGGCCGACGTAGGCGAGGCGGCGTTCCTCCTCCAGCCCCTTCAGCCCGCTCTCGTCCATGCTCCGCTGCGAGGGGAACAGCCCGTCCTCCCACCCCGGCAGGAACACCGCCGGGAACTCCAGCCCCTTGGCGGCGTGGAGCGTCATGATCGAGACCTTCTCGCCCCCGTCCTCGCTGTCGTTGTCCATCACGAGGCTGACGTGCTCGAGGAACCCCTGCAGGTTCTCGAACTCGCCGACCGCCTTCACCAGCTCCTTGAGGTTCTCCAGCCGGCCCGGCGAGTCGGGAGAGGGGTCGTTCTTCCACATCTCCGTATAGCCGCTCTCGTCCAGCATCACTTCGGCGAGCTCGGTGTGGGAGGCGCCGGCCAGCACCTGCGCATGCCAGCGCCCGATGCCGTCGAGCAGCTCGCGCAGCGCGTTGCGGGCGCGGGCGGCGAGGGTGCCGGCCTCCAGCACCAGTTTCGCGCCCTCGATCAGCGTCACGCCGGCGTCGCGGGCGGCGAGCTGGATCTGCTGCTGGGCCTTGTCGCCCAGGCCCCGCTTGGGGACGTTCACGATCCGCTCGAACGCCAGCCCGTCGTCGGGGCTTACGGCGAGGCGGAAATAGGCCATCGCGTCCCGGATCTCCCGCCGCTCGTAGAAGCGGGGGCCGCCGATGACGCGGTAGGGCATGCCGATGGTCAGGAACCGGTCCTCGAAGGCGCGCATCTGGAAGCCGGCGCGCACCAGGATCGCGACGTCGTCGAGCGACAGCCGGTCGTGGCCGCGGGTCCCGGTGTGGAAGGCCTCGATCTCCTCGCCGATCCAGCGGGCTTCCTCGTCGCCGTCCCAGTGGCCGATCAGGCGCACCCGCTCGCCGCCATGGGCCTCGGTCCACAGCGTCTTGCCCAGGCGGCTCTCGTTGGTGTGGATCACCCCCGAGGCGGCGGCGAGGATATGCGGCGTGGAGCGATAGTTCTGCTCCAGCCGGATCACCTTCGCGCCCGGAAAATCCTTCTCGAACCGCAGGATGTTGCCGACCTCGGCCCCGCGCCAGCCGTAGATCGACTGGTCGTCGTCGCCCACGCAGCAGATGTTCTTCGCGCCCCCCGCCAGCAGCCGCAGCCACAGGTACTGGGCGACGTTGGTGTCCTGGTACTCGTCCACCAGGATGTAGCGGAAGCGCCTCCGCCACCCCTCCAGCACGTCCGCGTGGGTCTGGAAGATGGTGGTCATGTGCAGCAGCAGGTCGCCGAAATCGCAGGCGTTCAGCGTGCGCAGGCGGGACTGGTAGATCGCATAGACCTCGCCGCCGCGGCGGTTGAAGGCGGCATGCTCGGCGCTCGGCAGCTGGTCGGGGCGCCAGCCGCGGTTCTTCCAGCCGTCGATCAGGGACGCCATCAGCCGGGGCGGCCAGCGCTTCTCGTCGATCCCCTCGGCCTGCAGGATCTGCTTGATCAGCCGCAGCTGGTCGTCGGTGTCGAGGATCGTGAAGTTCGACTTCAGCTCCACCAGCTCCGCGTGCCGGCGCAGCATCTTGGCGCAGAGCGCGTGGAAGGTGCCCAGCCAGGGCATGCCGTCGGTGGGCTGGTTGAGGATGTCGGCCACGCGATGCTTCATCTCGCGCGCAGCCTTGTTGGTGAAGGTGACCGCCAGGATCTCCCACGGGCGCGCCCGGCCCTGGGCCAGGATATGCGCGATCCGCGCGGTCAGCGCCCGGGTCTTGCCGGTGCCGGCGCCGGCCAGCACCAGCACGGGGCCGTCCAGCGTCTCCACCGCCTCGCGTTGCGGGGGGTTGAGGCCGTCGAGATAGGGGGTCGGGCGCGCCGCCATGGCGCGCGCGGACAGGCTCTGCGAGGCCGCGGCCTCGAAGGATTCGAACTCGTCGTCGAAACCTCCGCCGTCGAACTCGCCGCCGAACTGTTCACCGCCGCTCATGGGCGCAGACTAGCGCGAAGCGCCCCGGGGCGAAAGAGGGTGTTCGCGTTGCGTTCCGCACCGTGGCGGCCCGTCGCGGCCGGCGGGGCGCCCGCCCGCGCGGGGCGCGGCCCGGCCCCTGTCGCGCCCGTGAACGCGATCCGACTAGGCGTGCGGCGCCCGGGCGCCTAGATTGGGGCGGAGCGAAGGAGGAGACCGCCCCCATGTTCTTTTCTCGCAGGACCCCCGAACTGCCGACCGCCGCCACGGCGCTGCCCGGCCGGCCCGAGCCGATCCCCACCGCCGAGCTTCACCACGTCAACGGCAATCCCCTCAAGCCGCCCTTCCCCGAGGGCCTGCGCACGGCGATCTTCGCCGCCGGCTGCTTCTGGGGGGTGGAGCGCAAGTTCTGGTCGCTGCCGGGCGTGTGGACCACCGCCGTGGGCTACATCGCCGGCGTCACCCCCAACCCCAGCTACCGCGAGGTCTGCACCGGGCGCACCGGCCATACCGAGGCGGTTCTGGTGGTCTACGACCCCGCGACGATCTCCTACGACGCCCTCCTGAAGACCTTCTGGGAGGGTCACGACCCCACCCAGGGCATGCGCCAGGGCAATGACGTGGGCACCCAGTACCGCTCCGGCGTCTACACCGCCTCGGATGCGGAGACGGCCGCCGCCGAGGCCAGCCGCGACGCCTACCAGGCCCGGCTCGAGGCGGCCGGCTACGGCCGGATCACCACCGAGATCCTGCCCGCCCCGGCGTTCTACTACGCCGAGGACTACCACCAGCAGTATCTGTCGAAGAACCCCGGCGGCTACTGCGGCGTCGGCGGCACCGGCGTCAGCTGCCCCATCGGCGTCGGCGCCTGACGCCCGCCCCAGGCCCGGCCCGCCCAAGGCCCTGCCGAAAGCGCCTGTTCTCCGGAGCCGTCCGTCGCTGATGCCGATCAGAGCGACTCGGCCGAAGGGGTCAAGGATCGCGCAGCGACCGCGCTTGCGCGGCTTGTCCTTGACCCCTTCGGCCGAGTCGCTCAGGCATCAGAAGCGACGGACGGCTGCGGAGAACAGGCGCGGGCCCTGTTCTCTGGTGAGTTCAGAAGCGCCCCACGGGCGAAGCCCGCCGCGCGCGCAGCGCGCGCAGGCCAGGCCCGCCCGCAGGGCGCCTCCTCCCCCCCGCCCCTCTTGACCTCGCGCCCCTTGCGCTCCAAAGCGCCCGCACCCTCTTCCCACGGCCTCCGGAGCCCTCGCCGATGACCACCTGGACCGCGCTGACCACCCTTCCCGGAGAGGCCGCGGCCTACACCCTGGGCGACGCGGTCGAGAGCCTGCCCCTCGCCCCCCTCGCGCTGGCGGTGCTGGAGGTCGAGGACGGCTCGGGCCTGTGGGAGGTCGGCGCCTATTACGACGAGAAGCCCGACCCCATCGCCCTCGACCTTCTGGCCGCCGCCCATGGCGCCCGGCCCTTCGCGGTCTCCAAGCTCGAGGATCGCGACTGGGTCGCCCAGGTGCGGCGCGAGCTGACCCCGGTGCATGCCGGCCGCTTCATCGTCTACGGCTCCCACGACGCCGAGCGGATCCCGCTGAACCGCACCGGGCTGGAGATCGAGGCCGCGATGGCCTTCGGCACCGGCCACCACGGCACCACCCGCGGCTGCCTGCTGGCGCTGGAGGGCCTGGTGCGCGAGGGCTGGGTGTTTGACCGCACCCTCGACGTGGGCTGCGGCACCGGGGTGCTGGCGATGGCCGCGGCGGCGGCGTTCCGCAAGCTGGCGGTGGCGACCGACATCGACCCGGTGGCGGTGCGCACCGCCCGGGCCAACGCGCGCGCCAACGGCCTCGGCCCTTGGATGCGCATCGGCCAGGCCGACGGGCTGCAGGCCCCGCTGATCCGCGACGCCGGCCCCTACGGCCTTGTCTTCGCCAACATCCTCGCCCGGCCGCTGAAGCGCCTCGCCCCCTCGATCGCCGGGGCCGCGGCGTCGGGCGGCTTCGCCGTGCTCTCCGGCCTGCTGGACCGCCAGGCCCCGGGGGTCGAGCAGGCCTATCTCGCCAACGGCTTCGCCCGCCACCGGGTGATCCGGCTCGAGGGCTGGACGACCCTGGTGCTGCGCCGGCGCTGAGGCGCGCGCCGAGACGGGAGCGTCGGCCGGCCGCCCGGCGCTCCGCCCCGTCGCCCGAAACCGGACGCCTGAAATGGAAAACGCCGCCCTCGCTTTCGCGAGGACGGCGCTTCGCCGTACCCGAAGGGTCGTCAGGTCAGCGGCGCAGCCGCGCCGCGACTTCGTTCAGGTCGGCGCCCAGCAGGCCGATGTCGGCGAGCTGACGGTCCGAGAGGCGGGCGAGGGCGCGGGCGGTGTTGCGGCGCGCGTTCCACAGGGCGATCTCGGCGACCAGCGTCTCGACGGCGCTGATGGCGGAGTGGATGGCGAGGGCGCCGCGGGGCAGCGCGGGGGCGTTCACGTTGATCTGGGTCATGGCGGTCTCCTTCGGGCCGGCGATCATTCCGGGGTTCGGGACGCGGCGTCGTCCCTTGGCGGCGCATCTAGAGGGCGCCGAATTCTTGTGCAACGTTGCAAAACGCATGGGCGCCTTGCACGGCGCGCATAGCAAAAACCTCTAGGTTTTCAAAACCTTGCCGATACCCGACGTCAGGTCGCTTTCAGACCATCCGGTGTCGGTTGCAGATCGCAAACGTGGCGGAATCCCGGCGGAAACCGCGCGCGGCTCTGGCCGGATGTTCGCGCTTCGTGCTAGCTTTTGAAAAATCGAGCGGAAGAAGGCGGGACGCATGCGGGTGATCGGGGTCGATCCCGGCCTGAGACGGACCGGCTGGGGGGTCATCGAGACCTCCGGAAGCCGGATTCGCCACGTGGCCAACGGGGTCTGCGAATCGCGGGGGACGGACCTCGCCTCCCGCCTGCTGTCGCTGTTCGAGCAGCTGACCGAGGTGGTCGAGGCCCAGGCCCCCGAGATGGCCGCGGTCGAGCACACCTTCGTCAACAAGGACGCCGCCGGGACGCTGAAGCTCGGCCAGGCCCGGGCCGTGGCCCTGCTGGTGCCGGCGCGCGCGGGGCTCGAGGTGGCCGAATACGCGCCCAACGCGGTGAAGAAGGCGGTCGTCGGCGTCGGCCATGCCGCCAAGTCCCAGGTGGAGCACATGGTGCGCCTGCAGCTGCCGGGCGCGAAGCTCGCCGGCCCCGACGCGACCGACGCGCTGGCCATCGCGCTCTGCCACGCCTTCCACGCCCGCGCCGGCGGCAAGCTCGAGGCCGCGCTCGCCGCCGCCGGGGCGTCGCGATGATCCGCCCCGCGGAGGACCGCACCATGACTCCCGCGCGGAGAAACGCACGATGACCCCCGCGCAGAGGACCGCACGATGATCGGCAAGGTCTCCGGCCGCCTCGACTACATCGCCGAGGATCACGCGCTGATCGAGGCGGCGGGGGTGGGCTATGTCGTCTACGCCTCGCCCCGCACCCTCGCCGCCCTCCCCCAGCCGGGAGAGCCCTGCGCCCTCTACACCGAGCTGGTGGTGCGCGAGGACCTCCTCCAGCTCTTCGGCTTCCCGACGCTGGCGGAGAAGGAATGGCACCGCCTGCTGACCTCGGTGCAGGGGGTGGGCCCGCGCTCGGCGCTCGCCATCGTCGGCCTGCTGGGGCCCGAGGGCACGGGGCGGGCCATCGTCACCGGCGACACGGCGGCGGTGCGCAAGGCGCCCGGCGTGGGCCCCAAGCTCGCCCAGCGCATCGTGCTGGAGCTGCGCGACAAGGCCCCCTCGGTGATGGCGCTCGGCGGCCGCGGCGCCCGGGCGGCCGCGCCGACCCTCTCGGCCGAGGCGCCGGAGCCCCCCGCCGCCCCGAAACGCGCCGCGAAGCCGAAGGCCGCGCCCGACGACGGCGCGGCCTCGGCCGCCGCCGCCCAGGCCGACGCCCTTTCGGCCCTGGTCAACCTGGGCTACCCCGAGTCCCAGGCCGCCGTCGCCGTGGCGGAGGCCGCCGCCGACGGCGAAACCCCCCCGACCTCCGCCGCCCTGATCCGCGCCGCCCTGCGCGCCCTGGCCCCGAAGTGAGCCCCGCGCCGTGACCGACCTGCAAGCGAGCCCCTGAATGGCCGACGCCGCCCACACCGGCCGCCTGACCGACCGCGAGCCCCTGCCCGGCGACGAGGCCGACCGCGCCCTGCGTCCGCAGGCGCTGGACGATTTCGTCGGCCAGCCCGAGGCCCGCGCCAACCTGCGCGTCTTCGTCGAATCCGCCCGCCGCCGCGGCGAGGCGATGGACCACACGCTGTTCCACGGGCCCCCCGGCCTCGGAAAGACCACGCTCGCCCAGATCGTCGCCCGCGAGCTGGGCGTGAACTTCCGGATGACCTCCGGCCCGGTCCTGGCCAAGGCCGGGGACCTCGCCGCGATCCTCACCAACCTCGACGCCCGCGACGTCCTCTTCATCGACGAGATCCACCGCATGTCTCCGGTGGTGGAGGAGATCCTCTATCCCGCGATGGAGGACTACGCCCTCGACCTCGTCATCGGCGAGGGTCCCGCCGCCCGCACGGTGCGCATCGACCTGCCCCCCTTCACGCTGGTGGGGGCCACCACCCGCCTCGGCCTGCTGACCACGCCGCTGCGCGACCGCTTTGGAATTCCCGTGCGCCTGGAATTCTACTCGGTCGCGGACCTCGTCAGAATCGTCGACCGCGCCGCCCGCCTGCTGAACGCCCCCGCCACCCCCGACGGCGCGGAGGAGATCGCGCGGCGCGCCCGCGGCACCCCCCGCATCGCCGGCCGCCTCCTTCGCCGGGTGGTGGACTTCGCCGTGGTCGAGGGCGACGGCACGGTCACCCAGGCCATCGCCGACCGGGCCCTGACGCGGCTCGGCGTCGACGACCTCGGCCTCGACGGCGGCGACCGGCGCTACCTGCGCCTGCTGGCCGAGCACTACGCCGGCGGCCCCGTGGGCATCGAGACCATCTCCGCCGCCCTCTCCGAGGCCCGCGATGCGCTGGAGGAGGTCATCGAGCCCTTCCTCCTCCAGTCCGGCCTGATCCAGCGCACCCCGCGCGGCCGCATGCTGGCGGCGAAGGCCTGGACCCACCTCGGCCTGGAGCCGCCGCGGGCGCCCGAGGCGCCGCGCCCCGCCCCGGACCTCTTCGACGAGCCATGACCGAGCACCGCCTGACCGTCCGCGTCTATTACGAGGACACCGACCTCGCCGGCGTGGTCTTCTACGCCAACTACCTGCGCTACTACGAACGCGGGCGCTCGGACGCGCTGCGGGATCTGGGCGTGGACCAGACCGCGCTGAAGGCCGCCGGCGTGGTCTTCGTGGTGCGCCGGATCGAGGTGGACTACGTGGCCCCCGCCCGCTTCGAGGACCTGCTGGAGGTCGCCACCCGGGTCGAGACGCTCAAGGGCGCCTCCGCCGAGATGGTCCAGGAGATCCGCCGCGACGGCCAGGTCCTGAACCGCGCCCGCGTCTTCGTCGCCTGCATGACCCTCGAGGGCCGCCCGGTCCGCCTGCCGCAGGAGGCTCGGGTCGCGATGGAGCGCCTGCTCGGCTGACCCCGGGCGCGGGCGGGGGCGACGACGCGGCCCCGGCCCCGGGCGGCCCTCGCCCCGCGCGCCGAGGCCTGCGGCCGCGCCGCGGGCGGGACCGGGCGGCGGGCGCGAGGCCCGACGCGGCGCCCCGGGCCCCCCGATAGCCCCGGGTCCCCCCGAAAGCGCCGCAGCGGGGGCCCGTCCTCCCTCGAAAACGCCCGCGCTCCGCCGCCGCAGGGCGCCGATCCGCCATAATGCCGCCGCGCTGCTGTTTCACCGCTCGCGCTTGCTTTATACTGCGCTCGAGAGACCCGCCCGCAGTGGGCGGCGGAGGCGGGCGCGCGCGGACCAGGGCCCCGGCAGACGGGCCGACCGCGATGGGCAGAGGCGGAGACGAGGCATGAATCCCGAGCAGGCGGCCGACGCGATCGCCGCGGCGCACGAGCTTGATTTTTCCCTGCAGGCGCTGTTCCTGCGCGCGACCCTGACGGTCCAGATCGTGATGGTGATGCTGGTCCTGGCCTCGATCTGGTCCTGGGCGGTCGCGATCTCGAAATACCTGGCCTATCGCCGCGCGCGCGCCGAGGCGGGCCAGTTCGAGAACGCCTTCTGGTCCGGCCAGCCGCTGGACGAGCTGCACGAGCGGCTGGGCGACCGGCCGCGCTCGGCGCTGGAGCGGATCTTCACCGCCGGCATGAACGAATGGCGCAAGTCCCACGCCACCGGCGGCAAGCTGATCGCCGGCGCCGAGGCGCGCATCAACCGGGTGATGAACGTCGCCATCTCGCGCGAGGCCGAGGCGCTGGAATCGCGGCTCGCGAGCCTCGCCACCGTCGGCTCGGTGACGCCCTTCGTGGGCCTCTTCGGCACCGTCTGGGGCATCAAGAACAGCTTCGAGGCCATCGCGATGAGCCAGAACACCAACCTCGCGGTGGTGGCGCCGGGCATCGCCGAGGCGCTGGTCGCCACCGCCCTCGGTCTCGTGACCGCGATTCCCGCGGTGATCTTCTACAACAAGCTGTCGGGAGACGCCGGCCGCCTGGTGGGCCGCATGGAGGCCTTCTCGGACGAGTTCGGCGCGATCCTCGACCGGCAGATGCAGAAGCGGGAGAGCTGAGCCATGGTCGCCACCGTGCAGCGCCGCAGCTCCGGGCGCGGGTCCCGTCGGAGCCGGAGCCAGCCGATGGGCGAGATCAACGTCACGCCGATGGTCGACGTGATGCTGGTGCTCCTGATCATCTTCATGGTCGCCGCCCCGATGCTGACCACCGGCGTGCCGCTGGAGCTGCCGCAGACCGCCGCCGACCCCCTGCCCCACCAGCAGGAGGAGCCGCTGACCGTGCAGCTCGCCCCTGACGGCAAGGTCTACGTGATGAACGCCGAGGTCCCGCCGGAGAACCTGCTCGAGCGGCTCGCCGCCATCGCGGCCGAGCGTCGCGACGACCAGGTGTTCCTGCGCGCCGATCAGTCGCTGAGCTACGGCGCCATCATGCAGGTGATGGGCGCGCTGAACGCCGGCGGCTTCTCGTCGATCGCGCTGGTCACCGATTCCGCCCCCCGTCCCCAGCCCGCGCCGGGGACGCCGAGCGAATGAGCCCCCGCCGCGCCCTGCGGCCCCCGGCCCGTCCGGAGGGTCCGGATCCCGAGGAGAAGCGGGGCCTGATGGTCTCGGCCGGCGCCCATGTGGCCGTGGTGCTGGTCGCGATCTTCGGCGGCCCGCTGTTCAAGGGCGACGAGGCGCAGGCGGTGCGCATCGCCGACGTCGACCTGATCACCTCGTCCGAGTTCGACGCCATGGTCTCGCAGGCCCCCCAGGGCCCGCGGGGCGACGTCGCCTCGCTGGTGCCCCCGCGCCCGGGCGAGGACCGGCCGGCGCCGGAGGCGCCCGCCGCCGACACGCCCCCCCAGCGCGCCGAGGCGCAGCGCTCGGAGACCGCGCCTGCGCCGACCCGGCCGCCGGAGCCGCAGGAGACCGCCCCCGCCCAGACCGCGGCGCCCGCCTCCCGGCCCGAGGCGCCCCGGGCGAACGACGCGCCCGTCGCCCCGCCGAAGGGCGTGACCGCCTCTTCTCCCCCGCTGCCCGCGGGGCCCGAGCGGCTGGACGCCCCCCAGCGCGACGCGCCGGCGACGCCGGACGCGGCGCCGCCGCGCGACCTCGACCGCGTGGCGCCGACGCCGGCCCCGCCCAAGCAGACCATCGCCGAGGCGGACACGCCCACGCCCGCGACCCGGCCCGCCGAGCAGCAGGCCCAGACCCCGCCGCCGCCCCAGCAGCCCGCCGCGGCGCCGCAGGAGGCGACCACCCAGATCGTGACCGAGGCCGACGAGACCTCGGAGCAGGACACGCTCGCCCCCGTCGCCTCGGCCCCGCCCCGCGGCCGCCCCGAGGCGCCGGACCGCAGCCGCGCGCCGGAGCCGGAGACGCAGACCGCCGCCGCCGACCCGCAGCCGGCCCCGGCCGCCAAGCCCGATCCCAAGCCCGCGGCGAAGCCCGACCCGGCCCCCGCCTCGGCGGCGAAGCCCGACCCCAAGCCCGCGCAGCAGAGCGCCGCGGCGCCCTCCGGCTCGACCGGCGCCACGACCAATGCTCCGGAGGGGCCGCGGCTGACCTCGGGCCAGGTCAACGGCGTCCGGCTGGGCGTGCAGAAATACTGGCGCATGGACCGCGTCACCAACCTGCCCAATTACGAGGAGCTGGTGGTGGTGATCCAGGTGACGCTCGACCAGTCGGGCAAGATGGTGGGCAAGCCGAAGGTGGTGCAGCCCAGCGGCGTGCCCGACGCGCGCTGGCGGGTGGCGATCCAGGTCGCCGAGATCGCCGCCGCCCGCGCCGCCACCGAGGGCTTCCAGCTGCCGCGCGAATCCTACGGCCGCTGGAAGACCATCGAGTTCAAGTTCAACCCGGGTCAGGGAGTGCAGATGTGATCCGCCGCCCGCGCCCGGCCCCCCGCCCGACCAACGAGAAACGCAGAAGGGGTAGCCCGATGACCGCCCGACGTCCGCTGAGGTCCCTGTTGGCCGTCTCGCTCGCCGCCCTGGCCGCGGCCGGCGCCTTGTTCGCGCCCGCGCCCGGCGCCGCCCAGGAGCCGCTGCGCATCGAGATCACCGAGGGCGTGATCGAGCCGATGCCCATCGCCATCCCCGCCTTCGCCGCCGACGGCGGCTCCTCGGCCTATGCCGCCGAGATCCGGCAGGTGGTGGTCGACGACCTGGCGGGCTCGGGCCTGTTCCGGGTCATCGACCAGTCCGCCTATCTCGCCGGCGCCGGCTCGGTCGACCAGCGGCCCGATTTCGAGAACTGGCGGGTGATCAACGCCGAGGCGCTGGGCGTCTCCGAGTCCGCGCTGACCGACGACGGGCGGCTGCAGGTGCGCTTCCAGCTCTGGGACGTGTTCGGGGCGAAGCCGCTGGGCGACGGGCTGGGCCTGCGCGCGGCGCCCGGCGACGCGCGCCGCATCGGCCACAAGATCGCCGACGCCATCCACCTCGCCCTGACCGGCGAGCCGGGGTATTTCGACAGCCGCGTCGCCTTCGTGGCCGAGAGCGGGCCGAAGGGCGCGCGCCAGAAGCGCATCGCGATCATGGACCAGGACGGCGCCAACCTGCGCTACATGACCGACGGCGGGTCGCTGGTGCTCTCGCCCCAGTTCTCGCCGGCGGGCGACAGCCTGGTCTACATCTCCTGGGGCACGGGCGCGCCGAAGGTGGTCTACCAGGACCTGCGCGGCGGCGGCTCCGAGGTGCTGGGCTCGTTCCCCTCGATGTCCTTCTCGCCGAAGTTCTCGCCCGACGGGGGCTCGGTGCTGATGTCGCTGACGGATGGGGCGAACACCGACATCTACTCGATGTCGCTCGCCTCGCGGCAGGTCTCGCGGCTGACCTCGGGCCCGGCGATCGAGACCTCGCCCGACTATTCGCCCGACGGCAGCCAGATCGTCTTCGAGTCCGACGCCGGCGGCAACCCGCAGCTCTACGTGATGTCCGCGGGCGGCGGCGCGCCGCGCCGGATCTCCTTCGGGGAGGGCGCCTACGGAACGCCCGTGTGGTCGCCCCGCGGCGACCTGATCGCCTTCACCAAGCAGCTCGGCGGGCGCTTCCATGTCGGCGTGATGCGCACCGACGGGTCGAACGAGCGCCTTCTGACCGCCTCTTTCCTCGACGAGGGTCCGACCTGGTCGCCCAACGGCCGGGTGCTGATGTTCTTCCGCGAGAGCCCGGGCGCCGACGGCGCGCCGCAGCTCTGGCGCGTCGACGCCAACGGGCGCAACCTGCGCCGGGCCCCGACGCCGGGCGCGGCCTCCGACCCGTCCTGGTCGCCGCTGCTCCCCTGAGGACGGCGCGTCCGGGACGCGACACGACGGCGGGATCCCCGCCCGACACCCCCCATCGCCTGGCGGAACGTCCGCCAGGCCTGAGCCAAGGACCTGAGATGACCGTGCTCAAACCCCTCGCCGCCCTCCTGCTCGTCGCGGGCCTCGCGGCCTGCTCCACCGACGTGGACGAAGACGCCTCCGCGGGCGTCGGCCCCGGCTCCGGCTACGGCGCCGGCCAGCTCGACCCGTCGTCGGTCGAGTATTTCAACCAGTCGATCGGCGACCGCGTGTTCTTCGCCACCGACAGCTCGCTGCTCGACGCCGCCGCCCAGGCGACGCTGCGCGCCCAGGCCGACTGGCTGCGCCAGAACGCGGCCCGGACCGCCACCATCGAGGGCCATGCCGACGAGCGCGGCACCCGCGAGTACAACCTCGCGCTGGGCGCCCGCCGCGCCGCCGCCGCCCGGTCGTTCCTGATCGGCGAGGGCATCGACGCCTCGCGCCTGCGCATGGTCACCTACGGCAAGGAGCGTCCCGACGC
>Ga0310345_10000792_pt1 | contig 40848 bp, 33 predicted proteins | sample HC15DNA20500_MG_FD_204667 | JGI IMG/M metagenome (GOLD analysis project Ga0310345, IMG submission 204667) | Marine microbial communities from station ALOHA, North Pacific Subtropical Gyre - HC15-DNA-20-500_MG | ecosystem: Environmental > Aquatic > Marine > Oceanic | place: Pacific Ocean: North... | reverse complement strand
GGTCTGCCTGCATGCCCCCGAACCGGCGCGGATGCGCGGCATCGGCGAGGTGCTTGAGCCGTTGCCCGCCCTGCCCGCCTGCGGCCTCGTGCTGGTCAATCCGGGCGTCGAGGTGCCCACCGGCAGGGTCTTCGACAAGCTGGAACGTTCGGACAATGCCGGCATGGACGAGTTGCCCGAGGCGCTCGATTATCCGGGCTTCGTCGAATGGCTAGCCGCGCAGCGCAACGATCTGCAGGCCCCCGCCGAAGCCATCGCGCCGGAGATCGCCCGCGCTCTGAAGCGGCTGCGCGCCATGCCCGGCGTCGACCTGGCTTTGATGTCGGGGTCTGGCGCGACCTGCATCGGCCTGACCCGCGACATGGGCCGCGCACGGCAGGTTGCCCGCGCGATCCAGCTATCGGAAATGGGCTGGTGGGTCGCCCCGGCGCCGCTGCTCAGCTGATCCGCTCGACCACGTAGTCGGCGAGATCCTCGAGCATTTCGCGCAGCTCATGATCCGGCAGATCCCTCAGGCTCCGGCGCGCGCGCCCGGCCCAGTCGAGCGCCGTCTGCCGGGTGCTCTCAAGCGTACCATGCTTGTTCAGCAGCGCCTGTGCCTGCGCGAGATCGCCCTCATCGATCCGGCCCCGGCCGATGCAGCGGGTCCAGAAGGCGCGCTCCGTCTCGTCGGCTTGCGCTACGGCGCGGATCACCGGCAGCGTCAACTTGCCCTCACGGAAATCATCACCGACTGATTTGCCGATCGCCGCCGTGCCGCCGTAATCGAGCAGGTCGTCGACGATCTGGAACGCGATGCCGAGCGCATCGCCATAGGCTCTGAGCGCCGCGACGCGCGATTCCGACGCGCCAGCGATGATGCCGCCGACCTCGGTCGCCGCCGAGAACAGCGCCGCGGTCTTGCCGCGCACCACCCGCAGATAGGTATCCTCGGTGGTGTCGAGATTGCGCGAGGCGGTGAGCTGCAGCACCTCGCCCTCGGCGATCGTGGCCGAGGCATTGGCGAGGATGTCGAGCACCCGCAGCGAGCCGGTTTCGACCATCAGCTGAAACGAGCGCGCGAAGAGGTAGTCTCCAACCAGCACCGACGAGGTGTTGTCCCACAACAGGTTCGCCGTGGGGCGGCCGCGCCGCTGCTTGCTGTCGTCGACCACGTCGTCATGCAGCAGCGTCGCGGTATGGATGAACTCCACCGTCGCGGCGAGATGCACGTGGTGGGGCCCGTCATAGCCACACAGCCGCGCGGCGGCGAGCGTCAGCATCGGCCTGAGCCGCTTGCCCCCCGCCTCGACCAGATGCGCCGTGACCTCGGGAATGCGCGGCGCGTGCTCGGAGGCCATGCGCTCGCGGATCATCGCATTCACCGCCCTCAGGTCATCCGAGAGAGCCTCGGACAGGCGGTCATGCGGCTTGGCGGTATCGGTGGCGAGATCCATGGGCGGCGGTCTTCTCGACAAGGACGCCGGAACGTCCTAGCTGGTTGCGGATGAAAGAGCTTCTGCGCAGCAACGACCCGACGGTCATCGCCTTTGCCACCGCCCTTCTGAACGGCGAGGGTATAGACTGCTTCGAGTTGGACGTAAACACGAGCATCCTCGAAGGCTCGATCGGAATCCTGCCCCGCCGCCTGATGGTGCGCGAGGCCGATCTGACCGCGGCGCAGCGGGCGATGCGCGACAATGACATCGACCTGGGCTGAGGAGGCGCTGACCCGCGACGCCTTTCTTGGCGGGCGGGTGGTGCTGCTGCAACCGCGGCGCGGCTACCGTGCCGGAACCGATCCGGTGCTCCTTGCCGCTGCCGTACCGGCCGAGCCGGGTCAAAGCGTGCTCGAACTCGGTTGCGGTGCGGGCGCGGCGCTAATGTGCCTCGCGGCGCGGGTGCCGGGTCTCGATCTCACCGGCGTCGAGATCCAGCCCCCCTATGCGGATCTGGCACGGCGCAACGCGGCGCTGAACGGCGCGGCGGCGGCGATTCACACCGCCGATCTGCGCGGGTTGCCGCCCGAGATCCGTGCCAGGCGATACGACCATGTCATCGCGAACCCGCCCTATTTCAACCGCGCCCATTCCCGCCCTGCCCCCGATGCAACGAAGGAGACCGCCTTCGGAGCGCCGCTGCCGCTCGCGAACTGGATCGACGCCATGGCGCGCCGGGTGGCGCCCTTGGGGCGGCTGACGCTGATCCAGCGCGCGGAGCGGTTGCCCGAGATCGTGGCGGCGCTGCATGGCCGCATGGGCGGGCTCGCGGTGCGGCCGCTGGTGTCGCGGGCGGGGCGCGATGCGGAACGGGTGCTCGTCACGGCGCGCCAGAGCGGCCGCGCGGCGTTCCGGCTGGCAGCGCCGCTGGTGCTCCATGCCGGATCGCGGCACCTGTCCGACTCGGCCGATTTCACCCCCGACGCCGAAGCAATTCTTCGGCATGGGGAAAAATTGCGCCTTTGACCGCTGGAAATACGCAAAATTTCGCCGGTCACCTGAACATTGGTTCAATCCGTCGCATCTCGCAGGTGACAGAAATGTAAAACCATGCTCGACTGGGAGGGTCGAAACCAGACACGGGAGTACGTCCATGAGCCTGACATCGCATCTGGAAGAACTTCGCCGGAAACATCAAACCCTGTCACAGGAAGTGGAGATGGCGCAGAGGTCGCCCGCAACCAGCGACTTCGAGATCGCTCAGATGAAGAAGCGCAAGCTCATGCTTAAGGAAGAAATCACGCGGCTTAGCCCGCACTAGCGCTACCGCGCGGCGGCGACGCCCCGCCGCGCATCCTCCCCACGATCGGATGGTCTGTATTGGATATCCGGCCGATCCACGTATCAACGGGTGCCCGCGGCAGAGCAACGGGCGCCCGTTTTTCTTTGGAGGGGTGAACTCGTTGGTCGGCCTGCTTTGCCTGTCAGGAACGAGTTTGGGCCATGCGAAGCGGGGTGAACTCTAGCAGGCAACGTTGTGTGCATCTGTACTCGGACGGGCCCGACGGCGCCCGCCCGATGTTCCGGTCGGCAGGATCTCAGGCCAGGTACTGGCCGCCATTCGCCGAGAGCGTCGAACCGGTGATGAAGCCGGCCTGATCCGAGGCAAGGAACACCACGCAGCGCGCGATTTCCTCGGCTTCGCCAAGACGGCCCACCGGGATCTGCGGCAGGATCACCTCGTTCATCACCTTTTCAGGAATGGTGCTCATCATCTCTGTGTTGATGTAGCCTGGGCAGATCGCGTTCACGGTGATGCCGGCGCGCGCGCCCTCCTGCGCCAACGCCTTGGTAAAGCCGATGTCGCCGGCCTTAGCGGCGGCGTAATTGGCCTGCGCGAACTGACCCTTCTGGCCGTTGATCGAGGAGATGTTGACGATGCGACCGAACTTGCGCTCGCGCAGGCCCGGCCAGACGCAATGCGTCATGTTGAACAGCCCCGTCAGGTTGGTGTCGATCACCTCGCGCCATTGCTGCGGTGTCATCTTGTGGAATGGCGCGTCGCGGGTGATGCCGGCGTTATTCACCAAGATGTCGACCGGACCGTGCTCTTCCTCGACATGGGCGATGCCAGCCTTGCAGGCCTCGTAGTCGCCGACATCCCATTTGTAGGTGGCGATGCCGGTCTCGTCGGTAAAGGCACGCGCCTTTTCGTCGTTGCCCGCGTAGGTTGCGACGACATTATATCCTTCTGCCTTGAGCGCTTTCGAAATGGCGGCGCCGATTCCCCGGCTGCCCCCTGTCACCAATGCCGTGCGTGCCATGTCCGCTCTCCCTCGCCTTGCAAAGTGGTCTATATTGACCCTCTCGTATCACGCTGGGTCAAGCAAGCCCAAGCTCGTCGCAAAAGGCCTCGGCGTCGCGCATTCCCTGATCCCAGGTGCGGCGCAGCTTCTCGGGATCGGTGAAATCGATCTTGTCGGCCGGCGTTTCGTCGGTGGGCATCACGTAGCGCCGCCCCGGCACATCCGGCAACCTGCGGTAGTGGCGGGTGAGGAGCACAAGGGTCTCGCCCTCATCGGGCTCCGGCATCGGCGCTTGGTCGGCCATGCCACCATCGACGACCGGGCGGCCATCCCAATCGGGCGGCTCGAAAATCGGCGGAATCACCGCCGCGGCGCAGACCAGATCGACCAGTCGCCCGTCGCGCGCGGCCGCCCGCGCATCGACGAGCCCGTGTTCGAGACCAAGCTTCGCGGCCCATGAAAAATGCGGTGAATTGATCAGGTGCAGCTCCGCCTCATAGGCGACGGTCGCCGCGACGCCGCTGATCTTGGGCAACCCGCCCGCCGGCGGATGCGCGATCAGGATCTGCAGCTGCGGCCCCTCCGCCACCTTCCGCGCGGCCTCGTCGTCGAGCACCTTGGAGACGACCTTGCAGTAAATTCGTTGGTGCGGGCTGATGCCGCCCGCCTCGCGATCGAACAGATTGCTGTCCTGCTCCTCAAAGACATCGCACATCGCGTCGAGCAGAACCCTTTCGCGTCCCGCGACATGACAGGCCGCTGACAGGGCGCCGCCCGAAACGCCGGCGATACGCTCCGGCGCGATGCTGGCATGGCGGCCGAGGACCTCCATGAAGCCCCCTTGCCAAAAGCAGCGCAGACCGCCCCCCGAGAAAACAAGCTGTCGGGGGGCGGTCCAGGGCATCAATCGCGCTCGATGCAAAGAGCGACGCCCATGCCGCCGCCGATGCAGAGCGTGGCAAGGCCTTTCTTGGCGTCACGGCGCGCCATCTCGTGCAGCAGGGTGACTAGCACCCGGCAGCCGCTGGCGCCGATCGGGTGGCCGATGGCGATGGCGCCACCATTGACGTTCACCTTCTCGGGATCCCAGCCCATCTCCTTGTTCACGGCGAGGGCCTGCGCGGCGAAGGCCTCGTTGGCCTCGATCAGGTCGAGGTCCTCGACCGACCAGCCCGCCTTTTCCAGCGCCTTCTTCGAGGCATAGATCGGACCTTCGCCCATATAGGCCGGGTCGAGGCCAGCGGTGGCGTAGGCGGCGATGCGGCCGAGCGGCTTGATGCCGCGCCGGTTCGCCTCGTCGAGCGACATCAGCAGGGTCGCCGCGGCGCCGTCATTGAGGCCCGAGGCGTTGCCCGCCGTGACCGACCCGTCCTTGGCAAAGGCCGGGCGCAGCTTGGCCATGGCATCGATCGTGGCGCCGTGGCGGATGTATTCGTCGGCATCGGTGACGATGTCGCCCTTGCGGGTCTTGACGGTGAAGGGGACGATCTCGTCCTTGAAGCGGCCGTCCTTCTGCGCCGCCTCGGCCTTGTTCTGGCTCTTCACCGCGAACTCGTCCTGCATGTCGCGGGTGATCTGGTGACGGCTTGCCACGTTCTCGGCGGTCGTGCCCATGTGGTAGTCGTTGAAGGCGTCCCAGAGGCCGTCCTTGATCATCGTATCGACGAGCTTCATGTCGCCCATCTTCTGGCCCTGGCGCAGGGTCTGGGCGTGCGGCGCCATCGACATGCTCTCCTGGCCGCCTGCGCAGACGATCCCGGCATCACCGAGCTGGATGTGCTGGGCGCCGAGCGCCACCGCGCGCAGCCCCGAGCCGCAAACCTGGTTCAGCCCCCAGGCCGCCGATTCCTGCGGCAGGCCGGCGAGGATATGCGCCTGCCGGGCCGGGTTCTGGCCCTGCGCGGCGGTCAGCACCTGCCCCAGGATCGTCTCGCTCACCTCGGACTTGTCGACGCCGGCGCGCGACACGACCTCCTCGAGCACGGCCGCGCCGAGCTGGTGCGCGGGGGTATTGGCAAAAGCGCCACCGAAGCTGCCCACCGCGGTGCGAGCGGCCGAGGCGATTACGACATTGGTCATGAAACTCTCCCTGACAGGCGGGGCCGGCTCACGCCGGGGACCCGGATCGGAGCCGAGCCTACCAGCCTCTGCCGTCAGGGCAACGGCATTCGGACCGCCGGGCGGGGCTGCCTGGCAGGGCGGCCCCAGAGATAGCCCTGCAAGCAGTCCACGCCGATCCGGCCCAGCATCCGTGCCTCCGCTTCGGTTTCGACACCGCAGGCGATCGAGGCCATGCCAAGCTGCCGCGCCACGGCGACCAGCGCGCCGCAAAGCACCTGATTGTCGGTGTCGGCGCCGATGCCACGCACGAAATGCGGATCGATCTTGGCGATATCGAACAGGAAGCCGCGCAGATGCCGGAACGCCGTGCGGCCCGCTCCGAATTCGTCGAGGGCAAAGCTCACCCCGCGGGGCCGTATCTCGCTCATGAAACGACCGACCAGTTCGGGCAGGATCATCGCCGAGCCTTCCGAGATTTCGAGGATCAGCCGCTCCCCGAGATCGGGGCCGCGGTCGAGCCCGTCCTGCAGCGTCCGACGCCAGCGCCCATCGCCGATCGAACGGGCAGACATGTTGATCGAGAGCCTGAGATGCGGGTCGCGGCGCAGCGCCTCGAGCCCCTCTCGCAGCGCCGCGCGATCGAGATCGCGGCCCAGCTCCGTCTCCTCGACCCCCGGCAGGAAATGCCGCGCCGGCAGCAGCCGACCGGCTCCGTCGTGCAGCCGGATCAGCCCCTCGTGAAAGACGGTGGTCCCGGTCTTCGCCACGATCACTGGCTGGTAAGCAAGCGCGGTGCGCCGCTCGGCCAGCGCGGCGCGAACGAGCCGCGGGATGTCGGCCGCGTCGAGCGCCATGGCATGGGCGAAGGGATCGGTGGGCGGGTCGGCCTCGGACGGCATGGCGGGCCCCTGACTGGGATGGCTCCGCGATCCTGCCGCATTCCGCCCTAATACCGGGTGAACGGTGCTACCAGCGCGACAGCGCGTCCTCGTCCTCGGGCGTGGCCTCGACCCAATGCTCGCCGGTGCGCGTCACCTCCTTCTTCCAGAAAGGCGCGCGGGATTTGAGATAGTCCATCAGGTATTCGGCGGCGTCGAAGGCGGCGCGACGATGCGCTGCCGCCGTCGCCACCATCATGATCGGCTGGCCCAGCGGCAGCGCCCCGTGGCGGTGGATAACCAAGAGGTCCGCAAGCTGCCAGCGCGCCTTGGCCTGCTCGGCGATCTCGGCGATCGCCTTCTCGGTCATGCCCGGATAATGCTCGATCTCCATGCGCACCAGCCCGCCTTCGCGGTCACGCACGATGCCGGTAAAGCTGACGATGGCCCCGACCTCGTGACGGCCATGGCTGAAGGCGTCGAGCTCGGCGCCCGCGTCGAACGGCCCTTCCTGCACCGAGATCTTCATCTCAGCCCCCGGTCATCGGCGGGAAGAAGGCGACCTCGCGCACGCCGACGAGGTCCGCGTCGAACTCCGACAGCTCCTGATCGAGCGCCACCCGCAGCGCCGAGATGTCGGCGAAGGCCGCGGCGTAGCGCTCTTCGCGGCCCCGCAACTCCTCGACCAGATCGGCGACGGTGGCGGCCTCGGTCTCGATCCGCTCGCGCGGCAGACCGATGCGTTCACGCACCCAGGCGAAATAGACGACGTCGATCATGGCGCATGCCTTTCGGACGGGTCGGGCTGCGGCGCGTCGCGCAGGAAAGGCAACGCCTTGGAGAAGTAGTCCCAGCCGGTCATCAGCGTCAGGATCGCTGCCAGCCACAAGAGCACGATGCCGGTCCACCAGCTGATGATCATGCCCCAGTACTTCCAGACCAGCCCGACTTCGTCAGGCGTGCCACCCGACAGGATCGAGTCGACCATGGTCTCGTCCATGCCGATGCTCTCCATGACGAAATAATGCTCGAAGGCACCGGTAGAAAACAGAACGGCGATGGCCACCATCTGCGCGGTGGTCTTCCACTTGGCGAGCTTGGTCACCTTCAACAGCCCCGCCTTGGAGCCAAGGAACTCGCGCAGCCCCGAGACGAAGACCTCGCGGAACAGGATCAGCGTCGCGGGCAGCAGGATCCACGGGTTCATCCCCGAAAAACCGGTGATGACCAGCAGCGCGATGATCACCATCGCCTTGTCGGCGATCGGGTCGAGCATCGCACCGAACTTCGATTCCTGTTTCCAGGCGCGGGCAAGGTAGCCATCGACGAAATCGGTCACCGCCGCGGTGACGAAGAGCACCAGCGCGAACCAGTCGGCCCAAGGCCGGATGAAGAAGAGAAACATCACCGCGACGCCGGGCGCGGCGAACAGGCGAAGCACGGTGAGGATATTGGGCAGGGTCCATGTCATGGGCCAAGAGATAGCGCGCTCCCCCCGGTCTTGCCATAGCCAGCGGCCGATCGATGACTGGCGCGCCATGCTCCGACTTTGTTCCTTAAATACGCATGGCGCCCGGCCCGGTCAGGGGCGTGCCCGTGGTGAGCCGAGTGCCCGCCTCCGGCGGGCGTATTTTTGGAACACAGTCACAGCAAAACGATCAGCCATTCTCGTGAAAATGGCCGTAGATCTTTTCCGCGAGGCTTTCCGAGATGCCTTGCACCGCCTTGAGATCGGCGAGATTGGCGCGGCTCACCGCCTTGGCCGAGCCGAAATGCGCCAGCAACGCACGCTTGCGCGTGGCGCCCACGCCGGCGATTTCGTCCAGTGGCGTCGCGCCCACGGACTTGGACCGCTTGGCGCGATGCGTGCCGATGGCGAAACGGTGCGCCTCGTCGCGCAGCCGCTGGATGAAATAGAGCACCGGGTCGTTGCGCGGCAGAGCGAAGGGCCGCATGCCGGTGCGGTGAAACTCCTCCTTGCCATGGTCGCGATCCACCCCCTTGGCGACGCCGATCATTGCCACGTCGTCGACACCCAGCTCGTCGAGGATCTGCTGCACCGCGCTGACCTGCCCGGCGCCGCCATCGATCAGCAGGAGATCCGGCCAGGACGGGCTCTCGCGGCTCGGATCCTCCTTGAGCAGCCGCGAGAAACGACGTGTCAGCACCTCCTTCATCATGCCGAAATCGTCGCCCGGCGTGATCTCGGTGCCCTTGATGTTGAACTTGCGGTACTGGCTCTTCTCGAAGCCCTCGGGTCCCGCGACGATCATGCCGCCGACCGCGTCGGTGCCCATGATGTGAGAGTTGTCGTAGACCTCGATCCGGCGCGGCGCCTCGTCGAGACCGAAAGCCTCGGCGAGGCCGCGCAGCAGCTTGGCCTGCGTCGCCGTCTCGGACATACGCCGCGCGAGGCTCTCTCGCGCGTTGCGCTGGGCGCCCTCGACAAGCTCGGCCTTCTCGCCCCGCTGCGGCACCAAAACCTCGACCTTGCGGCCGAGCTTGTCGCTCAGCGCCTCGACCACCAGATCGGGATCGTCGAGCCCATGGCTCAGGATCAGTTGGCGCGGCGGCTCTCGGTCCGCGTAGAACTGGCCCACGAAGGCCTGCATCACCTCCGCAGGGTCCTCTTCGCCTGAGACGCGGGGATAGTAGTCGCGGTTGCCCCAGTTCTGATTGCCGCGAATGAAGAACACCTGCACGCAGGCCTGTCCGCCCTCGACATGAAGCGCGATCACGTCGGCCTCGGAAACGCCACGCGGGTTGATGCCTTGGGCAGTCTGCACCTGCGTCAGCGCCCGGATCCGGTCGCGCAGGGCGGCGGCGCGCTCGAACTCCATGTTCTCTGAGGCCTCGGCCATCTGGCGGCCCAGCACCTCCTGCACCTGCGTCGACTTGCCCGACAGGAACCGCACCGCGTCATCGACCGAACGCGCGTAATCCTCGGCGCTTATCTCGCCGGTGCAGGGTGCCGAGCAGCGCTTGATCTGATGCAGCAGACAGGGCCGGGTGCGGCCCTCGAACACCGAATCCGTGCAGTTGCGCAGGAGGAACGCCTTTTGCAGCTGGTTCAGCGTGCGGTTCACCGCGCCGGCGCTGGCGAAGGGTCCGAAGAACTGTCCCGGCCCCTTACGGGCGCCGCGATGCTTGCCGATCTGCGGAAACGGGTGATCCGAGATGTGGATGTTGGGGAACGACTTGTCGTCGCGCAAAAGCACGTTGTAGCGCGGCTTGAGCTGCTTGATGAGGTTCTGCTCCAGCAGCAGCGCCTCGGTCTCGGTCCGCGTAGTCAGGAACATCATCGAGGCGGTCTCGCGGATCATCCGCGCGATCCGGCCCGAATGCCCGGTGGGGCGGGCATAGCTCGACACCCGGGCCCGCAGGTTGCGGGCCTTGCCGACATAGAGCACCCGGCTTTCGGCATCGAGCATCCGGTAGACGCCGGGCGAGCCGTCGATCAGCCGCAACTGCGAACGGATCAGCTCATGTCCTGTCAATGGCGCCTTCGGGGTATCGGTCTGGGTCTCGGTCATGCGGTCCATATCGGCATCATGCGCGGGCCCTGCAATCTAGCTGTCCCAGCGCCATGTGCAAAGCTGTCCACCGTTTCTGGGGATAAGCTGGTGGACAGTGCCGGGAGGGTGTGGATTCGGCTTGGAGAGTCAGGGGGTTGATGAATATGCCTGCTTTTTAGGCACCTCCAATCCGCTGTTTTCGCAGGGGAAACCCGAGAGGATCGCGAAGATTTCATCCCCACGCCGCGATCGGATGGATTGCACACAGCCCCGGTGGACGAACCAGTGGATGGGGCCGTGCGCAAGATCAGTTGTGACCTTGGATATCGGGCGTCTGCCAGCCGAGATGCTGACCGCCATCGACGCAGAGAAGCTGCCCGGTGACGCCGGGCGCGTCGAGGAAGTAGCCCAGCGCCGCGCAGATGTCCTCGGGGTTGGAGCCGCGCTGCAGCACGGTGTTGGCGCGCTGCGCGGCATAGTGCTCGTCGCTCTGCTTCGCACCTTGCAGCGTCGGGCCGGGGCCGATGGCGTTGACGCGCAGCCGCGGTGCCAGCGCCTGCGCGGCGGTGCGGGTGAAGGCCCAGAGCCCCATCTTGGCGATGGTGTAGGACATGAAGTCCGGCGTCAGCTTGCGCACCCTCTGGTCAATGATGTTGACGACGAGGCCCTGCGCCACCGGTTCACCGCGCGCATCGCGGCCCGGCTCGGTGATCCCTTCGGCGACCCTCTGGGTCAGCACGAAGGGCGCGCGCAGGTTGCTTTCGATGTGGCGGTCCCAGCTTTCGCGGGTCGCGCTCTCGATGCTGTCATATTCGAAGATCGAGGCGGAGTTGACGAGGCAGGTGATCGGCCCGCCCAGCGCCTCCACGGCGCGCGGCACCAGCCCTTGGGTCGCCGCCTCGTCAAGCAGGTCGGCCTCCAGCGCATGCGCATCGCGGCCCATGGCGCGAATCTCGGCCACCACTTCCTCGGCAGGGCCTTTGGAGGTGTTGTAATGCACGATCACGTCGAAGCCGCGACGCCCCAGATCGAGCGCCATGGCGCGGCCCAGCCGCGCGCCCGCGCCGGTGACGAGTGCCCGCGCCTTCATGCCAGCACCGTCACGCCATAGGCGACATAGAGCGCGGTCAGCGCCACGCCCCAGCCGCGCGTCACGTCGCGCCCCCAGTAGACGAAGGGCACCAGCAGCAGCGAGGCCGCCAGCATCACCCACAGGTCGAAGCCGAGGAACTCGGCGCCCACGGGGATCGGCCCCACGAGGCTCGCCACCCCGAGAATTCCAAGAAGGTTGAACATGTTCGATCCAATCACGTTGCCCATCGCCACATCGGCTTCACGACGGATAGCGGCCATGACGGTCGTTGCAAGCTCCGGTAGAGAGGTGCCGATCGCGACGAGGGTGAGACCTATGGCGGCATCCGAGACACCGAAGGTCTCGGCGATGGACACCGCGCCCGTCACCAGCAGGTCGGCGCCCACCGGCAGGCCGATGACACCGGCCAGCAGATAGGCCGCGACCTTCCAGCCGCGCATCCTCGGGTCGGCGCCCTCGACCTCCTCCTCGGAGAGCTCGCCGCCATTGCCGTTGCGGTGCTTGTGCGCCACTCGGGCGGCATAGAACAGCATCGCCGCTAGCGCCGCGAGCAGCAGCAGGCCCGACCCCCAGGACAGCACGCCGGTGAAGGCCAGCGCCATGAACAGCAGCGTCGCCCCCATCATCTGCAGGAAGCTCGACCGGGTGTCCGATCCGCCGCTGGCGTGCAGCGTGGTGATCAGGGCGGGAATGCCGAGGACCAGCAGCACGTTGGCGACGTTCGAGCCGACGACATTGCCCAGCGCGATGCCGGGGGTGCCCTTGAGGATCGCGTCCACGGATACCAGCAGCTCCGGCGCCGAGGTGCCGAAGGCCACCACGGTCAGCGACACGATCAGCGCCGGAATGCCCAGGCGCAGCGCCAAATTCACCGCGCCCTTCACCAAAGCGTCGCCCGCGAAGACGAGGAGCACGAGCCCCGCCGCCACCAACAGCCAGTCCATCAAGTCCTGTCCTTTCCGCAGGGGCAGGGCCCCTTGCCTATCCTCGGCCGCCCGCAGGCGGCGCAGTTCCCCCGCCCGAGCAGGCCCTTCGGCCCCTTGGGCTTCGGGAGCCGCAGCTTTCCGAACATCGCGAGCACCACCATGCCCACCAGAAACAGCGTGACGATCTTGATCAGCATCAAAGACCGAAGCGGGCGAAACCCGCGCGCTCCTCGATCATGCCCATCGTCTCCCCGGCCAACGCCGCGCCGAAGCGGCTCAGGAAAGGCCGCCGCTTGGCATAGCGCCGCAGCCGCACCTTGTCGCCGAACCGCGCCTTGAGGGTCGGCACGAGATGGCCGATCCCGTCGGCAAGCCCCTTCTCGACCGCCTTCTGGCCGATCCAGATCTCGCCGGTGAACAGGTCCGGATCATCGGCGATCCGGGTGCCACGGCGGCTCTTCACATGGTCGATGAAGTAGTCGTGCATCTCAGAGAGCCAGCGCTTCAGCCGGGCCACGTCCTCGGGCTTTTCGGGGCGGAACGGGTCAAGAAAGCTCTTCGATTTGCCGGCGGTATGCACGCGCCGCTCGATGCCCTTGCGCTCGAGCAGCTCATGCGCGCCGAAGCCCGCCGATATCACCCCGATCGAGCCCATGATCGAGCCGCGATCGGCAAAAATCTCGTCCGCCGCCGCCGCGAGCCAGTAGCCACCCGAGGCCGCGACGTCCTCGACGAAGGCCAGCACCGGCACGCCCTTTTCCTCTGACAGCCGGCGAATTCGCGCGGCGATCAGCGCCGATTGCACCGGCGAGCCGCCGGGCGAATTGATCTCGATGGCGACGGCGGCGGGCTTGCCGCGCTTGAACGCCTTCTCGATCATCGCGGCAGTGCCCGCATCGTCGAGGCCACGCCCGGCGATGCCGATGGCGCCCTGCAGGCGAATGACGGAAACGACGGGGCCCTTGGGGCGGAACGGCAGCCAGTGCATCATGCTCCGACATCTAGGCCCCGCCCTGCCCCATCACAAGGTCAGGAGCGGATCCGCCAGCCGGTGCGGAAGATCAGCCAGATGATCCCGAGGCACAGCGCGGTGAAGCCCGAGATCGCCAGAAGGCTCACCCCGATCGGCACGTCGGCCTGTCCGAAGAAGGACCAGCGGAAGCCCGAGATCAGATACACCACGGGGTTGAAGCGGGTGACCACCTGCCAAGCCGGAGGCAACATCGAGATCGAGTAGAAGCTGCCGCCCAGAAAAACGAGCGGCGTGATCACCAGAAGCGGGATCAGCTGCAACTGCTCGAAATTCTTGGCCCATATGCCGATGATGAAGCCCAAAAGCGAGAAGCTGATGCAGGTCAGGATCAGGAAGGCCAGCATCGACACCGGATGCAGGATCGTGAGATCGACGAAAAGCGTCGCGGTGGCGAGGATCACCAGCCCGATGAACAGCGCCTTGGTCGCCGCCGCGCCCACGAAGCCCAGCGTGATCTCGAAGAAGCTGATCGGGGCAGAGAGATACTCGTACATGGTGCCGATGAACTTCGGGAAATAGATCGCGAAGCTGGCGTTCGAGGTGGCCTGCGTCATCACCGATAGCATCACGAGCCCCGGCACGATGAAGGCGGCGTAGGGGATGCCCTCGACTTCCTGGATGCGGCCGCCGATGGCCGAGCCGAACACCACGAAATAGAGCGAGGTCGAGATCACCGGCGAGATGAAGCTCTGCAGCAGCGTGCGGAAGAAGCGGGCCATCTCGGCCCTGTAGATCGCGGATACGGCGCCGAAATTCATGCCGCGTCCTCCTTCACCAGCCCGACGAAAATCTCTTCGAGGCTGGAATTGGATGTAGAGAGGTCGGCCAGCTGCAGACCGGCCGCCTGCAGATCGGCGAGAAGCGCGGTGATGCCGGTGCGCTCGGCATGCGTGTCATAGGTATAGACCAGCGCCTGGCCGCCATCGACCCGTTCCAGCCCCTCGCGGCGCAGCGTGTCGGGCAGCGTCTCCACCGGCTCGGCCAGCTCGATCCGGAGCTCCTTGCGACCTAGCCGCCGCATAAGGTCCTCGGTCCGTTCGACCAGCATGATCCGGCCCTTGGAGATGACGCCGATCCGATCGGCGATGGCCTCGGCCTCCTCGATGTAATGGGTGGTGAGGATGATCGTGACCCCCTCCCCGCGCAGCCGTTCGACCACGCGCCACATGTCGCGCCTGAGTTCCACGTCTACGCCGGCCGTCGGCTCGTCGAGAAACAGTATCCGCGGACCGTGGCTCAGCGCCTTGGCGATCAGCACCCGGCGCTTCATGCCGCCCGACAGCTCCATCACCTTGGCGTCGCGCTTCTCCCAGAGCGACAGGTCGCGCAGCAGCCGCTCCAGATGCGCATCGTCGCGCGGCCGGTCGAACAGACCGCGGGTGAAGCGCACGTTGTTCCACACGGTCGAGAACGGCTCGAGCGCGATCTCCTGGGGCACCAGCCCGATCAGGTCGCGGGCCCGCCGCCAGTCGCGCACCACGTCGTGGCCCCCGACCTCGACGGTGCCGCCAGTGGGCATGGTGATGCCGCAGATCGTCGAGATCAGCGTCGTCTTGCCAGCACCGTTCGGTCCGAGCAGCGCGATGATTTCGCCCTCCTCGATATCGAGCGACACGCCGTCGAGGGCGGTGAAACCGCCCGCATAGGTCTTGGTCAGGTCACGGACCGACACGATAGGGGCCATGCTACGGAGCCTTCTATGGAATTGCCGGGACGATAGCGGCGGGCCGTTGCACACGAAACCCCGGCGATACCGCGATCGCCGCGCATCAGCGCACAGGGCTATCGGCCGTAACCGGTGGGAACGCGTCTCAACGGCTTCGCAGCCGCCACGCCCTGAACGCCTCGCCCGGCAGGATCGCGGCGCAGCGCGCATAACGTCCGGTGAGGCGGGAGGGGTTCGAGGCCGCGCGCCAAAGCCATTCGAGCGCCAGCCGCCGCACCAGCCATGGCGCCCGGTGCTGATGCCCCGCGAGGAAATCGAGCCCGGCACCGATCGAGACGAAGCCCAGCTGCGGATGCCGCGCCCGGCCCCGCGCTGCAAGCCGCTCCTGCTTGGGCGCGCCCAGCGCGAGAAACACGAGACCGGCGCCGCTGCGGGCCACCGAATCAAGCGCGGCATCGGCAGCGTCCCCTTCGGGATCGAAGCCCATCGGCGGCGCGATTCGCTCCACTACCTCCAGCCCCGGCACCTGCCGCGCCAACGCATCCGCGGCCTGCCGGAGGCTGTCATCCGTACCACCGATGAAAGCCACCCGAACGCCCCGAGCCGCCGCCAATCGCGCGAGCGGCACAATCAGGTCCGCACCGGGTAAAAGCGCCACTTGGCGACCTGCTAGACGCGACAGCCACACCACCGGGTTGCCATCGGCTGTCACGAGGTCCTGAGCCGCGTAGGCTGCGCGAAAGCCAGCGTCACTACGCAGCTTCACCAGATGGTCGAGGTTGAGCGTAGCCAGCGCGAAGCCGCGTCGCGCCGCGAGGCGTGCACCGATTTCGGCCATGAGCGCCGCCTGATCGGTCATGTTCACCCGGACGCGCCCGGCGCCGTGATCGAATTCCATCGCTCTTTCCCCTAGCCCCGCCGGATCGCGATCCTGCCCCTTGGCGCGCCGACCGCACTCGCTTAGCGATACGGGCGGGGAACCCTGGCCGCCCGATTGTCGCCATCTCCCTTCTGTACCGAGCGGCTCCGGACCGGCAAGCCTGCCGGAGCCCGATGCGACACAACGGAGCCGCGCCGCGATGAAGGACGTTACAGTGATCGGATGCGGCTATGTCGCCGATCTCTACATGCGCAGCCTGACGGCGCATCCCGAAATCCGGGTGCTGGGGGCGCATGACCGCGACGCTGCGCGACAGGCCGCCTTCTGCGCGCATTGGGGCCTGACGCCGCTGCCGGACCCAGCCGCGGCCTGCGAGGCACTGCCCGCCGAGGGGCTCGTGCTGAACCTGACCAATCCCAAGAGCCACGAGACGATCATTCGCGGCTGCCTGCGCGCCCGCCGCCACGTCTGGTCCGAAAAGCCGCTGGTTACCGACATGGAGACCGCCCAGTCGCTGCACGACCTCGCCCGCTCCCGCGGGCTGCAGCTCGCCACGGCACCCTCGTCGGTGTTGTCGCAATCGGCGCAGGGGCTGGGACGGGCGCTGCGTATGGGCGTCGGCGGCACGCCGCGGCTGATCTATGCCGAGCTCGATGACGGCTTCATCCCGCAGGCGCCCTACCGCGACTGGAAGAGTGAGAGCGGCGCGCCCTGGCCGGCCGAGGACGAGTTCGCCACCGGCTGCACGCTGGAACATGCGGGCTACTGGCTGTCCTGGCTGATCGCGCATCTGGGGCCGGTGAGCCGCGTGGTCTCTGCTGCGGCCGAGGTCATTCCCGACAAGCCCGGGCTGCGACACGCGGCACCGGACTTCTCGGTCGCGGCGCTATTCTTCGAAAGCGGGCCGGTGGCGCGGCTCACCTGTTCGATCGCGGCGCCGCACGACCATCGGCTGCGGATCTTCGGCGATGAGGGGGTGATCGAAGTGGGCCGTGCCTGGGACAACCACGCGCCGGTGCGATATCGCCGCCGGATGAGGCTACGTCGCCGCCTGCTGGAAAGCCCGCTGGCGCGCGACGTATCGCTCAAGGGCACGCATCAGCCGAAGCCCCGCCGCCGCGGTGCGGCGCGGATGGACTTCGCGCTTGGGCCCGCCGAGATGCTCGACGCCATCGCGGCAGGCCGCGAGAGCCGCCTTGCCGGAGACTATGCGCTGCACCTGACCGAGGTGACGCTGGCGATCCAGGAGGGGGCCGTGCGCGACATGAAAACGCGCTGCGATCCCATGGAGCCGATGCCGTGGGCGACGTGATCGCCGTTACGGGGGCGGGTGGGTTCCTCGGCCGTGCCGTGGTCGCGCGGGCACGAGAGACGAGCTTTCCAGTGCGTGCGATCCTGCGCGGCGATCCCCCCGAAGCTTGGGCCGCCGATCCCGGCATCGAGGTGATCCGCGCCGATCTGCGCCACGAACTGCCACCGCTCGACGGCGCGGCGGCGGTGATCCATGCCGCCGCGCGGATGTCGGGCGATGATGCGGCGCAGGCCCGTGATACGGTGACCCCAAGTGCCGCGCTGTTGCAGCGGGCCGCGCAGGCCGGGGCAAGGCTGGTGCTGGTCAGCTCGATCTCGGTGCTGGGAACCCGGGATCTCGCGCCATTTGCCCTCGTGGACGAGGCGACGCCCGTGGAGCCACACCCAGAGCGGCGCGACGCCTATACCCGCGCCAAGCTCGCTCAGGAAAGAGACGCGTGCGAGATCTCGGCGCGATACGGCGCGCAGCTGCGGATCGTCCGGCCCGGGGCGATCTTCGGGCCGGGTCGGCTGTGGAACGCACATATGGGGATCGAACTGGGGCCACTGGTCCTCGGGCCGCGCCACGCGGGCGAGTTGCCGCTGTGCTGGCTGCCGCATGCCGCGCAGATCCTTGTGCTCGCGGCGACCCGGCCGCAGGCGCAGACAATCGAGTTCATCCACGCTCTCGACGATGATCGCCCCGACAGGGCGCGCTTCCTTGCGGCACTGGGCCGGCGCGGCCTGCCGCTGGGCTGGCGCGGATTCGACGTGGCGGCCCGGGCGTTGACACCGCTGGGCCCGCGCCTGCCGGGGCTGCTGCGGCGCGAGGTACTGCGCGCGCGGCTGATGCCGCTGCGATACGCCAATGCCCGCGCCCATGCGCTGGGCTTTCGGGCCGAGGCCGGGTTCGAAGCGGCGATGGCCGATGCGCGGCGGGCCCGGGCATGACCGGCTGTGGCCCAATGATGTGGCTCACCGGGGAGTACCCCCGCGCCACCGATACCTTCATCCAGCGCGAGGTGGCGGCGCTGCGCCGCCTCGGTGTCGCGGTCGAAACCGCCTCGGTGCGGCGCACCGACCCGTCGCACCATGTCGGCCCCGAGCAGCGCACCGAGGCCGCAGAAACCTTTCACCTGCTGGAGGCCACGCTGAACCCGTGGCGCATGACCCGGGCCAAGCTCTCGGCATTGCGGAGCCCGAGCCGTTTCCTGCGTGCCCTGGCGCTGGCATGGCGCACGGCACCCAAGGGGCTGCGGGGCCGCATCTACAACCTGATCTATTTCGGCGAGGCGCTGGTTCTGGCGCAACGCATGAAGACGCGCGGCATCACCCATCTGCATAACCATATCGCCAAATCCTCCGGCACCGTCGCCATGCTCGCTTCCGAGATATCGGGCATCCCGCACAGCTTCACCCTGCACGGCCCGGACATCTTCTTCGCCCCGGAACACTGGGCCTTGGGCGAGAAGATCGCGCGTGCGCGCTTCGTTGCCTGCATCTCGGATTTCGCGCGGTCGCAAGCAATGCTGTTCTCGGACCCCGCCCACTGGCACAAGCTGCACGTGGTACATTGCGGCGTGGACCCGGGTCTCTATGCAGATGCTCCGCCCCCGCCCGAGGACCGGATGCTCTTCATTGGCCGGCTGGCGGCGGTCAAGGGCGTGCCGGTGCTGTTGCAGGCGCTGGCGCAGTCACGGGCTCTCCGGCCGGAGTTGACGCTCGACCTTGTGGGCGACGGAGAGAGCCGTGCGGCGTTCGAGACCATGGCTCGCAAACTCGGCCTCGAAGCCGCGGTGCGGTTCCACGGCTACAAGGGACAGGCCGAGGTGGCACGGATGCTGAAAGAGACGGGCATCCTGATCCTTCCCTCTTTCGCCGAGGGGGTACCGGTGGTGCTGATGGAGGCGATGGCCGCTGGCCGGCCGGTGATCGCCACCCGGGTGGGCGGCGTGAGCGAACTGGTCGATGACGGCCGCTCCGGCCTTTTGGTGCCGCCGGGAGCCGAAATGCCGTTGGCAGCGGCGATGGTCGCCCTTGCGGGTGACGCGGCGCGCCGTAGCGCGATGGGGGCCGAGGGGCGGGCCCGGGTGCTGACCGAGTTCGACGCTGCCGGCGAGGCGGCGCGGCTGGCGCGGCTGCTGCGCGACGGCCCCGGCGGACCGGTCCGCCCGGAGCCGATCTCATGACCGCGCGGATCGGCGTCGTGGTCATCGGCCGAAACGAAGGCGCGCGGCTCGGCGCCTGCCTCGCCTCGCTCGAAAACAGCGGGGCGCGGGTGGTCTATGTCGATTCCGGATCGACCGATGGCAGCCTCGACATCGCCCGCGCGGCCGGAGCGCGGATCATCGAACTCGACGCCGGAGCCCCGTTCACCGCGGCCCGCGCCCGCAACGCAGGATTCGAAGCATTGCGGGAGGCAGGGCTGCCCGAGTTCGTGCAGTTCGTTGATGGCGATTGCACGCTCGAGCCGGGCTGGCTGGAGGCGGGCGCGTCGGCACTTGCCGCCGATCCGGGCATCGGCATCGTGACCGGCTGGCGCAGCGAGATCGCCCCCGACGCCACCCTCTACAACGCCATGGCCGAATGGGAATGGCACCGCCCTGCCGGCGACATCCCGGCCTGCGGCGGCGACATGATGCTGCGCACCGAGTTATTCGAGCGGATCGGCGGCTTCGACGGCGCGATCATCTGCTCGGAGGACGAGGATCTGTGCCTGCGGGTGCGGAGCCTCGGTCTGCGGGTGCACCGCCTGCCGCAAGTCATGACCCGCCACGACATCGCGATGACCCGTGTGGGCCAGTGGTGGCGCCGCGCGGTGCGCGCGGGCCACGGCTTCGCCGAGGTGGGCGACCGCCACCCCGGACATTTCACGGCCGAGCGACGCCGGGTGCGGTTATGGGGAATGGCGCTCCCCGCAGTGGCGCTGGCCGGAATGATCGCATGGGGCACGGCGGCGCTTCTGTTCGCGACGGCCTTGATGGCGGTGAGCTGGGGGCGCAGCGCGCTGAGGCTGCGGCGGACAGGCCAGCCGCTCCGACGCGCCCTCGGCCTCGCAGGGCTCTTGGTCCTGTCGAAGTTTCCGAATGCGCAGGGCATGCTGACCTACCGGCTGCGTCGGCTGCGCAAACACGAAATGCGGCTGATCGAGTACCGCTAGCCGCAGCGCCGGGCACGGCCCGATCGGGGCTTATTCTCGCCCCCGTTTCCGGTCTATCCTCGCGCCGATTTGGCCGGTGACGGGAATGGCGGAGATGAGCGAACGCAGCAGGCGCGACGGACGGAGGCGGCTTGAGCCCGGGGCGCGCGCGGCGATTCTCGACCGGATCGCGGCGCTGCAGCCAAAGCCCGCGTCTCCCTCGCCCGCCGAGCCAGCCCCGGCCGAGACCGACGCCGCCACCCGGGCGCTTCGCGCCGCCGTGCTGGGAAAAGACGAGGTCCGGCTGCCGCAGCTGCATGACCTGTGGGGCAGCCTGCGCCGGATTCCGGTGAACGAAGCCGTACTCGAGAGCAACCTCGTCATCACCGCGAGCCGCCGCGACCCCGCCCATACCGCCTTCGACCTGCTGCGGACCCGCCTGCTGCAGGCGCTCGACGAGCATGGCTGGAAACGTGTGGCGATCACGTCGCCGACGCGGGGCTGTGGCAAGACCTTCACCGCTGCCAACCTCGCCATCGCATTGTCGCGCTATGAAAACCGCCGCACCGTGCTGCTCGATCTCGACCTGAGGGCGCCGGGACTCGCCGAGGTTCTGGGCGCGCCGGCGCCGGGACCGATCGCCGACTGGCTGCGCGGCGCCACTTCCAGCAGCACCCAGCTGCAACGCGTCGGGCAGAACCTGCTTGGCATCGGCGGGCTCGCGGTCGGCCTCAACGACCGTTCCGAGACCTATGCGGCCGAGCTGCTGCAGGACCCCAAGACCGCTGCCGTGCTCGACCAGATGCAGGAGGAGATCGCCCCCGACGCGGTGCTGTTCGACCTGCCCCCCGCGCTTAGCCAAGACGACGTGACCGCGTTCCGCAGCCGCTACGATTGCGTATTAATGGTAGTGGGCGGCGGCCACAACAGCGCCGAGCAGATCCGCGAAGCCGTGCGCCGCATCGGCGAGGACAAGCCGATCCTTGGCATGATCCTGAACCGCGCCGAGGAGGTCCACGCCTCGGGCAGCGGCTAGGGGGTCAGATCGGCAACCGGCGCCACCACCCTCGCATGCCGCCGCGCAACCGGCCCCAAATCCCCAGAAAACGCCCGGCATCCCGCCGCTGCGCGGCCCGGGCGCGGCGCCGCGCCTGACGCCGATCCAGTTCGGGAATCACCACGACGGGTCGCACGCCGAGCGCCCGCTCCATCTGCGCGGCGGTGCGGATCTGCGGGTTCACCGCCTCGAGCGACAGCGCCAGACCGAGCGCCGCCAGAAGCACGCCGAACCCGCCCGCGACCGCGATCTTGCGGCGCGAGGAGGAGACCGCGTAATCGGGCGGCACCGCCCGTTCGAGGATCTCGAAGCGCGTGGTCTCGTCACGGCTTTCAAGCAGCTGCGCCATCGCGGCCTCTGTGCGCCGGGCGGTGACCGCAGAGAGCGCCTGCTGCAGCTGTTCGCGGCGGCGCACGAAATCGTTGTAGCGGCGCTCGGTCTCAGGCGCGGCCGCGAGTGCCGCCTCGATCCGGGCGATGTTGTCGGCGATCAGCTGCCGTTGCTGTTCGAGCAGACTGCGGCGGCGCGTCAGCTCGTCCTCCCGCAACCGGTCCGAACTGGTCTCGAAGGCAATGATCTGCTGTTCGAGGTCGATCCGCTGCGCCACCAACCCCGAGAGCTGTTCGCGCTGGGCTGGAAGGCTGCCGGGCAGCGAGTCGAAGCGGGCCTCTTGGAACCGCGCGAACTCCTCCTCGAGCGCGGCCAGTTCCGCACCGAGCCGAGCCTCCTCGCTTTCGAAGAAATCGAGCGTGCGCGCGGTGCGGCCCTCGCGCCGGCTCTGCGCGGCGGCAACGATCTCTTGCAACAGGGCATTGGCGAGATCGGCAGCCAGCTGCGGCTCGTCGAGTTCGACCGTGATCGACAAGCCGGAGGGCACGGTTTCAGGGCGCCAGGCCAAGGCCGGGTTCACCAGCTTGGTGATCTCGATCGAGGCGCGGGTCTGCACGAGCCGCTCATGCGGCGGCAGGAGGGCGAACAGATCGAATCGCTCGGCCAGTTCGAGGATCTTTTCGCGCGCCATCACCTGCTGCTCAATCAGGTCGAGCTGAGTGTCGGCGATGACGGCGGCGTCGCCCCCGGCATCGACCAGCGGCGTCTCGATCTGGATCACCGCCGTTGCCTGAAAGACCGGCGGCCGCGTCATCGCGAACCAGAGAACGAATGGAATTCCCAGAACACAGACAAGGGCGATGGCCCAAGCCCGGCGGCGCAGCGCGCCGCGCAGGTCGCGCAGCGAGGCAAGATGTTCCATGACCAGCTCCCGTTCGTCGCAAGGGCCGAAGGCCGCCCGCGCCGGTCCAATTTCCGCCACACCCGAGCCACAATCTACGGCCTTGGGCAGCATCTGACCATGGCGAACCGCCCGGTCAACTCACTGTTGCAGGCCGCGAAACCCGGGCGGAACCCGCATGACCACGATCAGGCGATCGGAACATATCCCCCACCCCCCGTGAAACACGGTCCCAGCCCCATAAGGTCCAGCCGTTCGCAAAAGCCGTGCCGCGAGGCCCTCGCCCGTGACCTGAACGCGCATGGCATCGAAGCCGAGCAGCGCGCGGCTCCGAGGATATTGCGCCTTATAGGCAGCCTCCTTGGCACCGAAGACGAGCCGGGCCGCAAGGCCTGGCTCCAACCCGACAGCCTCGATCTCTTCCGGAAGGGCGATCTCGGGCCAGAGCGCGGGTTCCAGCGGCAGTGCGGCGGACAGATCCAGACCGAGATCGCCCTCTCGGCATAGAGCGGCCACCGCGAGGCCGTCATCATGGCTGATCGAGCCGTGCACCCCCTGTGGCCAGACAGGCGCGCGATCCGGTCCCATCGGGACCGCCCGCGGCGGCAGGTCGAGCCGTTTCATCGCCAGCCGCGCCGCCGCCCGCCCGGCCGCGAACTCCGCTTGCCGGGCGGGACGGGCCCGCGCCATGGCTGGCACCTCTTCGGACCAGAGCGCATGTCCGGCACCGATGCGCACCACCGCGGCGGCGGTGCCAGTGCCGCCAAGCCTCTCGATCAGGGCGGCAAGCTCAACCAAGACCTTGGCGCCGGGCCCGCAGCTGCCTGCGGCGCGCCATGATCTCGTCCCGTGCATTCGCCGAAGGGAGCGGTGCGACCGGTTCGGCGGCCTCGGGTGCGGTCAGTTCCGCCTCGATCCGGGCCGCGAGATCGGCCAGGCGCGGCAAGCCGAAGATATCGGTGATCCTCAGATCCGGCAGGCCGAGCCGATCGCGAATTTCGCGATGCGCCCGCACCGCCAGCAGGGAATGGCCGCCGAGATCGAAGAAACTATCGTTCGGCGAAACGGCCTCGATCCCCAGAAGCTCCCGCCAGATCTCCGCGATCTCGGTTGCTGCGGCACCGCGACGCAAGCCCGCGACCTTGATGGTTGCCGGGCTCGGCGCAGGATCTGCGGGCGTAGGAGTGGGCATGGGCGAGACTGCGGCACGATGTGCCGGCGGCGGCGGCAAGGCGGCGCGGTCGGTCTTGCGATTCGGCGTCAGAGGAAACTGCTCGAGAGCAACGATCCGCGCCGGCACCATGATCGCCGGTAGACGCGTCGCTAGGTCGCGGCGCAACTCCGCCTCGTCGACTGGCTCCGTCGTCTCCAGATATGCCACGAGCCGCGTATCGCCGGGGGTGTCTTCGCGCAGCACGGCGACACAGGGGCCAAAACCCGAAATCGCGTCGAGGGCCGCTTCGACCTCGCCCAACTCGATGCGGTGCCCCCGAAGCTTCACCTGCCCATCGGCGCGGCCGATGAAATCGAGCAATCCGTCAGCGCGCCAGCGTGCGAGATCCCCGGTTCGGTAGATCCGCTCGCCAGGCCGGAAAGGGTCGGGACGGAATCGGTCGGCGGTCAGCTCGGCCCGCTCCCAGTAACCGCGCGCCACGCCCGCACCGCCGATCCACAGCTCGCCTTCCACCCCCACCGGGCAGGGCGACATCTGCGCGTCCAGCACATAGGTCCGGGTGTTGCGGATCGGCCGACCGATCACCGTAGCTGGCAGACCCGCCTCTATCGTAGCGCTGGTCGACCAGATCGTGGTCTCGGTCGGACCGTACATGTTTTCCAGATGTATGACCCCGGCCCCGCGCAGCTCCTCGACCAGCGCGGCGGGCAGCGCCTCGCCGCCCACAAGCATGTGGCGCAGACCTCCCAGCGCGGCGCGGCTCACCGCGTCGGCGGCAAGCATCCGCGCCATCGAGGGGGTGCATTGCAGATGGGTGATACCATGGCGGCGGATCTGCGCCGCGATCGACCGGTCGCTCGCGGGTGGCCCGGCATCATCGACCGCTGGGCGCCCCCGCTGCGCCAGCGCCGCGAGGCGCGGCAGCCCCTCCATCACCCGAGCCGGTGCGATCCCGAAATCGATCAGGCAGGCGATCTCGTCCACCCCGGCGGCCTGCAATACCTCGATCCGGGCCAAGCCGTCCTCGACAGTGCCAAACAGCCCCTGCTCCTCGAAATATCGCTCGAAGGCGTGGTCGAGGACCGCCGTTTCCTCTTCAGGCGTCAAGGCGCCGGGATCGACCGCACCGCCCCCTCCACGGCGAAACGCCGGAAATTCCGCGGCATGTCGCGCAATGAGCCCGTTGGCCGAGCGCAGGTAATCGATCATCGGGCCGCGCGCCACCTCGCGTGCGGCGGCGCGGCTCTCGGCGATATAGGCGTGCAGCATCACCGTCACCCGCCGGGACGCCGGGTCGTGCCCCGCCTCGATCAGCGCGGCGCGCCATTCGGCGATCCGTGAGGACAGATCCGCGACGCTCTGGCCCAGAAGATGCGTCAGCACGTTGGCCCCCGCCAGCCCCGCCTCGCGCCAGCTCGTGGGGTTGCCCGCAACGGTGATCCACAAGGGTAGCTCGGACGAGACCGGGCGCGGTCGGGTCAGAACCTCCTGCATCTCGCCTGCCGCGTCGGGAAAGGCCACCGCTTCGCCTCGCCAGAGACGGCGCACGGCATCGACTGCATCGTGCAGCGCCTTGCGGTTGGCGGGTGGCGCCGCCTCGGGGCGCAGCACGAAGTCCTGAGGCTGCCAGCCCGCCGCCAACGCCACCCCAGCACGCCCGCCCGACAACCGGTCGATCACCGCCCAGTCCTCGGCGATCCGCGCCGGGTGATGCAGCGGCGCGACGCAGCTGCCAGCGCGGATCGCCACATGCGAGGTGACGGCCGCCACCGCCGCACCGGTCACCGCCGGGTTGGGATAGGCCGCGCCGAAGCCGTGAAAATGCCGTTCGGGCGTCCAGACCGCCTCGAACCCATGCGCGTCGGCAAAGCGGGCCCCGTCGAGCAACAGGGAATAGTCGCCCGTGTCCCCAGCCTCGTGGCCCCAGTAGAACAGGCTCAGCGACGGCCCGACCCTCGCGGGCACCGGCGTCGTCTCCGAGGAGGTCAAGAGCCGCTCCTCGTCGCCCTGGACCACGACCTTGAGGCCGCGCGACAGAGACCAAAACAGTTCGAGCACCGAGATATCGAACGAAATCGAGGTGACGGCGAGCAGCGCGTCGCCGGGACGGTGCGGCACCCGCTCATCCATCCCCTCGAAGAAGTTCAGCACGTGGCGGTGCTCGATCATCACCCCCTTGGGACGGCCCGTGGAGCCCGAGGTATAGATCAGATAGGCAAGATCCGAACCCGTGGCGGCCTCATCGAGCGGCGCCGCCTCGGCCTTGTCCAGTCGCGGATCGTCGAGCCGCAGCAATGCCGCCTCGCCGATCGGGAGATCCGACGCGATGTCGGGGGCACTGACCACGATCGCGGCAGAGCTGTCTTCAAGATAGAGCGCGAGCCGTTCGCGCGGATAGGCCGGGTCGAGCGGCAGATAGGCGGCGCCGGACTTCATGACCGCCAGCGCCGCCACCACCATCTCGGTCGAGCGGCCCATATGCAGCCCGACACGCATGCCCGGGCCCGCCCCCATCTCGCGCAGCACCCGCGCCATGCGGTTGGAGCGCGCCTCCAGCTCCGCATGGGTGAGGCGATCTTCACCGAAGACCAATGCGACGGCCTCCGGCGCGGTGGCGGCGCGAAGGGCGATGGCGGCGTGAATCGTCCCCTCGGGCACCGGACCCGCGGTGTCGTTCCAGGCCTCGAGGAGCAGCGCGCGTTCGCCCGGCGACATCGCGGGCAGCGCCGTGCAGGCCGTATCGGGATCGGCGTCGATCATGGCCATCAGGCGCGCCGCAAGCAGATCCAGCGCACCGGGTAACAGCGTGCCGCCCGCCGCTCGCAGGATGCCGGCTTCGGGATCAAAGCCGAGACGCGCCCCAGGTGGCCGTGCTGGCCCCAACGCCAACGCGGGCGTGGCGAGGCCCAGCCGTATCGGCAGATCCGCCGCGAAACCGACTTCGGCGCATGCGGCGCGCATCTCCGCGTCGAACCGGTCAGCGAAGCGCGACAGGCTTTCTCCCGGTTCCGGAATGACACGCAGGGGCACCCAGTCCGCCACATGAGGGTCCCCTGCGGCGGGCCGAACCAGTGCCAGATCGGCCGCACCGTCGCAGAGCCGCGCCGCCAGCAGCGCCCAGGCCGCGGCGCGAAGGCGCGCCGACCCACGCGGTTCGAGCGCCCGGCGCTCCTCAGCCATGTCGGGACGCATCGGAAGAGCCGTCGCGAGGCCGGGCAACGGCACCGGACGCAGCGCCTCCAATCGCCTTCGCCAGCCATGCTCGGCCCGTGCAACATGCTGCATACGCATGGTGAGGGCCGCAGCGTCGGGGATCGGCGCCAGCCGGGTACCGGCCTTGGGCAGCGCGACTGGCGCGCCATCTGGCCGAGATAGTCCCGAAAGCCGCAGCACACCGTCTTCGAAGACCAGTTCCAACGCGTCGTCCATCGCCGCGCGGATCGTGCCGGGCGGCTCGAGCTGCGCCCCGGACGCGAGCAACTGCGCCGTGCCGACCAGCAGCAATCCACCCTCATGGGAGATCTTGGGACAGCATAGCGGGTTCGGATGCGCACCATGATCGAGCGCCCGGACCAATCGCAGCGCCGCATCGACCGGGCCACGCCCGTCGATCAGCGCATCTGCACCCGGCCGGTCGGCGGCACGGTGCACCCGGCCTTCGATCGCAGGCTGCGGCCGGCGCCGAAGCCCGTGACGCATCTGATCGATCAACTCCGGCAGAGTTTCGAGCGCCAGCGCAAAGCAACGGGCATTGAGGCTCTGCGCGGTCGCCTCCGGGTCGATGTCGAAATCGCGACGGATCAGGATGTCCCCCGCATCCACGCCCGGCGTCATCATGTGCCACGTCACCGCATGGCGACGTGCACCTTCGAGCAGCGCCCAGACCGGAGCATTGCGCCCGGCCCGCTCAGGCAGCGGCCCATCATGAAAATTGATGGCGCCTGCGGCGAAGCGCGCCAGTGCGCGGGCCGGCACCAAGTCGAGATTCCCGGCGCTGAGAAGCCAGTCGATGCCTTCGGGCAGATCGTCGAGCCGGTCGGGATCGTGCCGGGGGATGCCGTGCTCCTCGGCAAAGGCATCCAGTTCCGGGTAGCGGCTCGCCACTAGCGCCAGTCGAAAACCCGCTTCGCGCAGCGACCGCGCGGCCTCGAGGCTCAGCGCAGTGGCGCCGATCAGTGCAACGCTGCCGCTCATGCCGCCTCCTCCCTTGCCCGGATCGCTCGCAACTGACGCAATTCATGACGCAACAAGTCGCGCAAATATCGCGGCGGATCGCCCGGATCGCGCCGCATCGCGACGCAGCGAAGCCGGTGAAGCCCCCCTGCCGCGAGATGCAGCAGCGTCGCCACCGCCGCACCCGCATCACCGTGATGCTTGCGGAAATAGTGCCGGCGCGACTCGAACCAGTAGTCGGGAACGCGGCGCCACTCGTTCATTCTGGTCGAGACCGATCCGATATGGGTGACGCGGCTTTCGCGCACGAAATGGGTCTCGAAGCCCGCGTCGCGAGCGCGGCGACAAAGGTCGGTTTCCTCGAAATAAAGGAAGAATGTTTCGTCGAAACCGCCGATCCGCTCGAACAGATCGTGCCGGATCATCAGGCTGGCCCCCGAGACCCAGTCCACCCGACAGGTCTGCTCCGGCACCTCCATCCATACCCTTTGTCGCGACAAAAGCCGCGAGACAGGGCCGAAACGCAACGGTCCCTCGATCTCGGACAAGAGCGAGGGAAAGCGGAAGGCCGCAAGATGCGGCGTACCATCCGGATCGCTTATCAGACTTCCGGCAAGACCCGCCGTGGGATGGGTCGCCAAGTGTTTGACGAGAGCGGCGATCGCTCCAGGCTCGGGAAAGGCGTCGGAGTTGAGAATGTAGACTAGGTCCGGACGCTCGCCCTTGGCCAGGGCATCGCGGATGCCCGCATTGTTGCCCGCGCCGAAACCACCATTGCGGCCGGACTGCACCACGCGCACCCGGTGCCCCCAGCCTCGCGCGGCCACGCCGGCGCGCAGCCGCTCTTCCGAGCCATCGCCGGAATCGTTGTCGACGATCACGATCCTGCCCTCGATCTCGGCCATCGCGGCCACAGCGCTCTCGGCGGCGCGCAGCGTCATCTCCGGTGTTCGCCAGTTCAGGATCACCGTCAGAACAGTTGTCATCGCGCGCTACTCCGCCGCATGCAGTTTCGGCACGTCCCCAGCGACGGCGCTTTCGAGCGCCGCCTTCATCCGGGCCGCGAGAGCGCGCGCGTTGGGTTCGAGCACCATGGTGTCGTGATCGCCCGGCACTTCGACCACTTCGAGCGCGGACGCCCATTCGCCCCAGAAATTGTCGTGCACCACGTATTGCCGTTCCTTGTTCACCAGTCGCCCGCCCGGCAACCGCCACTGCCCCTTCAGCGGAGGTCGGAACAGCGTCATGGGCCCGTCCCAAGGCTCCAATCTATAGGCGGCGGAGGCGACGTAGAAGGCGGTTTCCAGAGCGGCGTCCGCCTGGTTTTCGACCGGGCGCGCGGCGTCTCGTCCGAAGCGGCGGCGGTCGATCTCCCAGCGCAGGCGCCGCGACGCCCACTGCGCTGGATAGCGCAGCCCTCCCCTGCGCAGTTCGATCGCCTGGATCGCAATCCGGTCACGCAGGCTTAGCGACGGCCGGACCGGCAGCGGCGTATCGAGCAACAGCAATGCCTCCGCCTTATCGCCTTCTGCGCGCAGCTGCCGCGCGATTTCGAGTGCCGTGATGCCACCGCCCGAATAGCCGCCCAGCAACCAAGGCCCGTCGGAATGAACGCGACGCATTTCGGCAAGGCAATCGCGTGCCGCCGCGACGAAATCCTGATGCGGCGGGACATCGCCCGCGACGCCGCGCGCCTGGAGACCCCAGACCGGTCGGTCTTCGCCCAGATGCTGCGCAAGATGACGCAGGTTCATCACGTTGCCGAACATGCCCGCCGCGAGGAAGAGCGGCGCCCCCGGGCCGCCTTGGCTCAGCGGCACGAGATGCACCGCGTCGCCAAGGCCGGAGATCATCGCCGGGGCCGCGCCCGATCTTCCGGTCGTCTCTATTGAAACCGGACCGGAGGCGTCTCCTGCAATCCGCGCCGCGAGGCCGCGGATCGTCGGCGTTTCGAACAGCGCCGAGATCGGCAGCGCGGTACCGGTTTCCCGCCTTATCGCCGCGAAGAGCCGCACCGCAATCAGTGAATGTCCGCCGAGGTCGAAGAAGCTGTCATCTGGACCGATATCGGCCACGCCGAGCAGCGCGCTCCATTGCGCGGCGAGCCGCGCTTCCATCTCGGTCTCGAACCCAGCGGCGACAGGATCGGCGGGCGCGACCGGTTCCGAAGCCGGGGGCGCCACTGCCGCCTCCGCGATCAGCGCGGGCAGCGGCTGCGCCGTCATGGCGATCTGCGACAACCCCGCCCCCATCGCCGTGATGAAGGCGCGTCCGCCCTCCTCGCGCCGGATGCCATGGCGGCGGGCATCACTCAGCCGGTCCTGCGGCACTGGCTGCTCCAAGGCCATGGCCTTGGCGCCGGCAGCAAAACCGGCCTCCGCCGGCAGCAGGTGCATCTCGAAGCCGGACATCTCGGCACAAATCTCGCCCTCAAGGGTGGCCAGCACGATGTCGAACCGGGCCATGCCGGTCGCCTGATCGACCAGCCGGACATGGCTCAGAATCTCTGACGGCAACGGCGCATGGACGCTCAACCGCGCATAGCCCGCCGGCACCCAGAGCCGCGCCGGATCATAGCCCGCGATCATTCCGATCGCCCAGCCGGTCGCGATATCCAGCAGCCCCGGATGCAGCGCGAGGCCGGTGGTGGCATCCGGCGGCAGCCGAAGCCGAGCCAGCCCTTCATCCTCGCTTAGCGCCGCCTCGCCCGTCACCTGCCACTGCGACCCGAGATCGAGATGCGCCCCCTGCGGCAGGGTCAGCGGTCCGGGCGCCGGCAGCCGCGCCGCAATGGCCGCCGGATCGATGCGGCCCGGTGTGCCATCGAACGCCATTAACCGGGCCATGGCGACAGGTCCCCATGGCTCGCCCGGTGGCGCGGCCTCGACCTCGACCCTGCCCGCGTCGTCGTCCGGCGATAGCCGCAGCCGAAGCCGGGTCGCACCGTCATCGGGCGTGCGCAGCGGGGCCAGGAATCGCAGATCGCGCAGTTCGAACGGCACGAAGCCCTCGGGGCCGACCGCCTCGGCCAGAAGCTCGGCATAGCCCGCGCCGGGCAACAAGGCGTCACCCGCCCTTGTCCGGTGCTGGTCGAGAAACCAATGCTCAGAAGGCGTCCACCGGGCTGAGAAGACAGTTTCCTCGCCGATCGCGGTCTCGATGATCTCGCGACGCTCCAGCATCGGCAGGGCAATGGGCTCGCCCCACGCCTCGTCCGCATCCGGCGCCGCCGCCCCGGCCGCCATGCCGGTATCGGCCCAGATGCCCCAGTCGATCGCCACCACACAGGTCGCGCCGCCTGAGCGAGCCAGCGCAAAGGCGTCGAGTGCGGCGTTTGCGGCGACGTAATCCGCCTGCCCCGCCGGAGTGGTCCAGCCCGAACTGGAGGCGCAGAGGGCCATCCAGTCGAGCCGACCATCGGGGAACAGCGTGTCGAGTACCATCAGCCCCTGCAGTTTTGGGGCGATCACCGCCTCGCTCGCTGCGGCCGCGCGGCCCAACACCGGCGCGTCGTCGAGGCGACCGGCCGCATGGATCACGCCGCTGATCGGCCCGAGCCGTGCCTCGGCCCCGGCAAGGGCGGTGCGCATCGCATCGGGATCGGTGACATCGGCACAATAGCTCTCGATCCGTCCGCCCAAGGCCTCGAGCCGCAGCAGCGCGCGCAGCGACTCGGCCATCGGACCGCCCGTGGCGACATGGCTGGACCAGTCTTCGCGCGGAGGCAGGGGTCGGCGCGAGATGATCGCGACCGGCGCGTCCCAATCGCGGATGAGGGTTTCGGCCAAGGTCAGGCCGATACCGCCGAGGCCACCGGTGATCAGTACCGTACCGCCGCTACGCAGTGGCAGCCGGGGCGTCGCGGGGAGTACGGCGCGCTGCGGCGTCCGGACCCGGCGAATGCCGTCGCGCCAAGCCACCGGTGCGGATTCGGGCGGCGACAGCGCCTCTTCCAGCACCGCTTCGACCTGAGATCGAAGCGTGGCGCGGCGCGGCGGCGCGAGATCGAGCCGCGAACAGGCAAGGCCCGGCAGTTCCCTCGGGATCACCAGCGCAGGACCGTCGAGCATCGCCTTGGCCGGATTGGGCCGCTCGCCCAGGCGCACGGCATGCGCACCGCTGCTCACCGCCAGAAGACGCAGTGGCCTGTCGCCCTGCATGGCGTGCCAAGCCTGCGCGAGATGCATCAGGCTCAGGAAGCCGCGCTCCTGCAGCAACTGGACGTGCAGCGGCGACAGGTCCGGATCGCTGGCCTCGGTGACGCTCCACAAGTGCAGCACCCGGTCCGGCAGCAGATCTTCGCGTTCAAGCGCCGCCAAGAGGCGCTCGCCTGGCGCTTGGCCTGCCTCCGGCGGCAGCTGCCAGCTATCGCTGCCGGCGCGCCCCTCGAACCCGGCCGCCGTCACGGTCGCGACCCGGTGCCCCGCAGTCCGCAGCCGTGTCGCAAGGGCGGCGCCCAGCCCGGTGCGATCGAGAAAGATCAGCCAGGTCTCGGGCGGCAGTTCCGCAAGATCGTCCCCCGCCTCGAATGTGCCCTCGGGATAGCGGCGCACCCAAGCAGGTTGCCAAGCCCAGCGCGCGACATCCTCTTCTCGCGGCACGGGCGGCGCCACGACCGGGGCAGCCACGGAGCGGACCGGTTCGACATGATGACGCGTCTGCTCGAAGGCATAGCCCGGCAACGGCAGGCGGCGGCGACCGGCGCCTGCGAGCTGCGCCTCGTCGAAGCGGCCGCCCATCGCCCAGAGACGGCCCAGCGCCAAGATCATCCAGCGGTCATCGCCGCCCGGCTCCTGCGGCGGCCGCAGCCCCGGCAGCACCCGCTCATGACCGATCCCGGGTTGCTGCCCGGCCAGCATGCCAAGCACGCCGCCGGGGCCCATCTCGATGCAGATCCGCGCGGCCTCGCCCATGTTGTGAAGCGCACCGTCGAAATCGACGGCATGGCGGAGATGGCCGACCCAGTACTCGGGATCGGTCGCCTCCGCGTCGGTCAGGACGTGGCCGCTGCGGTTGGAGATGATCGGGATGCGCGGGGGCGACAGCGTCATGCTTCGCAGATGCGCCTCGAAACGCGGCAAGATCGGATCGAGCAGGCGGCTATGGGCGGCGACTTCGATCGGCACACGGCGGCTCTCGATTTCTCGAACCTCGAGCCGCGCCGCAAGATCCTCGATGGCGGCCACAGGCCCCGAGGCGACGCAGAGCCCCGGCGCATTGATCGCCGCGAGATCGAGATCAGGGCCCAACTCTTCGCGCAGCGCGTCGGCGCCGAGCGCCACCGAAAGCATCGCGCCGGGCTCGGTCCGCTCGAACAGCGCGCCGCGCATCCGTACCAGTTCCAGACCCTCTTCGAAGGACATGACACCGGCGAGCACCGCCGCCGTGTTCTCGCCCATCGAATGACCGACCAGCCGGTCCGGCACCACGCCCCAGCCGATCCAGAGCTGCGCCAGCGCGTGCTCGACGATCAGAAGCAGCGGCAGTTGCAGCGAAGGGCGGCGCAGCATGGCCTCGGCCTGTGCCTCGTCGCCGGGTGCCGGGTCCCACAGCGCACGCAACGTCTTGCCCTCGGCGCCCATGGCGGCAAAGCCGCGATTGATCCAGTCTCGAAACACCGGCTCGGTCTCATAGAGGTCGCGGCCCATGCCCGGTTGCTGCGCGCCTCCGCCGGGGAACATAAACACCACTTCCGGCGCATCCTGCGCCAGATGCGTGGGCGCGGCGCGCGGATCGGGCCGCTCGAGCAATGCGGCGGCCTCGGCATGGCTTTCGGCGACGAGCACGCGACGATGCGTCAGCGCCCGGCGCCCGACTGCCAGCGTATGCGCCACATCGGCCAGAGGCTGCTCGGGATGCGCGCGCAGATGCGCCGCCAGCCGCGCCGCCGTAGCATCGAGCGCGGCGCGGGAGCGGCCGGAGACCCGGAGCAGCTGGAACGGCCACTCGCTCTCGGCCGGGGGTACGGGCTCCGGTGCCTCCTCCAGCACCGCATGGGCATTGGTACCACCGACCCCGAGCGAATTGACCCCGGCGCGGCGGGGCGTGGCGCTTTGCGGCCAAGGCGCCGTTTCCGCCGCGACCTCGAAGGGTGATCCGTCGAGCGCCAGCGCCGGGTTCGGCGCTTCGAAGCCCGGCGTGCCGGGAATCGTCCGGTGGTGCAGAGCCAGCGCTGCCTTGATCAGCCCTGCAGCGCCGGCGGCGGTGTCGGTGTGACCGATCCCGGTCTTGACCGAGCCGAGCCGGCAGAAGCCGGCGGCCGCGGTCGTTTCACGAAAGGCGCGGGTCAACGCCGCCACCTCGATCGGATCGCCGAGCGGTGTGCCGGTACCATGGCATTCGACGAAACCGATGGAGCGGGCCTCGATGCCCGCCATGCGCTGGGCCATCGCCACCGCCCGCGCCTGCCCCTCGACCGAGGGGGCGAGGTAATTGGCCTTACGGGCACCGTCGTTATTGATGGCGCTGCCCTTCAGCACGGCCCAGACATGGTCGCCATCGGCCAGCGCGTCTTCGAGTCTGCGGAGGACCACTGCCGCCGCGCCCGAGCCGAACACGGTGCCGGCGGCACGGTGATCGAAGGCGCGACACGCCCCATCCGGCGACAGGATCTCTCCCTCGCGCCACAGATAGCCCCTGCCATGCGGCTGTTCGATCGTGACACCGCCCGCCAGAGCCATGTCGCATTCGCCGGTCAGCAGCGCCTGCGCCGCCATGTGGATGGCCACGAGCGAAGTCGAACATGCGGTCTGCACCGAGACCGCCGGGCCGGTCAGATCGAGCATGTGCGCCAGACGGGTGGCGAGGAAATCCTTGTCGTTGCCGGTATGGCGCAACAGGAAGGCGCCGGTGTTCTCCACCAGCTCCGCGTTGCCCATGATGTTGCGCATGTAATAGTCGTTGGCCCCGCAGCCCGCATATACGCCGATCGCGCCCGCGAAAGCTTCGGGCATATGGCCCGCGTTCTCCAGCGCCGACCAGGCCGTCTCGATGAAGCGCCGGTGCTGCGGGTCCATGATCTCGGCCTCGCGCGGTGTCAGGCCGAAGAAGCCCGCATCGAACAAGTCATGCCCCGCGAGCGGCGCGCCGAAAGGAACGTAGTTGGGGCGGCGGCTCTCGGACTCGCTCACCCCGGCACGGGCCAGTTCCTCGGGGGTAAGGCGACGGATCGCGCTGCGCCCTGCCGCCAGCATCCCCCAGAACGCCTCGAGCGTGTCAGCACCGGGCAGGTCCACGGCCATGCCGGTGATGGCGATATCGCCCGTATCCCGTTCCTTCGCCTCCTGCATGATACCTTCCCCTGCCCCGTGTGGTTGCGCAAACTGGCTAGACTGCGAATGCGGCACTTTTCCGACGGGATACCGGCTTGCAGCCATGCTGGCTATCCCGGCGCGACCGCAGCCAGCGCTGTCACGGCAGGCCAGTTCAGTGCCAACGCCAAAGCGGCAATTGCAATTCCGGCCAGAGCAGCCAAGGCGTCGTGGCGCGGATCCCATGCCTTCTCTCGGCGCGCGACCCAGACCAACACCGGGTAGGCCAGCAGGGCGGCCACGCCCTGCCCGATCAGCCCGCCAAGAAAGCCGCCCAGGGTGAGGCCCAGCGCCAGGCCGGCGATGGTCAGTCCCGCGCGCGAGGCTTGCAGCACGAAGAAGCGGCGCGAGCGTCCCGAGGCCAGTGCCGCCTGCTCGTAAGTCAGGCCGACCAGCACCGGGATCTGCAGCACCGCCATCAGCACCACCACGCCCCCCGCCATCGCGTAGCGCCCGTCATACATCACTCCGATCAGTTGGTTGCCCGACAGCGCCAGCACCGCCGTCGCCGCGAGGAGCCCCGAGGTCGCCAGCATCCTGAGCCGCTGAAGCCGCAGGAAATTGGCCCGGCTCTCGGCCGGCGGGCTTTCGCGGTAAACCGGGATCAGCACCCGTCGCGTCACGAGGTGTCCGAGCAGTAGGGGGAAGGTCGCGAGGAACAGGCCGATATTGTAGACCCCGAAATCCGCCAGTGAGAGATAGCCCCCAAGCAGCACCCGGTCGCTCTGGCCCAGCAGGAACCCTGCCACGGTCGACAGAAAGATCCACTTGCCGAAATGCACCAGCTCGTGGGCGGCAGCAGGTTCGAGGCGCAGCCGGTTGCGCGGCCCCGGTAGGAACAGGTTGAGATACACGAGCTGCGCCATCGCGCCGACCAGTCCCGCCACCACCAGTGCCCAGATCGAGCCCCAGATCCACGCCAAGACGACGCCGGTCACCAACTGGGTGCTTTGGGTCGCCAGCTCGATCAGCGTCACGCGCCCGGCGCGCAAATGCCGGTGCGCGGTTTCGAGCTTGGTCGGGTTGAAGCCGTTGAGGATCAGCGCGAGGGCCGCCACCGGCAGGTACCGCGCGAGGTCGGGCTCGCCATACCACTGCGCCACGGGCCAGGCGAGGCCCAGTGCCGCAATCCACAATCCCAGTCCCCGACCGATCTGGATCGTCCACGCGGTGTCGAGGAAATCGGGATCGTCCCCACGCCGGCTTTGCATGATCGCGGGAGAGATGCCGACATCCGAGAACATGCCCAGTGCCATCATGAAGACCATGACGATCGCCATGGTGCCAAAGGCCTCGGGAAAGAGCAGCCGGGTGAGCGCGAGGTTGGAGATGAGGCGCAGACCCTGTCCCGCCCCGAAACCCGCGATGATGATCGCGGCCGAGCGCAGCGCCCGACCACCGATGCCGCGCGAGCGCAGGTGCCCGATCAATGCGGCGCTCACCGGCCGCGGCTCCAGTCCGACGGGGCAGGCCGAAGCCGGACGCCCAGCGCCACCGCGCCATAGACGGCGAACCCTGCTGGATCGCGCAGGGCGAGGCGCGCGACGCCCAAAGGACCGAGCGCAGGCTTGCCTTCGCGCGCCAGCATATCGGGGTGACAACGTGCGATCTGCGCCATGCCCGCATCCTGCCGCCGACGCACCCGCAACAGCGCTGCGAACCCCTCGGCGACAGGCCAGTCGTAGCGCGCCGGCACGGCAATCCGCTCATCCGGCGAGAAGCACAGCCGCACGAAACCGTCATCGGAAATGAGGTCCGGGAACATGTCCCAGCGGGCCCGCCCGGCGGGGTTGACCGCGAAAAGGCCGCAACCCGGCGCGCCATGCGTCATGAAGGGCAGCCGCGCCCAGAGCCGCGCATAGGCGCGCGCGACACGGCCCTGACCGGTGATCCGTGGCAAACCGCTGGCATAAAGCGGCTCCGGGCGGTCCAGCGCCCGGTGCAGCTGTAACAGCAATGACGGCGATACCGTCACATCCGCGTCGAGGTAGACCCGGATTGCCGGGCGGGTCAGCGCCGCCTCGCCCGCGTTCAGCGCAGCGACCTTCGAGCCTTGCGCCAGCTCGATCACCCGCAGCGTCCAGTCGCGCGCCGTGAGGGCCGCGCCGGCGGCCCGCGCGGCGTCGGCGGTGGCGTCGCGACAGCCATTGGCAATGACGGTGACGCATACGGGACCGGGCAGCGGCTCGCTGGCGGCCAGCGCCGAGAGACAGCCTTCGATCAGACCGGCCTCGTTGCTAGCCGGAATCAGGATATCCATCAGCATCGGCGCGGTCATCGCGGCGTCTCCGTCAGGGTCGCGGATTGCTCCACATAGGCGATCTCCTCGATCCCCGCCAGAAGCAGCCGCGAAGGCCCGGCACCAATCGCCAGCCATTCGCCCTCACGCGTCACGGGCAGGTCGCGCAGCGCCGCGGGCAGCACCGCCCGATCATGCCCCGCCCCGCCATCGACACGATCGCCGGGCCCGGCATGGATCACATCATCGCCGCCACCGCCTAACAAAAGGTCTTCCTCTGGCGTGCCGACCAGCTGCTCCGCCCGGTCGCTTCCCTGCAGGGTCACCCCGTCATCGAAGCTTCCCGGTGCCCGGCTTTCCCAATCCGCACCCTCGCGGTTGTGGCGCATCCAGGCGTCCCAGCGGGGCGAGGCATCGTCGAGATGGCGCAGCGCGCCCCAGCTGCCCCAGCGCGACGGGGCGGCGATGTCGAGATAGGCTGTGGCTTGGGTGCCACCCACCACTCGCCAGCCCGTCATGAGATCGTCGATCAGCGCCGCCATTTCAGGAGCGTAGGACAGCTCTGTCAGGAAATCGGTCACGGCCGCGTCGTCGCGCCCCGCCGGTCCCGCCACCAGATGCGGCCCGGCCTCATACATCACCAACCGCAGCCCATGCCGCGCCGCGACGCCGGCGTGATGCGGCCAGAACCTCTGCGTCAGCTCGGCAAGATCGTCTTCGAGGAGACCCAGCGCATGGGCCTGCGCCGTGCCGTCGACGAGTCGCGCGCGCAGTTCACCGAGGTGATCGTCAGCGCCGATATCATGGCCGAGATATCCCGTGACGGCGTAGGCGTCGAAGCTCGTGGCGGGCGGGCTCGCCCCCTTGCCCTCGGCCAGCGGCGCTTCGAGGGCCGCGGCCTCCAGCCCCGGCCAACCGGTCTGGGTGACGAAGACCCGCACCAGCCGCTCTTCGGCGCCCGCGCCAAAGGTTTCCGTCCAGATGTCCGCCACCTGCGCCGCACGCCAGCCCGCAAACTGCATCCAGGCATCTCCGGGCGCATCCTCGCCCCACAGGTCACGCGCGCGCGCCTGTGCCCAATGCGCCTGTTCGAACCCGAAATTCCAGACCTCGTTCGACCACTCCGCGTGGATCTTGAGGCGGGGATCGAGATGGTCCCGCATATAGGTTGCAAAGCTGCGCACATAATCGTCATCGGCCATGTGCGGCAGCGTCACCCACGGATCGACGCCGATCTCGTTGGCAAGTCGGGTGATCACCTCGACCGGTACACTATCGACCCAGCGCTGATCCCCGGGGTGTGGCCGGTCGTCCCAGCGACGTTGGGGGGAGCCGTTGGTCTGCATCCAGTCCATGAAGCGCAACAGTCGCAGATCCGAGACCCGCTCCAGCCAGTCGGGATTGAACAGCGCGCCCGCCGCCGCATGGCCGAGCCGGCCCTCGCGTACCACCATGATTTCGCGCAGCGGGTCCGCCGCATCGATCGCGGCCACCTCGATCTCGACCGCGCCCGGACCCGGATCGTAGTCGAAGCGAATCTCCCCGGGGATCTGCGAGACCACGCGGCCGCGCCCTCCCACGGTGATATCGCCCTGCCCGTCGTAGCGCAGCACGTAACGCCCGGCGAGCGAGACCGCCGCCTCGGGCTGATCGGTGAGAATCAGCGTGCCGACCCTGGCGATACCGTCGGGGATCGAGAGCAGGCGTCCGGTACGATCGACATGCCCCTCGGCAACCAGTTGCTCGGCGCTCATCGCGCCCCATTGGTCATCGCCATGACCGATCCAGGGCCGCGAGGTTTTCATCAGATCGAGAAACGGATGCTCGGTTGACCAGTCCGAGATGCCCGCGAGGTTCATGCCCAGAAGCGGCGTAGCCCGCGCGGGCAGACCGGCAAGCGCTGCGCAGAGGAGCAGCGCGGCGAGTCCCGCCAGCCCCTTCACAGGACGGTCCGGATCGGAGCAGGCTGGCGTGGCGCAGCCTCGGGCTGCGGCCGATGACGCGGTGCGGTCTCGATCAACCCCAGCACCGCCCCCGCCGCCAGAAAGGTCAGCGGCGTCAAGGTGGCGTTGGGCAACAGGTCGACAAGGTTCATGCCGAGGATCACGGCGAGCGTCACCGTGGCGGGACCGGGCGGCGACCGGCCGGAGCCCCCCCAGAGCCGCAGGACGGGGAAGGCCAGAAGGCCGAACTCGGCAAGGAAACCGACCCAGCCGAACACCCCGATCACCACCAGCCAACGCCCGTCGGTCACGGTGATCTCGCGTCCGCTCTGGCGATCGTAAAGCATGTTGCGACCCCAGATTCCCCAGCCGAAAACGGGCCGCTCCATGGCGCGCTCCAAGAGCACGTCTTCGTTGTCGAAGCGAAAGCCGAGCGACTGGGCGCGGTCCGCGCTCACCGATCCGGCCCATTCGAGAAGCCGCTCCTGCGGCACCAGATCGGCGCCCTTGAGCAGCGGGTAGGCAAGGGACAGCACCGCCATTGCCGCGGCGCCGAAGAGTTGCAGCCGGCGTGGCGCGAAGGCCAAAGCCGGAACGAGCACCATCGTATAGACCAGCGCCGCCATGGATTTGCACAGCACGAGCACGACGCCGAGGAGCCCTGCCACCGCCCAGAGAACGGGAGCGCGCCCCTTCTCCGCGCTGCGCGCCAGCCCCGTTGCCGCGAGCACCGCCATCGCGATGAAGAATGCCACCCAGAGCCCGTGATAGAGGAACACGATCGGGCGGAACCCTTCGCCGCGCATCATCTGCTCGAAGCTGTGCTGGAAATAGCCGTAGATCCAGGTGTTGAGCTGCGGGCTGAGCCGCACCTCGGCCAGGATCGGCAAGGTGTAGGCCAGACCTCCCATCACCAGCGCCCAAAGCATCATGCGGTGCTCGCGCTCGTCGCGCAGGAAGACCCTCGCGAGGAGCAGCGGCACCACGAGAAACCCCTGCTGGATCAGCAGCCCCGGCACTTCGGCCAGCCGCAGCCCGGGCAGCACCAGCGGCCCGAAGGCCAGAGGATCGCCGTTGCTCAGCACCGTCATCAGCGGCGACAGGAGAAACACTGCCAGCGCCAGCCGCATCAATCGCTGGCGCGGCAGAAGTTCGCGTAGCTGCACCCGCCGCAACATGAGGGCGGCCAGCAGGACCGAGAGGCTGGGAATCGTATCCTTGTTGAGCGATGGCAGCAGCGGCGGGTCGAACTCCGCTGGCAGCGGTGGCAGCAGCAGGTAGCCCCCCAGCAGGCTCGCCACCAGTGCCACGCCCGGTCGCAGGCGCCCGAAAAGCACCAGCGTGACCAGTGGCCAAGCCAGCAGGGCGATCGAAGCGACGGCGTTCGGCATGCGGCCCCTGTTCAGCGTGTCATCCCGACCATGGCACGATGTCCGGACGAAGTCGTGACGCCGCCATGGCGATCAGCGGGCGTCACGGTTCAGGCAACACCCGTTACCGGTGCTGCGCAAGGGGT
>Ga0310345_10000791_pt1 | contig 40857 bp, 33 predicted proteins | sample HC15DNA20500_MG_FD_204667 | JGI IMG/M metagenome (GOLD analysis project Ga0310345, IMG submission 204667) | Marine microbial communities from station ALOHA, North Pacific Subtropical Gyre - HC15-DNA-20-500_MG | ecosystem: Environmental > Aquatic > Marine > Oceanic | place: Pacific Ocean: North... | reverse complement strand
CGACTCGCTCAGGCATCAGACGCGATGGACGGCTCCGGAGAACAGGCGCGGGGCTTGTTCTTTGGTGAGTCCGGAGCCCGCCGGAGGCAACGCCCCCGCCGGCTCTCCCCCCGCTCCCCCCGATCGCGACGCAGCCAAGCCCGCCCGCAGGGCGCCTGCGAGCCCGGCAGCCCGCCCCTCCCCTGCAGACGAAAAGAGACCCCGAAGCAGGCTCCGGGGTCTCCGTCGTCATCCGGTTGCGGACCGGATCAGCGCAGGTCCGGCGGCGTCGCCTCCTCGGCGATGGTCGCCGCGGCGTCCTCGAGGGGCAGCACGGTCTGCCCCTTCTCGCCCAGCCGGCGGATCGAGACGGTGCGCTCCTCGACCTCCTTGCGCCCCACCGCGAGGATCAGGGGCACGTGGGCCAGCGAATGCTCGCGGACCTTGTAGTTGATCTTCTCGTTGCGCACGTCCGCCTCGGCGCGCAGGCCGACGGCGCGGAGCGCGGCCGCGGCCTCCTGCGCATAGTCGTCCGCGTCCGAGGTGATGGTCGCGATCACCACCTGCCGGGGCGCGAGCCACAGCGGGAAGCGGCCGGCGTGGTTCTCGATCAGGATGCCGAGGAACCGCTCGAACGAGCCCAGGATGGCGCGGTGCATCATCACCGGGCGCACCTTCTCGCCGGCGTCGTTCACGTATTCCGCGTCCAGCCGCTGGGGCAGGTTGAAGTCGGCCTGGAAGGTGCCGCACTGCCATTCCCGCCCGATCGCGTCGGTCAGCTTGAAGTCGAGCTTCGGCCCGTAGAAGGCGCCCTCGCCCGGGTCCACCTCATAGGGCAGGCCCAGCGCCTGGATCGCCTTCTCCAGCGCCGCCTCGGCCTTGTCCCAGACCTCGTCCGAGCCCACCCGCGTCTCCGGCCGGGTCGAGAGCTTGATGTCGAAGCTCTCGAAGCCGAGGTCGCGGTAGACCGAGCTCAGCAGCGTGATGAAATCCGCGCACTCGCTCTCGATCTGGTCTTCCGTGCAGAAGATGTGGGCGTCGTCCTGGGTGAAGCCGCGCACCCGCATCAGCCCGTGCATCGAGCCCGAGCTCTCGTAGCGGTGGCACGAGCCGAACTCGGCGAGCCTCAGCGGCAGGTCGCGATAGCTCTTCTGGCCCTGGTTGTAGACCTGGACGTGGCAGGGGCAGTTCATCGGCTTGAGGGCGTTCACGCGCTTCTCGTTGGCGTGGGAGCCGGCCTCCGAGCTCTCGTCGATCTCGGTGATGAACATGTTCTCGTGGTAGTTCTCCCAGTGGCCCGAGGCCTCCCAGAGCTTTCTGTCCACAACCTGCGGGGTCCTGATCTCCTTGTAGTTCGCCTTCGTGAGGCGACGGCGCATGTAGTCCTCGAGCGCGCGGTAGACCGTCCAGCCGTCGGGGTGCCAGAACACCATCCCCGGCGCCTCGTCCTGGAGATGGAAGAGGTCCATCTCCCGGCCGATCTTGCGATGGTCGCGGCGCTTGGCCTCCTCCAGCTGGTGGAGATAGGCGTCGAGGTCCTGGCGGGAGCGGAAGGCCACGCCGTAGATGCGCTGGAGCATCTTGTTGCGGTGGTCGCCGCGCCAGTAGGCGCCGGCCACCGACATCAGCTTGAACGCATCCGGCGGCACCTGGCCGGTGTGGACCAGGTGCGGGCCGCGGCAGAGGTCCTGCCAGTCGCCATGCCAGTACATGCGGATCGGCTGGCCCTCGGGGATCATGCCGACGAGTTCGACCTTGTAGGGCTCGCCGTTGCCCTCGTAGTGGGCGATGGCGCGCTCGCGCTCCCAGACCTCGGTGCGCACGGGATCGCGCTTGGCGATGATCTCGCGCATCTTCTTCTCGATGGCCTCGAGGTCTTCGGTCGAGAACGCCTCCTCGCGGTCGAAGTCGTAGTACCAGCCGTTCTCGATCACCGGGCCGATGGTGACCTTCACGTCCGGCCACAGCTCCTGCACGGCGCGCGCCATGATGTGCGCGCAGTCGTGGCGCACCAGCTCCAGCGCCTCGGCCTCGTCCTTCATCGTCACCAGCGCCACCTGCGCGCCGTCGGGCAGCGGCGCGGAGAGGTCCGTGAGCCTGCCGTCCACCTTCGCCGCGATGGCGGCCTTGGCGAGCGACTTGGAGATGTCGGCGGCGAGATCGGCGGAGCTGGACCCCGCCGGCATAGTCCGCGTCGCGCCGTCCGGCAGGGTCACGGTGACCTGCCGGGCCTCGACCGAGGGGGACTCGGGACGGGCGGCGTGCGCGTCGGACATGGGTGTCTCCAAAGGATTGCGGCGGCGCGGGACCGTCCCGCGCCGCGTGGCGCGCACCATATGGGGGGCGGGCGGGCTGTCAAGGAAGGGGTGAGGCGCCGCGACGGTTGCGCCGGGCCCGCGTCGGAAGGGCCGCGGTTCCGCGGCGGGGCCGGGCCACAGTTCCGCCGCGTGGGAGCCTTTGCACGATGCGGGACGCCCCGCGCCCCCCGGTTGATCCCGCGGCGCCCGGCATGCGAGCCGCGCGGGGCCCGAGCCGACCCCGATCCCGGACCCAGCGGAGGCCCCATGACCGACCACCCCCCCAAGCCGCCCCTCGCGCCGCCCCCCGCGGCCGCCGCGCCGGACGCCGCGTCCGACGAGGCCGGCCCCGAGCTCGCCCTGCGCCGCAGCCTGCCGCCCGACCCCGGGCCCCTCGCCCGGCTGCTGTCGGACCCCGAGGACCTGGCGCTCGCCAATCCCAACGCCGCCCACCCCTTCGATCCGGTCGAGTGGCAGGAGAAGTGGCTGGGCGATCCCGACGACGCGGCCTTCTACGTGACCGACGGCCAGGGCCGCGAGGTCGGCTTCTTCGCGCTTCGCGTGGGCGTGGGGCCGGAGGTGCGCCACCTCGCCTATCTCTGCCTCGACCCCGCCCACCGCGGCGGCGCCGGACGGCGGATGACCGAGCTGGTGCGCGAGGCCGCCGAGGCGCTCGACGCGCTGACCGTCACCCTGAAGGTCGAGCTCGACAACGTCCCCGCCCTCAACGCCTACCGCGCCGCGGGCTACGAGGAGCTGTCGCGCCGCCGCGGCATGGCGACCCTGCGCCTCGACCTCGACGACCTCGCCGCCTGAGCGGAAGCGCACCCCGGGCCCGGCCCGGGGCCTCGCCCGGCGGCCCGGCCGCTCAGCCGCCGCGCGCGGTCCAGCGCGCGTGCAGCCCGGCCACGTCGCCCGAGCACAGCAGGTCCAGCGCGGCGCGGATCTCCTCGATCGGCCAGTCCCACCAGCGCATCTCCAGCAGCATCGCGATCTCGGCCTCGCCGAAGCGCTTGCGGATCTCGCGGGCGGGATTGCCGGCGACCACCGCGTAGGGGGCGACGTCGCGCGCGACCAGCGCCCGCGCCCCGATCACCGCGCCGGGGCCGACCGCGACGCCGGGCAGGATCATCGCCTCGGCCCCAATCCAGACGTCGTCGCCGATCACCGTGTCGCCCGCCGGCGCATAGCCGTTGGGCGCGTGCCCCAGCACCGGGTCCTCGTCCCAGTGGAACGGGAAGGTCGAGACCCAGTCCATCCGGTGCCCCTGGTTCCCGCCCATCACGAAGACCGCCCCCGTGCCGATCGAGCAGAACGCCCCGATCCTCAGCCGGTCGCCCTCGCCGGGCACGGGCGAGATGTAGCGCGCGCAGTCGTCGAACCCATGCCCGTGATACCAGCCCGAGTAATAGCTGTAGCGCCCCACCGAGATGTTGGGATTGCGCACCATCTCCGACAGGTACCGCCCCGCGAAGGGGCTTTCGAATGCGTTGGCCATCGCCCGCCCTCCCTGGCGCCGTCCGGCGCTCCGCCGCGCCCGGCCCGCCGGGGAGGGCGGGCGGGAGGCGGGCCGGGCGCGGCGGAGCGCCCGCCCCGGGCGCGGCCTCGCCCCTGACGCGCCCTCAGCTCCGCCCCGTCGCCCGGTCGTAGACCGCCAGCGTCGCGCGCTGCATGCCCTCGGTCGAGAACCGCTGCATCACCCGCGCGCGGCCGGCCATCCCCATGTGCTCGCGCGCGCTCTCGTCGAGCTCCAGCGCCTTCTGCACCGCCTCGGCCAGCGCCGTGGCCTCGCCGGGGGGATAGCGCCAGCCGGTGCGGCCGTCCTCCACCGTCTCCCGGGCGCCGCCGTGGTCGGTGGCGATCACCGGGCGGCCCATGGCCTGCGCCTCGACCGCCACCCGCCCGAAGGCCTCCGGCTCCAGCGAGGCCGAGACCACCACCGAGGCGAGCTTCAGCCCCGCCGCCATGTCGTCGCAATGCCCCGCGAGGGCGCAGCAGCCCTCCACCCCCCGCTCCCGGATCCGGGCGGCGAGCTCGCGCCCGTAGGCCGAGTCCGGCTCGCCCCCCACCATCAGGAACAGGAAGTCCTCGGCGCCGCGCCGCTCCCGCAGCAGGGCGGCGGCGTCGATGAAATGCGCCTGGCCCTTCCAGCGGGTCAGGCGGCCGGGCAGCATCACCACCGGGCGCGGATCCTCCACCAGCCCCCAGCGCTCGGCGAGCTCCGCGGTGCGCGCGCCCGAGATCGCGGCCGGATCGAAGGCCGCGATGTCGGCGCCGCGGGGGATGGTCACCACCTCCGCCTCCGGCAGGCGCGCGCGAATCATCGCCGCGATGAACTCGGAGACCGCGATCACCGGGCGGCCCCGCCCCATGATCCGGTTGTAGAACCACTTGCCCGGGAAGTTCTCCTTGTAGACCCCGTGCCAGGTGGTGACGAAGGGCACGCCCGTCGCCTTCGCCGCATACCACCCCGCCCAGGCCGGCGCGCGGGAGCGGGCGTGCACCACCTCCACCCCCTCGGCGCGGATCACCTCGGCCAGCGCCTTCGCATTGGCCCGGATCGCCCAGGGGGCCTTGCGCCCCACCTCCATGCGGATCAGCCGGCCGCCGGCGCGGGCCAGCGCGTTCTCCATCCGCCCGCCCCTCGAGGCGACCAGCGCCACGCCGCCCGCCTTCACGATCGCCTGGGCGATCTCCACCGTGCCGCGCTCCACCCCGCCGCCGTCCAGCGCCGGCGTCAGCTGCAGGACGACGGGGCCCCCGCGCGCGCCCGCCGCGGGGTCGACATCGCCCCCCGGCGCGGTAGTCTGCGCGCCCGAAAGAGCCCCCGATCGCGTCTCGGAAGCGGAGCCCGTTCCATCCATGACCAACCCGTCTCCCCTTCCGGATCTCCTCGCGCTCGAGGACGGCCGCCGGATCGCATACCACAGGACCGTCGCGAGCGACGAGTCGAGCCGCGCCGGGCGCCCCGGCGTCGTGTTCCTCGGCGGCTTCAAGTCCGACATGACCGGGACCAAGGCGACCTTCCTCGAGGCAGTCTGCCGCGCCCGCGGCCTCGCCTTCCTGCGCTTCGACTACACCGGCCATGGCCAGAGCTCCGGCGCCTTCGAGGACGGCTGCATCGGCGACTGGGCGCGCGACGCGGCGGACGCGCTCGACGCGCTGACCGAGGGGCCGCAGGTCCTGGTCGGCTCCTCGATGGGGGGCTGGATCTCGCTGCTGACCGCCCGCGCCCGGCCCGAGCGGCTCGCGGGGCTGGTGACCGTCGCCGCCGCCCCCGACTTCACCGAGGAGGGGATGTGGGCCGCCTTCGACGAGGCGCAGAAGGCGGAGATGGCGAAGACCGGCCGGGTGGAGCTGCCCTCCGACTACTCGGACGAGCCCTATGTGATCACCCAGAAGCTGATCGAGGACGGCCGCGCCCACCTGGTCCTGCGCACGCCCCTCTCCCTGCCCTTCCCGGTGCGGCTGCTGCAGGGCACGTCGGACGCCGACGTGCCGCTGGAGTGGGCCCTGCGCCTGCTCGAGCACGCCGAGAGCCCCGACCTGCGCCTGACGCTGGTGAAGGGCGCCGACCACCGCTTCTCCGCCCCCGCCGAGCTCGCCCTGCTGGAAGCCGCCCTCGACGAGGTGCTGGCCCTGGCCTGACCCGGGCGCGGCCTGCGGGGAGGCTCGGGGGACGGCGGGCGGGGCGACCCGCGAAGCGGGAGCGCCCGTCCGCCGCCCCCGGCGCTCCGGCGCCCGGAGCCGTCCGCCGCTCCAACCGATCCGCCACCCCGGCCCGTCCGTCGCCCCCGGGACCGCCGGACGCTCCGCCACGCCGGAGCGCCGTCCGACGGTGGACGCGCGGCGCATCCGCCCCACCCTCAGGATGACGTTGCGGAGGGCGCGCCCGGGCCGGACGCGACGTTCATCAAAGCTGTTGCCCTGCCGCGCCGGGGCGGCCATGCTCCGCGGGCGCAACGGCCTGGGCAGAGAGGGAGGAAACGTGGGGACCGAACCGCCCGAGACGCCTGACGGCCGGCCCGCCGGGGCCGCCGCCGCTTCCGGGCGCGCGTCCGCCGGCGCCGTCGCCCCGGAGCGGTCTCCAGAGCGTCCCCCCTTGCTCGAGGTCTCCGGCCTCTCCGTCGCCTTCGGGCGCGGGCGGCTGGCGATGCAGGTGGTCTCCGACGTCGCCTTCTCCGTCCGCCGCGGCGAGACGCTGGCCATCGTGGGCGAGTCCGGCTCCGGCAAGACCGTCTCCGGCAAGGCGCTGCTGCGGATCCTGCCCAAGGGCGCCTGGGTCACCGGCGGGACCGCCCGCTTCCACCTGCCCGACCGCCCTCCCGTCGACCTGATGTCCCTGCCGGGCCGGGAGCTGCGCGCCATCCGCGGCGGCCGCATCTCGATGATCTTCCAGGAGCCGATGAGCTCCCTCTCCCCCCTGCACACCGTCGGCGCCCAGACCGAGGAGGTGGTGCGCCTGCACACGCCGCTCCGCGGCCAGGCGGCCAAGAACCGCTGCCTCGAGATCTTCGACCAGGTCGGCTTCCCCGACCCGAACCGCGCCTGGTCGGCCTATCCGTTCGAGCTCTCGGGCGGCCTGCGCCAGCGCGCCATGATCGCCATGGCCATGGTCTGCAAGCCCGACCTGATGATAGCCGACGAGCCGACCACCGCCCTCGACGTCACCACCCAGGCCCAGGTCCTCGACCTGATCAAGCAGCTGCAGCGGGAGATGGGCCTCGCGGTGATCCTGGTCACCCACGACCTCGGCGTGGTCGCCAACATGGCCGACCGGGTGACGGTGATGCGCAAGGGCCGCGTGGTCGAGGCCGGCCCCGTCGCCGAGATCCTCGAGCGCCCCGGCCACGGCTACACCCGCGCCCTGATCGCCGCCGCCCCGGAACTGCCCGAGGACAAGCCGATCCGCCGCGGCGGCGTCGAGGACCCGATCTTCTGGGCCCGCAACCTCTCCAAGACCTACCCCGGCCGCCGCAAGGGGTTCGGCGCGCCGCCCCCCGACGTGAAGGCCGTCCAGGACGTCGAACTGGCGGTCGGGCGCGGCGAGACGCTGGCCATCGTCGGCGAATCCGGCTCCGGCAAGTCCACGATCGCGAAACTGATGCTGCGCGCCGAGGAGCCCGACCCCGGCGCCGAGGTCGGCTTCAAGGGCGCCGACGGCCATACGGTCGACGTCACGCAGCTCTCCGGCAACGCTCTGAAGAAATTCCGCTCCAAGGTGCAGATCGTCTTCCAGGACCCCTACGCCTCGCTCTCCCCGCGCATGGCGGTGATGGACATCCTGACCGAGCCGCTGCGCGTCCACGGCCGCGGCACGGACCGCGAGCGGCGCGAGCGGGCGGCCGAGCTGATGCGCCAGGTGGGCCTGAGCCCCGAGCATCTCTCCCGCTTCCCCCACGCCTTCTCCGGCGGCCAGCGGCAGCGCATCTCCATCGCGCGCGCGATGGCGCTGCAGCCCGAGCTGCTGGTCTGCGACGAGCCGACCTCGGCCCTCGACGTCTCGGTGCAGGCGCAGGTGCTGGCCCTGCTCAAGGACCTGCGCGACGAGCTGGGGCTGAGCTATCTCTTCATCAGCCACGACCTGACGGTGGTGGCCGATCTCGCGGACCGGGTGGCGGTGATGCGCCGCGGCCGGATCGTCGAGCAGGGGCCCGCGACCCTCCTGTTCCAGGACCCGCGGCATCCCTACACCAAGGCGCTGATCGCGGCGTCGCCCGAACCCGACCTCTCCCGTCGCCTCGACCTCGCCGCCGTCGCGCGCGGCGCCGGCGCGCCCGACACCTGGCCCGAGCCCTACGGCTACGGCTCGGACGACCAGGCGCCCGGCCTCATGGAAGTCGAGCCCGGACATTTCGTAAGGTGCGCCGCATGACCCGCTCCCCTCGCACGCCCTCCTTCCGGATCACGCGCCGCCAGGGCCTGGTCGGCGCCGCCGCCTCGATCTTCGCGCTGACCGCCGGCCGCGCCCTGGCGCAGGCCCCGCTGGAGCCCGCCGCGCTGAAGGCCCGCGTCGAGGCCGGCGAGCTGCCCCCGGTGGCCGAGCGCCTGCCGCAGGAGCCGCTGGTCGTCGACCTCCCCGCCAAGGGGCGCGAGTTCGGCCGCGCCGGCGGCCGGCTGCGCACCATCTTCACCCGCGCCCGCGACGTCCGCTACATGGTGGTCTACGGCTACGCCCGCCTGGTCGGCTTCGACGAGAACTACGAGCTGCAGCCCGACATCCTGCGCGACGTGACGGTGGAGGAGGGGCGGATCTTCACCCTGCACCTCCGCCGCGGCCACAAGTGGTCCGACGGCGCCCCCTTCACCACCGAGGATTTCCGCTACTGGTGGGAGGACGTCGCCAACAACGAGCAGCTGGTCCCCGCCGGCCCCCCCGCCCTGCTGCTGGTCGACGGCGAGGCGCCCACCGTCACCGTGGTCTCCGAGACCGAGATCCGCTTCGAGTGGTCGGCCCCCAACCCGCGCTTCCTGCCGGCGCTGGCCCAGGCGCGCCCGCCCTTCATCTACCGGCCCTCGCACTTCATGAAGCAGTATCACGAGGCCTACACCGACAAGGACGCGCTGGCGGACATGCTCCGCCGCACCCGCTCGCGCAACTGGGCCCAGCTGCACAACAAGCTGGACAACATGTACGACTTCGACAATCCGGAGCTGCCGACCCTGCAGCCCTGGATCAACACGACCGAGCCCAACGGCCAGCGCTACATCCTCGCGCGCAATCCCTACTACCACCGCGTCGACGCCAAGGGCGTGCAGCTGCCCTACATCGACGAGGTCGAGGCCGAGATCGCCGCCGCCGGGCTCGTCGCCTCCAAGGTCACGCTGGGCGAGGCGGACCTGCAGATCCGCACCCTCACCTTCTCCGACGCACCGGTGCTGAAGAAGGGCGAGAAGACCGGGAACTACACCCCGTACCTGTGGACCAACGGCGCCGCCTCCGAGATCGCGCTCTACCCCAACCTCAACTACGAGGACCCGGTCTTCCAGGAGCTGTTCCGCACCGCCGACTTCCGCCGCGCCCTGTCGCTCGGGATCGACCGGCGCGCGATCAACAAGAGCCTGTTCTACGGCCTCGCCAAGGAGCGCGCCGTCGCCCCGCTCGAGCAGAGCCCGTTCTTCACCGAAGAGCGCGCGCAGGCCTACGCCGACTACGACGTCGACCGCGCCAACGCGATGCTCGACGCGCTGGGCCTGACCGAGAAGGACGGCGACGGCGCCCGCCTGCTGCCCGACGGCCGCAGGCTGGAGCTGGTGGTCGAGACGGCGGGCGAGCGCACCGAGGAATCCGACGCGCTCGAGCTGGTGGCCGAGAGCTGGCGGCTGATCGGCGCCAAGCTGATCTTCCGCCCGCTGGATCGCGACATCCTCGCAACTCCGCCTACCAGGGCGCCTCGATGATGCCGGTCTGGTACGGCTGGAACAACGGCATCCCCACGCCCTCGTCCCCGCCCGACGACCTCGTGCCGGTGGACCAGGCCAACTTCTCCTGGCCGATGTGGGGCCAGCACTGGCAGACAAAGGGCGGGGCCGGCGAGCCGCCGCAGATCGAGCCGGTGCAGCGCCTGCTGGAGCTCTACCACAAATGGCAGGCCTCGCCCGACGACGAGAGCCAGGCGGCGGCCTGGAACGAGATGCTCGACATCCACGCCGACCAGATCTTCGCCATCGGCCTGGTCTCGGCGGCGCCGCAGCCGATCATCGTCTCCAACCGGCTGCGCAACGTGCCCAAGCAGGCGATCTACGCCTGGGAGCCGGGCGCGCATCTCGGCGTGCACCGCGTCGACGAGTTCTTCTTCGTCGAATGATGTCCCGCGTCCCCGGCCTCCCCTGCCCGGCCGCCGCCCGCCGGCCCGCCCGCCACGCCCCTGCCGGACGTGAGCGCGTGGCTGCGGCCTGCATGTCTGCCCCAGTCGCCCCTCTCGCGGCCTCCGGGCGCCCGGGGGACGGCGGGCGGGGCGACGCGCGCAGCGCGAGCGCCCGTCCCGCCGCCCCGCGCCTCCGCTCCGGGGAGGCGCGCTGAGATGGGCCGCTACGTCCTCAAGCGCTGCTGGACGATGCTCTGGACCCTGCTGCTGGTCTCGATCCTGATCTTCTGGATCGTCAACCTGCCGCCCGGCGACGTGCTGACCAACCAGATCCAGCAGCTCCGCGCCTCGGGCGAGGGCGCGGCGGTGGCCAAGGCCGAGTTCCTGATGCGCGAATACGCGCTCGACCGCCCGATGTGGGAGCAATACCTGATCTGGATGGGCTTCTGGCCCGGGCCCAACGGCTTCGCCGGCCTCCTGCAGGGCAACCTCGGCTGGAGCTTCGAGCTCGACAAGCCCGTCTCCGCCATCGTCGGCGAGGCGCTGTGGATGACCATCGCGCTGAACTTCTTCACCATCCTCTTCGTCTACATCGTGGCCCTGCCGCTGGGCGCGATCGCGGCGGTGCGCGCCAACACCTGGATCGACTACGCCGCCACCTTCGTGGGCTACATCGGCCTCGCCACCCCGAACTTCCTGCTGGCGCTGATCCTCTACCACAAGGGCGCGCAGTGGTTCGGGATCCCGGTCGGCGGGCTGATGGGCAAGGAATACGTCGACGCGCCGATGAGCCTCGCCAAGCTCGGCGACATCATGCTGCACATGATCGTGCCGATCATCGTCATCGGCACCTCCGGCATGGCCGCCATGGTGCGCCGCCTGCGCGCGAACCTCCTCGACGAGCTGGGCAAGCCCTACGTCACCACGGCGCGCGCCAAGGGCGTGGGCAAGGTCGCCACCGTCACCCGCTATCCGCTGCGCATGGCGCTGAACCCGTTCGTGGCCGACATCGGCAACCTGCTGCCCAGCCTCGTCTCCGGCTCGGTGCTGGTGTCGCTGGTGATGGGCCTGCAGACCATCGGGCCGATCCTGCTGTCCGCGCTGCGCAGCCAGGATTATTTCCTCTCGGGCTTCATCCTCCTCTTCGTCTCGGTGCTGACGCTGCTGGGCATGCTGGTCTCCGACCTGCTGCTGGCCGTGCTCGACCCGCGCATCCGCTTCTCGGGGAGGCGCCGGTGAGCCGCCACGGCATCGATCACGTCGCGGGCGATCCGCATGCGCTGGGCCATCGCGGCGGCGATCTCGACAGCCACTGGGTCTCGGACGAGCCCTGGGACGCCGAGGCCGACCTGCAGGCGCTGGAGCGCAAGGACCTCGACGCCTCCACCACCACGCTGATCTTCCGCCGCTTCTTCCGCCATCGGCTGGCGGTGATCTCGGGGATCTACCTGCTGGCGATCTACCTGGCCCTGCCCTTCGTGGGCTTCCTCGCGCCCTACGCGCCCGCCACCCGCAACGCCGACGCGATCTACGCCCCCCCGCAGGAGATCCACTGGTTCACCGACGGCCACCTGGCGGTGACCTACCCGATGGTCTCGACCATCAACATGGACACCTTCCAGCCCGACTTCGTCTCCGACTACGAGGATCCCCGCCCGGTCCGCTGGTTCACCTCCTGCGGCGATCCCTGGAGCTTCCTGGGCCTGGCCGAGAGCCGCGTCCGCCTGATCTGCCCGCCCGAGGGCGCGGACCTGTTCATCCTGGGCTCCGACCGGCTCGGCCGCGACATCCACAGCCGGATCATGCACGGGGCGCAGCTGTCCCTGACCGTGGGCCTGATCGGCGTCGCCATCAGCTTCGGCATCGGCATGGTGCTGGGCGGCTTCGCCGGCTATTTCGGCGGCTGGTTCGACGCCGTCGTGCAGCGCTCGATCGAGATCATCCGCTCGATGCCCGAACTCCCGATCTGGCTGGCCCTGTCGGCCGCGATCCCCGCCAACTGGGGCCCGGTGGCGGTGTTCTTCATGATCTCGGTGATCCTGGGGCTTCTCGACTGGCCCGGCCTCGCCCGCGCCGTACGCTCGAAGTTCCTGTCCTTGCGCGAGGAGGACTACGTCCGCGCCGCGGAGCTGATGGGCGCCTCCACCTCCCGCATCGTGGGCAGCCACATGATGCCGAACTTCATGAGCCACCTGGTCGCGTCCGCCACGCTCTCGATCCCGACCATGATCCTGGGCGAGACGGCGCTGTCGCTGCTGGGCCTCGGCCTGCGCCCGCCGGCGGTGAGCTGGGGGTTGATGCTCAACGACGCGCTGGACCTGACGGCGGTCGAGATCTACCCGTGGCTCCTCGCCCCGATGATCCCGGTGATCATGGTGGTGCTGGCCTTCAACTTCCTCGGCGACGGCCTGCGCGACGCGCTCGACCCCTACTCCTGAGGGCGCGGCGCATTCAAATGCGCCCTACGCCAGCAGCTCCAGCACGATCCGCGCCGCCTCGGCCCCGCCGTCGGCCCGGATCGCCGCCGCCCGGCGCGGTTGGAGGGCGAGCTCCGCGACCCGCGCCGCCAGCGCCTCGGGCGTGAGGTCGCCGAGGCGGGCGGTCTCGATCTCCGGCAGCTTTGCGAAGGCCTCGGCGCGGATCAACTGCTCCCGCTCCCCGCCCTCTTCCATCGGAACCAGCAGGGTGGGCGTGCCGGACAGGGCCGCCTCGACGGCGGTGTTGTAGCCGCAGAGCGTCACGGCGGCGGCGGCGCGCGAGAGCCGCGCGCGGAAATCCCGCGCCGCCGGCTCCACCGCCGCCGGCCCCAGCGCCCGCAACCCCGGGATCGCCTCCGCCGCATCGGCGCCGCCGACCCGCAGCCGCCAGGGCAGGTCCGAGAGGGCCGAGGCCCTGGCCGCCATCTCCAGCAGCCGCCGCCCGATCGCGCCGCCGCCGGTCGCCACCAGCACCTCGCCCTCGCCGGGGCCGGGCGAGCGCTCCGGCGCCGGGGTCACCGCGTAGCCGGCGTAGCGCAGGCGGGCGGAGAGCTCCGGCGGATCGCTCCCGTCGCCCGGCCAGCTGGCCTGCAGGGGGATCACGTCGGGGTCTCCGTGGACCAGCAGGGCGTCGTAGGGCGCGAGCCGCGCCAGCCCCTGCTCGATCCGCTTGCGCTTGCTGGGCGGCTCCATCACGTCGCGCACCGAGCCGATGACCCGCGCGCCCGCCGGCAGGGCGGCGATGGCGGCGCGGAACTCGGGTTCCAGGTTGCGGCGGCCGAGGGGGTAGAGCTCGGTCACCAGCGCCGCCGGCGCCTCGCCGCGCAGGAGCGCCACCAGCCGCGCCTGGCGCGCCTCGCGATAGGCGTCCGTGGCGGGGACGCCGGTCTCGTCCAGCAGCGTGCGGTAGTCGAGGCCGTCGGAGCTGAGCGGCGGCAGCTGGGCGAAGCGCACGCCGCCTGTCGCGACATGCGCGAGCGGCCGCCCGCCCGAGATCACCAGCGGGTCCGCTCCCTGCGCCGCCAGCGCCCTCGTCAGCGTCAGCGTGCGCACCAGGTGGCCCGAGCCCATCAGGTGCGTGACCAGCAGCGCGATGCGCGGACCGCTCATCGCAGGACCAGTTTCTCGGGCGTGCCGACGGCGACGGGGCGGCCGGCCTCCAGGGTCACGGGGTGGACGGCGAAACGCTTGATCCGGAACGTCTCCGGCCCCTCGTAGCGCCAGCCGGTGGCCATCGCGAGCGCCGCGCGCATCAGGCCGCGGTGGGTGACCAGCAGGGTGGGCTCGGCGAGCTCGGCGAAGAGGGGGGCGAGGCGCGCGAACATCTCCGCCGGACCCTCGCCGCCGGGGGCCCTGAAGGCCATGGTCCAGCCCTCGACCGGGCCGTAGGGGCAATCGGGGTCGGCGATCAGGTCGGCGCCCTGCCGGCCCTCCCATTCGCCCATGTCCATCTCGAGCAGGCGGTCGTCGATGCGGATGGGGGCGGGGTCGAGGGCGGCCAGCGTCTCGGCCGTCTCGCGGGCGCGGGCCAGCGGCGAGCACAGGATCGGCCGGCCGCGCCAGGCCTCGGGCAGCCGCCGCAGCGCCAGCTCCGCCCGCCCCTCGGCCGAGAGCGGCACGTCGGTGCGCCCCTGCAGGCGGCCGAGCGCGTTCCACTCTGTGGGGAAATGGCGGAGGAGGGCGATCTGCACGGCGGGTCCTTCCCGGTCGGAGGCGCGCCGTCGCGGCGGGCGCAGAAGCCATACCCCTCCCCCCGCCCCACGTCGACCGGGGCCGGCCCGCGGCCGCGAAGCCTCCAGCCCGTCCCATGCACCCTCCGCCCCTCGTCGCGCCCCCCACCCCCGGGCGCGCCCCTGGCCCGGGACCTCCCCGAAACGCCTGGGCCGGGCGCCGGCAGGGAGGGCGGGTGCAAGGCCCCGGCTCGGGCCCGGGGCGCCCGTGAGGCCGGCTTTGGCACGGGGCGATCAGCGGCGGAGCAGCGGCGTCAGCAGCTCCCGCAGCCGGGCCGAGGCGGCCTCCAGCCCGTGGCGCGCCTCGGCGTGGGCGCGGACGGTTCCGCGCAGGGCGGCGAGACGCGCCCGGTCCGCGTCCAGCGCGGCGAGGGTCGCGGCGAAGGCCGCAGGGTCGCCCGGGGGCGGCAGGGGGAGGCCCGCGGGCGGCCCCGGCAGCACATGGCGCGGGCCGGGCCGGTCCTCGGCCAGCGCCGGCAGGCCGGCGGCCTGGGCCTCGAGGTAGACCATTCCGAAGCCTTCGTTGACCCCGGGCCAAACCAGCAGGTCGGCGGCCTCCATCGCCTGGCGCAGGCGGACGGGATCGGCCTCCGCGCCGAGGAAGCGCACCCGGGGGGCGAGGGGGGCGAAGAGCGCCTCGACCGCCCCGCGCGCGGCCCCGTCGCCGACGATGTCGAGGCGCAGGTCCGGCGCCTCGGGGCGGGCGAGCGCCTCGGCCAGGGCGGCGTAGGAGGCGAGTTTGTCGCCCGGGCGCATCATCGCCACCGCCAGCAGGCGCAGGGGGCCGGGGGGAGGCAGGCGAGGCGCGGGCGGGGGGCCGAGGTCGATGAAGGGCGCCCACTCCGCCAGCCGCAGGCCGGGCAGGCGCTGCAGCATCGGCAGGTCGCGGGCGGTCGACCACAGCAGCAGGTCGGCGGCGGCCAGCGACCGCTCGGCGGCTTCGGCGAAGCGGGCCCAGGGGCCCTCGCGCCGCCTGGGGGCGTGGATCGGCTCGGAGATCACATAGGGCAGGTCCAGCGCCGCGCAGACGGCGGGGCCGATCAGGTCCGGGGCCTTCCAGTAGGAGTGGTAGGTGAACCACAGCGCCGGGGGATCGGGGCGCAGGGTCTCGACCAGGCGGGCGGCCTCGGCCCGGGCCTGGGCCTCCAGCGCCGCCTGGGCGGCGGGGTCTCCCGCCATCTCCAGCGTGCGCAGGGTCGAGGCGACGAAGGGCGCGAAGCCCGCCCCCTCCAGCGCCTGCAGGGTCAGCCGGGCGATGCGCCGGTCGCCGGAGGGATTGGGGTGGTCCGGCGGCTTCATCGGCGCGTGGAAGGCCACGCGCAGGGGCCCGCCGGCCGCGCTCATTCCGCGGCCGCCCTCTGGAGCGCCGGGGCCGCGTCCATCGCCTGCAGGCGGGCGCCGAGGGCGTCGATGCCGGCCTCCATCCCGAACTCGCTGCGCAGGCGGGCCAGCGCCGCCTCGGCCATCGCGGCGCGGCCGGGGGCGTCGGCGGCCATCGCCGCGATGGCCTCGGCCAGCGCGCCGGGGTCGCCGGGAGGGACCAGCCGGCCCTCGCGCCCGTCGCGCACGAACTCGGGGATCGCCGAGACGGCGGTCGAGAGGATCGGCAGGCGCTGGGAGGCGGCCTCCATCAGCACGTTGGGCAGCCCGTCGCGGTCGCCGTCGTCGGCGATCTTGGAGGGCAGGACGAAGAGGTCCGCCTCCCGCATCGCCGCCACCACCTCGGTCTGGTCCTTCTTGCCCAGCCAGCGGATCCGGTCGGCGAGGCCCAGCGCCTCGGCCTTCGCGGCCAGCGAGGCCTTCAGGTCGCCGCCGCCGATGTGGTCGAAGCGCCAGTCCAGCCCCTGCGGCAGGCGGGCCAGCGCCTCGAGCAGGTCGTCGTAGCCCTTCTTGGCCACCAGCCGGCCGACCGAGAGCAGGCGCAGGGGGCCGGGCCGCGCCCCCCGCTCCGGCGGATCGGGGAAGCGGGAGAGGTCGAGGCCGTGGTAGACCAGCGCCACCGTCTCCGGCGCCGGGGCGAGGCGGCGCAGCTCGGCGGCGCCGGAGGCGGTGCAGGTGACGGCGAAGCGGGCCTCGGCCAGCTTCTCGCGCTTCTCCCAGTCGGGGATGGTCCAGATGTCCTTGGCATGGGCCGAGACCGCCCAGGGCAGGCCGCGCATCGTCGCGGCGTAGCGGGCGACCGAGCCGGGGGTGTGCAGGAAATGCACGTAGAGGCCGCGGGTCTCGGCCGGCAGCTCCGCGGCGAGGACCAGCGCCTGGCCCCAGCGGCGGCCGCGGTTGGGGGTGGGGTCCCGCCGCCAGTCGCGCAGCCAGGCGGCGCGGGCGGCGCGATAGCCCGGCAGCCGGCGCGCGCGGCGCCAGGCGCGCAGGACCCGCAGCGGCTCCTGGTGGAGGTATTCGGGCAGGTAGCGCGGGCAGGCGCGGATGCGGTCGTGCAGCGGGTGGGTGCGGTCGTCGTAGGGATGGCGCAGGGACCAGATCTCGAAGCCGAAGCCGCGGCCCTCCAGCGCCAGCAGCTCCTGGGCGACGAAGGTCTCCGACAGGCGCGGATAGCCTTTCACCACCACCGCGAGGGTCGGGGCGGGGGCGGCGGTCGGGGCGGCGGCGCGATCCTGGGTCATCGCCGCAGGTCTAGACCGCCCGCGCCTGGAAGGACAGGGCCTGCGGGCCGGCCCGGAGCGGGCGCCTGCCCCGAGCCCCGGGCGCTCCCCCCGGCCTCCGCGCCGCGCGCATGACGCCCCCGCCGGGCGCCCCCGCCGACGCGGCGCCTCCGCCGGTCCCGCCGCGCAGCGGCGGCCGGCCCTCGCGAGGCCGAGGCGCCCCCCGCCGCTCCACGCCGACCGCAGGTCCGGGACCCGGGGGTGCCGGGCGCCCCGTCGCCCCCGCGCCGCGGGCGGAGCGGTCCGGCCTGGCGCCCGCGGGACGCGGCGCCTCCGCCGGCCCGGCCGCGCAAGCGGCCGAAGGGGCGCGCGACGCCGGCGGCCCGCCGGCGCCGTCTCGCGCCGTCCTTGCAGGGAGGAAACCGCGGTCCCGGGCGCCGCGCTCGCCATGCGCCGCGGGCGCGCGGGCCCGGCCGGGCGCCGCCTCGACGCGGCGCCCGCGCTCAGCCGACCGCGCGGCGGGCGGCGTTGCGCGGGGCGCCGAAGGCCCGGAAAGCCCGCTCGGAGACCGCGTCGAGCCCGTCGAGCAGCCCCGGGATCGGGGCGGCCGAGGGCGGCGGCTGGTCGGCGAGGCCGCGGATCGCCGCCGCCATCGCCTCCGGCCCGCGGCCGTCGCGCTCGGGCAGCAGCATGCGCGCGAGACCCAGCCGCTCGGCCGCCTCGGCGCGGATGTACTGCTCGAGGCGCGGGCGGGTGCGCGGCGCGATCACCGCCGGCTTGTCCAGGCTCAGGATCTCGCAGAAGGTGTTGTAGCCGCCCATCGCGATGATGCCCGCGCTCTCGGCCAGCAGGCGCTCGATGCGGCTGTCGAAGCTCAGCGCCGTCACCCGCCCGCGCAGGGCCAGCGCCCGGCGGTCGAACTCGGCGCGCTTCTCCGCGTGCAGGAAGGGCCCGTAGACGATCACCGCGTGCGGGCCCAGCGTCGGGTCCGCCTCGTAGGCCGACAGGGTCCAGTCCACCAGCCCCTCGCCGTCGCCGCCGCCCCCGGTGGTGACCAGGATGTAGGGTCTGTCGGGCGGCGCGAGGCCCACGTCCGAGGGCCAGTCCGGCGCGTCGCGGCGCAGGTAGCCGGTGTAGACCACCCGGTCGAGGATCTCGCGCTCCAGCCCCAGCCCCTCCAGCGGGCGGCAGACCTGGGGCAGGCCGTAGACCCAGATCTCGTCGAACCAGCGCCGGATCGCCTCGGCATGACCCTTGCGCTTCCATTCCTCGGCGAGCGGCCCCGGCTCGTCGAGCACGTCGCGCACCCCCAGCACGATCCGCGCCCCGCGCCGGCGCGCGGCGGCGAGCGCGCCGGCCATCTCGTTGCGGAAGCCCCAGGCCTCCTTGTCCACGATCAGCAGGCCGGGCTGGAAGGCCGCCTCGGTCGCCTCGATGATCGCGGCGCGCAGCTCGACCGTGTCGTCGATGGTCATGCCGAGGTTATGGGAGGCGTAGTCCCCGTCCGCCAGCTTCACCACCCCCGGCAGGCGCACGTGGTCCACCCGGTCGGGAAAGTCGAAGCGCCCGGCGATCGGCGAGCCGGTGAGGATCAGCGCGCTCAGCCGCTCGTCCCTGCGGGTCAGCGCCGAGGCCAGGGTGCGCGCGCGGCGCAGGTGCCCCAGCCCGAAGGTGTCGTGGCTGTAGAGCAGCGCCCGGCGCGAGGCGCCCTCGCCGGCGCTGCGCGCCGGCCAGGCCGGGAAGGATCCGTCGTGGGCTGGCGCCGTCATGGGCCGGTGCGCTCCCAGTGTCCCCGGTCAGAGTCCCGGTCTGTGTCCCCGGTCCGGCCGCTCCCCGACGCGGGGGCCGCGCCGGCGCGGAGCGCGTCGTGGCGGGCGCCGGGCCCGTGCTCAAGGCCGCGCCCGCCCCGGCCCTCGCCGGCGGCGTCGCGGAACGGAAAACGGCGCCGCCCCCTCCAGAGCGCGGGTCCCCATCTTCCCGTCGCCCTCACGCTACACCACATGAGCCTCCCCGCGAAAGCGGCGATGGTCGCCGCGCGCCAGCGGCGCGTGGGCACGGAGCGCGATCCGCGCGAGGAGGCGCGCCCCGCGCCGCTCCGGCCCCCGACGCAGGCGCGCGGCGCGCGCCGCCCGAGCGACGGAAGCCTCCCCGCCCGACGTGCGGGGTCAGGGCGACCTTGCGCAGGGCCCCCGCCCACGGGGTATGATCACCGCGACCGGAACGGTCCTCGGACCCGACCGACACGCCAGCAGGAGTGCGTCATGCGCGACGCCCGCCATCCCAGCCAGGCCGCGGCGACGCGCGCCGGCGACGCGTCCGCATCGCCCGGATCGCCGGAGGCCCCGCGCCCCGGCGGCGCAGGGCCGCGTCCGGCCGGGGCGCCCCGCCCTGCGGCCGCGGCGCCCTGCCCCGTGACGGCGCCCCGGCGGACGGGTGCGCCCGGGCGCGCCCGCGCCGCGGTCCTGCGCGCGGCGGCGCTGCTGCTGGCGGCGACGCTGGCCTGGATCGCCGCGCCCGGGGCCCCGGGCGCCCCCTTGGGCGCGCCGCCGGCGGCGCTGGCGCAGGGGCTCGACGTGCGCAGCCTGTTCTCGGGCCAGGGCGGCGGCCAGCCGCGCGGCGGCCAGGACGCCGCGGCCGAGACCGGGACCGCCGCCGGCGGCGGCGCCCCCGCCCAGGGGGCCGAGGCCCCGGTGCACGCGCGTCCGCCGGACCTCGCCGCCTACGGGCGCCTGGTCGCCACCGGCCAGTCCGACGACGACGAGGCGCGCCTGTCGATGCTGCGCCGGACCTCGGAGAACGTCTCCCTGTTCCGCCAGCGGCTGGAGCGGATGCTGCGCGAGGCGCGCTCGGGCATCGGGCGGCTGGAGACGCGGCTCGCGGTCAACGCGCCGGACGGGCGGGCGGGCTATTTCGCGGGCGTGGCGCTGGTCTCGGTGATCCTGATCCTGATCCTGATCGGGCGGGCGGTCACCCAGCTCTACGCCGTCTACCTCGCGCGCCCGGCGATGATCCGCGCCCAGCGCCATTTCCGCCCCGTGGGCCTCAGCGGCAAGCTGCCGGTGATCGCGCTGCGCATGCTGCTGACGGTCGCGGGCATGACCCTCAACCTCGCGGTCGCCGCGGGGCTGGGGCTGGGGCTGGTCGCCGACCACGTGCCCACCCAGGTCACCGCCGGCATCATCATGGCCGCCTACGGCTCGTTCATGCTGATCGACACCGTCTGGCGGATGATCGTGAACCCCTACCTGCCCGAGTACCGGATCCCCCGGATGGGCGACATGGGGGCGCGGCGGCTCTACATCTGGCTGTCGGCGCTGACCGCGACGACGGTCGCCTCGCGCTTCTACATCGCCTGGCTGGGCGAGCTGGGCGTCGACGTCGAGCTGGTGCGCCTGAACCACATCGTCCTGAACCTGCTGGCGCTGGCCCTGATCCTGGGCCTGATCTGGTCGAACCGCGCCGCCGTCTCCGAGGCGATCCGCCATGGCCGCCCGATCTCCGAGGTCACCTGGATCTCGGCCATCGGCTCGCGGATCTGGGCGCCGCTGACCACGATCTACTTCCTCCTCGCCTGGATGGAGGAGAGCGTGCGCATCGTCATGGGGCTGGAGGCGCAGTGGTCGCTGCTGGCCGGCGCCTTCATCACCCTGCTGGTGGCGCTGACCGTGCAGGCGGCCGGCCTCTACGGGGTCGAGCGGCTGTTCGAGCGCTCGCGCGCCCTGCGCGCCGCCGCCGCCGGCCCCGCCCCCGCGCCGGAGCCCGAGGACTTCGGCGCCGCCCCCCCCACGGTGAAGGCCGACCCGACCCCCGATCCCGCGCCCATCGACCCCGCGGCCCCTGCCCCTGCGCCCCGGGCCGAGCCCCCGGCCCGGCCGACCCCCGTCGCGACCGCCCCCGCCGAGGCCGCCCCGGTCGAGCCCGCCCCCGAGGCGCCCGCCCCCGACGCGCCCCTCGCCGAGGGCGCCCCGGCGACCCCGGCCGCCGCGGAGGCCCCCGCCGCGCCCGCGCGCCCCGCCGCCGGTCCCACGCCCCTGCGCGGGCCCTCCGAGGCCGCGCCCGAGGCCGAGGCCCCCCTCGGCCCGCGGGCCGGCGTCTCGGGCGACGACGGCGGCGACGACGGGGACGACGGCGACGACGAGGGCGGCGGCCCGATGACCCTGCCCCCCGAGGTGCGCCCCCACGCCGGGGACCGCGAGCGCGAGCGCCAGCGGGCGGCCGAGGCCGCCCCGCCCAGCTACCGCCGCACCGCCACGATGCGCACCTTCGAGGATCTCGCCCGCCGGGTGGTCACCCTGTTCTCGCTGGGCGCGGCGGTCTACGTGCTGATCCTGATCTGGGGCGGGCAGGAGATCTTCGCCGACGGCTCCTTCTTCGACGACTTCCAGGACGTCATCGACACGCTGTTCATCGGCTACGTCGCCTTCCACGCGGTGCGCATCTGGCTCGACCAGAAGATCGCCGAGGAGGGCGTCGACGACGTGATGGCCGAGCCCGGCGACGAGGGCGGCGGCGCCTCGGCGACCTCTCGCCTGGGCACGCTGCTGCCCCTGTTCCGGGCGGCGATCCTGATCGTGATCGGCGGCGCGGTGGCGGTGATCGTGGCGACCGAGCTCGGCGTCAACGTCGCCCCCCTCTTCGCCGGCGCCGGCATCGTGGGCATCGCCATCGGCTTCGGCGCGCAGACGCTGGTGCGCGACATCCTCTCGGGCATGTTCTTCCTGCTCGACGACGCCTTCCGCAAAGGGGAATACATCGACGTCGGCGAGGTGAAGGGCACGGTCGAGAAGATCTCGCTGCGCTCCTTCCAGCTGCGCCATCACCTGGGCGCGCTGAACACGATCCCCTTCGGCGAGATCAAGCACCTGACCAACTTCTCCCGCGACTGGGTGATGATGAAGCTGCCGCTGCGCCTGACCTACGACACCGACGTGGAGCGGGTGCGGAAACTCATCAAGAAGCTGGGCCAGGAGCTGCTGGAGCATCCGACCGAGGGCCACAAGTTCGTGCAGCCCCTGAAGTCGCAGGGCGTCTACATGATGGAGGACTCGGCGATGATCATCCGGGTCAAGTACATGACCCGCCCCGGCGACCAGTGGACCACGCGAAAGCTGGTCTACCAGCGCATCCGCGAGCTCTTCGAGAAGGAGGGCATCCGCTTCGCCGCCCGCGAGGTGACGGTGCGCATCCCCGACCTGCCCACCGACCGCCCCCTGACCGAGAAGGAGCAGCACGCCATCGGCGCCGCCTCCCGCCGGGCGATCGAGGAGGAGGACCCCCAGCAGCCCTCCTCCCTCGCCGCCGCCGTCACCGGCCGCTGACAAGGCCCGACGCGGCCCCGGCGCCGGAGACCGGGGAGAAGCCCCCGGACGGGGCCGCGTCGGACAGCCGGAAGCCGCCTCCCCACGGGCGGTTCCGGATCGGGTGGACGAGGCTCGCCCGCCCCCGATCGGCGCGGCTCAGACCGGCGCGCGCCGGGCGCGCCGGCGGGCGCGGATCGCGCCGAAGCCCAGCAGCGACAGGGCCGAGGGCAGCAGCGCCAGCGTCGCGGGGACCGGAACCGGCGAGGTCCCCGGCTCGTCCCCGATCCCGCCGAAGCCCAGCGTGAAATAGGTCGTGGAATAGGGGCCGCTCAGCGTCAGGGTCAGGGACTCGAACACGCCCTCCAGCAGCACCACGCCGGCGGAGTAGTTGATGCCGCTCAGCCGCGTGGGGCCGTCGAGGCGGAACGGCATGCAGCTCGCGATCCAGCCGCAGGTGTCCACGCCCTGCCCGTCCAGGTTCATCTTGCCGCCCGAGAGCAGCTGGTAGGGCTGCGCGAAGTCGAGCGTGCCCGCCAGGATCGAGAAGCCGAGGTAGATGTCGCGCACCGGCTCGTCGAAGAAGACGGTGTAGGTCCCCGCCGCGCTGATCCCCACGACGTCGGTCCCGGTGGGGATATTGTCGACGCCCTTGGGCCCGACGCTGGTGTAGGGCGAGGTGATCGGGTCGCGCAGGCCGCCCGCGCCCCCCGTGCCCCACAGGTCCTGTTCGCCCGGGGCGCCGGTCTGCATCTGCGGCAGGATGTTGCCCGAGTGGGTGAGCACGACGCCCGTCCGATCGCCCTGCGCATCCGTCGCCATGCCCACCCCGCGGCGCCCGGGGCCCCCGTTCGCGCCCTGCAGCGCCGTCCAGTCCGTCCAGGCCACCGGGATCGCCTGCGCCGGCGCGGCCGCGCCCAGCGCCACGCCCGCCGCAAGCAGGGCCCCCGCAAGGGCCGGGATCGCGCCCGTCTCTCTGGCAATCATTTTCGCCTCCTGTCGTCCGCCCGGAAGGGGCGGGATCTCTGGAGGGCGGTTCTGATCCCGCTTCTGGTTCTTGCGAAGCTCCAGTATCCTCCGATTCCATGGAGCCAGATGCCTTCGCCTCCCTTGTGTCCCTCGACCCCGCCGCGGCCCGCCCGCTGACGGCGCAGATCTACGACGCCCTGCGCCGGGCGGCGCGCGAGGGGCGGCTGCCGGCGGGGGCGCGCCTGCCCTCGACCCGGGGCGCGGCGACGGCGCTGGGGGTGGGGCGCAACACGGTGGTCGCCGCCTACGACCTCCTGCGCGCCGAGGGCGTGGTCGAGATCCGGCCCTGCGCCGCCCCGGTGGTGCTGGAGGGGGCGAGGCCGCCCGCCCCGCGCCCCGCGCCGCCCGCCGCCCCCGGGCCGATCGCGGCCGCGGCGCCCGCGACGCTGGGGCCCGCGGCGGCGGCGGACCTCTCCAGCCCCGTGCGCCCGGCCTCCCCCGGCTGGGTCCACCCCGGCCTGCCGGACGAGGCGCTGCTGCCCCGCGACCTCTGGGCGCGGACCCTGCGCCGCCAGGCCCGCGGCAGCCATGGCCGCCGGCTGACCGGGGGCGCGGAGTTCTTCGGGCTCGAGCGTCTCCGCGCGGCCCTGGCCGAGCGGCTGCGCGCCGACCGCGGCGTGGTCGTGCCGCCCGAACGGCTGCTGGTGGTCAACGGCACCCAGTCGGCGCTGCTGCTGGCGGCGATGACCGCGGCCCGGCCCGGGGACGGGGCGCTGGTGGAATCCCCCGGCTACGGCGGCGCCCGGCTCGCCTTCGCGGCGGCGGGGCTGCGGGTCTCGGACCTGCCGGTGGACCGCGCCGGGGCCGACATCTCCCGCGCCGCGGACCCGGGCGCGCGGATCGCCTTCGTCACCCCCTCGAACCAGTACCCGACCACCGCGCGCATGACCCTGCCCCGCCGCCAGGCGCTGGTCGACTGGGCCCGGCGCGCCGGCGCGCTGGTGGTCGAGGACGACTGCGACGGCGAGTTCCACTGGCGCGGCGGGCGCATCGGCGCGCTGCAGGCGACGGGGCCGGACGTGGTGGTGCACATGGCCTCGGCCGAGAAGACGCTGGCGATCGGCCTGCGCCTCGCCTGGCTGGCGGTCCCCGAGCCCTGGGTCGAGCCGATGCGCCGCGCCCACCGCAACCTCGGGCTGGGGGCCAACCTGCACGCCCAGGCGGCGCTGGCCGAGCTGATGGAGGGCGGCGCCTGGCGCGCCCACCTGCGCCGCATCGCGCGCAGCTACCAGGAGCGCGAGGCGCTGCTGGCCGCGGCCCTGACCCGCCGCCTCGGCCGGCGGGCGCGGCTGCGTCGCCCCGACGGCGGGCTGCAGTCGGCGGTGGAGCTGCCCGACCGCGCGGCCGAGCTGCGCTGCGTCGAGGCGCTGGCCGCCGCCGGCTTCTCGGTCGGGGCGCTCTCGGAATACGGGGGCGACGCGCCGGGGCCGCACGGGCTGCTGGTGGGATTCGCCCAGGTCACCCCGGCCCTGGCCGAGCGCTTCGCCGCGGTGGTCGAGGGCGCGCTCGCCCCCCGCGCCGCGGTCGCCTGAGGGGCCGATCGCGCCTTATTGCTTCCGGCAAGCGGGAAATCGTTCCAGCGTGGATCAATTTCGGCCTCGATCCGATGAAACGGGCGGTATTTCCTTTTTTCGGCCGCACCGGGTCGTTAACTGGGGGCGTCCAGACAGAAGGCCCGATTTTCTTATGAGCAGCTGGTACATCCTCGATCCGACGAACCGCATCGTCGCGGCGGGGGGCGATTGGGACGCCTTCGCCGAAGAGAACGACTCGCCCTCCGCCGCGGTCGAGAACGTGGTCGGGCGCAGTCTCGAAGAATACGTCTCGGGGCTGGAGACCCAGCTCTACCTCTCCTCCCTGTTCCAGCTCTGCCGGGAGGCGGAGGCGGCGCACTCGTTCCTCTACCGCTGCGACGCGCCGTGGATGGCGCGGCTGTTCCAGATGCGGGTCGAGCCCGGCGACAACCCCGGCGAGCTGCGCGTGGTCCACGAGCTGATCCGCAGCCGCGCCGCCGCCGGCGGCGGCTCGAAGGAGGTCATCGACGTCTCCGAGGCGGAGGCCGAGGTCTCCGGCGCGCCGCGCTGCTCGATCTGCAACGCGGTGAAGCTGGGCGACGCCTGGCACGACGTCTATGCGCGGCCGGAGCGGAAGTTCTTCGTCTCGGGCTACGCGCTCTGCCCCTCCTGCGCGGCCCATGACGCCGCCCGCGAGGACCGCACGATGCTGCGGATCTTCGACGCGGTGCCCCCGGCTCTGGAGGACTGAGCCCCGGCCCGCCGGCCGCCCGGAGCTTCCGGCAGGGCCTCCGGCGCCGCCGGGCGCGCGGCCCTCGCTCGCCCGAACGCGCTCGTCCGGGAGGCCGGCAGGGCTGCCGGCCCATGCGGACCGGGCGCCGCGCCTTCCGCAATATCCAGTCTCCGATCCCCTGCGAGGGCCGGGCGGCGCCCGGGCCCGGCGCAGGCGCGCGCCAAGACGACACGGGGCGGTCGGGGCGGATTTCGCGGCGCGCCGGCTTGCATTGCACCGCCCGGCCGTGGCTTGATCCGGGGAACGATCCGGAGCCCCGATGCTCATCTACCTGCCCATCGCCGAAGTCTCCGTCGACGCGCTCCTGATCCTGGGGCTCGGCGGGCTGATCGGCGTGCTCTCGGGCCTGTTCGGGGTGGGCGGCGGCTTCCTGATGACCCCGCTGCTGATGCTGATCGGCATCCCGCCCGCGGTCGCGGTGGCGACGGGGGCGAACCAGATCTGCGCCTCCTCCTTCTCCGGCGCGCTGGCGCACTGGCGGCGCGGCACGCTCGACACCCGCATGGGGCTGATCCTGCTGGCGGGGGGCATCGCCGGCTCGTTCCTCGGCGTCTGGGTGTTCGAGCTGCTGGGGCGCCTGGGCCAGGTCGAGCTGATGGTCTCGCTGACCTACGTGCTGTTCCTGGGCGTGGTCGGCGCGCTGATGTTCGTCGAGAGCCTGCGCGCCCTGATCCGGGCCCGCTCCGGCGCGGCGCCGCGGATCCCCAAGCGCAAGCGGACGCTGGCCCACAAGCTGCCGCTGAAGATGCGGTTCCCGGTCTCGCATCTCTACATCTCGGTGATCCCTCCGGCGCTGATCGGGGCGCTGGTGGGGTTCCTGTCGGCGATCATGGGGGTCGGCGGCGGCTTCATCATGGTCCCGGCGATGATCTACCTGCTTGGGATGCCGACCTCGGTGGTCGTCGGGACCTCGCTGTTCCAGATCATGTTCGTCACCGGCGTCACCACGCTGCTGCACGCCACCCAGACCTTCACCGTCGACATGATGCTGGCGCTGCTCCTGCTGGTCGGCGGCGTGGTGGGGGCGCAGGTGGGCGCGCAGCTGGGCATGCGGCTGCGGGCCGAGCAGCTGCGCATCCTGCTGGCGCTGATCGTGCTGGCGGTGTGCCTGAAGATCGCCCTCGACCTCGCGCTCGAACCCTCCGAGCTCTACAGCCTCGCCCCGGCGACCGGTCCGTGATCCGTCGCGCCGCCCTCCTTCTGGCGCTGGCCGCGGGCCTGGCCCTGCCGGCGACGGCGCCGGCCCAGGCGCCGCGCACCGCCGGGCCAGCCGCCGCGCAGGAGGCGATCCCCGGCGCGCCCGAGCCCGCCGTGCGCAGCGCGCCCCGCACCGCCCCCGGCGAGCCCCCCGCCGGCGACGCCCCCGGCGCGGCCGCCCCCGGCCAGCGCGGCCCCGAGGCGCCCGCCGGCGGCGGCCAGGTGGTGATCCTGCCCCAGGGCCGCGACGCCCCGCCCGAGAGCGACGACGCCGAGAAGGTCGTCGCCGCGCTCTCGCACAACCAGGTCTCGATCACCACGACCTACGCGGGCTCGGAGATCTTCGTCTTCGGCGCGGTGAAGCGCAGCCGCCCGGCGCGGTCCGAGCGGCCGGACGTGATCGTCACCATCTCCGGCCCCGCCGGCCCGGTGACGGTGCGCCGCAAGGACCGCAGCTTCGGGGTCTGGGCGAACCGCGACGCGACCGTGATCGACCAGGCGCCGTCCTTCTACGCCGTCGCCTCCACCGGCCCGCTGGACGAGATCCTGTCGGCCACCGAGAACCTGCGCCACCGGGTCGGGCTGGACCTGCAGGTGCGCGCCATCGGCGCCGCCTCCGACGTCGCCGACCCGGAGAATTTCCGCGAGGCGGTGATCCGCCTGATGCGGGGCCGCGGCCTCTATGTCGAGGCGCCGATCGAGGTGGACGTGATCGAGGACACGCTGTTCGCGACCCACGTGGCCCTGCCCGCCAACATCGTCGAGGGCGACTACATCGCCCGCGTGTTCCTGCTGCATGGCGGCCAGGTGCTGGACCTGCACGAATCCATCGTCGGCGTGCGCAAAGTGGGGCTGGAGCGCTGGCTCTACGCCCTCTCGCGCGAGATGCCGCTGGCCTACGGGCTGCTGGCGCTGGCGGTGGCGCTGGCCGCCGGCTGGGGCGCCTCGGAGGCGTTCCGGGTCCTGCGCCGCTGAGCCCGCGGGCCCCGGCGCGCAGGCCGATGACCAGACCCCCGCAAGGAGAGACCATGTCCGACCCCAACCCGTTCGAGGGGCGCCCCCTGCCGCCCGCCTCCGCCACGCTCGGCCACCGCTTCGTCGCCTTCGACCGGGAGGCGATGACCCTGTCGCTGGGCTTCGAGGCGCGCGAGGACTTCGTGAACCCAATGGGCGTGGTGCAGGGCGGCTTCCTGACCGCGATGATCGACGACACCATGGGCCCGCTGATGATGGCGCTGACCGGCCGGCCCGGGGCGACCATCGACCTCTCGGTGCAGTTCCTGCGCGGCGTGCAGCCGGGGCCGGTCACCGCCACCGCCCGGGTCACCCGCATGGGCCGCTCGGTCGCCTTCCTCGAGGGCGAGCTGGCCGACGCCCAGGGGCGGATCGGCGTGCGCGCGACGTCGAGCTTCTTCCTGCGCGGCTGAGCCCCGCTCTTCGGGATCAGGCCCCGGCGGCGAGGTCGGGCCCCGGCAGCTCCCGCTCCGCCCGGCGGGCGGCGCGGCGCAGCGCCGGCCAGGCGCCGGACCAGCCGAGGCGGGCCTCCGGCAGGGGCGCCCGCGGCGGGGCGAGGCGCGACCAGCGGGGGCCCAGCCCCTCGGGCGCCTCGGCCGCGCGCAGCGCCGGGATCGACCAGGCCCCGCGCCGGCGCAGCACCGCGCGGTAGAGCTCCATGGCCCCGGGCCGGTCGTAGAAGCTCCAGTGGCAGACCCGGGGCGAGGCCTCGTCCAGCGGCACGCCCCGTGCCCGCGCCCATGCCGCGAAGGCCGGCAGGTCGAGCTGCAGGTCGATCCAGTCCGGCCGCGCGCAGCCCAGCCCCGCCCGCCCCAGCGCCTGGCGCCGGCGCCCGGCGAGCCGCGGCGCCGCCGCCTCGAAGAGGGCGTCGTAGGGGTCGTTGTGGCGGGCGGCGACGTGGAAGACCTGCGGCGCCCCCGTGCAGGCGGCGACGGCGGCGCGGGCCAGGCCCGCGTCCTCCGCCGGCCCCAGCAGCAGCACGCGGCCCAGCGCCGGGCCGACCCGCGGATCGCCCAGCGCCTGCAGGGCCACCCGCGCCCCCAGCGAATGGGCGAAGAGGTCGACCTCCAGGTCCGGGCGCAGCGCGTGGACATGCGCGACGAGGGCCGCGAGGCTCTCGGCCGCGCCGGCGGCCCGGTCGTAGACCTCGGCGAAGCCGTTGCGCCGGCGCCTCGCGAAGCTCGGCCCATGCGGCGCCCAGGCGTCCCAGCCGAAGCCGATGCAGAGCCCGTCCGCCGGATCCAGCCGCGAGAAGCCCAACTCCGCCGGCCAGTCGGCCCCGCCCGGACCGTCTCCGGGCAGGCCGTAGAGCCAGGCATGCGGGTCGCGCGCGCCGTCGAAGGGGCGGTACTTGTAGCCATGCACCAGGATCGCCACCGGCGCGCCGCGCGGGATCGCCTCGACCGCGGGGGCGAGCGGGGCCGGTCGGCCACGCGCATCCCGGACCAGGAGCGCATCGGCCCTCGTCGTGACGTGCATCAGCGTCATGTCGGGTTCCTGCTCGGCCAGGCGCGGACTGACGCCGCGTTGCCCGCCGGATACAGGCAGTGTGCAACACCCCGGTTTCCGTTTCGTGACCGAAGTGCTACGCAGCGCGCGCTGCCCGGTTTCACATTGAAAACATGTGGTCCGTGGGATCGCCCTTGACGGCCCGGCGGCGAAGGCCTAGGCCGGGGTCGTGGCGATTTGGCAGACCGGATTGCGGGCCACGGTAAAGAAACCGCTAAAGAGGTCGGGCGACGCCGCACGGACCGCGTCCCGATTTCCGATCACCGGAGCCGTCGGCAAGGGGCCGGGCCTTCGCCCGGAAGACGCATGACGAACACCGAGAAGACCGCGCGGAGGCTCTCGCCGCGCACCAACCTCGTTCACGCCGGAACCTGGCGCAGCAGCCATGGCGAGATGTCCGAGGCCCTGTTCCTGACCCAGGGCTTCGTCTACGACACCGCCGCCGCCGCCGAGGCGCGCTTCCTGGGCGAGGACGAGGGCTTCATCTACGCCCGCTACGGCAACCCCACCGTGCGCATGTTCGAGGAGCGGATGATGGCCCTGGAAGGGGCCGAGGACGCCTTCGCCACCGCCTCCGGCATGGCGGCCGTCAACGCCGCGCTGTTCTGCCAATTGAAGGCCGGCGACCACGTGCTGGCGGCCAAGGCCCTGTTCGGCTCCTGCCTCTACATCCTCGAGACCCTGCTGCCCCGCTTCGGCGTCGAGGTGACGCTGGTCGAGGGCACCGACCCCGACGCCTGGCGCGCCGCCCTGCGCCCGGAGACGAAGGTCGCCTTCCTCGAAAGCCCCTCGAACCCGACGCTGGAGCTGATCGACATCGCCGAGGTGGCCGAGATCGTGCACTCGGTCGGCGCGAAGCTGGTGATCGACAACGTCTTCGCCACCCCCCTCTTCCAGCGCCCGCTGGAGCTGGGGGCCGACGTGGTGCTCTATTCCGCCACCAAGCACATCGACGGCCAGGGCCGGTGCCTGGGCGGCATCGTGCTGGGCACGGAGGAGTTCATCCGCGGCCCGTTCGAGAGCTACATGCGCCACACCGGCGGCGCGATGAGCCCGTTCAACGCCTGGGTGATGCTCAAGGGCCTCGAGACGCTGGACCTGCGCTGCCGCGCCCAGGCCGATACGGCGGCGCATCTTGCCGAGATGCTCGCCGCCCATCCGCGGGTGAGCCGGGTCCTCTACCCCGGCCGCGCCGACCATCCCCAGCATGAGCTGGCGAGGCGGCAGATGAGCTCGGGCGGGACCATGGTCGCCTTCGAGATCGAGGGCGGGCAGGAGGCGGCCTTCCGCGTCCAGGACGCGCTGGAGATCATCAAGATCTCCAACAACCTGGGCGACGCGAAAAGCATCATCACCCACCCCTCGACCACCACCCACCAGCGCCTGAGCGAGGAGCAGCGCCTGGAACTCGGCATCTCCCGCGGGCTGATCCGCCTGTCCTGCGGCCTCGAGGCGCCCGAGGACCTCGCCGCCGACCTCGACCAGGCCCTGCGCCGCAACTGAGCGCCGCCGCCGCCGCGACGACCCAGACCGCCCCGGGCCCCGCCCGGGGCGGTCCGCGTTCCGGGCCGCCCCGGGCGGCGCCCAGCGGCCGCCGTGGCGAGCGGCCGCCCGGCCGGGCGCGGCGTCTCCCGCGGCGCGGGCGGGGGGAGGCCCCGGGTGGCGCCCGGGGCGCGCCTGCGGCGGGGCGGGGCGCGGGATCGGCGGCCGCGGGAGGAGCGGCAGGGGCGCGCGGCGGCGTGTGGGCCCGCCCCGGTCACGGGCCGGGCGGTTTCGCGAGGCGACCGATCCTGCGCGTTGACAGGCGGGGGGGGCCGGGCGATGCAGGCTCGATGCCGGATCTGCGCGCCGCCCTCCACCTGATCGGCCTGCTGGTCGCCGCCCTGGGCGCGACCATGGCGGCGCCGATGCTGGCCGACCTGATCGAGGGCGATCCGAACTGGCGCGCCTTCGCGCTGGCCGGGTTCTTCTCGGTCCTCGTCGGCGCGCTGCTGGCCGCGGCCGGAGGGGCGGACCGGACCTCGCTCTCGGTGCAGGAGACCTTCCTGCTCACCACGCTGTGCTGGCTGCTGCTGCCGGTGTTCGGCGCCCTGCCCTTCGTGCTCGGCGCCCCCCAGGCCACCCTGACCGACGCCTTCTTCGAGGCGATGTCGGGCTTCACCACCACCGGCTCCACCGTCTTCGTGGGCCTCGACCACATGCCCCGCGGCACGCTCCTGTGGCGGGGGATGCTGCAGTGGTTCGGGGGGGTGGGCATCGTGGTGATGGCCATGGCCTTCCTGCCGGCGCTGCGCGTCGGCGGCATGCAGATCTTCCGCTCCGAGGCCTTCGACACCTTCGGCAAGATCCTGCCGCGGGCGGGCGAGATCGCCATGTCGATCTCCTGGGTCTACGCCGGCCTGACGCTTCTGTGCATCCTCGCCTACGCCGCCTGCGGGATGAGCGTCTTCGACGCCGTGGTGCATTCGATGACCACGATCTCCACCGGCGGCTTCGCCAACTACGACGCCTCGCTGGGGCACTTCCCGGGCGTGGTGGAGTATGTCTCGGCCCTGTTCATGATGCTCGCCTCCCTGCCCTTCGTGCGGCTGGTGCAGCTCGCCTCGGGCGAGGCGCGCCCGATCTGGCGCGATCCGCAGGTGCGGGGCTTCATGGCGGTGATCTTCGGCTTCGCCGGCGCGGTGCTGCTCTACCGCATGGCGACCGACCCCGTCCCCCACGCCTGGGGGTTCGAGCAGCACCTGCGCGAGACGCTGTTCAACACCGTCTCGATCCTCACCGGCACCGGCTATGCGTCGGAGAACTACAACGACTGGGGCCCCTTCGCCGCCGCCGCCTTCTTCCTGATGGGGCTGGTGGGGGGCTGCGCCGGCTCCACCTGCTGCTCGGTGAAGATCTTCCGGTATCAGATCCTGCTGGCGGCCGTCGCCAGCCAGGTCCGCCGCATCCACTCCCCCCACGGCGTGTTCCAGACCCGCTGGGCGGGGCGGCCGGTGGACGAGGAGGTGATCTCCTCGGTGATGGGCTTCCTGTTCCTGTTCTTCATGACGCTGGCGGTGCTGGCGGTGGCGATGGGGATGCTGGGGCACGACATCGTCACCTCGGTCTCCGGCGCGGCCACCGCGCTCGCCAACGTCGGGCCCGGGCTGGGGCCGATCATCGGGCCGGCGGGGAACTTCGCGCCGCTGTCCGACGCCGCCAAATGGGTGCTGGCGCTGGGGATGCTGCTGGGGCGGCTGGAGCTGATGGCGGTCTACGTGATGTTCGTCTCCGCCTTCTGGCGGAACTGAGCGCCGCGCAGCGGGCTCGACAGCCGCGCCGCGCCATGGCCTTGTGCGGACAAAGTCCCCCTCGAGCCCCCCGGAGCCGCCATGACCCTCGACGCCCTCCGCCGCCGCACCGCCGTCGAGCTGCGCGCGATGCTGGTCTCCCGCGAGATCTCGGCCGTCGAGCTGATGCAGGCGGTGCTCGCCGCGGCCGAGCGGCTGCAGCCCTCCCACAACGCCTTCATCACGCTGGCCCCCGAGGCCGCGCTGGCGGGCGCCCGCGCCGCCGACGCCGCGCTCGCGGCGGGCGAGGCGCCGGGCCTGCTGCACGGCCTGCCCTGCGGGGTGAAGGACATCGTGAACACCGCCGGCCTGCGCACCACCTTCGGCTCCCTCCTGCAGGCCGAGAACGTGCCGACAGAGGACGCCGTGGCCGCGGCGCGGCTGCGCCGGGCGGGGGCGGTGATCTTCGGCAAGACCACCACGCCCGAATACGGCGCCAAGTGCCTGACCGACGCGCCGCTCTTCGGCCGGACCCCCAACGCCTGGAGCCTGGACCATACCTCGGGCGGCTCGTCGGGCGGCTCTGCGGTGGCGACGGCGCTGGGGATCGGGCCCATCTCGGTCGCGACCGACGGGGGCGGCTCCACCCGGATCCCCGCGGCCTGCAACGGCGTGGTGGGGCTGAAGCAGAGCCTCGGGACCATCCCCCACAGCCAGGTCCCCGACGCCTTCGGCAACTACACCTACGTGACGCCGATGACCCGCGACGTCGCCTCGACCGCGCTGATGCTGCAGGCGATGGCGGGGCCGCATCCCTCTGACCCCTGGTCGGTGGGCGCCCCGGTCCCCGACTACCTCGCCGCCGCCCGGCCCGAGGGGGACCTGACGGGCCGGCGGATGCTGTTCTGCGCAGCCCCTCCGGGCAAGCCGATCTCGGCGGCGATGCAGGCGGCGTTCGAGGCCTCGCTCGCGCGGCTCGCCGATCTGGGGGCGGAGCTGATCCCCTTCGACGGCGCCGGCCTCGACGTCGAGCCGATCTGGCGGGCGATCAACCACACCACCTGGCGCGCCCGCTTCGGCCCGATGGCGGAGAGCGACGGCGCGCGCATGACCCCCTCGCTGATCCGCCAGCTGGCGCTCGCGCAGGACGTCTCGGGGGTCGACTACCAGCAGGCGATGTTCGACCGCGCCGCCCTGTTCCGACGGGTGCAGGACCTGTTCGAGGGGGCGGATTTCCTCGTCACCCCCACGCTCTCGCGCGCGGCGCCGGGGATCGGGCAGGACCTGTTCGACCCGCTGGAGATCGACGGCGTCGCTTATCCCGACATGCGCCCGAACTGGTTCCCCTGGTGCATGCCGTTCAACCTGACCGGCCACCCGGCGATCAGCCTGCCCTGCGGCTTCACCCCCGAGGGCCTGCCGCTCGGCCTGCAGATCGTCGGCCGCTTCCGCGAGGACGCGGCCCTCCTGCGCACGGCGGCCCTGTTCGAGGCGGCGACGGGCCTGCTCGATCGCTGGCCGGAGGCGGCCTTCGCCTGACCGGCGCGCTGGGGGAGGATCGGCTGGAGCGGGCAGCGGGAATCGAACCCGCAACAAGAGCTTGGAAGGCTCGTGTGATACCGTTTCACCATGCCCGCGAGCCGGCCCACGGACTAGCTCCGCACGGCGGCGGCGTCAACAGGGCGCGCGCGGAGGGCCTTGCTCCCCGCGCGCGCCGGCTCAGTCGGGGCCGGCCTTGCCGCCATGGGCGGCGGACCAGCCGTAGGGGTCGTTGAGGAAGGCCTCGACGGCGTCGAGGGTCTTGGCGTCGAAGGTCCGGCCCAGGTGGTCGCCGGTGCGCGCCACCGCCAGCACGTCGCGCCAGGTGGTCAGCTGGTGCAGGGCGAGGCCGTGGGCGGCCAGGTTGGCCCGGGCGTTCGGAAAGATGTCGTAGTAGAAGATCACCAGCGTGTCGGTGCACTGCGCGCCCGCGGTGCGCAGGGCGTTGGCGAAGGTGAACTTGGAACCGCCGTCGGTGGTCAGATCCTCGACCAGCAGGACGTTGGCGCCCTCCTCGAAATGGCCCTCGATCTGGGCGCCGCGGCCGAACCCTTTCGGCTTCTTGCGCACGTAGAGCATCGGCAGGCCCAGCCGCTCGGCGATCATCGCGGCCCAGGGGATGCCGGCGGTCTCGCCGCCCGCCACCGCGTCGAACTTCTCGAAGCCGCCCGCGGACAGCGCCCGGCCCGCGGCCATGTCCATCAGCGCCGAGCGCACGCGGGGGAAGGAGATCGGCTTGCGGCAGTCGACGTAGACCGGCGCGGCGAGGCCGGAGGTGAAGATATAGGGCTCGTCGGCGCGGAAGTTGACCGCCTCGATCTCCAGCAGCATGCGCGCGGCGAGGGCGGCGGCGGTCTCGGGATCGGGGAAGGCGAAGCTCATCGGGCGGTCTCCTGCGCGGGCGGGCGGATCGAGGGTCAGGCCCCGATTACAGGCTCGCTCGCGCGGAGGGAAGCGTGGGCCGCGGCGCGCCCCGCCCGGCTTTCCGGTCCGGCGGTGGCCGCGCCCCGTCTCGGGGTCGGGTCCGGGGCCGGGACAGGTGCCGGGCGGCTCAGCCCGGCTTGGCGTCCACCGCGGCGGCGGCGCGCTCGGCCACGGTCAGCAGGTGGGCGCGCATGGCGGCGGCGGCGGGCTCGGGGTCGCCGGCGGCGATGGCGTCGATCAGGGCGGCGTGATCGCCGACCCCGTGCAGGCCCGAGACCTGGCGCCAGTCCGCGGCCTCCAGCGCGCCGCGCCAGGCGTCGCCGGCGCGGGCGGCGGCCAGCGCCTCGAAGGCGGCGAGCAGGCCCGGATTGGCGGCGGCCACCGCGATCAGCCGGTGCAGGGCCCCGTCCCACAGCTCCCGCGCGTCGAGGTCGCCCGCCGCCTGCTCGCGCCGGGCGCAGAGGCGCATCAGGCGGATGTCCTCGGGCCGCGCGCGCAGCGCGGCGAGGGCGGCGAGCTCCGGCTCCAGCCGGATCCGGGCCTCGAGGATGCCGCCCACCGGGCTCAGCGGCGGATCGCGCCGGTCGGGGAGGTTCACGAACAGCGCGTCGGCCCGGTTGCGCCAGACCGCCCCCTCCGCCTCCAGCACCTCCAGCGCCCGGCGCAGCGCCTGGCGGCTGAAGCCGAGCCGCTTGACCAGCGCGCCTTCCGAGGGCAGGCGGCCGTCCGGCCGCTCCAGCCCCGCGGCGAGCAGCAGGCGCAGGGCGTCGAGCGCCCGGCCGGAGTGCTTCGGTTCGCCGCCGGCGTCCGTGATCATCGCCAGACCCGCCCCTCTGATTGCTCGCGTGATTCTCACGATCGCGCGAGCAATCTGCCCAGCGGGGCCGGGCCGCGAAACCACCGCGTGGCCTGCAGAAAATTCTGCGACCGTATTGTGACGGTGAAGCCACGTTCAGGAAGAAGGCAAGCCGGACCCTCCAACCGGCGGCGGTCCACGCCCCTGCGCGGGCCGCTCGGGCGGGCCCGGCGCAGGCTGCGAGGCGGGCGCCGCCTCCCCCGGGGCGGGGGGGAACTCGGGCGCGGGCGCCCCCGGCGTGCGCCCGGGAACCCGCGCCGGATCGACCGAGGCCCAGGCCCCGCCGCAGGGCCCCAGAAGCAGGGCGAGCAGGACCGCAAGCGCCCGGAGAGCCCCTCGCGGGGCGCGCGGCGGCGGCGAGCGCATGACGATCCTCCTCCTGGGCCGGTCGGTCTCCGGCCCCGGAGGATGGGGGAGAAGGGTTGGCGGAAGGTTTACGCCCCCGCGGCGCGCCCCCTCAGCGCGCCCCCCTCAGCGCGACCCCGCCGCGAAGGCCCGGGCGAGCGCGGCCACCGCGCAGGAGGCGAGCCGCGCCTTGGGCCCGTCGGCGCGCGAGGTCAGCACGATCGGCGCCCGCGCCCCCATCACCACGCCTGCGGCCTCGGCATGGGCGATGTAGCTCAGCTCCTTGGCGATCATGTTGCCGGCGTCGAGGTTGGGGGCGATCAGCACCTCCGCCTGCCCGGCCACCAGGCTCTTGATCCCCTTGGTGCGGGCCGCGCCGAGGTCCACGGCGTTGTCCATCGCCAGCGGCCCGTCGACCAGCCCGCCGGTGATCTGCCCCCGCTCGGCCATCTTCGAGAGCAGCGCCGCGTCGACCGAGGAGGGGATCGCCGGGTTCACCACCTCGACCGCCGAGAGCACGCCGACCTTGGGCGTCTCGATGCCGATGGCGCGGGCGACGTCGATGGCGTTCCGCACGATGTCGGCCTTGGTCTCGAGGTCCGGGGCGATGTTGATCGCGGCGTCCGAGATCAGCAGCGGATGCGGCAGCCCCGGCACGTCCATCACGAAGACATGGGTCAGGCGGCGCCCCGCCCGCAGCCCGCGGTCGCGGTCGAGCACCGCGCGCAGCAGGTCGTCGGTATGCAGCGCGCCCTTCATCAGCGCCGCCGCCCGCCCCTCGCGCACCAGCATGGCCGAGGTCTCGGCCGCCTGGTGATGGCCCGGCGCGGCCACGATCTCGACCCCGTCGAGGGAGGCGCCCAGCTCCGCCGCCGCCGCCTCGATCTTCGCGCGGTCGCCCACCAGGATCGGGGTCGCGAGGCCGGCGGCCCCCGCCTCCAGCGCGCCGGCGAGAGAGACGGCGTTCTCCGGCGCCGCCACCGCCATCGCCACCGGGCCCAGGGCGCGGGCCCGGGCGATCAGGCGGTCGAAATGCAGGTGGCGCTGGACCAGCAGGCCGGGGATCGCCTCCTCGGGGAAGCTCATCTTGGCGAGCGGCGCGCGCACCAACGCCTCGCCGCCCATCAGGGCCACGCCGTCGACGCGGTCGACCTCCACCCGCAGGCGGATGCGGTTCTCCTCCTCCTTGGCGATCACCTCGGCGCGGGCGACGAGCTGGTCGCCGGCCTGAGCCACGCCCATCCAGCGGATCGAGAGGCTCTCCATCGCCACGCCCGGCCCCGGCAGCTTCCAGCCCAGCAGGCCCGAGATCAGCGAGGCGACCCACATCTGCGGCGCCTGCGCCTCGTTCACCCCGTCGCCGTCGCCGTCGCGGTCGGCGAGATGCATCGGGTTGTGGTTGCCCGAGCAGTGGGCGAAGGCGAACAGGTCGTCGGCCGCGCAGAGGCGCGGCATCTCGGCCCGGTCGCCGACCCGGATCTCGTCGTAGGTGCGGTTCTCGTGCATGGGGGGCTCCCTCGGGGACGGTGCGGCGCACCATCTAATTGAGCGCCTGCAACGGTTCCTTGACCGGGATCAAACCCCGGGGCCCGCGTCAGCCGCAGTTCGCCCCGGTATGCAGGCGGATCAGGTTCGACAGCCGCTCGACCCCCTGCCGGTCGAGGAAGCCGCAGGAATAGGAGGCGCCGCCGGACCCGGTCTCGGGCCCCGTGCGCTCGCAGAAATCGTAGCTGCCCATGTCGAGGTTCATCGCCATCGCCGGCGCGTGCAGGCGGGCGAGCTCCTCGGCCGCGGCGTGCAGGGTCAGGGCGCGGGCCCCGCTCTGCCAGATCGCCAGGGCGCCGTCCTCGGACTGGAACAGGATCCGGCGGATGGCGAGCGGCGCGTCGTCGACCGGGCGCAGGTCCAGCTCGCCGTCGCGGATCAGCAGGTGCGACTGCAGGGCCGAGGCGCCGGCGGCTTTCGCGGCCGCGACGAAGGCGCGCCGCCCCTCGGGGTCGGTCAGGTCGTGCTCGGCCTCGCCCACGCGCGCGGCGGGGGCGGCCACGATGCGCGCGGCGCCGTCGGCCTCGATCACCAGCAGCCCGTCCATGCGCCCGTATTCCAGGCTGACCGCCCGGCCGCGATGCACGAACAGGCCCACCGGCTTGGGCTTGGCCTCGTCGCGCGTGTCGGTGGCGGTGTAGGCGCCGGTGACGGTCAGCGCCGCCTCGGCCGCGTCCAGCGCGCCCGCCTCCTCCGGCAGCAGCAGCAGGTCCAGCGCGCCGGGCCCCGGACAGGCGGCGGCGAGCACCCCCTCCCCCTCGGGCGCGGCGGCGCCGGCGGCGGCGAGCGGCGTCGCCAACAGCAGCGCGGCGAGGAGACGGGCTCCCCGCCGCGCGGCGGTCTCGATCTGTCTCCGGCGAACCGGAAGCGGGTGGGGCATCGTCAGCCTGGGCTCATGCCGCGCAGCCTTTCGGAGCGACGGCGCAGGATCTCCAGCGTCACCAGCAGGATCACCGAGACGCTGACCAGCAGGGTGGCCACCGCCAAGATGGTCGGGCTGATCTGCTCGCGCAAGCCCGTGAACATGCGCCAGGGCAGCGTCTGCTCGCCGGCGGAGCCGAGGAACAGGATCACCACCACCTCGTCGAAGGAGGTGATGAAGGCGAAGAGCCCGCCCGAGATCACGCCCGGCAGGATCAGCGGCATCTGCACCTTGAAGAAGGTGCGCACCGGCCCCGCCCCCATGTTCGCCGCCGCCCGGGTCAGCGAGCGGTCGAAGCCGACCAGCGTGGCGGTGACGGTGATGATCACGAAGGGCACGCCCAGCGCCGCATGGGCCAGCACCACGCCGAACCAGGTCCCCTGCAGGCCGATGCGGGAGTAGAAGAAATACATTCCCGCCGCCGAGATGATCAGCGGCACGATCATCGGCGAGATAAGGATCGCCATCACCACGCCGCGGAACGGCATCTTGCCCGAGCTGAGCCCGATCGCCGCCAGCGTGCCCAGCGACACCGACAGGAGCGTCGCCGCCGGCGCGATCGACAGCGAGTTCCACAGCGCCTGCTGCCAGGCGTCGTTGTAGAAGAAGTCGCGGTAATGCTCGAGCGAGTAGGCGTCCGCCTCCAGCGCCAGCATGCCGGGCGTGAAGGTGAAGTAGGGCAGCGCGTTGAAGCTGAGCGGGATGATGATGATGATCGGGAAGATCAGGAAGAACAGGATCAACCCGCACAGCACCCGGAAGGCGTAGTACCAGATCCGCTGGCCGGTGGTCGCGTAGGGCTGAAGCGCCATGGTCTAGTCCTCCTCAGCCCAGCTTCACGTTGTCGATGCCCACGATCCGGTCGTAGAGCCAGTAGAGCCCCAGCACCAGGATCAGCAGCAGCGAGCCGAGCGCGGCCGCGAGCCCCCAGTTCAGCGACGTGGAGATGTGGAACGCGATGCGGTTCGAGATGAAGGTGCCGTCGGTGCCGCCGACCAGCTCCGGCGTGATGTAGTAGCCGATGGCCAGGATGAAGACGAGGATCGCCCCCGCCCCGATCCCCGGCACCGACTGCGGGAAGTAGACCCGCCAGAAGGCGGTCCAGTCCGTCGCGCCGAGCGACTTGGCGGCGCGCACATAGGACGGCGGGATGGTCTTCATCACCGAATAGAGCGGCAGCACCATGAACGGCAGCAGGATGTGGGTCATGGCGATGATGGTGCCGGTCTGGTTGTTGATCATCACCAGCCGCCCGCCGTCGGAGACGAGGCCGATATAGACGAGGATGTCGTTGATCACCCCCTGCTCCTGCAGCAGCACCTTCCAGGCCGAGGTGCGCACCAGCAACGAGGTCCAGAACGGCAGCAGCACCAGGATCATCAGCAGGTTGGCCGAGCGCGCGGGCAGGTTCGACAGGAGCCAGGCCACCGGATAGCCCAGCAGCAGGCACGACAGCGTGATGGTGCAGCTGAGCAGGATCGTGCGCCAGAACAGCTTGAGGTAGATCTGCTCGAACTCCGGCGCCATCTCGACCCCGCCCGGGGTCAGGCGCATGTCGGCGGCCTGCAGGAAATAGCCCCAGGTGTAGCGGGGCGCGAAGGTCTTGATCACCGCCCAGGCCTCGACCTCGCCCCAGTCGTCGTCGAGGTCGATGAACTGCGGCTTCAGCGGCTGGGCCGTGTCGAACCGCTCCAGCCGGCGCTCGTTCGTCTTGCGGAACAGCGACGACATTCCCGATTCCTCGTAGTTGAGGCGGGAGCCGAGGCGGGTGTGGATCTTGAGTTCCGTGGCCTCCAGCATGTCCTGGTAGAAGGCCTGGTAGACGGGCTCCTCCGGCGGGCCGGTCTCGGGGTCCCAGTCGTCCAGCGCCTCGACGGTGCGGGGCAGCGTCTCGGCGACGATCTGGTTCTCGACCGAGCGGAACAGCATCTCCGCGATCGGCGCGATGAAGGACAGCAGCACGAAGACCAGCAGCGGCGCCACCAGCAGGAAGGCGCGCACCCGGGCGCGGGCCTCCGAGCGGCGGATGGATTTCTTGAGAGGGGTGCCGTCGGCGGCGAGGAGCTGCCCGGAGGCGCTCCGATGCTCGTCGGGCGCGATGTCCCCGCTCGCGGTCGCCTCGGCCATGCGTGATCCCCCTCGCCGCTTCGGTCGGATGTCTGGAACCGGAACGGGCGGGCCGTGGGCGGCCCGCCCGATTGTCGTCAGGCGCG
>Ga0310345_10000790_pt1 | contig 40980 bp, 37 predicted proteins | sample HC15DNA20500_MG_FD_204667 | JGI IMG/M metagenome (GOLD analysis project Ga0310345, IMG submission 204667) | Marine microbial communities from station ALOHA, North Pacific Subtropical Gyre - HC15-DNA-20-500_MG | ecosystem: Environmental > Aquatic > Marine > Oceanic | place: Pacific Ocean: North... | reverse complement strand
ATTGTAGAGCACGATCGGGAGGTCGCTGTTTTCGGCGAGAAAGCTGAAATGCGCGATCAGTCCCGCCTGGCTCGGCCGGTTGTAATAGGGCGCGACGCACAGGCCCGCCGCGGCTCCAGCCTTTTTCGAAAACTGCATGTGCAGCAGTGCATTGCGCGTATCGTTGGACCCGCAGCCGGCAATGACCGGAACGCGGCCTGCCGCCTGCTCGATGCAGACTTCGATCACGCGATGGTGCTCGGCGTTGGACAGGGTCGATGCCTCCCCCGTCGTGCCACAAGGGACCAGCCCCTTGCTGCCGTTTTCGATCTGCCAGTCGACCAGCTTGCGGAAAGCGGTTTCGTCGAACGATCCGTCGCGAAAAGGAGTCGCCAGAGCCGGAATCGAGCCTGAGAACATTTACGTGCGTCCTGCGTTAGAGATATGAAACAAGGCGATTTTAGGCGGTTCGCGCCATAATTCATTCAGCGCCTGATAAGGAGGGGCCGGGCACTATGTCCAGCATGGGCAGAAAAACAGTTCTCACTCTCGCACTTATGGCCGGTAGCGCACTGGCCTTCCCGGCGATTTCACATGCGCAGGACGGATCGCGCACCAGCCTGGTCGCACAGCAGCCCGGGCAGCTGGATCAGGCCGTCAGTCAGTGGGAATATCTGACGAGTCAGGACAGTCTCCCCTTCTCTTCCTATGCGAACTTCATCACGACTTATCCGGATTTTCCCAAGCGGGAATTGCTCCAACGGCGTGCGGAAGCCGCATTGGACGAAGAGGCCCCAACACCACAGGCCCTCGTCGCCTTTTTCGATCGATCCCCCCCGCTGACGAATAGCGGCAAGGCCCGGTATGCCCTCGCGCTTGCCTCGCTCAACCGCTCCGAAGCCCTGGAGGTCGCTCGCGACGCGTGGCGCGGCGGGACGATGAGCGGCCCGGCAGAACTCTATATGCAAGGTCTGTTCGGCGCCCGCTTCGCACCCGAGGATCAGGACGCGCGGATGGATGCGCTGCTGTGGCAAGGCAATTACGAAGCCGCCTCGCGCCATATCGTTCGCGTTTCGCCTGCGTACCGCCCCACGGCTCAGGCGCGGCTCGCCATGTTGCAGGGCAGTACGCCCTCGCAAGCCGGTCTGCAGGTTCCGGCGGGAGCGATGACCGACGCAGGTTACGTCTATAATCTGACCAAATATTACCGCAGCTCGGGTCAGCCCTACGAGGCCGTGAACCTCCTCTCGACCCGCGCGGCCTTTTCAGCCCCCGCTTTCGACGGCACTCAATTCGTCGGCGAAGCGCTGGCAGTGGCCAAGAGCGCGGGCGCGACGCAAGCCGTGAGCATTGCGTCGAAAATCGACGACGTGTTCGCTCCGGGGACCGACATCTCGGACGGTTCCTATACGTTGCGCGACAAATATACCGATTTGATGTGGCTAGGCGGAACCAAGGCGCTGTGGTCGCTTGGCGACGGCAAGCAAGCCGCCCCGTTATTCTATCGCTATGGCACTGCGGCGAAGACACCGCTGACCCGGTCGAAAGGCTTTTATTGGGCTGGCCGGGCTGCAGCTCGCGCTGGTGATCGCGGCGAGGCCCAGCGCTATTGGGAAATGGCCGCGGAATATCCCGACTGGTATTACGGCCAGCTGGCCCTGAACGAACTCGGCAAACCAATGCCGACCTTTGCTGGTGTTCCCTCACCCAATGCCGCCGAACGAGCCGCTTTCGAGGCCGATCCACTGACCGGCGCGTTGCGCGCGATTGCCCGCAACCGCCGCGACTGGCGGACCGAACGCGCCTTTTTCGAAGCGATTGCCGACAAGGCCGATACGCCGGGAAAGATGGCGCTCGTGGGCCAGTTGGCACGCGATACCGGGATGGATGAAATGGCGGTTGTCGCCGGTCTCGTGGCCGGTGAGCACGGCTTCAAGGGTTTCGAACGTCTGGGCTATCCGACCGTGCAGACCCATTCGGGCGCGAACTGGACCATGGTTCATGCGATCGCCCGGCAGGAAAGCGAATTCGACCGCAACCGGGTGAGCCATGCCGGTGCACGCGGGATGATGCAGCTGATGCCCGGAACCGCGCGAGAAGAGGCTGGCAAGATCGGCATAAGCTACATGTCGGCCGATCTTACTGGGAATCCCAGCTATAATATCCGCCTCGGCGATGCTCACTTCGCACGCCTTATGGACCGCTATGGCGGAGCATACCCGCTGGCGATCGCGGCATACAACGCAGGTCCCGGACGAGTGAACCAGTGGCTCGCTGCGAACGGAGATCCGCGGACCGGTGCGGTCGACTGGGTGACCTGGATCGAGCAGATCCCGTCGAATTTCGAGACCCGCTATTACGTGATGCGGGTGATCGGGAACGCGGTCAGCTATGCGAACATGCATCCCGACAAGTCGGCCAGCTACGAACGCGATATCGGCAATTACCTGCGCCGCTGATTTGCGCTAGGGGCCATGGCCCCATGGAACCGAAGTCCAATCCCGTCACACCCGCCGGCTATGCCGCGATGAAGCAGCGCTATGACCATCTCCTCGGCACGGAGCGGCCCGAGATCGTGGAGATCGTCAGCTGGGCGGCGGGCAATGGCGATCGCAGCGAGAACGGCGATTACCTTTATGGCCGCAAGCGGATGCGTGAGATCGACCGCGAACTGGCGCATCTGGCGCGCAGGATGAAGGCCGCGCGGGTGATCAATCCTGTCGAGCAGCCCGATAAATCGCGCGCTTTCTTCGGTGCCACCGTCACGCTCGCCGACGAAGACGACAACGAGAAAGTCGTGACTCTGGTCGGCGATGACGAACAGGATGCAAGTGCCGGTCGGATTGGCTGGTCCTCCCCCTTGGCTCGGGCTCTGAAAGGTGCATCAATCGGGGATTTGCGCAGCGTGCGCCTTCCCGGCGGGCTCAAGGAATGGGAAGTCATCGCAATCGATTATGCGTAAGCTTGCCGCTCTCTTCATCCTTGCCCTCGCCGCCCCGCTGTCCGCCAAGGACAGCCTCGGCGTGTTTTCCGACTGGGGCGCCTTCCGCGACCCCTCGGTGCCGCGCTGCTATGCGATCGCCATACCCCAGCCAAACCGCCTGCGGCGCGATTTCGAACCTTTCGCCACAATCGGTACATGGCCGCGCCAGAACCTTCGCGGGCAGGTCCATTTCCGCCTCTCGCGACAGCTTTCCCAACGGGCAGCCATTACGCTGTCCATCGGGGGAAAGAGCTTCCGCCTCACCGGCGGCGGCGGCGATGCCTGGGCCGAGGATCGCACCATGGACGCTGCCATCCTTGCCGCCATGCGCTCCGCCAGCCGGATGACGATCCGCGCGACGGACAATCTCGGGCGGCGCTTCTCTAATACCTACTCGCTTGCCGGAGCGGCGACTGCCATGGATGCCGCGACCCTCGCTTGCTCGCGGCGCTGACAAAAAAAGGGCCGGGAAGCGCCCTGACTCTTCCCGGCCCACGATCATGTCAGGCGCAATCGCTTAGAAGCGCACGCCAACGCCTGCCATGATCTGGTGACGGTCGAGGTCGACGTCGAAACGGTCGCTGTCAGGCAGGTCCCCGTCGAAATCGACTTCGCCTTCGCTGTAGTTCGAATAGCGATATTCGAGGTTCACGAAGGTGCGCGGATTGATCGAATATTCGACGCCCGCGCCAGCACGCCAACCGTCCAGATCGAAGTCCTCGTTATATTCGGTGGTGCCGTCGTTCGAGAGGATGTTGAGCTTGGCGTTGGTGTAACCGCCCTTGGCGTAGAGCAGAACGTCCGGCATGACCTTGGCGCCGACGCGCGCGCCGAGGAACAGGTCGCGGCCCGCATCCACCTGACCGAAACCGAAGCCTTCGAAATCGCCATTGGTGTATTCGGTCTTGGCCGAAGAATCGGTCAACTCCGCTTCAAGTCCAACGACTGCGCCGCCGAGGTCGATGTCGTAACCGGCCTGAACACCGTAGACGACGCCATCGATCGACTGGTCGTTATTGTCGTTGCCATCGTCATCGACGCTGCTGCCAGCCTGCAGGGCATCGTAACCGGCGACGCCCTGAACGCGGAAGCCATCGAAATTGCTGCCGCTATCCTGTGCCATTGCGGGTGCCGAGAAGGCGACCAGCGAACCGGCGACGAGCAGGGTTGAAATAGTCTTCATTTGCGAACTCCGTTTGTGTTGTCCCGCAGTTTTTGCGCTGCGTGGACCAGGAGAACGTCGGATTGGCTCGTGGAGTTTCATTAACCTCGCACAACATGAAATTGTTGCCGATTGAACACATGTTGCGCGATGAGGGGTGGTTCGCCATCGACGAAATGCCGCTTTTCACAGCGGCGGTGTGTCGCGGCACGAAATGCGACGAGCCGTGGGAACGCAAAGGAAAATGCGGCATTCCGCGCACCCGCGCACATGCTTTGCTTTCGCGGCATTTGACACTATATGCGCCGCTCCCATGGCCGATACGAACCTTATGAGCATCCCCGGGCAGGTAGACCCGGTACCCGTCGCGCGTGATATCACGCCGCGCGCCGATGGCCGCGTGGACCTCATCGGTCTGCCCAAGGACCGCATCCGCGAATTGTTCGAAGAGGCCGGGCTCGAACCCAAGCAAGCCAAGCTGCGCGCCAAGCAGGTGTTTCACTGGCTCTACCATCGCGGTGTCACCGAATTCGAGGCGATGACCGATATCGCCAAGACCATGCGCCCCTGGCTCGCGGAACGTTTCGTCATTGGCCGCCCCGAAGTGGTCGAAGCGCAGCATTCGACCGACGGCACCCGCAAGTGGCTGCTCAGGACTGCCGACGGGCACGAGTTCGAAATGGTCTTCATCCCCGATGCGGATCGCGGCACGCTGTGCGTGTCGAGCCAGGTCGGTTGCACGCTGAACTGCCGCTTCTGCCACACGGGCACCATGCGCCTCGTGCGCAATCTCACGCCTGGCGAAATCGTCGGTCAGGTCATGCTCGCCCGCGATGCGTTGGGCGAATGGCCGAAGGGCAGCATGGCGGGCCTCGACGAGGAAGAGGACAGTGCACACTACACTTCGGACGGTCGCCTGCTGACCAACATTGTCATGATGGGAATGGGCGAGCCGCTCTACAATTTCGACAATGTGAAGGGCGCGTTGAAGCTGGTCATGGACGGCGACGGGCTGGCGCTGTCGAAACGACGCATTACGCTGTCGACCAGCGGCGTCGTTCCGGCGATGGAGCGCTGTGGCGACGAAATCGGCGTAAATCTGGCAGTTTCGCTCCACGCGGTGACCAAGGAAATTCGCGACGAAATCGTCCCGCTCAACAAGAAATACGGCATCGAGGAACTGCTCGAAGCCTGCGCCGCCTACCCCGGAGCCTCTAACGCTCGACGCATAACGTTCGAGTATGTGATGCTCAAAGACAAGAACGACACCGACGAGCATGCCCGCGAACTCGTGCGATTGCTCAAGCACTACAAGCTGCCGGCAAAGGTCAACCTGATCCCGTTCAACCCCTGGCCCGGTGCGGCATATGAATGCTCGACGCCGGAGCGTGTGAGGCGGTTTTCCGATATCGTCTTCGAAGGCGGCATTTCCGCGCCTGTCCGCACCCCGCGCGGCCGGGATATCGACGCGGCCTGCGGTCAGCTTAAGACCACCGCCGAGAAGAAAAGCCGGGCCCAGCGCGACCGCGAAGCCGCCGAGGCTGCCGTCGCGGGATGAGCGCCGATGCGGCGACGATCGCTTTTTACGAAGCGAACGCGCCGCGTTACACGCTGAGCTTCGGACAGGCACCGAGCCGACACCTCGACCCATTCCTCGACCGGCTCGATCCGGGAGCGCGCGTGCTCGAACTCGGGTGCGGCGGCGGGCGCGATGCCGCGCGGATTGTCGAGCGGAGTTTCGACCTCGATGCCACGGACGGCACGCCAGCGATGGTGCTCAAGGCCAATGACCGTTTCGATGTGAGCGCGCGGGTCATGCGCTTCGACGAACTCGATGCGGACCAAGCCTATGACGCGGTCTGGGCGCATGCCTGCCTGCTCCATCTTGCGCGCGACGACCTGCCCGGTGTGCTGGCCTCGATATTCCGGTCGCTGGTCCCGGGCGGGTGGCATTTCGCCAATTACAAGCTCGGCGACGGCGAAGGGCGCGATCTGCTCGGGAGGCTGCACAATTTTCCCGACCCACCCTGGCTGGAAGCTGCCTACCGCACCGCCGGATTTGCGATCGAGGCCACCGAAATCTATCCCGGTGAAGCGGCGGATGGAACGCAACGCGACTGGGCCGCCTTCACGGTGAAACGTCCGTTCTGAAGTGCGAGGCGAGAGGCGGCTTTCCTACGTCCCGGCGATATGCTGAGATACCCGCATGGTACTCTTCGATCATCACCAACCCTCGGGAATCCGCCACTTCACAATCGACGGCGTTTTTTCGCCCTGGACAGTGGTCCATGCGGTCCATGTCTCCATCTCCGTTGGACTGGGAGGCGCGAAGTGAGCGTAGCGATCGAGGCGCTCTGCGTCGGTCTTCCCCGGCCCTTCAACGGTGCCGAACTCAGCGCGATCGACAAGCGCCCTGTCGCGGGCAAGGTCATGATCCGCAGCTTTGGCCTGGAAGGCGATATGGTCGCCGACATGAAGCACCATGGCGGGGCGGATATGGCGGTGCACCACTACCCGTTTGACCACTATGCGGGGTGGTCCGAATGGCTGGGTGGGCATGAACTGCTCTCCCGGCCCGCGGCCTTTGGCGAGAATATCCATGCTGCCGGGCTGGTCGAAACCGACGTCCATATCGGCGATCGCTTCCAACTCGGGAATGCGCTGCTGGAAATCAGCCAGCCGCGAAAGCCGTGCTGGAAGATCGAGCATTGGTTCGGTCGCAAGGGCATGGTCGCGCGCATCATCAAGCAGCACAATTGCGGCTGGTATTACCGCGTGCTCCAGGAAGGCGAGGCGGAAGCCGGCGATGTGCTCGAACGGGTCGAGACGGGGCACACCGGCTGGACCGTGGGCAGACTGTTCTCCAGGCTTTACGATCCCGCGCACAAGGGAAGCCGCAACGAATGGGCAGAGATTGCGTCGCTGGAGCGCCTCTCCGCCGAACTGCGCGAGAAGGCCCGCAGCGCGCTCCAGAATTAACGCCTCATCCCCTCTTCCGCCTCGATTCATCGCTAATTTCGGCTTAACACCACCCGTTAATCCGAGGTTGTGGACCCAGTCAGCACGGTGCCCGTTACAGAGCCAACCAATAGGCAAATGAGGTACAGAAAATGAAAAAGGTCACCCTCGCTTTCGCTGCCGGCGCACTCGCATTCACCGGCATCGGTCTGGCTGAACCGGCAGCGGCCGATCCGCCGCGCTGGGCACCCGCGCACGGCAAGCGCGCCAAGGATCGCGCGGTTTACGACAGCCGCGGCTATTACGTCACCCCGCGCCGGATCACCCGCCGCGACCGCATGTGGCGTGGCAATGACGGCCGTTACTACTGCCGCCGCGACAATGGCACGACGGGCCTTGTCATCGGTGCCGGCGTAGGCGCTCTGGCCGGTCACGAAATCGCCGGTCGTGGCGACCGCACTCTCGGCGCGATCCTCGGCGGTGCCGTGGGCGCCATCGTCGGTCGCGAAATCGACCGTGGCAGCCTGAACTGCCGCTAATTAACTGATTCAGCCGAGCGGCTGATTGCAAGGCGCGCCGTCACCTTTCCCTCTGGTGGCGGCGCGTCTTTTCTTTGGCCTGCATCGCGCTATGGTCGCGGGCGATGACCGATGACAGGCCAGCAGTACTCGTTACGGGAGGAGCGAAACGCATCGGCGCGGCGATCGCCCGCGCCTTCGGTAAGGCCGGATGGCACGTGGTGATCCACTACGGATCGTCGCAGGCCGAGGCCGACATGCTGGCACAGAGCCTGCCATCCGCCGAAACCATGCAATGCGACCTTGCCGACTGCGCTGCGGCGGAAAGAATGGTCGAGGATCTGGCCGATCGGCTGCCCGACTGGCGCGCACTCGTAAACAGCGCCGCGATTTTCGAACCCGACGATGTAACCGCACTCGATCCCGCGACGAATATCCGCGCGATGCAGATCAATTCGGTCACCCCTGCCCGCATGGCACAGGCCTATCTGGCAAAGGCCCGCGCGCCGCATGGACGCCGGGTAATCCAGTTGACCGACCAGAAACTGGCCAATCCCAACCCCGATTTCTTCAGCTACACCATGAGCAAGCATGCGCTTGCATCGACCATACCGATGCTGGCCATGGGAGCGACCGCCCCGCAGGATCGGGTTTACGCCCTGGCCCCCGGCGCGATCCTTGCCAGCCACGATCAGCGCGAGGAGGAAACCGAGGTTTCGCACCGGATGAACCTGCTGCGCCGCAAGACCAGCCCGGAAGAAGTCGCCCAAGCGGCGCTGTTCCTGGCGGAAGGGCATCTCGCCAGCGGGCAGACGCTTTATTGCGACAGTGGCCAGCACTTTCTCGCCCAGCCGCGCGACGTGATCTACCTCGCGCGCGAGGAGCAGGAGGCATGAAACGGCACGCCGTAACCACCCGGCTGTGGCACTGGCTCAACCTGCTGTGCGTGGTTGTATTGTTCATGTCCGGGCTGACCATCTCCAATGCCCACCGCCGTCTCTACTGGGGCGACTGGGGCTTCGATGCCAGCCAGGCCTGGCTGATGGTGCCGCGTTTTCCGGACTGGATGGCGATCCCCGGCTATTACAGCCTCGCCGTCGCGCGCGACTGGCATATCCTGATGGCCTGGCCCTTCGCTCTCGGCCTGCTGTTCATGTGGATCGCCATGCTGGCAAACCGCCACTTCAGGCGCGACATCGCGACATCCCGCCGCGAATGGCGGCCATCGGCCATCTGGCGCGACATCGTCGAACATCTGAAGCTCAATTTCGATCATGAAGGCGGAAAGTACAATTTCCTCCAGAAGCTCGCCTATGGCCTCGTGCTCGGCGTATTCCTGCCGATGATGGTCTTTACCGGCATCTCGATAAGCCCCGGAATGGAGCCGACATTCGGCTGGCTGGTCGACCTGCTTGGCGGCAGGCAATCGGCGCGCAGCCTGCATTTCATCTTCGCCTTCGCCCTCGCGGCGTTTTTCGTGGTCCACGTGGTGCTGGTGATCCTGGCCGGGCCGATCGGCCAGATCCGCGACATGATAACCGGAGGGCGCGAAGCATGAGGCGTCGCAATTTCCTCGTCGCTGCCGGTGCAGCCTTCGTCGCCGGATGCAACCGCATCGCCGAAACCGACGCAGGCAAGGCGGTGCTGGATGCTGCCGAGAGCTGGCACAAAGGCGCACATCGGCTGCTGTCCGACCGTAAGGCCCTCGCCCCCGAATATCCCAGAAGCTCTATCTCGCCCTTCTTTCGCGGCAATGGCTCGACCGATCCGCAGAACGGCGATTACCCCCGCCATGTCGAGGAAGGCTTCGCCAATTGGCGGCTCGAAGTCGGCGGGCTGGTCGCCAACCCGCTCAGTCTGAGCCTCGAGAATATCCGCAGATTGCCGCAACGGACGCAGATCACGCGGCACGATTGCGTCGAGGGCTGGAGCGCGATCGGGGAATGGACCGGGCCGCAGCTATCGGTGCTGCTCGACGCGGCAAAGCTGAGGGAGGAGGCCCGGTTCCTCGTTTTCCGCTGCGCCGACAATCTCAATGGCGGCGATTATTACGAAAGCGTCGATCTAGTCGACGCGTATCACCCGCAAACGATCATCGCCCACAGCCTCAATGGCGAGCCCCTCCCCATTCGCAACGGCGCGCCTCTGCGCATGCGGATCGAACGGCAGCTGGGCTACAAACACGCCAAATATCTTACCGCGATCGAAGCGGTCGCCAGCCTCGACGATATCGGCGAAGGCCAAGGCGGCTATTGGGAGGATCGCGCCGGTTACCAGTGGTACGCCGGCATCTGATCAGCCGGGATATTTCTCGAACGAGCGCTTCCACCCGAGTTTGATCATCTCCTCGAGCACATCGAGATCGATATCGGCCAGCTTGTTGACGTAGAGACAGGCTGCCCCGCGCGAATGCTTGCCCAGCCGCGCCAGCAGCGGGGCAAACGCCTTCTCCTCGCTGTCCTCACCGCAGCGCAGGATATAGAGCGAATGCTTGGCCTTGCGCGGGCTGAAGCCCTGGCGGCACATATCGCCCTCGCGCCCGCTGTCGTATCGGTAGTGATAGCTGCCATAGCCGATGATGCTCGGCCCCCACATCGCCGGTTCCTGCCCGGTAGCCTTCCGAAACAGCGCGTCGAGCACCTTTGCTTCCTCGCGCTTGCGATCCGGCTCCACTGCATCGATGAAATCCGCCGGGTCCACTGCGGTCGGGACTGTCTTCGCGTCAGCCATCCGTCGTCTCCACTTCGATTGACTCCGTCCCGGCGGATGCCCCACACCGGGCCTGAGAGTTTCACAAGGAGAGATTGCCGCATATGTGGTTGCTCGACAAGTTCCTGAAATCCGCGATCAAGCGCGGGCGGATGATCGTCACCGACCATGACGGCAAGACCTACGAATACGGCGCGAGCGAGGACGGCGGACCACCGCTGCGCATCCGCCTGACCCATCGCAAGGCTGCCAACCATATCGCCCGCTATCCGCAGGTGGGCGCGGGCGAAGCCTTCATGTGGGGCTGGCTGGAGGTCGAGCAGCCGCACGATATCCGCGACCTCGTGCTGTTCGTCACGATGAACGCCAAGGGCGATGGCGAGCGAGCCCTGAAACCCAAGGGGCCACTGCGCAAAGCGGCGCAAAAGCTCCTCGCCCGGGCCGACAGCGTGAATTTGCGGAGCAAGGCGCGCAAGAATGCCGAGCACACCTACAACCTGACGCGCGAATTGTATGAGCGGTTCCTCGACGAAGACCGGCAATATACGATGGCCTATTATCGCGAGGATCCGGAAACCACCTCGCTCGAAAAGGCGCAGCTCGACAAGAAGGCCCATCTCGCCGCCAAGATGTACATCCAGCCCGGGCAGCGCATTCTCGACATCGGCTGCGGCTGGGGCGGCCTCGCCCTCTATCTGGCGCGGCATTATGACGTTGAGGTGATGGGTGTCGCCCTCGCTCCCGACCAGATCGCTTTCTGCAAGGAGCGGGCGGAGGAAGCGGGCGTCGCGGACAAGGTCCGGTTCGAGCTGATGGACTATCGCGATGTCACCGGCAGTTTCGACCGGATCAGTTCGGTCGGCCTGCTCGAACATGTGGGCACGCCGCATTATCCCCAGTTCTATGAACACACCGCCCGGCTGCTCGCGCCGCAGGGCGTGATGATCAGCCATTGTTGCGGCCGCGCGGGTCCTCCGGGTTTCACCGACAAGTGGACGCGCAAATACATCTTCCCCGGCGGTTACATCCCCGCCCTGTCCGAACTCGTCACGCAGAGCGAGAAATACGGCTGGGAGGTGATGGATGTGGAGGCCATGCGCTTCCATTACAGCCATACGCTGGAGGAATGGTACAACCGCACCAAGCTGCACCGCGACGAGATCGTCGATCTCTACGACGAGCGTTTCTACCGCATGTGGCTGTTCTACCTCGCCGGCGCCGAACAGAGCTTCCGCCACGGCAATATGGTCAACTGGCAGCTCCAGTACGTGAAGGACCGCGCGGCGATCCCCATGACGCGCGAATATATCGAGGCGGAGAGCGCACGCCTGCGAGCGGCCGACGAGGGCAACGTCCCGCGCTGGCATCTCGACCCGGCGCTGAGGGAGGCGGCGGAGTAGTACCTGCGGAGCTCATCCGTTTGATTTTTCTTCCGGCTCTTCCCATCTCGAACCAGAAGGGAAAGAGCGATGGCAGGTGGATGGGCCCGCGACAGTGCGGTGCAGGACCAGATCGACGACACGGTGTCCGATGCAGTGAGCGCAGCGCGGGCACGCCTTCCTGCAGGTGAGAGTGAGCAGTGGTGCGTCGAGTGCGGCGAAGAAATACCGCAGAAACGGCGCGAGGCGCTTCCCGGCGTCAAACGTTGCGTCGCTTGCCAGTCGGGCCTCGATGCCAACGCGCGCAATACCGGCATAAACCGCCGCGGTAGCAAGGACAGCCAGCTGCGCTGACAGCTCGGTACTGGCAATGCTTGTCTGCGATCAGCGACTGCAACTTCACTCCTATCAAGCGTGAATCGATTGCCTAGCGCCATTCCCCCTGTTAGCGGCGCGCGCGTAACAGCAAGGTATCTCAATGTCCGATATAAAGCGCGTCGTCCTCGCCTATTCCGGCGGTCTCGATACTTCCGTCATCGCCAAGTGGCTCGAGGTGGAGCGCGGGCTGGAGGTTGTGACCTTCACCGCCGACCTCGGTCAGGGCGAGGAGATTGAGCCTGCGCGTGAAAAGGCGCGCGCGATGGGCATTCCGGACAAGCACATCTTCATCGAGGATCTGCGCGAGGAATTCGTGCGCGATTTCGTCTTACCGATGATGCGCGCCAATGCCCGCTATGAAGGCGACTACCTGCTCGGCACCAGCATCGCCCGCCCGCTGATTTCCAAGCGCCTCGTCGAGATCGCGCACGAGACCGGGGCCGATGCCATTGCCCATGGCGCGACCGGCAAGGGCAACGACCAGGTCCGCTTCGAACTGTCGGCCTATGCGCTCGACCCGGATATCAAGGTGATCGCTCCATGGCGCGAATGGGATTTGACCAGCCGCACCGCGCTGATCGCCTGGGCCGAAGCGCATCAGATCGCCGTGCCGAAGGACAAGCGCGGCGAGAGCCCGTTCTCGACCGATGCCAACCTGCTGCACACCTCGTCGGAGGGCAAGGTACTCGAGGATCCGTGGGAAGAGACGCCCGATTACGTCTACTCGCGCACCGACCACCCGGAGGATGCCCCCGATACGCCCGAATACATCATCATCGATTTCGAGAAGGGTGATGGCGTGGCGCTCAATGGCGAGGCAATGAGCCCGGCAACGCTGCTGGCGGCGCTCAACGAGCTTGGCCGCAAGCATGGGATCGGCCGCCTCGACCTCGTCGAGAACCGCTTCGTCGGCATGAAGAGCCGCGGCATGTACGAGACCCCGGGCGGCGAGATTTACGCCCGCGCGCATCGCGGCATCGAGCAGATCACGCTCGATCGCGGCGCGGCACACCTGAAGGACGAGCTGATGCCGCGCTATGCGGAGCTGGTCTATAACGGCCTGTGGTTCAGCCCGGAGCGCGAGATGCTGCAGGCAGCCATCAACGTCAGCCAGGAAAAGGTCTCTGGCACGGTCAGGCTCAAGCTCTACAAGGGCAATGCCATGGTCGTCGGCCGGAAGTCGGCACACTCGCTCTACTCCGAAGCGCATGTGACGTTCGAGGACGATGCGGGCGCTTACGACCAGAAGGATGCCGAAGGCTTCATCAAGCTCAACGCCTTGCGGCTGCGCCTGCTGGCCAAGCGCGACCGTTAGTTGCTTTGCACCACGATTGTGCGGTGCAATATTGCGTCGCCTTCGTGACCTGCATTACATTTTTGCGACGAAGCGTTGATTTTTCCACCGCCCTCCACAAGGGATTCGGGGGAAAGTGGATAAGTGCGGCCTTGCCAACTTGCCGAATCGCCTGATCGGAGGCAGCTTCAACTTATCGGAACGGCGAGGAGGTTCCACCGGATAGACGGTCTAACGGCCTGAAATTCAGGAGAAATTCCACACCGGAAAGACATGGAAGAAGCTGTCCATGTGTTTCCCGAGACCGGCATGCTGAACACTTCGGTCGGATGCAAGTGGGTCGATGACGGAGCGCAGAGGTCTTGTTTCATGGATCGGGCCAACCCGGTCGAATGCCGAGGAGGCACCGCTGGAAAAAGTCTTCTGACCGGATCTGCGATGCAACCGCTCGAGGCAGTCGGCCACTAACGGAAAGCGCGATCGCGGAGCCGCCCATTGATGGTCGGCCTGGGACAGAAGCGAGGGTCTTTGGACCTGGCGCACTCGACCGGGTAGGCAGGAGGGTGGAGCCGGATGCCGGTGCGAGCGCCGGTGAAAGAACCGGACGGATGCCTTCGGGCACCCGAAAGGGAAAACATCGGATGCCAAGTTCCTGTCTTCGGACATGACCACGCATCGGTGAGAGTGGGGTCGGCAGCAATGCCGGCCCCATTTGCTATTCGGCGAGTTCAAAGAGCTTTCCGATTGGCGAAGCAGCCCTTGGTATGCGGCGCAGCCAACACCCCCGAAATGCTGTAGGAAAGCCATTTATCGTTCCCGAAGCGCGACGAACTGTGGCGCGAATGGGGCGGTTGACGCCCGTGTTAAGGACTCTCGTGCCGGGCTCCCGTATAGACGCTGGAACCGAACGGGAGGTCCCAATCATGGCCAAACGCGCGTTTCGCAGCATGTTCATTCTCGCAGCCCTGGCGCTGCCCGCAACCGCCGCCCAGCCGCAGGAGCGTATTCACTCTGCCGCGGCTCCGACCGATTTCTCCGCCAATTTTGCCGCGCATGCCGCATTGCCGCCATCGCCCGATCCCGCCGCCCACGTGGTCGATCTCGCCACGATCGAACCGCCGGTGGAATTGCCGCCTGCGGTCAGATCGATCGGTAGCGGCGTAGCCTCCTATTACGGTCGCCGTTTTCATGGCCGCCGCACCGCCAATGGCGAGCGGTTCGACATGCATGCGATGACCGCAGCGCACCGTACCCTGCCCTTCGGATCGCTGGTGCAGGTGACCAACCCGCGCAACGGCAAAACAGTAACTGTGCGCATCAACGATCGCGGCCCTTTCCACGGCAACCGCGTCATCGACGTGAGCCGCGCGGCGGCGACCGAACTCGGTCTGATCGGCCCCGGACGTGGTTCGGTTGAACTCGCTTTGCTCGAATAGACTGCCGTCAGTTAGGCGGGATTATTCCGTAGGCGAGATCTCGGCTTCGACCACCAGCCTGACCAGGCCCGCCATGTTCTTTGTATCGAGCTTGGCGAGGATATTGCCGCGATGCACCTCGATGGTGCGAGGGCTGATGCCGAGCGGTGCGGCCATTTCCTTGGTCGACAGCCCCTCCGAAATGGCCTGCGCGATTTCCCGCTCCCGGTCGGTCAGCATCGACAGCATGCGGCGGGCCCGCGCAGCGACCTGCGCAGATTCGGACTTCAACGGAATTCGTTTCTGGAGTTCTTCGAACGTTCGCCAGAACTCTGCAACGTCGGCAGGCCATTGGGCGTAGCCGATACAGGGACCTCTGATCAGTTCCAGTACCCGGCTCATCAACGGCGACTTTCCGTAGGCGACCAGCGGATAGCTTCGCATTGCGCGGCCGAGCACCTCTGCGGTGTCGATGACCTGATCCCCCTCGTCACCGACGAAGACCCAGGCATCGTCGGGCCATTGCCCGCCTAGCTCCTCCATTCTGTCGAGGGGAATTACATAGCCTCTGTGCGAAAGAGTGTGGACCAGCTTGTTCCGATTACTGAAATCGCGGTCCACCACGATGAAGGTTCTGGTGTTCAAATGTCTGACCCTGTTTTGCCACCCAGAGCCGGACCGGCCCGCGATGGTTAACTAAGTGTTAACGATTAGACACTTGTGCGCCAGCCATTTACCGGAATGACAATGCAGTGTATGACATCTATGAATATGCCATGAAAATCGATGTCGTCTATAAGTGTGTCATTTGATTATATGACATGAACGCCGCTTGTGGTACCCGGTCTGACCAAAGGAGCCGGCCATGATCGAACTGCTCAGACGCATAAAGTCGTGCCCCGACCGGGACTCGCTGTTCGACATGTTGTGGCACCATTTCCGCGAGCTCGGCTTCGAGGCATTCGGCTATATCGTTCCCTCGCGCGAGGATCCGGGCAGCACCGTGCTCGACATGCGCGGCTTTCCGGAAGCCTGGCAGAATATCTACGAGAGCGAGGGGCTGAGCAAGTACGACCCCTTCCCCCAGCACGTTGCCCGCCACCTGCGCCCGCTCCAGCTTTCGAAGATCGAGGAAGAGGCTTCGCTCACCACGGCGGAGCGTGATTTCATCGACCGGTCGCGCAAGGCGGGCGTCACCGACGGGTTCCTGATCCCGACCTTCGGTGTGCATCAGCACATGGGCATGTTCGCGCTCGGCCAGGTCACCGGTCCGGAGGTGCTCGAACGGGCCGATATCGACGAATTCGAGGCGATCGCGCAGGCGGCGCATACGCGGCTCGACCAGCTTGAGCTGCAGAAGCTCGAAGTGCGCCCGAAGCTCGCCCCGCGCGAGGTGGAGATCCTCCACTGGATCGCGCTCGGCAAGACCAACACCGAGATTGCCGCGATCATGGGCATCGGCGCGCCTACCGTGTCGACCTATATCCAGCGCCTGTTCGGCAAGCTGGAGGTGACCGACCGGTCGTCCGCCGCGGTCAAGGGGCTCAAATACGGCATCATCTCGATCTGAGCGCCCCGACCGCGGCAGTCCGGCGCGGGCCTAGCGCAGCAGCTGGCCGCGCAGCGCGCCGTTGGGATGCGCCTCGTCGCGAATGGTGACGTTGTATTCGCCCGCATTGGCCACCAGCTCGGCAGCGAAGTCGCGGTCGACCGTGGTGCAGGCCTCGACCACGCCATCCTCGGCCAGTTCGAGCGCGACGACCACTTCGCCTTCATAGCCCTCGGTGCCCTTGCGGATATGGGCGCCGGTGATGTCGTCGATATCGTCGACCGCGTAGCGGTAGCACATCTGCCCGCTATCGAGGCTCAGCTGGGCCTTGAACACGCCGCTGCCATCGGCATCGCCGCCACCGGCGGCGTTCTCGGGCGCGAGGTCGGCCATCAGCTCGACACCGCCTTCGGGCATCATCGTCTCGGGGTCCTTCACGTCGCCTTCCTGCGCCAGCGAGGGCACGGCGAGCGCGAGGCCGGCAGTCGCGGCCATGGCGGCAAGGGTCTGATAACGCATCGGTATTCTCCTTTACATCGGTGGAGGCCGATCGCAGGGCGCCTGAGGGAGGGGAGGGATCGTCGCGCCCTGCGACCGGGCTCCTTGCCCCACCCAATGGCCCCGCCCGCGCCGCTATCCCGAAGCTGCGACGAGCCGTGCGCCAGCTGCGGGGCGGCGAGCGGGTTCATGCGCGCGCAAGGCGGCGGGCGGCCCTAGCCAGCCTCCTCCGCCACCGCGGCCCAGTACCCCAGCGCGTTGCGCGCATGCAGCACGAAGTCCGCGCCATAGCGCCACCAGTCCTCGTCCCCCGCCTCGAAGGCCGCCATCTGGCATTGCTCGATCTCCTCCGGATCGCCCTCCATCTCATCCACCGGGGGCGCATCCTCGGGCCGCGCCTCCTCCATCTCGTGCAGCAGGCGGCTGACGGGTGGATAGTGCGGGCACGCGCGGCATTCGGGCCAGCGCGGATGGTCGCAGCACGGGCCGGAACCATCGACATTGGCCACCGGCTCGGGCCCGTCCGGCCCCTTGCGATAGTGCGGCTGCCCGCCATCGGTCCCATGCCGCGCGCCGATGCAGTCGCAGCGCGGTTCGGCATGCGCTTCCGGAGCCTCCCCGCCAGGAGACGCTTCCTGTTTGTCTCCCCCGGGAGACATGGACCGGGTGTTACACTGTCCAGAGGAAGAAATATCCGCGACCTTGTGCCCACTCCGCTCACCCTGAGCCTGTCGGAAGCGAAGCTGACCCGCAGGGTCAACGGTCGCAGAGCCAGGCCATCCTCCTTCGACAAGCTCAGGATGAGCGTTGTGCTGAGTCTCGACAGGCGCAGCATGAGCGGATTGCGGAGCATCCGCGGAGTTCTCGTCCGCCACCGCCACATCGATCGCCCCGCCCGCGCGCATCCGCGCGAGCATGGCGTCGAAATCCTCCGCCAGCGCCTCGATCCGGGCATCGGTGCGCATGCGGTCGAGCCGCCCTAGATGGGCCAGCAGCAGCCGCTCGGAAAAGCGCGTGCGCGTGCCGACCAGCTCGCCGTGATACCAGACCTCTTCCTCGAACCCCTCCATCGCGCAATCGGCCAGCTTCGCCTCGGCCTGCGCCCGCGCGACCACCAGCGCCGCATCCCAGGCACGCCCGAAAGCCGCCTCGGAGCGCCGCGCGCGATAGACGCACTGGTGCGAGACCTTCACCCGCCGCGCGGCGGAGCGCACGCTGCCACTGACCGCCAGCGCCTCGAGAAAAGCGACGCGCAGGTCGAGCGTGAACTGGGTCTGCGGAGCGCGGGTCTCGTCGCCGGGGAGATCGGCGATGAGTGCGGGGAGGTTGGGGGTGGGTACGTTGGTCGTCGGCTCGGGCTGGCCCTGCCCTCGCCGGTGGAGCGCCGCGACAGTGTCAGCGCGCGGGTTGGCGGGTTGCTCGGGCGCGGGAGCGGCGGGCGTTGGGGCGGGTTCCGGAGCTACCGGCGCGGGCGTGACGGAGACGAGCCGACCGTGAGAAGCGGGAATGAAGGGCATGGGTTCACCTGTGGGCAGAGTGGCAGGGAACCGATCCAGTTATAGGGATCTATGTGTGTAGGAAAGCAGCGAAATCGATGGCGAAAATTTCCAATCTCAGTGGCAGGACGAGTGGTTAGCCTCCCGTCACGAAAGCGGGGGCCTGCATCATGATTACGCAATGGTATGACATTCCTGCCGAGGTGACGGAGTGGGAGATCAGCCTTGGCGCCCCGCCAGATGGCGACAACCCGCAATTCCTCGTCTTCGTAGACGATCCAATGGCCGATAATGCGAACGAAGATGACGGGTTCACGCTGGAAGCCGGCGTACGCTTCGGAGAGGACGGGATCGAATTGCGGGACGGCCGGCCGGTCAATGAGGGCCAGCCCTGGCGGGCTCAATATGTCGGCGGCGAGGTTCAACCGCATGCCACCGGTGTCGCGGCGAGAGTCCGCAAGCGGGAAGGCAGACCACTCAGGATATTCGTGGGCTTCATATCGCGTATCCTGCCGCGCGATCCGTGCGACCGCTGCCGGGCGCTGGTGAAATTGGCGATCCGCGCGGCGCGCGCAGCCACCGGCACGCTGGGCCCGGACGATGTCATCGATATGGCCGACGATGTGGGCTTCGAAGTTCCCCAAGGCATCGCCGATTTTCTCGACCGCGCCTTCGGGGACGGCGGCATATGGGACCGGATCAAGGAGATCGCCCGACGCATCGGCAAGGCCTTTCGCTGGCTCGACACGCTGGCGCGCAAAATTTGCGAGGAGCTGGGGTATTGTGCTCCGACCGGCGCGGTTAGACCTTAGTATTGCAGCAACCTAAAACTCACACATTTATTAAAAACATTTATTAAAAATAAATTTTTCTCTAAATATTTACAATGAATGAATTTATTGGATAAAACTTTATTTAATTGAACGGGTATTTTAAATCGAAATTTTCGGTATCCGGGTAATCTTTTAAAATTCTTTGTGCAATAACATGCTCTATCATTTTTCTATTCATGAAATATGACCATTCCTTAAACGCATTTTCCAAATGCGACTCACTCCAAATTTCACTTGAGGGGCCTTTATCTTTATTTGTAGCAAACGTTATCAAGCCACCATCACCAGTGGACTCGAAGTTTGAAAAACATGATATGAACGAAATTGTGAATACAGCACACCTTATATTTTTAATTCGGACTCTCTGCCTAAAGTAACTACTTCCCTTAAAATATCGATCGCTCGAAGATATAGCTACCATTACACGAAGCTGATTCTTATGGGAATCATACGGCCTCAGATAATGGTATTCTCTATCATCTCTTATTTTATTTATAGCGGTTTGGCTATTTCCCGAGTATCCCTGAAAGTATATTGGAATATATTCTCTATTTAACTTAACGGAGCTACTTAAGAACACCCTCTCGTTGGATTGCTCTGGATCGGCGGATCGCTCTCGAATTTTTATCATGTTATTGTGAGCGCTGCTTGTTGTGGGGTGTATTGAAAATCTAGTTTCAGTGATTTTCTCAAGCTCCATTTTTCGCAGAGCATAGGAGTTTTTATATATCAGATTATGTTCTTTTTTATTATTTGGATGAAACCCTTCTCGATAGGGTATGATATAAACTGATCCATCAGATTGCTCAATTACTGTCGCAACATTGACGAGCAATTTATCTCGAACAATCACTACTTCCTTTCTATTCATATTTTACGGTCCATTAAAAATGAAATATATTTTTGCAATATTTCTATTTTGCGCAATAGAAGGAAAATAGAATGAGCCTTCAAGTAGGCGTTTTTTCTCTGCATGGGCGGCATATTCGACGTTATTTTCCTGTTCATCAAACAGCGCGGCACTTCGCTAAGATTACCGACACCCTAAAAATTAAATACTTTGGTAATCTCCCTCGCTGTTCTTGGATAGGCCGACATTGGAAAGTATTTCGAACATGGCACGCTTGTATAGTTTCATGACAAACTTCCCCTTTACTCACTGCCCTCACCCCTCCCGCAAAATTGTCTCCATCGCCTTACCGCGCGCGAGTTCGTCCACGAGTTTGTCGAGATAGCGGATTTCCCGCATTGTCTCTTCCTCGACATTCTCCACCCGCACGCCGCAGACCACGCCGGTTATCCGCGTGCGATCGGGGTTCATCCGGGGAGCTTCGGCAAAGAAGGTTTCGAAGGTCGTGCGGTCGGCGATGACCGCCTCCAGACTGGACTGGCTGTGGCCGGTCAGCCAGCGGATGATGCGGTCGACCTCTTCCTTCGTGCGGCCCTTCTTTTCCGCCTTGGCGATATAGGCCGGATAGACTTTGCCGAACGCCATTGTGTAGATGCGGTGTGCCATGCTTGCCGTTCTCCCCGTGGGTGGGCGCGTAGTGCTGGCCCCCTCTCCCAACCCTCTCCCCTCAAGGGGAGAGGGCTTTGTGTCTTCGTGTCTTTGTGCGAGCCAAACCAGCGCGACATGTGGGCATCGTGCGCCTTCGCCGTGGAATTGCAAGTCAGGAAACAAGCCGGACCCCGGGTCAGGCCCGGGGTGACGATGGAAGGTTATTCGGCAGGTTCTTTCGCCGTGCGTTTTGACGCCTTTGCCTTCGCAGGGGCTCTTGCGAGCATCGGCTTGAGATACTGCCCCGTATAGCTCCCGGCCACCGCCGCAACCTCTTCGGGCGTGCCCTGCGCCACGACCTCCCCACCCCGCACACCGCCGCCGGGGCCGAGGTCGAGAATGTGGTCGGCGGTCTTGATGACATCGAGATTGTGCTCGATCACCACCACGCTGTTGCCCTGGTCCACCAGCCGGTGGAGCACTTCGAGGAGTTTGCGGACATCCTCGAAATGGAGGCCCGTGGTGGGCTCGTCGAGGATGTAGAGCGTCTGGCCGGTGCTGCGTTTGCTGAGTTCCTTGGCGAGTTTCACGCGCTGCGCCTCGCCGCCTGACAGCGTGGTCGCCTGCTGGCCGACCTTGACGTAGCCGAGGCCGACCTCGTTCAGCATGTGCATCTTGTCGCGGATGGGGGGCACGGCCTTGAAGAACTCCTCCGCGTCCTCGATCGTCATGTCGAGCACGTCGGCGATCGAGTGGCCCTTGAACTTCACCTCGAGCGTTTCGCGGTTGTAGCGTTTGCCGCCGCATTCCTCGCACGTCACGTAGACGTCGGGCAGGAAGTGCATCTCGATCTTGATCAGCCCGTCGCCCTGGCACGCCTCGCACCGGCCGCCCTTGACGTTGAAGCTGAAGCGGCCGGGCTTGTAGCCGCGCGCCTGCGCCTCGGGGAGGCCGGCGAACCAGTCGCGGATCTGGGTGAAGGCGCCGGTATAGGTCGCCGGGTTGGAGCGCGGGGTGCGGCCGATGGGCGACTGGTCGATCTCGATCACCTTGTCGCAATATTCGAGCCCGGTGACCTTGTCGTGCGCGCCCGCGACCACGCGTGCGCCGTTGAGCTGGCGCGCGGCGGAGGCGTAGAGCGTGTCGATGGTGAAGGAGGACTTGCCCGAGCCCGAGACGCCGGTGACGCAGGTGAAGGTGCCGAGCGGGATGGAGGCGGTGACGTCGTTGAGGTTGTTCGCGCGCGCGCCGTGGACGGTGAGCTTGTGGCCGTTGCCCTTGCGGCGCTGGGCCGGGACCTCGATCTCGCGCGTGCCGTTGAGATAGGCGGCGGTGAGCGATTTCTTGCTCCTGAGCACCTGTTTGAGCGTGCCTTCGGCCACCACCTCGCCCCCGTGGACGCCCGCGCCGGGGCCGAGATCGACCACATGGTCCGCCGCGCGGATCGCGTCCTCGTCATGCTCGACCACGATCACCGTATTGCCGAGATCGCGCAGCCGCTTGAGCGTTTCGAGCAGCCGGTCGTTATCGCGCTGGTGGAGGCCGATGCTGGGCTCGTCGAGCACGTAGAGCACACCGCTGAGGCCCGAGCCGATCTGGCTGGCGAGGCGGATGCGCTGGCTCTCCCCACCCGACAGCGTACCTGAAGTTCGATCGAGGTTCAGGTAATCCAGACCCACATTGTCGAGAAAGCCCAGCCGCTCGTTGATTTCCTTGAGGATGGCCTTGGCGATCTGCTGCTGGGTGTCGGTGAGCTGGTCGGGCAGCGCGAGGAACCACGCCTTGGCATCTGCGACGCTCATCTTCGTCGGCGTGGCGATATCGGTTGCGTTTTCGGGCCCGCCGACCTTCACCGCCAGCGCCTTCTCGTTGAGCCGCTTGCCGCCGCAGGTTTCGCAGGGCTGGCTGGTCTGGAACTTGGACAGTTCCTCGCGCATCCACGCGCTTTCAGTCTGCAGCATGCGGCGGTTGAGGTTGCCGATCACGCCCTCGAACGGCTTCTTGACCGTATATTCCTTGCGCCCGTCCTTGAAGGTGAGCGGAATGGCGCGGCCTTTCGTGCCGTGGAGGATGATGTCGCGGATCTCGCGGTCGAAATCCTCCCACGGGGTTTCGAGGCTGAACTCGTATTCCTTCGCGAGGGATGCGAGCACCTGCATGTAATAGGGCGATGGCGGGTTGGACTTGGCCCAGGGGACCACGGCGCCCTTCTTGAGGCTGAGCGCCTCGTTCGGCACGACCAGCTGCGGGTCGAACAACTGCTTTTCCCCGATGCCGTCGCAGGTCGGGCAGGCCCCTTGCGGCGCGTTGAAGGAGAACAGGCGCGGCTCGATCTCCTCGATGGTGAAACCGCTGACCGGGCAGGAGAAGCGTTCGGAGAAGACGATGCGGTTGGCGGGAATGCCCGCGCCCTTCATCGCGCCGCCGCCTTCGGCTTCGTCCTCGCGCTCCGGCACCACGCCGTCGGCCAGATCGACATAGGCCAACCCGTCCGCCAGCTTCAGCGCCTGTTCGAAACTGTCCGCCAGGCGGGTCTGGATGCCGTCCTTCACCGCGATCCGGTCGACCACGACCTCGATATCGTGCTTGAACTTCTTGTCGAGCGCAGGCGCGTCCTCGATCCCGTACATCTCGCCGTCGATCCGCACGCGGGTGAAGCCCGCCTTCTGCCATTCGGCCAGCTCCTTGCGGTACTCGCCCTTGCGCCCGCGCACCACCGGCGCAAGCAGATAGAGCCGCGTGCCTTCGGGCAGCGCCATCACCCGGTCGACCATGTTGGAGACGGTCTGCGCCTCGATCGGCAGGCCGGTGGCGGGGCTGTACGGGACCCCCACCCTCGCCCATAGCAGGCGCATGTAGTCGTATATCTCGGTCACCGTCGCAACGGTCGAGCGCGGATTGCGGCTGGTGGTCTTCTGCTCGATCGAGATGGCGGGGCTGAGCCCGTCGATATGCTCGACATCGGGCTTCTGCATCATCTCGAGGAACTGCCGCGCATAGGCGCTCAGCGATTCCACATACCGCCGCTGCCCTTCGGCATAGATCGTGTCGAAGGCGAGGCTCGACTTGCCCGAGCCGCTGAGGCCGGTGATCACGATCAGCGCATCGCGCGGCAGGTCGATATCGACGCCCTTGAGGTTGTGTTCACGCGCGCCGCGGACGGAGATTTTGGTAAGTGCCATGAAGGAAGCATGTTCCTGAATTGTTCGCTTTGGTCAAGCGCCGAGAGGTCGACTGTACCCCAATGTGGTCGCCATCCCGATCGGTTCAACTCCCCCTTTGAACGGACGGTTCCGACACGCGCTTTTCCTTAACGTAAACGTAATCGAGCGGATCGGAAAAGACCGGAGTCGCCCTTTATTTCATCCGATCACCCAACCCCGTAACTGTCCCTATATTTAAGCCGAATCCGATTACTTGAAATTCAAGTGCGTGTTCTATTCTTCTACCACCAAAAAAGAAAAATGCGTGGGAGATTGATCGTGATTAACAGAAAGGGTTTGGCCAGTATCTTGGCCACAACAGCATTGATGGGTGGCGGTATTGCCGTGCCCTCTACACCCGCACGCGCCCAGGCGCTTCAGCCCGCAGTCGACGTCTGCACAGGCATCACCTTGCCGCGATCGGCGATCACCGAAGTCATCGGCGCGGTCAACCAGCCGATCGTCGATCAGATCGAGACCACGGTGAACGGTATCACCACCGTAACCCTTATCCTGGCACCGCTGGCGACGCTCCCCGATCTCGACATAGATCTTACCACGATCCTCGCCGATGCGGCGGCAGGCGACGACATCAGCCTGCAGATACTCGATACCGACGGCAACGTCATCGGCGCATCCGACGACTGCAATGTCACCGCCGACAATTTCACCCTCGACGAGCAAGGCGGGATTGAGATCGGTGGCAACCGCGTCAGCGGGCTCGGCGCGGATGGTCAGGCCGCTTCGGCGGCGGAACTGGATGCGATCGCACTGGGCAATAATGCCACGACTACGGCTGGCGCGACGGGAGCGGTTGCGATCGGCACGGGCGCTTCGGCGACCGCCGCCGACAGCGTGGCCATCGGCTCGGGTTCGCTCGCGGATCGCGGCGCGCAGAGCGGCTACTCGGCACCGGGTATCAGCGGGACCTCCGACTCGATCGGATCGGTTTCGGTCGGCACCGTCGGAGGCGAACGACAGATCACCAATGTCGCGCCCGGCACGACGGACACCGATGCCGCCACGGTTGGGCAGGTCACCGGAGCCGTGGCTGCGGCTACCGACAATCTGGTCGGCTATGACGGGGCGGCGCAGACCAGCGTCACCCTCGCCGGCGCGGGCGGTACGACGATCAGCAATCTCGCGCCCGGCACGCTCGATGCGACTTCGAGCGATGCCGTCAACGGATCGCAATTATTCGCCACGAACCAGAACGTTAGCGGGAATACCGACGCGATCGCGGCGCTGGATACACGCGTCATTGCAGTCGAAGGCGATGTGATCGGCCTCGACACGCGCGTGACGACGAATGAAGGCGCTATCGCCACCCTCGACGGCCGCGTGACCGCGAACGACGCGGATATCGCCACTCTCGGCACCCAGGTGGCAACCAACACCGCAGGCATTGCGGCGCTCGATACGCAGGTGACGACGAATACCGCCGATATCGCCGCACTCGACGGGCGCGTGTCCGTCAATGAACTCGGCATCGCCACCAATGCGGCCGATATCGCCGATCTTCAGGCGAGCGTGGGCGACGTGCAGGCCACGGTGAGCGTGTTCGACGACCGGATCACGCAGAACGAGACCGATATCGTCAATCTCGATGCTAGGGTGACAAACACCGAAGGCGACATTGTCAATCTGGATGGCCGGGTCACGCTGGTCGAGGGCGACGTTGCCGGTCTGGATACACGCGTGACGACCAACGAAGGCAGTATCGCCAATCTCGATACACGGGTCACGGCGAATGCGGGCGAGATCGCCGATCTGGGCACCCGGGTCACGCTGGCCGAAGACGACATCGATGGGCTCGACACGCGCGTAACCGCCAATGAAAGCGACATCGCCGATCACGATGTGCGGATCGCCATCAACACCGACGGCATTCTCGATCTCGATGCGCGGGTAACCGTGAACGAAGGGGATATCGCGGAGCTGGAAACCCGCGTCGATAATGTGCCGGTGAAATACATGATGGCCGATGGCGTCACGCCGAGCCCCGTTCCGACCGCGATGGCCGCGTTCGTCGGTACAGGCGGCGGGCAGGTGACGGTCGGCAATGTCGCCGCCGGAACGCTCTCTGCCGGGTCGAGCGAGGCCGTCAATGGCAGCCAGCTCTTCGCGACCAATCAGGCGGTGGCGCAGAACCGCGCCGATATCGATCAGAACACGGCCGACATCACCACCATCACCAACAATCTGGCTGGCAGCACGGTGGTGGCGGTGCAGTATTCGAACCCCGACAATCCCAATGTCAGCAATGGCGGGACGATCACCAACGATGTGGCCTTGGTGGGTGCCGATGCCAGCGCTCCGGTCGCGCTGCACAATGTCGCCAACGGGGTCGCAGCGACCGACGCCGTCAATCTCGGCCAGCTGCAGTCCGGACTCGAAACCGCGATGGCCGCGTCGATGGGATATACCGACCAGCGTGTGGCCGATGCGATGGCCTATACCGATATGCGGGTCGCCGAGATCGGCTTCGACTTGGCGGACCTGCGCGACGATGCCTTCGCCGGGACCGCGGCGGCCATGGCCATGGGCAGCATCCCGCAAACGATCGAGGCCGGCCGGTCGATGATCAGCGGCGGCGTGGGCCATTTTCGGGGCGAGACCGCCTTCGGCGTTGGCTATTCCGCCGCATTCGGCGACGGCCAGGGCGTGATCAAGCTTTCGGGCACGATCGACACCCGCGGCAATGGCGGCGTCGCTGCCGGAGCCGGCTTCGCCTTCTGACCCTGGCGCCACACTCCCGACACTTCCGGCGGCGACATCCTGGTAACGCCGCCGGGGGTGAACCGGGGTGGCTATGGCCCAATGAAGACCCGAGTGTCGGCATCCCCGACGCCCGGGTCTTTTCCGTGCGTGCCGCCGCTTCTGCACGCTTCCCGGCGGCACCTGCCGAGCGCTCTAGGTCGTTTGCCGATTCAATCGTGGTGCAACGGGATGCGACGCGGTAACTATGCGACATCTAGATTACAGGGGATTCTCGCATGTCATTCAACCGCTCGCTCGCTCGCGCCAGCGCCGTTTCGGCGCTCGCGCTGGGTCTCGCGCTCTCCGCGCCCACCTTTGCCGAAGAAACGACCACGGACGATCACACCATCGTCGTCACCGGTCAGGCCAAGATCGGCGATTATGGCCTCGACCTGACGGCCCGCGACCTCGCCGCCGATCCGGGCGACGATTTCGAACGCTATGCTTCGGGTGCCTGGATCGACCGGACCGAAATCCCGGCCGACCGCCCCTCCGTCGGCTCGTTCTACAATCTGCGCGAGGATGTGACGGAAGAGGTCAACGGCCTCATCACCGAAGCGCCTGCCGGTACGCAATACGGCGCGCTCTACACCAGCTTCATGGACGAGAAGGCGATCGAAAAGGCCGGTATCGCCCCGCTCAAACGCGAACTGGCCAAGGTCGATGCGATTTCGGACAAGGTCGAATTCGCCCGCTATATGGGATCGACCTATGGCAAGTTCGGCGGCTCGCTGTTCGGCGCAGCCCCCTATGCCGATCCCGACGATCCCACCATGAATTCGCTGTGGATGTTCTCCGGCGGGCTCGGCCTGCCCGAGAAAGAGTATTACTTCGACGACAAGTTCGCCGCCCAGCGCGGGGCTTATATCGACTATCTCGAACGCACCTTCCGCAATATCGGCCAGGCCAATCCGCGCGAATCCGCCAGCCGCGTGATGGCGTTCGAAACCTATGTCGCCGAACTCAACTGGGACGCCGAACAGAAGCGCCAGATCGAGAAGATCAACAATCCCATGTCGGGGACCGAACTGTCTGCCTATGCGCCGGGGGTCGACTGGAACGCCTTCTTCGACGGCAACAATATCCCGCCGCAGGACCGCATCATCGTGACCGACAATACCGCGGTGAAAGCGATCGCGGCGCTGTATGACAGCACCGATCTGGACACGCTCAAGCTGTGGGAGAAGGCGCAGATTTCGCACCAGGCCTCGCCTTATCTCAACAAGAAAATGGTCGACAGCCGGTTCGAATTTACCAGTGCGCTTAACGGTACGACCGAGCAGCGCGCCCGCTGGAAACGCGCAGTCGACACCATCGACACCTCGCTCGGCGAGCTGGTCGGCGAGGCCTATGTCGCCGAATATTTTCCCAAGATCGCCAAGACGCGCATGGACGAACTGGTCGCCAATCTGAAGCTGGCCATGGGCGACCGCATCCGCGGCAACGACTGGATGAGCCCGGAAACCAAGACCGCCGCGCTCGAAAAGCTCGAGCGGATGGAGGTCATGGTCGGCTATCCGAACAAGTTCCGCGACTATTCGCAACTGCCGATGTCAGCGGACGATCTCTACGGCAACATGGTCAAGGCGACGCAGTTCAACGCCGATTACGACCTGAGCGATCTCGGCAAGCCGGTCGACCGGACCAAGTGGGGCATGAACCCGCAGACGGTGAACGCCTATAATGGCGGGCTGGAAAACAAGATGGTCTTCCCTGCGGGCATCCTCCAGCCGCCCTTCTTCGACGCCTATGCCGATCCGGCCGTCAATTACGGTGCGATCGGCGTGGTCATCGGCCACGAAATCAGCCACGGCTTCGACGATCAGGGCCGCAAGATCGACGCCAGCGGCGCGATCAAGGACTGGTGGACCGCCGGCGATGCCGAGCGGTTCGAGGCCGAAGCCAAGAAATTCGGCGATCAGTATGCCAAGTTCGAAGTCGTGCCCGGCAGCTTCATCAATCCGGACCTGACCATGGGCGAGAACATCGCCGACCTCGCAGGCGTTCTGGTGGCTTACGATGCCTACAAGAAGTCGCTCAATGGCGCGGAAGCGCCGGTGATCGACGGGCTGACCGGCGACCAGCGCTTCTTCCTCGCCTATGCGCAGGTGTGGCGGGCCAAGGCGCGCGAGGATTCCCTTCGCAACCAGGTCGCCACCGACCCGCACAGCCCGGCGCGTTATCGCACCATCGCCCCGCTGCGCAATGTCGATGCCTGGTACGAAGCCTTCGGCATCACGCCGGACGACGAAATGTATATCGCACCCGAAGATCGCGCGCGCATCTGGTAATATGAGGGGCGGCGCAGCGCCCGTTACGCGCTGCGCCGCTCTCCTTTGCGATTTAGACATAATTATGAAGATCGCGATCGGATTCGTTAACGAATAGCGCCTAGTTTCCCGATCCCAGTACGATAGGAATTGGGGACGCCACCGGTGCGCATCGACGAGGAAGCTGACGGCAAGCTCGCCGGCGCGATTACGCGCATCCCGGTCGATTCCTACGAGATCGAGCGCGAGGCGGTGATCGCCATGCTCGAACGCGAAAGGCGCTCGCTCACTTCGAGCCTGCTGGCCCTGAGCCTGCTGGCCTTTGCTGTCGCTATGCTGCCAGACCCGGCACCGATGGCGCTGCTCCTCGCGCTCCGCTTCGCATCCTTCCTGTTCACGCGCAGCGCCGCCTCGCGGCTCGAGAAGCGCGTGCGGGCGCGCAAGCCGCTCAACGCCTCGCGGCGGATCCTGTTCGGCGGCATGTCGCTGACGGGGGTCACGCTCGCGCTGATGCTGTGGCCGCAGCCGCCGGGGGCATCCATGGTCGCGGTCGCGCTGATACAGATCGTCGTGGTCGTGGCGGTAACGCTGATTTCGGTCACGCTTGCCGCCCTCCCCGCGTCGCGCGATGCGATGCTGGCCAGCTTCTGGGCGACGGCGAGCGGCCTGGTCCTGTTCCACCCCGCCGGGCTCGATCCCGCGATGATAGCCGTCGTGACGCTGAGTGTCGTCGGCATCCGCATTTACAGCTACAACACGGGCCATCATATCCGCAGTTCGGCGCGGGTGCTGGTCGAGAACCGCAGGCTGTCGGAAGATCTGGCCGACGCGCTTGCCCATGCCGAGTTCCTTAGCTGGCGCGATCCGCTGACCGGGTTGTTTAACCGGCGCAAGCTGTTCGAGGAAACGCGCACCGAAAACAGTCCGCATTCCCGCCACCTGCTGACTATCGATCTGGACCGCTTCAAGGCGATCAACGATACGTTCGGGCATGGCGTCGGCGACCGCGTCCTGATCGCTACGGCAGAGGTAATCCGCGACTGGAGCCGCACCTTGCGAGGTGCAGGCGCGCATCTTGCCTACCGGCTGGGCGGTGAGGAATTCCTCGTCATCGCCAGGGACCTGGACGATACGACGGTTGCCGAGGCGGCGGAGAACCTGCGGGCCCAGATCGCCGGGCTTGGCGAGCGGTTTCCCGATCAGCCGGGAATCTGCATTTCCGCTTCGATCGGCTTGACCTCATGGCTGTTCGGCGAAGGGCTCGACGATGCGCTGATGCGCGCCGACATTGCCTGCTACGAAGCGAAAAAGACCGGTCGAAACAGGGTCCGCAGAGCCGCCTGAGCCCGAGCGGCCGCCGCCCGGACGTTGCTGCACAGCGACGAACCGGGGACCAAATCGCCACCACGAACCGTTCCATAAACAAGACAGGCACCGCGCCGCCACGCATGTCATCACATGCGCTCGGGTCGCAGGCCGGTGCGCAAGCAGAATACTTAATGAAAGGTGCCTCGCCAGATGGACAAGGACACCGTCCAACAATCCGCCGCCGGGGACGAAACGCCCACTCACCCCCGGCGTAACGCACATGACAATGACAGACTGAGGGCCATCCTCGCGGATCTCGACCGTCCGCTGGAGGACATCGACTGGTCCCATACCTCCCTGCGCAGCGAAAAGGGCGAAAAGCCGAAAAGCTTTCTCAAACGCCTGCGGCAGGAACGCGAACATCGCCGCGAATTGCGGCGCGCCCGCCGCGCTGCGTCGAAGGCTTTTCATGTCAGACCGCGCCTGTCGACGCGCAAGCGGGCGACGCTGATGCTCGGCGCAGGTGCGCTGGGCCTTGCCGCGTTCACCGGCCCCCCAAAGGCCCGCAAGCCTTCAGGATTGTGGGGTGAAGCCCACATGACAGTCGAAGACGTCCATGGCTTTCGCAAACCGGCGGCGCTCATGAAAGCGAGCGACACGTTCAAACAGGCGCTGATCGAGGAAGAAGGCGTACGATACACCATCTATCGCGATGTCGCAGGCTATCCGACCGTCGGGGTCGGCCATCTGATCGAACCCGGCGACAATCTGCGCGTGGGCGACCGGGTTAACGAGGAGCAGGTCCTGCAATTCCTTGAAAACGACCTTGCCGAGGCAGAACAGGGCGTGCGTATGCTGGTGCGCGACCTGCCGCTTCACCAGCACGAATTCGATGCGCTGCTCGACCTGGTTTACAATGTCGGCATCGGCAATGTCGCGGCGAGCGAGAGCCCCCGCCTCAATACTGCAATCGCAAATCGCGACTATGATGCGATCGCCGCGGAACTCGATTACACCCATGCCGGCGGGAAGTTCGCGCGGGGCCTGCAATATCGCAGCGAGCGCCGGGCGAAGATATTCATGGATGCCGCATATGAAAATCCGCGCGAGGATGGCGGCGGCTTTTCCACCTGAACCACCCACCGCCGATTGTATCGCCGCGCCCTTTATCTGACAATCGCCTGCTATGTCCCACCGCCTGTTCGTTGGTATTCGTCCGCCGACCGAAATCCGCGACGCCCTGATCGACCTCATGGAAGGCGTCGATGACGCGCGCTGGCAGGATGACGACCAGCTTCACCTGACCCTGCGCTATATCGGGGAAGTCGATACGCACCTTGCGGAAGATCTGGCCGCACGGCTTCATGCAGTCGATATGCCCGTTATCGATCTGGCGATTTCGGGAACGGGCATTTTCGAGAAAAAGGGCCGCGCCCATACCCTGTGGGCCGGGATCGAGAAGTCCGACGAATTACGCCGCCTCCAGCAGAGGATAGAGAGGATCTGCGTGTCCGCAGGGCGCGAACCGGAACACCGTAAATACCATCCGCATATCACCCTCGCGCGGATCAACCGGTCGACCGGCCCCCTCGCTCCGTTTCTCGCCAGAACTGCCGGGTTGCGACTTGGCCCGTGGCGCGCTGAATCCTATATCCTGTTTGAAAGCACGCTGCAGCGCTACGGTTCGATATACGAGCAGATAGTACGCTACCCGTTGGGAAAAGGATGATGAAACGCCTGCCCCTCACCCCACTCATGATGTGTGGCGTCCTGCTCACGGGCTGCGTCCCCGAAAGCGATAATACTGCCGAAAAGCCCGCGGAGGTCCTGGCCAAGGCTACCGGCGATCCCAGCGATTGCCTGCTGCTGGTCTGGTCCAATCAGAAGCAGCGGCAGCCGGAGTTCGACCGCGACCACGATTTTGTCGAAGGCGGCGCGATATCCTGCGCCACCGGGACGAGCGCCAGCCAGTTCGACGCGGCGATATCGACGCTGCGCGAGGCGGCAAAGAGCGGCAACAAGGCACGACTGCTGCAGGAGGTCGGTCTTCCGCTGCTCTATATCGATGCCGACGGCAACCGCCGCGAAATAGAAGATCGCAAGGAAGTCGAAGCGGTCTTCGACGAGATATTCGATCCCTCGATGATCGAAGTCTTGCAGGGGCTCGACTTGTCGCGCATGAGCGTGGCGAAGGATGAAGGCGGCTATTTCGAACTGGGGGCGATCTGGCTGGTGGTGGACCGGGACGGCGGCCGGCCGCGCCTGATGACGGTCAACCGCCAGGCTCTCGACGAAGCGCTCGAAACCGCGCGCGATCAGGCGGACCGGAACCACGGCCAGCCCGTCCCGTTCGACTAATGTAGGAGTGACGCCGACCGGCGACTTGCGCGCCCTTGCGCGTGCGCAGGAAGCAGGCCAATCGCACATTCCATAGTCGCATTCCTGCGCCGGGCGTCCGTCTGGCGCACAATCTTGAGGGGACATCCATGAAGGCCCAGATCCTGGCCACCGTCGCAGCGTCCGCGCTTCTCGGCGCCTGCACCACCACTCCCGGCGGAGAAATCGAAACCATGGCCGAAGCCAGCACGCCAGCCTCGACGATCCCCGAGGGGACCGGATATTTCGCTTCCGACAGCACCCTGCCCTTCCAGGCGCCGGACTTCACCAAGATTTCGGAAGACGATTACATCCCGGCCTTCGAGCAGGGCATGGCCATCCACAAGGCCGAAATCGACGCGATCATCAACAATCCCGAGCCGCCGACCTTCGACAACACGATCGTCGCGCTTGAGAAATCGGGCCGCATGCTGGGCCGCGTGGCGACGGTGTTCTTCGCCCTGACCGGATCGAATACGACCGACCGGCTGGACGACATCAACACCGAGATCAGCCCCAAGCTGACCGCACATTCGGACTCGATCACGCTCAATCCCGAACTCTTCGCCCGTGTGAAGGCGGTGTACGACAACCGCGCCGCCATGACGATGACGCCGGAAGACGCCAAGCTGCTCGAAGACACCTATGAAGGCATGGTCCACGCAGGGGCCCTGCTGACCGACGCGCAACGCGCAAGGGTCAAGGAAATCAATTCCGAGCTGTCGGAAATCACCACCGAATTCGGCCAGGAAGCGCGCGCCGCGATGGCCGACCAGCCGGTCATCTTCGACACGCGTGAGGAACTCGCCGGCCTGTCGGAATCGGACATCAAGGCCGCTGCCGACTTCGCCACCGAAAAGGGCCATCCCGGCAAATACGCCATCGCCCTGCAGAACACGACGCAGCAGCCGCTGCTGCCGAGCATGACCAATCGCGCCGCGCGCGAGAAGCTGTTCATGGCCGGCTATCATCGCGCCGACGGCAAGACCGAGATCGACACCCGTCCGCTGGTCGCCAAGATCGCCGCACTGCGCGCCGAGAAGGCGTCTTTGTTCGGTGAACCCGACTGGGCAACCTATGCCATGTGGGATCGGATGGCCGAAAAGCCCGCCACCGCGCTCGGTTTCATGGAACGCATGGTCCCGGCTCTTGCCGCCACCCAGCGCAGCGAAGCGGCCATGCTCGACGAAGCGATCAAGGCCGATGGCGGCGATTACGAAGTGAAGCCGTGGGACTGGTATCGCTATGCCAACAAGGTCAGGGCGGCGCGCTACGACCTCGATGAAGATGCGATGACCGAGTATTTCCAGCTCGACAAAGTGCTGGAAGACGGCGTGTTCTACGCCGCCAACAAGCTCTACGGCCTCAATTTCAAGCGCCGTACCGACCTGCCGGTCTATCACCCCGATGTGTGGACCTACACCGTGTTCGACCGCGACGGCAGCGAACTGGGCATCTTCTATTTCGACCCGTTCCAGCGCCCGTCCAAGCGCGGCGGTGCGTGGATGAGCAACTTCGTCGACCAGAGCAAGCTGTATGGCACCAAGCCGGTGATCTACAACGTGCTCAACATCCCGAAGGCACCGGCGGGCGAAGTCCAGCTGGTCAGCTTCGACAATGTGAACACCATGTTCCACGAATTCGGCCATGCGTTGCACGGCTTCTTCGCCAACCAGACCTATCCCAGCCTGTCGGGCACGGCCGTCGCGCGCGACTTCGTGGAGTATCCCAGCCAGGTGAACGAGGTCTGGGCGACCTATCCCGAAGTGCTGTCCAACTACGCCAGGCACTACGAGACCGGCGAACCGATCCCGGCAGAAATGATTTCCAAGATCGAAGCGGCGGCAAAGTTCAACCAGGGTTACGATTTCGGTGAGGTCGTCGAGGCGGCGCTGCTCGACATGAAGTGGGCGGCATTGTCGAAGGAAGAGGCCGCGGCGATCGATACGCCTGCGGAAGTCACCCAGTTCGAACGCAAGTCGCTGGAAGAGCTCGGTCTGGAAATCGATCTGGTTCCGCCGCGCTATCGTTCGACCTATTTCAACCACATCTTCAGCTCGCCCAGCGGCTATAGCGCGGGCTATTACAGCTATCTGTGGACCGAGATGCTCGACCGCGACAGCCGCAAGTGGTTCATGGACAATGGCGGCCTGACCCGCGCCAATGGCGACCATTATCGCGCAACCGTGCTGAGCACGGGCGGGACGATGGATTACTTCGAGATGTTCCGCAATTTCGCCGGACGCGAGCCCGACGTCACGCCGATGCTCGAAGCGCGCGGGCTGATACCGGGCGACGAAGCTGCCGATAGCGAAGTGTCCGACGGCGCATTGCCGACGGAAGCGGCCGAGTAATCAGCCGCCGACCAGTGCCCGGTGGCCCGGTTCGCCGATCCACCGGACAGGCACTTTCCAGACGCGCTCGATCACTCGTGGATCGAGCGCGTCTTCGCATGCGCCATCGGCGGCGATTTCGCCCCTGTCGAGCACGATTACGCGGTCGGCATGGTTCATCGCATGGGCCAGATCGTGCAGGACCAGCACCACGCCTGCGCCCCTGTCGGCAACGCTGCGGAGATGGCGCAGCAGGGCCAGCTGGTGCGCGATGTCGAGCGCGGCCAGCGGCTCGTCGGCAAGGATCCAGCGCGGTTCGCCCGCCAGCACGCGAGCGAGCAGGACGCGCGCCGTCTCTCCGCCGGAAAGCGACTGGGCGCGGCGCTCGGCAAGATGCGCGATATCGAGCGCTGCGAGGGCCGCTTCGACCGGTTCGGCAAGCCTGTCTCCATGCGGCATGCGGCCCAGTTGGACGAGGCTGCGAACGGGAACATCCCACGCGATTTCATGTGCTTGTGGAAGATAGCCGAGAAGTCGTGCCCGCTCTCGCGGGGGCATGCTTTCCAGACCGGCCCCGCCAAGCTCAACCGTTCCGTCGTCCGGTGCCAGCAAGCCAGCCAGTGCTTCGAGGAGGGTCGACTTGCCCGCCCCGTTCGGCCCGCAAATCGCGGTGATCGAACCCGGTTCGAGTTCCAGCGAGACGCCCGAAAGGCGCTGCGCGATAGTCAGCCCGTGCGCGCTCAACTTCATGCCAGCCCCCTGCGCATGCGCAGCAGCAGCCAGAGGAAGAACGGCGCGCCCAGCAGACTGAGCGCGATGCCCAAGCGCAATTCGGTGACCAGCGGCAATATCCGCACCACGCTATCCGCGACGAGTACCAGCAGGGCACCGGCCAAGGCGCTCGGCACGATCAACTGCGACGGACGCCGGTCGGTCAGCGGACGGACGAGATGCGGCACGATCAGCCCGACGAAGCCGATGATCCCGGCCACCGCCACGCTGGCGCCCACCGTCAGGCCTATCCCGGCAATGAGCAGCCAGAGCAGCCGCTGCGGATCGATACCCAGCGAGCGGGCCACAGGCTCACCCAGTGTAAGCGCGTCGAGCGACTTGCCTGCGCGCCAGAGCAAGACCACGCCAAGCCCGACCAATGGGGCGGCGAGCCAGACTTCGCGCCAGCTGCGGTCGGTCAGCGCGCCATTCAGCCACATCACGATCTCGCTCATCGCGAAGGCATTGGGTGCCATGCTGATCGCCAGCGCGGTCAATGCCCCCGCGAGGCTCGCGACCATCAGCCCGGCCAGCGTGAACAGCGCGATTCCGCCGGTCCGTCCCGCGATCGCCGCCAGCAGTGCCATCGCTCCGCCCGCGCCGATCAGCGCGAATGCAGGCAGCAGCCACGGCGATGCGGCATAGCCGAACCACAGCGCCGCCACCGCACCCAGCGCCGCGCCGGGCGCAATCCCGAACAGGCCCGGATCGGCAAGCGGATTGCGCAGATACCCCTGCATCGCCGCGCCGCCTGCGCCCAATCCCGCCCCGACCACGATGGCCAGCAGGGCGCGCGGCAGGCGCAGTTCGGCAAGAATGATCGCAGCATTCGGCGTGCTCGCCGGATCGAGCCAGACCCGCCCCGCCAGCAGCGACAGCGGCAGCGCCACAAGCAGCAGACCGCCGAAGATGAGCACGGCCCGGTTCACGAAGCAGCCCGCCGGATTTCCGCCAGCCGTTCGGCAGCGCGGATGATCGTCGGCCCGCCGCAATAGAGCAGGCTTGTATCGAAGCTTTCGCGCTGCATTTCCGGCAGGCGGTCGAGCACCCGGTGCCGCTGCCCGACCTCACCGCCCGCGACGAGCAGGACCTGCGGCGGTGCGGCGACTACATCCTCCAGCGCCACATAGTCGGCCTGCGACAGGCCCCGCGCCGGGGCTGCGTTCACGAAGCCGGTCCGCACCAGAAGGTCGCTCACCAGCGACTGCTCGCCCGCGACGATTCCGCCGGGTTGCCACAGCAGGACATCGACCCGTCGGTTGTCGACCGGGCTTGCCTGTGCAAGCGCCCGCTCGATCCGTTCGACCAACCGCTCGCCCGCGCCCGGATTGCCAGCCAGCGAAGCCAGTTCGCGTATCTGCTCCTCGCTCGCAGCCACATCGCTGACGATACCGAAGGTCACCACGTCGATCCCCAAATCCTCCAATGCGGCACGAGTCGCCGGAGCCAGAAAGCTGCCCGCCACGACCACGTCCGGATCGAGCGCCAGCACCTCTTCCACCGTCCCGCCCGTTGCCGCGTATCGCGACGCTGCGGCGGCATCCATCGAGCTGGAGCGCGGGTCCTTGCTGTAGTGCGATATCGCCAGTAGCTGTCCGGGTGCGCTCACTTCGGCAAGAATTGCATCCGTACAGGGGTTGAGGCTGACGATGGTCGGACGTGCCTTGGCTGTCGGCGCATCGGCCCCGCCACCCGTGCAGGCAGCGAGAAGCAGGACCGATGCGGCGATCAGCGCTTTCACATTGTCGCCCTGATCCCGCCGAACACGCTGCGCCCGGCGGTGCCGTATCCTGCAACCGTCTGATAATCGGTGTCGAACACGTTCTCGACCCGGCCGAACAGCTCCAGATGTTCCCCGATGCCGAAGGATGCCCGGACATCGAGCAGTTCGTAGCCATCGAGACGGGTGGTGTTCGCTGCGTCGTCCCAGCTCGGGCCGACGATGCGCAGATCCGCCCCCAGGCCAAGGCCGAAATCGCTGGTCCAGTCGGCATAGATCGTGCCGAAATGGTCCGGCCGCCGCGCTAGATCGAGATCGGTCGTGCGGTCTTCGGCATCGACATAGGAATAGATGCCCGACAAGCGAAGGCCTCGGGCGAGATCGAAACCGGCTTCGGCCTCGATACCCTGAGCCCGCGCTCGCGCCGTGTTCAGATAGACGCCGAAGGGCCGTTCCGGCGTGAAGCCGAAACCGATCAGATTGTCACTGTCGCGGCGGAAGCCGGTCAGGGCGAGATGCAGGCCCGAACCGCGCTGGCCCTTTTCTATCCCGAGATCGTAGCTGGTGCTTTCTTCGGGCTCCAGCTCGGTGTTCCCGTAAAAGGACAGCAACTGATACAGCGTCGGCGCCTTGAAACCCTCGCCCACGCTGGCGCGCACGCGCCAGTCGCTGCCGAAGCCGTAGCTCACATCGCCGCCGAAACTGACATGCGTGCCGAACTGTTCGTGATCGTCCACACGTGCGCCACCATGGGCTGCCAGCCGACCCATCACCCAACCCAGTTGGGCATAGGCACCGCTGATTTCGGTTTCGGCAGCAGCATCGAAGCTGGTTTCGAATTCGGTCCATTCGTGATCGCCGCCGAAGGCCAGCGCAAGTCCGCCCAGCAGGCGATATTCGCCGCGCAGCGACACGCGTTCGGAACGACCGTCGCTGGCGAAAGTCTCCGCCCCTGCCCCGTCGCGATTGACCCGCTCGGTATCCGACAGGCTGTAGGCTGCGCGCAGGGTCAGGTCGTTGCCGTAATAGGCGAGGCCGACATCGCCCCAATAGCGTGTGGTTTTCTGCGTATCCTCGGTATCGGCAAGGAGGAAGTCGGGCGCGGGAAAGCCGTCGATCTCGACATCGCCTTCGGCGAAATTGCCATGCGCGAAGAGTTCGAGGCTGGGCGTCAGATTGACGAAGGCGGTGGTGCCGAGGGCGAATTGCTGCGACCCATCGGCCTCAGTCCCCGCTGCGGCAGCCGAGAAGCCATCCGTCTCGAACCACGACCCGGTCAGGCCGATAAAGGCATCGTCGTTGCCCGCCCCGGCTGAAGCACTGGCGAAAAGCGTATCCCGGGCACCGAATTCGACGCTCCCGCTCATGCCGCGCTCCGTCCGGGTCGACACGTCGATCACGCCGCCAATCGCTTCGGAACCCCAGATGGTGCTGTTCGATCCGCGCAGGACATCGATCTTGCCCGCCGTGCCCAGCAGGAGATTGCCGAAATCGAACCCGCCTGACGGACTGGCTTGGTCTGCCACGCGCACACCGTCGACCAGCACGAGAAGCTGGTCCGGATTGGCACCGCGGACATTCACGCTTGTCACCGTGCCGACACCCCCGCTCCGCGACAACGACAGGCCCGGAACGCGGGACAGCGCACGTACCGGATCGGCACCCTGAATGCTGTCGATTTCCTCGCGGTCGATCACCGTGACCGACTGTCCGGTATTGCGCAGATCGGTGCCGAGCCCGTTTGCGGTAACCGTTATGAGCGCTTCGATCGGACGGTAGCCATGATGACCCGGTGCGGTGGCCAGCGGATCGGCGACCTCGATATCTTCGTCCTGCGCGGCGATGATTTCCTCGAGCGCCTGTTCGCTTGCGCTTTGCGCGTAAGCGGTGCCCGGAATGGCCGAAACCGTGATTAGAAACAGATATTTATACACGTAACCTCCTGTCATGAACGAAATGCCGTCCATGACGGGAGGGAGCCGGAATGCTCCATCCGCGTTTGCCACCAGTGCACCCCGCCCCGCAGCCGAACGACGGTCATGGGCAGGTCTCCTGGCTCCCGGATCGTCGGTCCCTGCTCCGCCTTCCCGCTTGCGCAGTGGCGTGTGGAGCGGACCTCCCCGGTCACAGTTGCGGGGGCAGCGAGGGGTTTGCACCCTCTTCCCTCTTCGGGCCTGCGTGAACAGGCCAACCCGTGACACGGCGCGCCGATTACCGCGCAATACACCAATGCACAAGACGCAGCTTCGTTAAGCTTTGCAATGGTAACGGGTGACCGGTTCGCGTCCCGTTGCGGGATGGCGACCGCATGCGCCTGTCGGACCGCGCCCGGTTCGGCTATATCGTGTGCCTTACGGGAGGACGCAAAGTGAGCGGATTCGCAGCGATGGCCGGAGTTGAAGGACGTGCGTCGCGCGTGTCCTCCCCGCGCGCCCATCGCCGCGCGGCCCGCCGTCGCGACCGTCGGCAAATCGCGACCCGCGGCGCAATCCTTGCCGCCGCGATTGCCTTGCCCACCGTGGCCGCGCAGGGCGAGTGGTCCGACTTCAAGAGCGCGATGGGGATTGGCGAGGAACGCGTCGCCTTCGCCCCCATGCCTTTCGAGACGGCGGGCGAAAGCTTCCCTGGCTCGGCCTTCTACTATCTTGAGGATGCACCGCGCCTCGCCACCGACCTTGCCGATCTGCGCGCGAGCGAAGGGACGCTGGAAACGGTCGAATTTGCGGAAAGTCATGGCGCAGGGGCGGCAGCACAGGCCTTCCGGCAGGCAGGCAACGGGCTCGACAAGGCGCGGGCGCTGCAATGCCTGTCCCTGGCAGTCTATTACGAAGCGGCGAGCGAAAGTCTCTCCGGCCAGCAGGCAGTGGCGCAGGTCGTCCTGAACCGGGTTGCCCATCCTGCCTATCCGGCCAGTATCTGCGGCGTGGTGTTTCAGGGCTCGGAACGCAAGACCGGTTGCCAGTTCAGTTTCACCTGCGACGGATCGCTTGCACGGACGCCCTCGCGCAGGGGTTGGGCGGTGGCCCAATCAGTCGCGCTGGGGGCCCTTGCGGGCGAGGTGTACAAGCCCGTCGGCCTAGCGACGCATTATCACACCAATTACGTGAACCCCTATTGGGCGGCGAGCCTCGATTACATCGGCGCGATCGGCGCGCACCGGTTCTATCGCTGGAAGGGCGGCGCGGGCACGGCCGGTGCATTCACCGACAGCTATTCGGGCGGAGAGCCTCTGGCAGCGCCCAACGTCCGGCGTGCCGAAACCGAAGTTCCCGGGCCGGTACGCCCTGCCCCGCCATCGAATGCCGCGATCGGGATCGACGCAAAGCCCGATGCGCCGGTTGGCGCGCCTGCTACCGCGCCTTCGAATGACGGGCTGCCGCAATCCGGCAGGGTCAGGGACGAATATGCCAACTCGGGCAGGTGGATAAAAGAACCGGGCAAGAACTGAGCTTGCCGCGGGGGAGAGGTCGCTCCTTTACCACTCCACAACCATGCTGCGGAACCGAAGCTTAGCGCGATCGCGCCATGATGGCGTTCACAGCCACCTCGCCCCCAAGGAGATACAGGCATGCCCCTCCACTTCGCTGCCG
>Ga0310345_10000789_pt1 | contig 41006 bp, 41 predicted proteins | sample HC15DNA20500_MG_FD_204667 | JGI IMG/M metagenome (GOLD analysis project Ga0310345, IMG submission 204667) | Marine microbial communities from station ALOHA, North Pacific Subtropical Gyre - HC15-DNA-20-500_MG | ecosystem: Environmental > Aquatic > Marine > Oceanic | place: Pacific Ocean: North... | reverse complement strand
TGACACCATGGCGGCCATGCTGCTGACCGGGCATGGCGGCATCGACAAGCTGGTCTACGATTCGAATGTGCCCAGACCGTGCGCCGCCGCCGGCGAGGTGCTGGTCCAGGTCACAGCCACGGCCAAGAACAACACCGACCGCAAGGCGCGTGAAGGGCTGTACCCGACCAAGGATGCAGACGACGTGACTTCGTTCGCGATCGGCGGTTCACCCACCCTCACCTTCCCGCGTATCCAGGGCGCCGACGTGGTCGGGCGCGTGGCGGCGGTAGGCGACGGCGTGGCGACGACACGTATCGGCGAGCGCGGCCTGCTCGATTTCAACATCTACGCCGACGCGCGCCGCGACATCAATCTCACCCCCGACTACTACGGCCACGGCGCCGACGGCGGCTATGCCGAATATGTGGCGGTGCCGGCCGACCAGTTCCACGCCGTGGACAACGACGCCCTGTCCGACGCGGAACTCGCCAGCATGGGCATGTGCTCCTACCAGACCGGTTATCACATGCTTACCGCGGCCGGCGTGAAAGCCGGCGAGCGCGTGCTGGTGACCGGCGCCAGCGGCGGCGTGGGCACGGCGTTGATCCAGCTGTGCCGGGTGATCGGCGCCATTCCCTACGCGCTGAGCACGCCGGACAAGGCCGACGCCCTGCGCACACTCGGCGCGGAAGCGGTGTTCGACCGCGCCGACATGGACGATTTCACCGCCGAGGTGCGCGACGTCACCCACGACGAACCCTTCGATGCCGTGATGGATCTGGTCGGCGGCGAGATGACGCATCGCTTCATCGACACGATGATTTTCGACATGACGCGCCGGCGCACCTACCCGCGCCTGAGCATCGCCGGCGCCAGCGGCGGCAACGTCAGCGAAATGCTGTGGACGCGTATCTATCTCTATCAGGTCCAGATCTTCGGGGTATCCCACGGCACCCGCGAAGAAGCCGAACAGCTGATCGCCTGGATTCGCTCGGGCGATCTCAAGCCGGTGCTGCACGCCGCGTTCAAGCTCTCCGAACTGCACGAGGCCGAGCGTTATTTCATGGACCGCTCGAGCAATTATCTCGGCAAGATCGTGATCGTGCCCGATACCCAGTGGGACGCCCACGGCGCACCGCACGCACTCGCCCCGTAGCGCCGAACCACCGCCGAACACGTGCTGCCCGCGCCCACCCTTGCATGGGCACCGTGCGATGCCTGCGTGGCGCGGGCAGCATCTGCGCATCTATCCAGGGGGTCGGGCCCGCGCCTGACCCCGTAGCCATTCGAGATTTGCCATGAGCCAGGAACTGTCCTTTCAGATCATCGATACCCACGCCGGCGGCGATGTCAGCCGGATCGTGGTCAGCGGGATCAACGCTCTGCCGGGCGATACCGTGCGCCGCCAGATGGAATACCTGCGCGACGACGCCGACGGGCTGCGTACCCTGCTGCTCGAAGAGCCCTACGGCATTCCCGAGATGTCGGTGGATCTGATCGTACCGCCGACAGATCCCCAGGCGCAGGCGGGTTACATCATCATGGAAGTGATGGGTTACCCGATCTATTCGGGTTCCAACACCATCTGCACGGCGACCGCGCTGCTCGAAAGCGGCATGATTCCCAAGCGCGAAGGCCGCCAGCATTTCGTGCTCGAGTCGCCGGCCGGGCTGGTCCAGGTCGAGGCCAACGTCGAGAACGGCGTGGTCGAAGCCATTACCTGCGAAGGCCTGCCCAGCTACATCGATACCTACCGGGCCACGATTCACGTTCCGCTGATCGGCGACGTGAACTACAGCGTGGCCTATAGCGGCGGCTTCTATGCGCTGGTGGACGCCACCGAACTCGGTTTCGAACTCACGCGCGACGAGGAATCCCGACTGGCCCACTGCGCGCAGGCGATCGTGGAGGCCATCGTCGAGGAACGCGGTTTCTCGCACTACTCGCTGGGCGATGTCGGGCCGCTGCCGTTCCTGCATTTCATGGGCCCGGTCGAGCAGGTCGCCGGCGATTACTATCGTTCCCGCTCGGCGACCTATGTGCATCCCGGCGTGATCTGTCGCAGCACCACCGGGACCGGCACGTCCGCGCGCATGGCGCTGATGCACCATGAAGGCCGCATGCAGCCGGGCGACAGGCTCGAAACCGTCTCGCTGCGGGGCTCCAGCTTCATCGGCTCGTTCACGCGCGTCTCCAGGGGCGGCCCGCACGATGTGGTGGAAAACACCATCACCGGCAAGAGCTATGTCCTGGCGCGCTCGCAGATCGTGGTCAACCCCGACGATCCGCTGGTCGACAGCACGCATCTGCGCCCCATCCTCACGAGCGACACGTCGAGCGGCTGAAAGCCGCTTCAATCGGCGGCAAACCGCGCGGCGTAGTGTCGCGCGATCGCGGCCGGCGTGGTCAGCCACACCGCGTCGCGGTGCGCGGCGACATGCGCAAGCGCCTGGCGCAGCACACGCAGCCGGAACGGCTGGCCGGTGATATAGGGATGCAGCGCGATGCCCATCACCAACGGCTGTTCGCGCGACTGTTCGAGCATCTCGTCGAATTGGTCGATGATGCGCACCGCGAACTCCCGGTAGTCGATATGGTGGGCCGCGATCGCCGGGATGTCGTTGATCTCCTGTGGGTACGGCACCGACAGGATTCGCCCGCCGCCGCGCGTCGCCATCCAGGTCGGCTGGTCGTCGTGACACCAGTCCAGATGATAGGCGAACCCCGACTCGGCCAGCAGATCGGGGGTGACGTGGCTTTGTGCGATCCACGGTCCGAGCCAGCCCTGCGGCGTCTCACCGAAGGCCTCGGCCAGACGCGTCCGGGATTCGTCGATCAGCGCCGCTTCGCCGGCTTCGTCGAATTCGTTCTGCGACTCACTGTTGGTGCGCCCGTGCGCGATCAGCTCCGTGGACAGTCGCGCTCGATACGCGGCGACCAGTTCCGGGCAGTGATCGACGATGCTGCTGTTCACGATCAGACCGACCGGCAGCCCGAGCGATTCGAACATCGAAAGCATCCGCCATGCGCCAACCCGGTTGCCGTATTCGCGCCAGGCATAGTTGAGTACGTCGGGCTCGCGGCGGCCGTCGGCGAGCGTCGCGCCGTGGCCGCCACCGAAATCGAAATGCTCGAGATTCAGGCCGATGTACACCGCCAGACGGCGGCGCTCCGGCCAGTCGAAGTCCGGGCGATCGGTGATCGCGCGGTAACCGAAGCGGGCATGAGGCATCGTTCGTCGCGGCATGATTTTGAACCGTTAGGAGCGGCGCTCCACTCTAGCGCCCGAAACGCTCATTGGATGCGCACACCTCGGTTGCGCTAGCGTCGACCCCGCGTCGACGGTGGAGCGCCTCATGACCGGACCCTTTTTGCCTCGAACGCCCGCGCTGCGCGCGCTGGCCCGACTCGCGATTCTCGCGCTCGCGTTTTCAGGGGTTGCGCGCGCTGCGCCGGCACCGTCCGTGACCCTGGCCGAAACCTACCGGGGCGGCATCGATCTGGCCGATTACTGGGTCAGCGAGAAATACGATGGCGTGCGCGGCTACTGGGACGGCCAGCGCCTGATCACGCGCGGCGGGCTGGTCATCCAGACGCCGGCATGGTTCACGGCAGGCTGGCCCAACCATGCAATGGATGGCGAACTGTGGACCGGTTACGGCGAGTTCGCCCGCGTATCCGGCATCGTGCGCTCGCATGAGCCGCTCGATGCCGACTGGCGCGACGTGCGCTATCGCGTGTTCGACCTGCCGGATCATCCCGGCCCGTTCGATGCGCGCGTGCCGGCTATACGCCGGGTCATTGCCGCGATCGACCAGCCCTGGGTAACGGCCGTAGGCCAGTTCCGCGTCGACGACACGACCGCACTGGATACAGCCATGGCGCGGGTGATCGCGCGCGGCGGCGAGGGGCTGATCCTGCATCGCGGGGCCGCGAAATACCGCGCCGGGCGCAGCGACGACCTGCTCAAGCTTAAGCCCTACGACGACGCCGAGGCGCGTGTTATCGGCCATAATCCGGGCCAGGGTCGGCTTGAAGGCCTGATGGGCTCGCTCGATGTGCGGACACCGGACGGCCGCGAATTCGCCATCGGCAGCGGTTTCACCGACGCACAGCGCGCCAGCCCGCCACCGATCGGCTCGTGGATCACCTACCGCTACAACGGCCAGACCGTCACCGGCCTGCCCCGCTTCGCGCGTTTTCTGCGCCGACGCCCCGCCGGCCCGCCGCCCGAGGTTGATCGCGTGCCCGATCGCTAGATCTTGACCTCGAACCCCTCGAACTGGGGCGGCCCGAGATAGATATCCTTGCGCGCGCCGGCATTGGCGTGCGCCTTGCGAAACGCCTCCGACTGGGTCCAGGCCTCGAACGCGGCGCGCGATTCCCATTCCGAATGCGAGGCGAACAGCGTGTATTCGTCGTTGGTCGCGCCCTGCAGCAGGTTGAACTGCTTGAAGCCCGGCACGTCCTGCAGGTGGGTGTCGCGCTCGCGCCAGATGGCGAGGAATTCGTCCTCGCAGCCCGGCTTGATCTTGAAACGGTTCATGGCGATGAACATGGCAAAACCTCGGTTCGGCAACTCAGGCGCCCGAGTATACGCACGCCGATAACCGACGGATGGCGCGGTCGCTGCGCAATACAGATAGACTGTCGCGCTTTGCCCGGCCCGCGGGCGAACAGGGATATGACGTGCTGATTCGGATTCTCGAGATCACGGTGCCGGTGTTCGGCATCATCGCGCTGGCGTATGCCTATGGGCGCAAGCGCCCGACCGATCTGCGCGACGCCAACCGCCTGAACATCACCATCTTCACGCCGGCGCTGATCTTTCACGCGCTCACCGAGCGTTCTCAGGGCGGCGACGATTTCCTTCTGGCGGCGATCGGCGCGACCGTCATCGTACTCGGCTCCGGCCTGATCGCCTGGGCCTGGGTTCGCGCGACAAAGCGCGACCCGGCCATCTACATCGGCCCGGCGATGTTCAACAACTGCGGCAACCTCGGCCTGCCGCTGGCGATTCTCGCCTTCGGCGAGGATGCCCTGCCGCTGGCGGTGGTACTGCTGGTCACCGAAAACCTGCTGCAGTTCACCGTGGGCCTGTGGCTGCTCGGCGACTCTATCCATATCAAGCGCCTGGCGACCAACCCGATGCTGGTCGCCACTTTTGCCGGCGTGCTCGGCATGGTGATGGACTGGCACGCGCCGGCGATGATCGAGCCGGGCATTCGCATGCTCGGCGAGATCTCGATTCCGCTGATGCTGGTCGCGCTCGGCGTGCGTCTGGCCGACGGTGCGCCGGGCCAGTGGGCGGCCGGTTTCTGGGGCGGGCTACTGTGCCCGCTGACGGGCCTGATCGTGGCCGTGCCCTGGGTGCTAATCACCCAGCCCGCGCCGCCGCTGGCGGCCCTGCTGCTCGTGTTCGGCGCCCTGCCACCGGCAGTGCTCAACTACATGCTGGCCGAGCAGTTCGAGATCGCGCCGCAACAGGTCGCCGCGATCGTGGCTGTGGGCCATGTGATCGCGCTCGCGGTGATACCGCTCACGCTCTACTGGGTGCTCTAGTGCGGCGCTTGCGTGCCATAACACGCCGCGCGTGAAAAAGGCCGGCGGCACCCGCCGCCGGCCTTTTCATCAGGCAGACAAGGGCAGACCGCCTATTCGGTGCCGGTCTTGCCCTGTTCGTCGAGGAAGGGATAGTCGGTATAACCCTTCTCGTCGCCGCCGTAGTAGGTGGCTTCGTCCGGCTTGTTGAGCTCGGCACCCACGCGGAAACGCTCGACCAGATCCGGGTTGGCGATATACGGCCGCCCGAACGCGGCGCCGTCACCCAAGCCCTTCTCGATCAATTCCTCGGTGCCTTCGGCGGTGTAGTGGCCGCAGAAGATCAGCGCACCGTCGGCAAAACGTTCGCGCATCGCCTGGCGAAACTCGTCGGTGAGCTTGATATCGCCGCCGGCCCAGTCCGGTTCGTTGATATGCAGATAGGCCAGGCCGCGCTTGTTGAGCTGCTCGGCCATGTAGAAGGCCATGGCCTTGGGCTCGTCATCGCTCAGGCCGAAGATCTCGATGAACGGCGACATGCGAATGCCCACGCGGTCAGCGCCCATGACCTCCACGACCGCATCGACGACTTCGAGCGGCAGCCGCGCCCGATTCTCGATCGAGCCGCCGTAGGCGTCGGTGCGCTTGTTGGAGCCGGTGGCCATGAACTGCTGGAGCAGGTAGGCATTGGCCGCGTGCACCTCGACCAGGTCGAAGCCGGCGCGCTTGGCCCGGATCGCGGCCTGGCGATACTCGTCGACGACCTCGGGGATTTCCTTGGTTTCCAGCGCCCGCGGAGTGCTGGAATCCTGCAGGCCGTTGGAGCCATCCTCGAATTCGACAAAGCTCTGGGCGCCTTCGCCGCGAATGGCGCTCGGGGCGACCGGCTTGCGCCCGTCCGGATGCACCATTTCATGGCCGACGCGGCCGACATGCCACAGCTGCAGGGCCATGCGACCACCGGCATCGTGAACGGCGTCGACGACGCCCTTCCAGCCGGCTTCCTGCTCATCGGTGAAGATGCTCGGCGTGTAGACATAGCCACGCGCGCTTTCCGAGATATTGGTGGCCTCGGAAATGATCAGCCCCGCGCCGGCACGCTGGGAATAGTATTCCTGCTGCATCTTGCCCGGCACCTGGTCGGGCGTGCGCGAGCGCGTGAGCGGCGCCATGATCACGCGGTTCGGCAGCTGGACAGCGCCGAAATTGACGGGGGAAAGCAGTTTGTCGACAGCCATGATGGCTCCTTGTTCGATCCACGTTGGTACCCACTGGAAGTGGAGCCCGCGGGACATGAATCAAGTCGGTTGGCGTCAATTCACCCGTGCGCAAGACACAAAAAGCCCCGCCGCAATGCGACGGGGCCTTGCATGCAGCCTCGGCCGGACAGGCCGCCTATTCGGCCTTGACCGTAAGCGTGCCCTTCATCCCGGCCGCGAAGTGGCCCGGGAAGGTGCAGATGTATTCATAGTCGCCCGGCTCTTCCGGTGCGGTGAAGGTCACCGTATCGGACTCGCCGCCGGCCACGAGACCGGTATGGGCGATGATCTGATCGCTCATGTCGCTCGGGACGTAGTCGTTCGCCTTGGCACTGGCAGCGGCTTCGTCGAGCTTGCGCGCATCGGCGTCGGCCTTGAGCAGAATCCAGTTATGCGCCATGGCGGACGCCGGCAGCTTGGAGTTGTTCACGAGCTTGATCGTGACTTCCTCGCCCGGCTTCACGGTGATCGATTCCTGACTGAACTTCAGGCTGTTCTTCGCCTCGATCTCGACCGTCTTGGCCTGGGCCGCGATCGCCATCGTCGACAGCGCGGCGAACATCACGAGCATGATCGTCTTCTTCAACATCGAGTATCTCCTGTTTGTATTTTGTCGTTGCACAATGCAGCCGAAACGCGCGTTGCGCAAGTTGCGGCGCACCATGAAAAAGCGGCGCGTTTTTACTACGTGGCTCGTCCTACTATCGATTCAGACTAGCCACCGCGGCTTAACCGTCGCTTGCTGAAATCAGCCGACCGGCCGCGCGGCTAGAACAGCACGACCTGCCGGATCGCCTGCCCCGCGGCCAGACGCTCGAAGCCGACGTTGATATCGTCGAGCGACAGACGATGGGTGAGCAGCTTGTCCACCGGCAGACGACCCGCCTGATAGAGCGCGATATATTCGGGAATATCGAGCTTGGGCACGTGACCGCCAAGATAGGAGCCCATGAGCGTGCGCTCCTGGGCCACCAGCTGGGTCGGCGAAACCGGCAGGCGCACATCAGGATGCGGCAGGCCGGCCGTGACCGTCTTGCCGCCCTTGCCGGTCGCGGCGAAGGCGAATTCCAGTGCCGGCTGTACGCCGGCAAACTCGGCGGCCACGTCGACGCCGCCGCCGGTCAGATCCTTGACCTTTTCGAGCGCCTTGTCGTCCTTGGTGTTCACGGTGGCGGTCGCGCCGAGCTCGCGGGCGCGCTCGAGCTTTTCGTCGTCGATATCGGCGGCGATCACCTGGGCGGCGCCGCCGGCGATCGCGCCCAGCACGGCCGACAGGCCCACGCCGCCGAGCCCGACCACGAGCACGGTCTGGCCCAGGCGCAACCCGGCGGTATGCACCATCGCGCCCACACCGGTGAGCACGGCACAGCCGAACACCGCCGCGATCTCGTAATCGAGCGTGGGGTCGATCTTGACCAGCGACTCGGTGCGGATCACCGCATGTTCGGCAAAGCCGGAGATCCCGAGATGATGATAGACATCCTCGCCCTTGTCGCTCAGACGAAAGCCGCCATCGAGCAGGGTGCCGGCATTGTTGGCCGCAGCGCCCGGCGTGCACAGCGCGGCGCGCCCGTCGGCGCAGTAGTCGCAATGGCCGCAGCTGGGCACGAACGAGCAGACCACGTGATCACCCACCGCGAAATCACGCACATTCGGGCCCACCTCGACGATCTCGCCGGCCGCCTCGTGGCCCAGCACCATGGGCATGGGGCGCGGGCGGTTGCCGTCGATGGTCGACAGGTCGGAATGACACAGCCCGGCGGCATGCACCTTGACCAGCACTTCACCGGCCTGCGGCGCGGCCAGATCGAAGGTTTCGATACGCAACGGCTGCGAATCGCTGTAGGGGCGCGGCGGGGCCATTTCGCGCAGTACGGCGGCTCGGGTCTGCATGCATGCTCCTTGTCGAGGCTTGAATTCGTGACGGGCCGTGGGGACCGCGGAGCCTAAATCTATCATCCATACCGGCCAGACCCTATTCATGCGCCGCCGGATTCGAGCCCGGCGCCCTGCTCGTGCAAAATACTGCGCTTGTTCCAGCGCCGGTGGTGCACGAAAAGCCGACCGGCCACCGACATCGTTTCAGGAAGACCGCCCATGACGCCGAGCGCCGCCACCCATGCCATCGACATCGCCGGCCTGCACCGCGAGCTGCCGCTGTTCGAGGTCGCGCCGGGCACGCGGATCGCGGTGCTGAACGTACTCGGCGATACCGAGCTGGTGGAAGTCGCCGGGCGCGCGCTCGGCGCCCAGCTGGAAGCGATCGACTACAGCGTGCTGGTGACCGCCGAGGCGAAATCCATTCCGCTCGTGCACGCGCTGTCCGTAGCCACCGGCAAGCCGTATGTCGTGCTGCGCAAGAACTACAAGCCCTATATGGGCGACGCGCTGCGCGCCGAGACGCTGTCGATCACCACCGGCAAGCCGCAGACGCTGTATCTGGATGCCAAGGACCGCGATCTGGTCACCGGCGCGCGTATCGTGCTCGTCGACGACGTGATCAGTTCCGGCTCCACCCTGCAGGCGATGCGCACGATCATGGATCTGGCGGGCGCGACGCTGGCCGCCGAAGCCGCCATCCTCACCGAAGGCGAGCGCGAGAACTGGCACGACATCGTGTCGCTCGGCCACCTGCCGATCTTCACCGACGAGGCAAGCTGAACGCGTCTACGCCGCGGCGACGGACAAGCCGATGCCCGCAGCATAGAGCACGGCAATCGTCGCGCTCTCGAAGCCGATATTGCCGAGTCCTTTCTTTTCTCGCCGGATCAGCCCCAGCAGCAGCACGCCGGTCATGAGCAGAGACAGCGCCATCCACAGCAGCGTCTGATCGGGAATGGCGTGATAGATCGAGCCGCCGCGGTAGGCAAGATCGGCCGCGCCCGCGAACAGGCAGTCGAAGGCATTGCCGCCAATGATGCCGCCCACGGCAAGCTGCAGCGCACCCCGGCGCACGGCGGCCACCGAGGTCACCAGTTCCGGCAACGAGGTGCAGATCGCGGTGAGCACCACGCCCACCGCCGTCGCGCCCAGGCCGGTCTGTTCGCCGAGCCGGCTTGCGACCGTCTCGAGCACGAACCCGCTCAGCCCGAGTAACGCCGCGAGCACGACAAACCCCAGCCACAGCGGCAACAGCGGCTTGGCGAGCGCGTCGTCTTCGGGTGTTTCCTCGCGCGTTTCGCCGGTCTTGCGCGGCGCCCACATGCGCAGCTGCTGGGTATCGTTGACCACGCGCAGCCCGAAGGCATAACCGGCAAACAGCAGGATCGTGGCCGGATGCACACGCAGCAGGGTGTACTCGGGCACATAGGGCACCACCAGCAGCAGCGACAGCAGGCAGATCAGCAGCGCGCTCTGCGCAAGATTGGCCGTGGACGCCGCGGCGTGTTCGAGATTGGCCCGCTGATAAACGACGTCCGCGATCGCAAGAAATACGGTCTGCACCGCGATGCCGCCGAGGGCATTGCTCATGGCTAGCTCGGGCTGGCCCTTCAGCGCGGCGGTTACCGATACGACGATGCCGGACAGCGACGTCGCTGCGCCCAGCAGCACCGCGCCGGCCACGGCCTCGCCCAGGCCGGTGCGATCGGCCAGATCGTCGGCGATATGGGTCAGCCGGGTGCCCACCACCGCGATCACCGCGGCGATGAGCGCAAACAGCGCGAGGTTGCCGCCCGGACCGAGTTCCGCGATGAAACTCATGAGCCGATGCGGCGCTTGTCGAACGGCTTGTCGGGCTCGCCGCCGTTACGCGCGATGCTGATGCGCTGATTGCTGCGCCCGATCAGGCGCCGCTGCCAGCGTCGTTCGGCGGCCGTGGCCTCCGATTCGCTGCCGTCCCAGGCCTCCTGCAACAGGAATTTGCCGGCAGCGACTGCATCCGGCGAGAAGGCGCTCATCTCGGCGGCGATCTCCTCGGCGCGGGCGACCGGATCGTCGGCCAGATGCGTGACCAGGCCCAGGGCATGGGCCTCGCGCCCGTCGATGATCTTCGCGCTCATCACCAGCTGCTTGGCCACGTCGATACGCACGAGTTCGCGCAGCAGCGCCGCACCGCCCATATCCGGCACGAGGCCCCATTTCGCCTCCATGACCGACAAGCGGGCGTCGGGCGTGGCCACGCGCACGTCCGCGCCGAGCGCCAGCTGTATGCCGGCACCAAAGCAGTTGCCGTGGATAGCGGCGACCACCGGCACGCCCAGATCGCGCCAGGCCAGGCTCCAGCGCTGAAAGCGATTGGCGTAGGGCAGCATCAGCTGGCTCATCATCAGCGGCGCGGCGGTCAGCGGCGATTTCAGGACCGATCCGAAATCCAGCCCGGCACAGAAGGACGGGCCGTTGCCGCGAATCACCACCGAACGCAGGGCCTTGTCCTTGGCCAGCGATTTCGCCGCCTCGTTGACGCTATCCAGCATGTCGAAGTTCATGCCGTTGTGCTTTTCGGGCCGGTTCAGACACACGTGGACGCGTTCGTCGTCACGCTCGAGCACAACCGTTTCAGACCGGGACATGGGCACCTCCGACATAAAGCGCATCATCCTGCCGGGTTTTCCACGGGGCGCCTAGCCCCGCTCGCCATGCGTTGGGCCTACAATCGAATCAGCACTCGACCGGGGGAGAGCGCATGGATCCCGACAGCACGCTGGCCCTGTTTCGCAACGTCGCGGTCGCGCTGGCGATCGGCCTGCTGATCGGCCTCGAGCGCGGCTGGCAGAAGCGAGAAGCCATCGCCGGCCGGCGTGTGGCCGGGCTGCGCACCTTCGCCATCATCGGCGTGACCGGCGGCGTCACCGGCCAGCTGGCGCTCACGGTCGGCCCTGTCGTGCTCGGGCTGGGGCTGATCGCGATCGCATCCATTTTGCTGGCCGCGCATGTGGTGTCGTCGCGCGAGAGCGACGATTACGGCATCACCAGCGAAATGGCGGCCATGGCGACCTTCGTGCTGGCCGCGCTCGCCACCACCGGCGAGCCCGCGCTCGCGGCCGCGGCAGCGGTGGTGGTCGCGACCCTGCTCGGCCTGAAGCCGGAACTGCATCGCTGGATCGAACGCCTGGACCGGGATGAGCTCATAGCCGCGCTCAAGCTGCTGATGATCTCCGTGCTCGTGCTGCCGCTCATGCCCGGTCGCGGGCTGGGACCCTGGGACGCGCTCAATCCCTACAAGCTGTGGATGCTGGTCGTGCTTGTGGCCGCCATTTCGTTCGCCGGCCATTTCGCGGTCCGCGTGCTCGGCCAGACCCGCGGCATCCTCACCACCGGCATCTTCGGCGGCCTCGCCTCGTCCACCGCGCTGACGCTCAACTTCGCCCGGCTGTCGCGCCGCACCCGCGGCGTCGACGACCTGCTGGCCGTCGGTATCGTCCTGTCCCTGGCCATGGGCATGGTGCGCATGATCGTCGTGGCGGGCGCAGCCAACCCCGCGCTGGCCGGCGCGGCCTGGCTGCCGCTGGCCGTTCTCATGGCGGTGGCCATGGGCGCTGCGCTTGTGCTGCGTCTGCGTATCGATACCACCGGCCAACGCGCGCCGCGTCGGCTCGGCCCGCCGTTCCGGCTCAAGGAGACGCTGCGCTTCGCCGTGCTGCTGATCGGCATCACGATCGCGACCCACGCCGCGCACGCGATGATCGGCAACGCCGGCGTTTACGTCGTCGCGGCCGTGGCGGCCATGGGTGATCTCACCGCGGTGACGCTCTCGATCGCGCAGCTGGCCAGTGGCGGCGTCGAACCCGAGACGGCGGCCCGGGCACTCGTGGTGGCGGCCGTGAGCAGCGTATTGTTCAAAAGCGTGCTGGCCTTCTGCCTGGGCGGCCGGCGACTCGGCCTGCTCGTGGCGGCGAGTGCCGTGAGCATGGCACTTGCCGGCGCCGCACTGCTCTGGGCGATGCATTACGGCCTACCCATGCCCTGATCACGAAAAAGGCGGCCCGAAGGCCGCCCTCATCATCGGCGCAACGGCCCAGCGCTAGCCCTTCAGATGTTTCTCGAAGAACGCCATGCTGCGCTGCCAGGCGGCCTTGCTTGCCTCGGCGTCGTAGTAATCCCAGTCCTCGTTGCCGAAGGCGTGCGGCGCGTCGTAGCGGAACGCTTCGTAGGGCACGTTGGCGGCCTTGAGCTTTTCTTCGAACGCGTCTGCCTGATCGATGGGGAAGAACGTGTCCTGCTCGGCGAAGTGGCACTGCAGGGGTACGGAAATCGTGCCGGGATCGCCGGCTTCCTCGGGCGGAATGCCGTACCAGGACACGGCCGCATCGGTTTCGTCGTTATTCATCGCCGACAGTACGGCGAGCACGCCGCCCATGCAGAAACCGATGACGCCGACCTTGTCGCTACCCTGTTTCAGATACTGCAGAGCGCCGCGGATGTCCTGGGTCGCGGCGTCGCCGAAATCCAGGTCGTTCATCTTGTGCTCGGCTTCCTTCTCGTCCAGCGCTTTCTCGCCGTGGTAGAGATCGGGCACGAGCACGCGATAACCGGCGTCGGTCCACTGCTTGCCGACGCGCTTGATCTGGTCGTTCAAGCCCCACCACTCCTGAATCACCACGATGCCGGGGGCGTTTGCGGCCGCCGGCTCGGCGTAAAAACCGCTCGCACTCTTGCCGTCGGGGCGCTGGAACTGGATATTCTCGGACATGTCGGGTCACTTTCCGGTGAAAAGATGTACCCGGATGCTACCGTGCCCGCTCACGTTTTTTAAGCACGACGAGCAGGCGCGGCGCGGCGTGGCTACTGGCGTGCCGCCTGCTGGTGGGCGCCGGTCAGTGCCGCGAACTGGGTCTGGTCGACCACGGCATTGAGCGGCAGCCAGGCCTGGCCATCGGGCTTGCGGGTACGCAGCGCCGGATCGGCCAGCGAGACCTTTTCGCCGGTCTTCTCCTCGATCTTGCGCTCGATGGTTGCGGCATCCAGCTCGCCGTTGCGGAGCTTGACCATTTCCGACTCGTCGAGATCGAGCGTGGTGTTGTTCGCGCTGCCGGGCAGGTAGATCGCGCCGGTCGCGAAATCCACCGCGAAAGCGATCACGCCGGGCACGATGAAGAACAGCAGACCGATACCGTCGAGCACCGCGACCGCCGGATCGATGCGACCGTCGACCTGGCCCTTGCGCTCCGGATAGAGAATGACCCCGCAGGCCGTGGTGCCGATCAGCGTGCCGGCCATGGCCACGGCAATACCCATGCGACGCGCGTTCCTGAGTCGATCCGTCATCGAATTCCCCTTTGTATTGAATTGGCCGCCGGCAGCGTCGCTACTCGCAGCAAACGAACGGCCGGCGAAAACAATTGTAGCGGCTTGATCAGAAGTTGCGCGCGCGGCCGATCTATAGAGAACATGCGCGAGTCGCCACGCTGAACGACAATTCATATGCCAGAACAACAAGGGGCGGCCATGAACCGATCCCGTTTTCGCCGTTTTTGCAACCGCAATAACGCCGGCTTCACCCTCATCGAGCTCATGATCACGGTCGCGATCGTCGGCATTCTTGCGGCGATCGCGGTGCCGGTCTACATGAACTACATCGCCAAGGCCAAAGTCAGCGAGGGCCTCGCGCTGGCAGGCCCCGTGAAGACCGCGGTGACCGAGTACTACAGCGTTCACGGCCGCCTGCCGGTGGTGGAGAACAACAACTGGCTGTTGCTGCTCAAGGAACTGAACCTGCCGGACGATTCCGATACCGGCGCGGCCTCGGGCAACTACGTCAAGCGCATCTGGTGGAACAACAATGCGACCACGCCATCGATCCGTATCCGCTATGCCGGTTTTCCCATAGACGACGCGCTGCTCTTCCTGGAGGCCACCATCGGCGACGGCGCGATCAGCTGGAACTGCACCGCGCCCGGCAGCGGCGGCGTGCCCGAGCGCTACCTGCCGGCGAGCTGTCGCTAGACATCACTCGCCCTGCTTGAACCGCCGCAGGGCACGGCGCTGCTTCTTGTCCGGACGAATCGCCGGCCGCGGCATGGACAGCCGGGCCGCGCGCCGCTCTTCGGCCTGCCTTTCGCGCGCGTCGCGGCTCGCCGGCGTTTCCGTGTAGAGCTGCGCGGCAACCGAGGCGGGGCCTCGCTTGTCCGACAGATCCCGCACGTCGATCTCGAATGCCGTTTCGCCCTTGGTGATTTCGAGCCGATCATCGATATGCACCCCGGTGCTCGCCTTTGCGCGGTGACCGTTCACCTCGACCTTGCCGCCCTTGACTGCCTTCGAGGCCAGCGAACGCGTCTTGAAAAAGCGTGCCGCCCAGAGCCACTTGTCGACCCGGACCGAGGGGTTGTTGTGCGCGCTGTCAGTCATACGCAAACTGTGACATCAAATCCCGCGCACGCAAGCCGGCCTGCATGCTCGATCGCTTCAGAGTTGTCTACCGAATAAATGTGAGCGCGGACGGCGCGGTGGTCACCCACGGCAGCGTTCCGGCGCGTTTTCTGTCCGCGGTGCGCGATGTGATCGCGTTACACGGTATCGAGCGCGGCGCGATTGAATGCAAGGGCCGTGGCCGCAAGGCGCGTCTCAAGTTCTCCAGCGACTTTCCCGAAACCGGCCGCCAGGCGATTCGCAACGTCTGGACGCCGCCGACCACGCCCGGCCCCAGCGGCGGCCGGCGTGCCAGCGGCTAGCCGCTGGCATACGGCAACGAATACGACTAACGTCTGACAAGAACGCCACAATGGCGTATGTTGACTTGCGATTTCGTCCGTACTGGGGAGAACAGGATGATCACGGTTCATCATCTCGAGGACTCGCGCTCGCAGCGCGTACTCTGGCTGCTCGAAGAGCTTGAGATTCCCTACGAGATCAAGCAATACAAGCGTGACCCCAAGACGATGCTCGCGCCGGCGGAATTGCGCCACGTCCACCCGCTCGGCAAGTCGCCCGTGATCACCGACGACAAGCGTACCGTCGCCGAAACCGGCCTGATCGTCGATTATCTCGTGGAACGGCACGGCAACGGCCGTCTCGCACCGCCCGCCGACAGCGAGGCACGCCTGAACTACGAATACTGGCTGCACTACGCCGAAGGCTCGGCCATGCCGCCACTGCTGCTGCATCTCGTGTTCGACACCGTCGAAAAGAAGGCGCCGCTCGTGATCAAGCCGATCGCCAAGGTGATCTCCGCCAACGTGAAGAAACAGTTCATTCGGCCGCAGCTGAACCTGCATCTGGATTACATGGAGAACGAGCTGCGTCAGCACCGCTGGTTCGTCGGCGACGAATTCAGCGCCGCGGACATCATGATGAGCTTCCCATTGGAGGCTGCAAGCAGCCGCCAGCCCGACCTGAAGGGCCGGTGCCCGAATATCGCCGCGTTCGTGCAACGCATACACGAACGCACCGCCTACCAGCGCGCCCTCGAGGCCGGTGGGCCCTACGCCTACGCCTGATCAGTAGGGCTGCCGCGACGCTCAGCGGGCGAATTCGGCGGACTTGATCTCCCAGCGTCTTTTCAAGCCGCTCGTGCCGTTGCAGCCCAGCGGCTGCGGCTCGCTGTCAGGACGCAGGAGCAGCTCGCTGTCGCCCTGGCTGCGCGTCTGGCCGGTATAGCTCACGAGCACCACACGAATGGGTTTGTCGGGGTGGGTGTTCTCGATCCGACGCAGACGTGCACGGTGGAGCATGCAATCGGAGTTCAGGGTATTGCTGAACTCGAGATAGTCGCGCGCGCTCGACCTGGCCTGGGCGTCGGCCTCGTCGGCGCGGACGCCCGTGCCGGCCGCGGCATTGCCCGCAATCGCATCGAGCGGCGTCATCGTCGCAAGCGCGATAACGACAGCCCGCGCGACGCGGCCCATCACCGATCCCCGGCGTCGCACAACGCGCGAATATGCACGGCGGCGCTGGCGGCCAGGGCATCGAGGGCATAACCGCCTTCGAGCGTCGAAACCACGCGGCCGCCACACAGCCGATCGGCGGCTTCCGTAATACGCTGGCTGACCCATTCGTAGTCCTCGGCCTCGAACATGAGATCGGCCAGCGGGTCGGAGCGATGCGCGTCGAAACCGGCGGACACGAAGATCATGTCCGGCTCAAACGCGTCGAGCGCGGGCAGCCAGTCACGCTCGACGGCTTCGCGAAAGACACTGCCGGGCGTGCCGGCCTTGAGTGGCGTCTTGATCAGCTTGCCCGGCACGCTGACGTCCTGCGTGAAGGGAAACAACGGGTTCTGATAGCTGGAGCAGAACAGCACGTCGGGCTCGTTGCGGAAAACGTCTTCCGTTCCGTTGCCGTGGTGCACGTCGAAGTCGAGGATCGCGACGCGCTTGAGCCCGTGCGCACGCAGGGCATGCGCCGCACCGACGGCGACGTTGTCGAAAAAACAGAACCCCATGGCGCGATCGTGCTCGGCATGGTGCCCCGGCGGGCGCACGGCACAGAACGCATTGGCGGCCTCGCCGGCGATCACGGCATCGGTCGCGGCGATCACCGCGCCGGCGCCGTGCAGCGCGGCGGTGAGACTGTGGCGGTTCATCGAGGTATCGCCGTCGATCCGCACCGTGCCGCGCGAAGGTGCGAACATCACCAGTTCATCGACGTAATTCGGATTGTGAACGCGCTTGATCGCGTCCAGCGGCGCCTGAGGCGCGTCGTGCCGGGCCACCCGTCGGTCGACGCCGACCACGCTCATGCCCTTCTCCACAGCCACGAGCCGCGCCGGCGACTCGGGATGGCCGCTACCCATGTCGTGAAGCGGGCAACTCGAATGGCTGAAATAGGCAGTGCTCATGCGGCGCGATTCCGGAATGGGAACGGGGTGACGGACGGATGACAGCACCGCCCTCCAACCGGCATCGAACAACAGCCATCGCTGCATTGCAACCGGACCAATATCCCATTGCCTGCGCGCGCCGCCCGGTCCTACAGCAAAAAAAACGCCGCACGAGGCGGCGTTTGTCATCGGGGCCCGGCATGGCGCCGGCCAGTCATCAACGCATGGCGACGATGCGATCGACCACGTTGCTGTCGGCATCCACGTCCGGCGCATACAGCTCGGCGTAGTTGGCCTGCATCCAGCGCCCGAAGTTGTCGGGGTTTTCGGCGTGCAGCAGCTTGGCGAGGGATTCGACGTTCTCGCCGCCACCCGTCGCGGCTTCGCGGCGCAGCGCGACCGATTGGGTATCGGCGAAATCGTGCGCCTTGGCGAAATCGTCCTCGTCCATTTCCTTGCCAACGAGATACGCGGTGGTGCCGGCCGTGCTCGCGGTGGTGATCAGATCATCGCGATCGGCGGACGCCAGCGACGAAAAACCCAGCCCCAGAGCCACGGCGCTGAAAAGCGCCAGACGGCGCGTGGTCATGGCGGTTCGAGTATTCATGTCATATCCCTTTTTCATACGATATTCCTGAGCTTCGAACATAGTTCGCCGCGCATGAATTGCGCCTGAACCCGAACCCGGTCACCGATAGAGCTTGCTGCCGCCTTCGCGGAACTCTTCCGCCTTTTCCTGCAGACCGGCGTCGATCGCATCCTGCGGAGTGTGAATGCCGCGATCGTGAGCGAACTCGCGCACTTCCTGCGAAATGCGCATGGAGCAGAACTTCGGCCCACACATGCTGCAGAAGTGCGCCACCTTGGCGCTGTCCTTGGGCAGGGTCTCGTCGTGGTAGCCCTGGGCCTTCATCGGATCGAGGCCGAGATTGAACTGGTCTTCCCAGCGGAACTCGAAGCGCGCCTTGGACAGCGCGTTGTCGCGGATCTGCGCGCCCGGATGGCCCTTGGCCAGATCGGCTGCGTGGGCGGCGATCTTGTAGGTGATGATGCCCTCGCGCACGTCGTCCTTGTTGGGCAGGCCCAGATGCTCCTTGGGCGTCACGTAGCAGAGCATGGCGGTGCCATACCAGCCGATCTGCGCTGCGCCGATACCGGAGGTGATGTGGTCGTAGCCGGGCGCGATGTCGGTGGTCAGCGGCCCCAGGGTATAAAACGGCGCTTCGTGGCAGTCCTCGAGTTCGGCCTCCATGTTTTCCTTGATGCGCTGCATCGGCACATGGCCCGGGCCTTCGATCATCACCTGCACGTCGTGCTCCCAAGCGATCTTGGTCAACTCGCCGAGTGTGCGCAGTTCGGCCATCTGGGCTTCGTCGTTGGCGTCGGCGATCGAGCCCGGACGCAGGCCGTCGCCCAGCGAGAAGGCCACATCGTAGGCCTTCATGATTTCGCAGATGTCCTCGAAGTGCGTATAGAGAAAGGACTCTTTATGGTGCGCCAGGCACCACTTGGCCATGATCGAGCCGCCGCGCGAGACGATGCCGGTAATACGGTTCACCGTCATCGGCACGAACGGCAGACGCACGCCGGCATGGATAGTGAAATAGTCCACGCCCTGCTCGGCCTGTTCGATGAGCGTGTCGCGAAACATCTCCCAGGTCAGGTCCTCGGCCTTGCCGTTGACCTTTTCCAGCGCCTGGTAGATCGGCACCGTGCCCACCGGCACCGGCGCATTGCGGATGATCCATTCCCGGGTTTCGTGGATATGCTTGCCGGTGGACAGATCCATGATCGTATCGCCGCCCCAGCGCGCGGCCCAGACCATCTTCTCCACTTCCTCGGCGATCGAGCTGGTGACCGCCGACGTACCCATGTTGGCGTTGATCTTCACCCGGAAGTTGCGGCCGATGATCATCGGCTCGGATTCAGGGTGATTGACGTTGTTGGGGATGATCGCGCGCCCGGCGGCGATCTCGTCGCGCACGAACTCCGGCGTCACGCGCTCGGGGATGTTGGCGCCATAGCCTTCGCCGGGATGACGGCGCAGCAGCCGCGAGTCCTTGATCGCATCGATGCGCGCATTCTCGCGGATCGCCACGAACTCCATTTCCGGAGTCACGATACCGCGCCGCGCATAGTGCATCTGCGAGACATTGCGACCGGCCTTCGCGCGCAGCGGCTTGGGCGGCTCGGGAAAGCGCAGATGGGTCAGCGCGTTGTCGGCATGGCGCTCGCGCCCGTACTCGGAAGAAAAATCCCCGAGACGCTCGGTGTCGCCGCGTTCCTCGATCCATTTCGCGCGCAGCGCGGGCAGCCCGATACGCAGATCGATCGCCGCGTCCGGATCGGTGTACGGCCCCGAACAGTCATAGATCGTGATCGGCGGATTCTTCTCCACGCCGAAAGTGGCCGGCGTGTTGCTCTGGGCAACCTCCCGCATGGGCACGCGGATATCGTCTCGGGAGCCGACTTCGTAGATCTTGCTGGAATTGGGGAACGGCTCGCGCATTTCGTCGGCCAGACGCGCGGACACCGCCAGATCTTTGGGAACAGCGCTCATAGCAGGCTTGGCAGCAGGGGAATACTTAGCTCAATCTAACAACCCCCCACCGGCAATAAAAGCGCCGGCTCGACAGTGGCGGCACACGACGCCTGTCAGGCGGTGCCGGCGATGACCTCTGCGCTGTCAGCGACTTGGGCACCGGCATCCCGCATGGCCTGAATGGCGGTGTCGGTATCACCGGCCTGCATGTCCACGCCGCGAACCCCGTCGCGCACCAGCGTGACCGCAAAACCTTCGGCGAGCGCATCCATTACGGTGAACCTGACGCACACATCGGCGGCCAGCCCGGCGACGACCACATGCTCGACACCGTGACCGTGCAGATGCTCGGTCAGACCGGTGGCCTTTCGATGACCGTTGTCATGGAATGCCGAATAGCTGTCGATACGCACGTCCGTGCCCTTGCGCACGACGTGATCGATGCCGGCCACATCCAGGGCCGAGGCAAACCCTGCGCCGGGCGACCCCTGGACACAGTGCACGGGCCAGAGAATCTGCTCGAGCCCATCCAGTTCGGTGGTCTGGAACGGCTCGAAGCCGGCATGCTCGGCGGCGAAGGACAGATGATGCGGTGGATGCCAGTCCTGGCTGGCCACCACATGGTCGAAATACGGCATGAGGCGGTTGGCCACCGGCACGACGGCGTCAGCCTCGCCGACCGCCAGCGCCCCGCCGGGCAGAAAATCGTTCTGGATATCGACGAGCAGCAGCGCGGTGTTCATGTTCAGGCCTCGTTTGCCGGTTCGACCGCGCGTTCGCCGCGATGCGCCAGCCAGTCACGCAGCGCATGGGTCGATTCCTCGAGATAGCGGTCGATCAGTGCCGGGTAATCGCTGCGTGCCGCGAAGCAGGCGAACTGCTCGCGCGCATGGGCACGCACATCGGCCAGCGGCGGCGCCGCGCCAACCGGGGCGCCCGCGCGGACCGCGGGCACGAGCAGATCGATATGCGGGGCGTCGGGCTCGAAAGCGTGGCAATGCTCGCCGTGGGTTCCCGCCCAGGCGGTGTTGGCCGCGGCGGCATCGAACAGCAGATCGGCCACGGGCAATCCATCTTCCAGAAAACGCCGCACCTGATGCACACCCGGCCGGGTGAGCTTGCCGGGCGTGTCCGACAACTTCATGCGGTAGGACCATTGCCCGGCGTCGTTGCGAATCGCCGCCAGCTTGTAGACGCCGTCGAGCGCGGCGTCGGGCTGGGCCGTGGTCAGTTGCGTGCCCACGCCCCAGAGCACGATCGGCGCGCCCTTGCGCTTGAGCTCGGCGATCACGCCCTCGTCGAGACTGGAACTGGCGGCGATGCGCGCCGACTCGAAGCCGGCCTCGTCCAGCCGGCGGCGCGCGGTCTTGGCCAGCTCCGCGAGATCGCCCGAATCGAGCCGGATGCCGGCCATTTCGTGGCCGGCCGCGCGCAGCTTGCGGCCGGCGCGGATGGCGTTTTCCACGCCTTCGAGCGTGTCGTAGGTATCCACCAGAAAGATGCAGTTGTCCGGCAGCGCCGCCGCGTAGGCGTCGAACGCGTCGATCTCGTCGTCGAAGGCCATGACCCAGCCGTGGGCGTGCGTGCCGGAGACCGGGATGCCGAACAGTTGCCCGGCCAGCACGTTGGACGTGCCCGAGCAGCCGCCGATATAAGCGGCGCGCGCGGCCGACACGCCGCCGTCGATGCCCTGAGCCTTGCGCAGGCCGAAATCCAGCACCGCGTCGTCGCCCGCGGCGTGCGCGATGCGCGCGGCCTTGGTCGCGACCAGGGTCGGGAAATTCATGAGATTGAGCAGCACCGTCTCCAGCAGCTGCGCCTGCAGAATCGGCCCGCGCACGCGCAACATCGGCTGATGCGCGAACACCGCCGTGCCCTCGGGCACGGCATCGACGTCCACCGTAAAGCGCAGCTCCGCCAGATAGTCGAGAAACGCGGGCGCGAACAGCGGTTCGCCGGCATTGTCCTCGAGCGTGGCCAGATACGCGATATCGTCTTCTTCGAAGCGCATTCCGCTGATGTATTCCAGCGCTGTCTCTAGCCCGCAGGCGATGGCGAAACCGTTGGAAAACGGGGCATCGCGGAAGAATAGATGGAACACCGCCTCGCGCTCGTGCGAACCATGATGCCAATGCGCGTAGGCCATGGTCAGCTGGTAGAGATCGGTCAGCAGCGCGGGCGCGCGGCCGTAGAGTTGCCCCAGGGAGGACATAGACGGATCGCGTACAAAATGATCGAACAACAATGCGAGCGTTGCCGCGGGGTTTCAACTCACGGACGACGCACTTATGCTCGCACCGGCATAATGCGGGGCCGCCAGGGCCCCAACAGCGGACAAGTGGATGGCAGAGCAACCCGACCCAACCCGCCACGCCGGGCAACGGCGGCACAAGCCGAAAAAGACACCGACGTGGCGACAGCGCATCACCATGCGCGCGGCCGCCTGGGCATCCACGCTGGTGATCTGGCTGCTGCGGTTGACCTGTCGTATTCGTGTCGTGCAGGGAGCGCAGCACGTCGACGCGATGCTGGCCGCCGAAGTGCCGGCCATCGTGCCCTGTGGCTGGCACCAGCGCATCATCATGAGCGGTCTTTTCCTGCGCTCGCTCGTGCCTCGCGGCCTGCGCCTCGGGTTTCTGATCAGCCCTTCGCGGGAAGGCGAATTCATCGCTCGCGTCGCCCGCAGCCACGGCACCGAGACGATCCGCGGTTCCTCGAGCCGGACCGGCAAGGAAGCCATGCGGGCCTTGACCCAGGCTGTGCGCGAAGGCATTTCGCCGATGATGTACGGCGACGGCCCCCGCGGGCCGGCCGGGGTGTTCAAGCCGGGCGCGGTGATTCTGGCGAGCCGGTCGGGTGCGCCCCTGTTTCTCGTCGGTTGTGCGGCGAATCGCTACTGGCAGCTCAAATCCTGGGATTCCGGCCAGATCCCGAAGCCCTTTGCACGGCTGACCGTCGCCGTAGGCGAACCGTGGCGGATCGGTCCACTCCACGGCACCGGTCAGGCTGAGGATATCGCCGGCGAGATCGGCCGCCGGCTCGACGCGCTTGACACGGTCGCCGCAGCCGCGCAGCGCTCGAGCGTCGCTCCGGCATGAAGCCGTCGGCCCCGCCCGAGACCCCTCTACCACGCACCACCCGACTGTGGATGACCCTGGTCGCGCCGCTGCTGCGTTGGGTGGCACGGGCCCTGCTGGCCAGCTGCCGCATCGAGCGCGTGGACGGCGACGCGCATCTGGCGACCCTGCTCGAGGCCGACCAGGCGATGCTGCCCTGCTGCTGGCACCAGCGGCTCAGCGTTAGCGTGGGATATCTGCTGCGCGCACGCACGCGCGGGCTGCGCCCGGGTTTTCTCGTCTCGCCCTCGCACGACGGCGAACTCGTGGCCCGAGTGGTGGCCGGCATGGGCGCGACCATTCTGCGCGGCTCGGCCACCCGCACCGGCGCGCGCGCGCTGCGGGAAATGTACGGCTGCATCCGCGAAGGGGTGTCGCCGGTCATCCATCCGGACGGGCCGCACGGCCCGGCCGGGCGCGTCAAGACCGGCACCATCATGCTCGCCCAGATGACGCGCGCGCCGCTGCTGCCGATGGCGTTTTCCGCCGATCGCTACTGGCAGCTGGGCTCCTGGGACCGGGTGATGATTCCCAAGCCGTTCGCACGTGTGGCCGTCACCATCGGCGCGCCGCTTAGCATCGCCAGGGGCGACGACATCGAAGCACGCGCCGTGGAACTGGGCGAGCGGCTCGACGCGCTCACCGTAGCCGCGGATCGCCACGTCGGCGCCAGCCCGCAACCGGGCAGGCGCCAAAGCACACGCAAGCAGTAGCGCGACCGTCAGGCGGCCTTGTTCTCCTCGAGAAACGCGGCCAGGTCGTTGATGGTCGGATAGTCGAACAGATCGGTGACCTCGAGCCGATCCGGCCACCGCGCCTCGATGCCTTCGTGGATCTGCGCCAGCTCCAGCGAGGACAGGCCGATCTCGAACAGATCGTCGTCGTAGCCGATCTTCTTGTTCGGCACCACCTCATCGCAGATCGCCTTGAGATCGGCGGCCAGGCCGGCCTCGCTCTCGGTCTCGCCCGCGCCGCCGCTAGCACGCATCAGGCCGTCGAGCTCGGCGACGACGTCCGCGAACGCCCCCTCGGCGAATTCACGCGCGAGCTGTGCGCGCTGCAGTTTGCCGCTGGTGGTCTTGGGCATATGCTTGACCGGCACCACGCGCGCCACGACGAGCCCCGTGTGGTGGTTGATCAGGCCCGGCACCTCGCGCGCGATCGGCACGAAATCCGACGTATGGCCGCGAAAGACCACGAACAGCACCAGCTCGTCGGCATCCGCACCCGGCGGACGGACGCCGGCGGCCGCGATCTTGTTCAGTTCCACGCCGGCCGCGCTCTGGGCCACGGCTTCCAGATCCTGCGGATAGTGGTTCTGGCCGTTGACGAAGATGATCTCTTTCGCGCGGCCCGTGATCAGCAGGTCCCGCTCGTGCGTGAAGCCGAGATCGCCCGTATCCAGCCAGCCTTCGCCCGTCAGCGCCGCCTCGTTGGCGGCGTCGTTGCGATAGTAGCCGGCGGTCACGTTATCGCCGCGGATCCAGACCCGGCCGACCGCGTCCTCGCCGAGCGCGTTGCCCTCGCCGTCGGCGATCCGCACCTCGGTGCCGGCCACGGGGCTACCGAGCCGCACGAGCTCGACGGATTGATCGGAGTCGTCGAAGCGCACCGCGTCGCCCACGCCGAGCTCGCCGCGCGCCACGCGCAGGCTGCGCAGGCCTTCGCCGGCGGGCGGGAAGGTCGCAGCCAGGCTGGCCTCGGCGAGGCCATAGACCGGAAACATCGTGTCCGATTTCAGGCCTGCGGGCGCCAGCGTGTCGAGAAACTCGCGAACCAGGGGTGCTGCGATCGGCTCGGCGCCGTTGTAGATCAGACGCACCGGCGACAGATCCACGTTCGGCAGGCCCTTGGCCGCGACCGCACGCAGCGTGTGGCGATAGCCGAAGTTCGGCGAACACAGCAGCGTGGCGTGTTTTTCCGAGGCTTTTTCCAGCCACAGAAGCGGGCGCCGGGCGAACAGATCGGTCGCCATCAGATGATGGTCGAAACCGTTGCAGACCAGCGTGAGGTGAAAGCCAATCAGGCCCATGTCATGGGTCAGCGGCATCCACGACACCGCCACCTCGCGGTCGCCGAAACGCGAGCCTTCGGTGATCGCCCGGATGTTGGCGAGCACGTTGGCGTGGGTGAGCACCACACCCTTGGGATCGCCCGTGGAACCGGAGGAAAACTGGATGAAGGCGGTATCGTCGGCGCGGCGCGCAACGCGTTCGGCCTGCGTCTCGACCGCCGACGGCTCATCCGACAGCGCACGCTCGGCCAGGCGATCGGCCGCCGGCGCCTCGCCGCGCGACTCGAGAAAACCGCGCAGGCGTTCCATATGCCGCGAACCGGCGACTACGCGCGGCTCGTCGAGGTGCCGCCAGACCTTGACCAGCTTTTCGAGATGCGCCTCCGAGGCGCCCGCGGCGACCGGCACCGGCACCAGGCCACCGTAGATCGCCGCCCAGAAGAACTGCACGAAACGCAGGTTGTCGGCAACGAAGATCACCAGATGATCGCCCGGTTGCGCGCCGCGCGCCTGCAGCACGGCCAGCAGCCGCATCGCCGCGCGCGAAAGCAGCCGATAGCTCAGCCGCCGTTCGTCATTGGCGCCGTCGATGAAACAGATTTCCCCGGGGCCGTCGATCTGCGCGTCCAGCGCATCGGCCAGCGTGTTGAAAGAATCCATAGAACCGTGGATTTTTTATCGCGGTGTTAATTGTAAATAAATTCCGTCGCGCGGCCGCAGGTTGATGTGCGACTCCATCGTCGGCGGCGCGTTGCCGTGATAACGCGGCGTGAAGCGACGCAGCATGTGCGCCAGGTGCACGCGCATTTCGGTAAGCGCCATGTGCTCGCCGACGCAGTGGCGCGGCCCCGCCGCGAACGGCATGTACGCGAACCGATGGCCCGGCTGATCGCCGCGCTCGAATCGGCCCGGGTCGAAGCCCTGCGGGTCGTGCCAGTAATCGCCGTGGCGATGCAGCACGTAAGGGCTGATGAAGACCTGCGCACCGGCCGGAACCTCGTGCGCACCGAAACGATCGGCGGCGACGCTACGGCGGGACAGCAGCCAGCCCGGCGGATACAGGCGCAGCGTCTCGCTGATCACGTGGCCGATAAAATCGAGCCCACCGCTCGCATGCGTGCCGCTATCGCGCAGCTCGGCTTCGTCGACGGCATCGGCTTCGGCCTGCGCCCGCGCGCAGACGTTTTCGTGCGTGGCCAGCAGATACCAGGCCCAGGCCAGCGCGCTGGCGGTGGTCTCGTGGCCGGCCACGATCAGCGTCATGACCTCGTCGACGAGCGCGCGCCGCGACATCGTCTCGCCGGCCTTGGTCCGGGCGGCGAGCATATGGCCGAGAAAATCGAAGTCACCGGACGGATCGGCCAGGCGGCGTTCGACGATATCGTCGACCACGCGTGTGAGCCGATGAAAGCGTGCGGCGAACTTGAGATTGCGCTCGGGCTCTTCGGTCAGCAGCGCGAACGGATTGCTGCCGGCAGTGACCAGGGCGTCGTAATCGCGGCCGAAGATCGACCGGAGCACGATCACCAGCGTCAGCTCGCTGATATGGGCGGCCACATCGACGGATTCGCCGCGCTCGGAAAGCGTTTGCCAGCGATCGGCCAGGGCCGCGTTTTCGTCGAAGATCATGGCGTTGAAATCAGCCAGCGCCCGCGGCCGGAACGCCGGCTGCATGAGGCGGCGCTGGCGCGTCCAGAAATCGCCCTCGCTGACCATGATGCCGTTGCCCAGCAGGATGCGCACGCGATCCAGGCCCATGCCCTTGACGTAGTTCGCGCTGTTGCGCACCAGCACCTGCTGCACCAGCCGCGGATCGTGCACGATCCAATGCGGCTGGCCGCCGCGCGCGTCGGGCACGCAATAGAGATCGCCATAGGCCGTGTGCCAACGACCGAGCATGTCGCGCGTTTCGTCGTCGGGGGCGATCGGAAACGCGTCGCTGGGCCCCGGCACACGGGTTGGCAACCGAAGATCGGATACGCTGCTTGCCATTGCCACTACCAGATCCGTCCGTTCGACTGCCGGCCCGGCGCTACCTCGCCGACATGAAGTTTAAATTAAGATTTTGTAATGTATGTAGTCTACACAAGAATAGATGCGCAATGCGAGCGCGAACTAGGACAAACCCCAGTCGAAGACTGGCCGCCCCTCTATCGCGACCGGCTCGCCGGCATGCGCAGCGCTGACGCGCGGCTCCGGACCCTGGCCGGGCTATGGCTGCTCGGCCACGGCCTGCGCGCGACGGGGGTCGACGCGGCGTGCCTGGCGCGTATCGGCTTCAGCGTCGACGGGCGTCCGGAAATCGCCGGCGGACCGGCGTTCAGCATCTCCCACAGCGAAACACTCGTGGCCTGCGCGATTAGCGGGACGGCCGCGGTGGGTCTGGACGTGGAGGCGAGACAGCCTTTCCGGTTCGCCCGGATGGCGCGGCTGATGACCGCCGAGGAGCAACGCATCGTCGCGGCCGAACCGATGCGTTTCTATGATTTCTGGTGCGCCCGCGAGGCGACGGTGAAGGCCACGGGCCGCGTGGGGCTCGCGCGCATCAAGCGCCTGAGGCTGCACGCCGACCGCGCTCATCTCGACGGGCGCGACTGGCCGCTACGCGCGCTCGCGCTCGAACCCGGCTACGCCGCCTGGCTGGCCAGCGACCGGCCGTTCGACACGGTTCGCACCGAGTACGTGGCTATCGGCGCTCGCGCATGACGAAATACAGGCCGGCGTAGATCTTGGGATCGATGCGCACGCCCTCGGCCTCGCGCGCGGCCAGCCAGCCCTCCACCTCGGCCAACGGCACGGCGTGCGGCGTGATCTGCTCGCTGTCGTCGCCCCCGCCGCCGTCGATGCGCTCGAGATCGAAGGCGCGATAGAACGCGATGATCTCGTTGGCGAGCCCCGCGCTCGGCGGCCCGGCGCACAGATATTCGAAGCGCGCCGCGCGATAGCCGGTCTCTTCCTCGAGCTCGCGGGCCGCCGCGACCTCGAGTGCTTCGTTCTCCTCGCCTTCGATATCGCCGACCAGGCCGGCCGGCAGCTCGATCACCTGCGCCTGCACCGGAAAACGCGGCTGCTCGACCAGCAGCACTTCGTTGTTCGGCGTGAGCGCAACGATGACCACCGCCCCGCGCGCATTCGCGCGCTCGACGTATTCCCAGTGATCGCGGCGTTTCAGGCGCAGGAATTCGCCTTCGTGGAGGGTACGGTCGGCAGACATGATGGCCCGGCGGATGAACGACAGCGCGTCATTCTAACCGCGCGAATCGCTGCCCGTGTTTACGCCACCCGCAGCGGCCGTACGTTGCTGGGCATGATGCCGTCCTGCAGATCGCTCCAGTACACGATCTCCATGCGGCCGTCGAAGTGCTCCACCAGCGCGCTGCAGGATTCCACCCAGTCGCCCGAGTTGTAATAGCTCACGCCCTCGATGGTCTTCATTTCGGCATGGTGGATATGCCCGCAGACCACGCCGTCGAAGCCGCGCCGGCGGCACTCGTGGGCGACGGCCTTCTCGAACTCGCTGATGAAGTTCACCGCCGATTTCACCTTGTGCTTGGCGTAGGCGGAGAGCGACCAGTAGGGATAGCCCATGCGCGCCCGCACCTGGTTCACGTAGCGGTTCGCGCGCAGCAGCGTGACATAGGCCACATCGCCGATGCGCGCGACCCAGCGGTGATAGCGCGTGACCACGTCGAACAGATCGCCGTGAATGACGAACAGCTTGCGATTGTCGGCGGTGACGTGCACGCAATCGTTCAGCACGTGGATATTGCCCATGCGCAGTTCGTAGTCCACGAACTTGCGCAGGAAATCGTCATGGTTGCCGGTCACGTAGTAGACCTGCGTGCCGCGCTTGGACTTCGTGAGGATCTTGCGGATGACGTTGGTGTGTTCCTGCGGCCAGAAGAATGTGGACTGCAGCCGCCAGCCGTCGATGATGTCACCCACGAGGTAGAGCTTTTCGCACTGGCACTGCTTGAGAAATGCCGCCAGCGCCTCGGCCTGGCTGCCGGGCGTGCCCAGATGGGCGTCGGATATGAACACGCTGCGATAGCGCAGTTCCGGGCGTTGCTCGCTGTTCTCGTTCATGGCTTGCTCCATCACGTACCCGCAGCCATGGTCGATCGGCAAGATCACCACACCGTGACGGTTTCATGTCTTTTTCATGACAGGCCTTCGCAACGGACGACGCGGCCGTTTTTGCTAAGCTTGCGCCGCATCGAGGCACCGACGCCGCACGGCGTCGGTCATGGGGCCTTCAGCGCGGATCGAACAACCACATGAGCCAGATACAGCACCGAGTCCTGATCGTGGGCAGCGGCGGGCGTGAGCACGCGCTCGCGGTCAAGATCGCGGCCTCGCCGCGTGTCGACCATGTCTACGTCGCACCCGGCAATGCCGGCACGGCACGCATGCGCGGCGTGCAGAACGTCGCGCTCGCGGCCACCGATATTGTCGGCCTGCGCGACTTCGCTCACGACAACGACGTGACGCTGACCGTGATCGGCCCCGAGGCCCCGCTGGCCGACGGTATCGTCGATGCGTTCAGCGACGCCGGGCTGGCCTGCTTCGGCCCCGGCCGCGATGCGGCCCGGCTGGAAGCCAGCAAGGCGTTCTCCAAGGATTTTCTGGCGCGCCATGCGATCCCCACGGCGGAATACGCGGTCTTTGCCGACTACGACGAGGCCGCGGCCTACATCCGCGAGCGCGGCGCGCCGATCGTGGTCAAGGCTGACGGGCTGGCAGCCGGCAAGGGCGTCTATCTCGCGGCCACCGTCGACGCGGCGCTGGACGCCGCACGCGACATGCTCGAGGACAACGCCTTCGGCGATTCGGGCGCACGCATCGTGGTCGAGGAGTTCCTGACCGGCGAGGAAGCGAGCTTTATCGCGATGGTCGACGGCCACAATATCCTGCCGCTGGCCAGCTCGCAGGATCACAAGGCCGCCCACGATGGCGACACCGGCCCGAACACCGGCGGCATGGGCGCCTATTCGCCGGCGCCGGTGATGACCGACGCCGTATTCGCGCACGTCATGGACACGGTGATTCGCCCCACGGTGGCGGCGATGGCCGCCGACGGCAACGCCTTCACGGGCTTTCTCTATGCCGGGCTCATGGTCGACGCGAACGGCGACGCCAAAGTGCTGGAGTTCAACGTGCGCCTCGGCGACCCGGAGACCCAGCCGATTCTCATGCGCCTGCGAAGCGATCTCGTCGATCTTGTCGACGCGGCCATCGACGGGCGCCTGGATCAGGTGGAAGCTGAATGGCATGCGCAGGCCGCGCTCGGCGTGGTGATGGCGGCCGGCGGTTATCCCGGCAGCTACGACAAGGACGACGAGATTTCCGGTCTGGACGCGGCCGAAGCCACCGGCGCGCAGGTCTTTCACGCCGGCACGCGACTGGCCGATGACGGTAGCGTGCGCACCGATGGCGGACGCGTGCTGTGCGTGTGTGCGCTCGGCGCAGACGTTGCCGAGGCCCAGAAGCGCGCCTATGCTGGCGTGGAAAAAATAAGCTGGCGCGATGCCATGTATCGTCGCGACATCGGGCACCGTGCCATCGGCCGCTCGTCGGGCACGTCATAACCCTCGTTGAATAACACCCCACCGCGATTTTTTCGTTCGCAAGGACTCGATTGATGAAGACGACTCGTATCCTGGGCCGCATGCTGATGCTTTGCGCGCTGCTTATGGCGGCTAGCGCCGGCCACGCCGAAAAGGAAAAGACCGTTTACGGCTGGGTCGAGAACGCGCAGTTGGTGCCCTGGGGCGTGACCCTGAAGGCGAAGCTGGATACGGGTGCGTTGACCTCGTCCATGCACGCAACCGACATCGAGAAGTTCGAGAAGGACGACGAAACCTGGGTGCGCTTCAAGACGCGCGTCGAGGACCAGCGCACCGAGGAAATGGTCAGCAAGCAATACGAGCGCCCGCTCTACCGTCAGCTCGAGGTCAGCGGCGCCGGCGGCACCGACGAGCGCCCGGTCGTGCTGCTCGAGGTGTGCATGAACAACACGATCTATGAAGAGCAGTTCTCGCTGCGCGACCGCGGTGACATGATCTATCCCATGCTTCTGGGGCGTCGCACGATCAAGCACCTCGGTCTGATCGACGTGAGCGAGACGTTCCTCAACAACCCCGAGTGCGACCACGACTCCAAGGTGGTCGAGAACGAGGCCTCCGACGACGACGACGACTGATTCGGTAACGGACGCTGCTCGTGAAAGACCTCCATCTGAAGATTCTTGCGCTGATACTCATCGTCAGCGCGCTCGGCCTGTGCTACTACAAGATCGACCGGCTCGGCGTGCCGCTCACGCCGCAGAGCAGCGCTCAGGTCTGGACCGCCGAAGCCACCGTGCGCTTCAACGGCGAGAACCAGTCCGCCAAGATCGATCTCGCCGTGCCCAAGTCGCCGCCCGGTTTCTCGGTACTCGACGAGAATTTCATCTCGGCCGGCTTCGGCCTGGCTACGGACGACGAAGGCGCGAACCGCGTGGTGCAGTGGGCCGCGCGCAATCTGCGCGGGCCGCAGACGCTCTACTATCGCGTGGTGCTCACCGAAGACAATTCGGCGAATCGCGACCGTACCCAGCCGACACCCGACTACCCCGATATTCCCGAATACTCGGACCCGGAACGTGCGGCCGTGTTCACGCTGCTCGACAGCGTGCGCGCCCGGTCGGCCGACACCTCCTCTTTCGCACAGGAGCTGCTGCGTCGCTTCAACGATCCGAGCCCCGAAGCCGAGGTGAAGGTGCTGCGGGACGACGCGGCCAGCAACCTGGCACAGGTCGAACAGCTACGCCATATCCTCGCCGGCGCGCGCATTCCCTCGCGCATCGCCCACGTCCTGCCGCTGACCGGCAGCCTCCGCCACGGCGCGCTGGTGCCCTGGCTCGAGGTCTACAACGGTGAACGCTGGCTGGCCTTCAACCCGCGCACCGGCGCCGCCGGTTTTCCCAACGACGCGCTTGTCTGGTATGCCGGCGACATGCCGCTGGTGGATATCGAAGGCGCCGACGACGCCAGCGTGCAATTCTCCGCGCTGAAAACATCACGCGACGTCATGGGCCTCGCCCAGCAGCGCGCCCGGCTGATCAACTCCGACGTGCTGGAGTATTCGCTGCTGTCGCTGCCGCTGGCCACCCAGAACACGTACAAGATCCTGCTCACGGTGCCGCTCGGCGCGCTCGTGGTGGTACTGCTGCGCAACTTCATCGGCCTGCGCACCTTCGGCACGTTCATGCCGGTGCTGATCGCGCTCGCCTTTCGCGAAACCGAGCTGATCTGGGGCTGCATCCTGTTCTCGGTTCTGGTTGCGCTCGGGTTGATCATCCGCTTCTATCTCGAACGGCTGAAACTGCTGCTGGTGCCGAGGCTGGCTTCGATGCTGACCATCGTGATCCTGCTCATGGCCGGCGTGTCCGTTATCAGCCACAAGCTGGGCATGGAGCACGGCCTGTCGATCGCGCTGTTCCCGATGGTGATCCTCGCCATGACCATCGAACGCATGTCGATTGTCTGGGACGAAAACGGGCCCAAGGACGCCATGCTCTCCGGGCTGGGCAGTCTCGCCGTCGCGGCGGTCGGCTTCGTGGTCATGACCCACCCGCTCGCGGAATATCTGGCGTTCGTGTTCCCCGAGCTGTTGCTGCTGGTGCTGGCGTTCACGCTTCTGGCCGGCCGCTATACCGGTTATCGACTCTCCGAGCTGTGGCGCTTTCGCGCATCGGCTCGTGCGATCACCAGCAAGCAATGAGTACGGTCGGACGAGGTTGGCGCAGCCGCCTGCGGCTGCTGCGGCGTAATCCGCCGCTGCGCCTGCCGTCGACGCTCAGGCAACTGGGCATCCTCGGCATGAACGAGCGCAACGGCGATTACATCAGCATCTACAACAAGCGCAAGTTCTATCCGCTGGTCGACGACAAGCTCAAGACCAAGCAGCTCGCGCTGGAAGCCGGAATTGCCACGCCGGAGCTCTATGGCGTGATCGAGATCGAGCACCAGGTGCGCGATCTCGACGAAATGCTCGGCGACAGGCAGGACTTCGTCATCAAACCCGCCCAGGGCTCGGGCGGCAACGGCATCATGGTCATCGGCGGGCGGCGCGGCAATCAGTTCCTGCGCTCGTCCGGCGTGAGCGTGTCGCGCAGCGAGCTGGAGCACTTCATCTCGAACGTGCTTTCGGGCATGTACAGCCTGGGCGGCCTGCCGGACAAGGCGATCATCGAATACCGCGTCAAACCGCATGCGGTTTTCGATGCGGTGAGCTTTCAGGGCGTGCCGGATATCCGCACCATCGTGTTTCGCGGCGTACCGGTCGCCAGCATGGTGCGCCTGCCCACGCGGCAGTCGGATGGCAAGGCGAACCTGCACCAGGGCGCAATCGGCGCCGGCATCGACCTCGCGACCGGCAAGACCGTCGACGGCGTGTGGTTCAACAGCGTGCTCGACTCACACCCCGACTCGGGCAACGCCGTGCGTGGCATTCAGGTGCCCGACTGGCAGCTGCTTCTGGAACTGGCCGCACGCTCCTACGACCTCACACAGCTCGGCTATCTCGGCGTGGACGTGGTGCTCGACGCGGAACACGGCCCGCTGGTGCTCGAATACAACGCGCGACCGGGCCTGAATATCCAGCTTGCCAACCAGATGGGTCTGCGCAGCCGGCTGGAAAAGGTACGTGCTCTGGACAGCGTTCCCGCCTCGGCCGCCGCGCGTGTGGCCCTCGGGCAGGAACTGTTCGGCGAATAGATCGGCCGCGGGGCGCGATTCGCGCCCGACCCGGCGGGCCCGCGCCTAGGCGGGGCAGCGGGCGTGGATGAATGTCCAGTAGCCGAAGGCGTTGACGGGCTGGGTTTCGACCACGTCGAGTTCGGCCATTTCCAGGAAGTCGTCGAGCGGGAACGAGGGACGGAAACCAACCAGCTTGGACAGCGGCGAGACCATGCGCTCAAGCGAGGCCATCGCGCCCTTGCCCTGGCTGAAGTGGTTCACGATGAACAGGTCACCGCCGGGCTTGCAGACGCGCTTCATTTCCTCGACCACTTTCTTGGGGTCGGGCGCGACCGACACCACGTACATCGCCACGACCTTGTCGAAGCTGTTGTCGGCATATTCGAGCGCCTGCGCATCCATGAGGGCGAGCGATATGCGATCGGCATTGCCGTTCACACGGGCCTTGGCATAGTCGAGCATTTCCGGCGATACATCGATCCCCACCACTTCGACGCCGTCGCCGTAATGGTCGAGCGACAGGCCGGTGCCAACGCCGACTTCCAGAACCCGATCGCCGGGGCGACAGTCCATCTTGCGTACCGCGACTTCGCGGCCCTGCTCGAAAACGGGACCGAAAAAGCGGTCGTATTGCCGCGACAGGCGGCGATACGCAGTGACGACGGATTGCTCATCCATGAATACGTTTCCCGTGAATTAAAGCCGTGAGAAAACTCTTAGGCGGACGAAGAATACGCCTGTCGCGGCAGCGATACAAAAATAGCCGCGCCGCGGAATGAAGTGGTTATCGAACGCACAGTCAGCGCACGGCGCGGTCAGGAAAGGACATAGCAACCGCGCATATCGGCGCCGCGCTGGCTGACCCGCGGCTGGGCTTCGTTCTCGAACAGGCGGATGGTTCGAAAGCCGCGCTGGGCATCCATCTCGAACCAGTGGCTCAGCGCGGGCGGCACACGCACGTAGTCGCCGGCCTCGCATTCGAGCGCGAAAACGCCCGCCCCGGCACGCAGGAACAGCACCCCGCCCCCTTCGATCAGCACCTGGGCTTCGGCCACATCGTGCGCGTGCTCGGTCATGAGTTCGCGCTCGATCTTGGCCAGGCGCGGATGCGTCGGCAGGATGCTCGTGACATCGAGCGCCACGCGCGGCATGCGTGACAACAGCCGATCCAGCGGCTCGATGTAATTGCCGATGATCTCGTCGTGCTGTGCCTCGCTGTCGAAGGCCACGGCCGGTAACGTGACGTGCTCGTACTGCACACCAATGCCCGCGAGCCGGGCCGATATACAGCCACGTTCTGTATCGCAGAGAGACAATGTCCGGGCCGGGCCGGCATCGCGATAGAGCTTGGTCATGGTTCGAATACCGGGTTATTCGCGAGCCCCGAGGACGCGACACACTGCGCTTGCCGGACGTGCGGCCCGGCGTCCGACATGTTTTCAGGTCGGACGGAAATCGGCCGGCGCGCTACGGCGCCGGCCATTTTAACCCGTTCCGCGTGACCACGGCATTTCAGCCGTGATCGTGCACGTCCCCGGGTCAGCCCTGGTCGCGTTTCCAGTTGATCAGGCCACCGGCCATGAGAATCTCGACCTGACGCGGCGACAGGCCATGCCGACACTCGATCGCCTCGCCGCCTTTGACCTCGACGGTCACGGTATCGCTTTCGGCCAGTGCGGCGTGCAGCCCGTTGATGGACAGCTTGGCGCCCTGCTTGAGCGATTCGTGATCGTCGCCGTTGCTATAGATCAGCGGCAGCACGCCAAAGTTCACGAGATTCTGCCAATGGATGCGCGCGTAGTCCTTGGCGATAACGGCTCGCAGGCCAAGATAGCGCGGCGCGATCGCCGCATGCTCGCGCGAACTGCCCTGGCCGTAGTTGGAACCGCCGATGATGACGTGATCGCCCGTGTCCTTCGCGCGCTTCGGATACTCCTCGTCGAGGACGTCGTAGACGAATTCCGCGATCGCCGGAATATTGGACCGGAACGGCAGCACTTCGGCGCCCGCGCGCATGATCTCGTCGGTGGAGATATCGTCGCCGACCTTGAGCAGCACGGGCAGTTCGAAGGCGTCCGGAATACCGTCGAAGTCGGGCAGCGACTTGATGTTCGGCCCCTTGACGAGCTCGACCTTGCGCGCCTCCTCAAGCGGCAGCGGCGCTTCCAGCATCATGTCGTTGACCACCGGGTCGTCCGGGTTGCCGACCTTCGGATAGTCGAAGTCGAGCGTGCGCGGGTCGGTGATCTTGCCCATGAGCGCACTGGCGACGGCGGTTTCCGGCGAGCACAGGAACACCGAGTCTTCCTTGGTGCCCGAACGGCCGGGGAAGTTGCGCGGCGTGGTGCGCAGGCTGTTGCGGCCCGACGCAGGCGCCTGGCCCATGCCGATACAGCCGTTGCAACCGGCCTGATGGATACGCGCGCCGCTGGCGATGAGCTGGCCGAGCCGGTCGTCACGCGCGAGCGTCTGCAACATGGCGCGCGACGACGGGTTTACGTCGAAGGACACATGCTTGGAGACTTGGCGGCCGCGCACCATTTCGGCCGCGATGGCGAAATCCCGATAGCCGGGGTTCGCGGATGAGCCCACATAGGCCTGATAAAGCTCATCGCCGGCCAGTTCCTCCACCGGCACGACGTTGCCCGGCGATGTCGGTTTGGCGATCAGCGGTACCAGCGTGGAGAGATCGATCTCGTCGTGCTTGTCGTATTCGCAGCCTTCGTCGGCGACCAGTTCCTCGTATTCGTCTTCACGATCCTGCGACCGCATGAAGCCGCGAATCTCGTCGTCGGCCGGGAACACGGTGGTGGTCGCGCCGAGCTCGGCGCCCATGTTGGCGATTACATGGCGATCCATCGCTTCGAGATTGTCGAGGCCCGGGCCGTAGTACTCGATGATCGTGCCCACGCCACCGGATACGCCGTGGCGCCGCAGCATCTCGAGAATCACGTCCTTGGCCGACACCCAGTCCGGGAGCTTGCCGGTCAGCTTCACGCCGAACACCTTCGGCATCTTGGTATAGAGCGGCTCGCCGGCCATCGCCATGGCCACTTCGAGACCACCCGCGCCGATCGCCAGCATGCCCATCGAGCCGCCGGCCGGCGTGTGGCTGTCGGAACCCAGCAGCGTCTTGCCGGGACGGCCGAAGCGTTCCATGTGCACCGCGTGCGAGATGCCGTTGCCGGGGCGCGAGAACCAGGCACCGAAGCGTTCGCAAGCGGACTGCAGGAACAGGTGATCGTCCGGGTTCTTGTTGTCTTCCTGAATGAGGTTGTGATCGACGTACTGCGCCGACACCTCGGTCTTGACGCGGTCGAGCTGCATCGCCTCGAGTTCCAGCATCACCAGCGTGCCGGTGGCGTCCTGGGTCAGCGTCTGGTCGATACGCAGCGCGATCTCCTTGCCCGGCGTCATTTCGCCTTCGAGCAGATGGGCTTCGATCAGTTTCTGAGCGACGTTCTGTGCCATCGAATACCTCCAAGCGGTCGTTGCGTCCACCATAGCTCGCGTAACCGTGATCACAAAGTGGCGCATGGCCAGCCGAAGCAAAACTCATGCCGTGAATGCGACGTATTCGCAAGAAAACGCTCCAAGTTCGCCAAGCCGTGGCCAAATCGGCTACCGTTGGCGCTTCGATGTCCCGTGCATCGGCTGGCTACGAGGGGACGCCGGCATACGGCTTCTTTCTGTACACTACACCTACTACTCTTCGCGACTGCATCGCGAGGGGTCATCGGTTCCCGATGGCTTCGCGTAGAATAGGAAGACGATATGGATGCCGCTACCGAACAAGCCGTCGTGCTCTGGCCCTTGCTGCTATTCACGGCTGGCGCGCTGGGGCTGATCTTGGTCATGCTGGGCTTGTCTGCGGTCCTCGGCGGGCGGCATTCGTCGCGGCTGGGCAACCAGCCCTACGAGTCGGGCATCAAGCCGACGGGCAGTGCCCGGATGCGCTTCTCGGCCAAGTTCTATCTGGTGGCGATCATCTTCGTGCTCTTCGATCTCGAAGTGGTCTTCATCTTCTCCTGGGCCATCGCGGCACCCGCGCTCGGCTGGCCCGGTTACTTTGCCTTTCTGTTCTTTCTCGGCGTGCTCACGCTGGGGCTGATCTACGAATGGCGCATCGGCGCGCTCGACTGGGCGCCCAAGGCGCCGCGGCAATATCGCCTCGACGCGATCGAGAGCAACCGACGCCGCAATCTCGACGCCTCGCGGTGAGAACGCGTCGAACTCATGAACACGACGTTCGATTGAACCATCGACAGGACGATCTTTGATGGCATGGTCTCTGACGAGCACTGACAAGAACCCCAAGCCGGGTTCGGCCGACGGCGGCGAAGCCGGCGGCGGCACGATCGAGGACGCGCTGGCACGCAACGTCGTCACCGCGAAGCTCGACGACATGGTCGCCTGGGGACGCAAGCATTCGATGTGGCCGTTCAACTTCGGCCTGTCCTGCTGCTATGTGGAAATGGCCACCGCCCTGACCGCGCCGCACGACATGGCACGCTTCGGTTCCGAGGTCATCCGTGCAACGCCGCGCCAGTCCGACGTGATGGTCATCGCCGGCACCTGCTTTCTGAAAATGGCGCCGGTGATCCAGCGGCTCTACGACCAGATGATGGAGCCGCGCTGGGTCATCTCCATGGGTTCCTGCGCCAACTCGGGCGGCATGTACGACATCTATTCCGTGGTTCAAGGCGTGGACAAGTTCCTGCCGGTGGATGTGTACGTTTCCGGCTGCCCGCCGCGCCCGGAAGCCTTTCTCGAAGGCCTGCTGCTGCTGCAGGAAAACATTGGCGTCGAGAAGCGCCCGCTGTCGTGGATGATCGGCCCGCAGGGCGTGACCCAGCGGCCGAAGCTGTCGATGCGCGATCGCAAGCGTACCGAGCGCTTGGCGGCCACCACCCTGCGCACGCCGGATTCCGTTTGATGTTGGATCGAGTAAACATTCAGCAGCAGTTGGCCGAACGCTTCGGCGAGCGCGCCCTGCATGAGCAGATCACCGCCGACGGCATGCCCGCTCTCTGGGTCGGCCGTGATCTGATCTGCGATGTGCTCAAGTTCCTGCGCCAGGACAGCACGCCCAAATACCGGATGTTGTTCGATCTCACCGCCATCGACGAGCGTGTGCGCGAACACCGTATCAACCAGCCGGCCGGCGACTTCACCGTCGTCTATCACCTGCTGAGCCTGTCGCCGGTTGCCGAGGTCCGACTCAAGGTCAGCCTGTTCGACGACGACCTAACCACCCCGACGGCGACGCGCATCTGGCCCAACGCCAACTGGTACGAGCGCGAAGTCTGGGACATGTTCGGGATCACCTTCGACGGGCACCCGAACCTGCGCCGCATCCTCATGCCGCCGACCTGGAAAGGGCATCCGCTGCGCAAGGATCACGCCGCGCGGGCCACCGAATTCGAGCCCCTGCATCTGGATCCGAAACGCCAGGACGAGGAAGAGGACGCGCTGCAGTTCAAGCCCGAGGACTGGGGCATGAAGCGCGAGTCCGAGGACAGCGAGTTCATGTTCCTCAACATGGGCCCGAACCATCCGTCCGTGCACGGCGTATTCCGTGTCGTGCTGCAGCTCGACGGCGAGGAGATCATCGGCGCGGTGCCGGATATCGGCTACCACCATCGCGGCGCCGAGAAGATGGCTGAGCGCCAGTCCTGGCACACCTATATCCCGTACACGGATCGCGTGGACTATCTCGGCGGCGTGATGAACGAGCTGCCGTACGTGATGAATCTGGAAAAGGTGCTTGGCATCGAGGTGCCCGAGCGCGTGAAGGTAGCGCGGGTGATGCTGTGCGAGTTCTTCCGCATCACCAGTCATCTCATGTTCTTCGGCACGTATGTGCAGGACATCGGCGCCATGAGCCCGATCTTCTGGATGTTCTCGGATCGCCAGAAGGCCTACGACGTGATCGAGGCGATCTGCGGCTTCCGCATGCATCCCGCTTTCTTCCGTATCGGCGGCCTGCAGATGGACCTGCCCAAGGGCTGGGATCGCAAGGTCAAGGAATTTATCGACTGGTTCCCGCCGCGGCTGGCCGAATACAAGAAGGCCATGGCCCGTAACCGCGTGCTCATCGAACGCTCCAAGCATATCGGCGCCTATTCTCAGGACGAGGCCATCGACTGGGGCATCACCGGGCCCGGCCTGCGCGCCACGGGCGTGGACTTCGACCTGCGCAAGGCCCGGCCCTACTCCGGCTACGAGAACTTCGATTTCGAAGTACCGCTGGGTACCAACGGCGACTGCCAGGACCGGCTCGACGTGCGCATCGAGGAGATGTTCCAGAGCTGTCGCATCATCGAGCAGTGCATGAAGAACATGCCGGCCGGCGATTACAAGGCGGACCACCCGCTGACCACGCCGCCGATGAAGGAGCGCACGATGCACGACATCGAGACGCTCATTGCGCACTTTCTGACCGTGAGCTGGGGTCCGGTCATTCCGGCGATGGAATCGTCGGCCATGGTCGAAGGCACCAAGGGCCTGAACAGCTACTACAGTATTTCCGACAAGCACACGATGAGCTATCGCACGCGCATCCGTACGCCCAGTTTCGCCCACCTGCAGCAGATCCCGCTGATCTCGCAGGGCGGCCTGGTGGCGGACCTGGTCGCGATCATCGGCTCGATCGACTTCGTGATGGCAGACGTGGACCGATGAAACTCTCGCAGACCGAAATCGAGGCCATCCAGCATGAGATGACCCTGTACGAGGATCCGGGCGCAGCCACCATCGAGGCGCTCAAGATCGTGCAGGAGCACCGCGGCTGGGTGTCGGATGAATCGCTGGAAGCCGCGGCGGCGGTGGTCGGCGTCACCCCCACCCAGATGGAGGCGGTGGCGACCTTCTACAACCTGATCTTTCGCCAGCCGGTGGGCCGGCACGTGATCATGATCTGCGATTCGATCTCCTGCTATCTGACCGGCTACGAGGAAATCCTGGCGTATCTCAAGAAGACGCTGGGTATCGAGTTCGGCCAGACCACGCCGGACAATCGCTTCACGCTGCTGCCGATCTGCTGCCTGGGCAACTGCGACAACGGCCCGGCCATGCGCATCAACACCGATTACCACGGCCGTCTCACCCCC